>Ga0209112_10000244_pt1 | contig 10378 bp, 13 predicted proteins | sample TexAe_OM3H0_O3_FD_187947 | JGI IMG/M metagenome (GOLD analysis project Ga0209112, IMG submission 187947) | Forest soil microbial communities from Davy Crockett National Forest, Groveton, Texas, USA - Texas A ecozone_OM3H0_O3 (SPAdes) (version 2) | ecosystem: Environmental > Terrestrial > Soil >...
AGCTGCCTGGGCCTGGTCGTGCTGGACGTGCGCAACCCGTTCTTCACCGAGGTCGCCCGGGGCGTCGAGGACTACGCCCAGGCCGAGGGCTACGCGGTGATCCTGTGCAACTCCGACGAGGCCGAAGACAAGGAACGCCGCTACCTGCGGGTCCTGGAGGAGCAGCGGGTCCGCGGCATCCTGATCACCCCGGTGCACGGCAGCGCCCCGACCATCAAGGGCATCCGCGACCGCGGCACCCCGGTGGTGCTGCTGGACCGGCCTGGGCCGCCCGGCCACTGCTCGGTGGCGGTGGACGACCGCCGCGGCGGCGAGCTGGCCGTCGCCCACCTGCTGGCCCTCGGCCACCGGCGGATCGCCCTGGTCAACGGCCCGCTGGCCATCCGCCAGTGCGCCGACCGGCGGCGTGGCGCCTACCACGCCGTGATCCGGGCCGGCCTGGACCCGGCCGCCGTGCTGACCGAGATCTCCGTGCCCGCCATGAACACCCGCTGCGGCGCCGACGCCGCCGACGAGCTTCGCGCCCCCGCCCCGTCGGGCCCTGCCGCTCCCACGGCCGCGTTCTGCACAAACGACCTATTGGCCCTGGGCCTGCTGCGCCGCCTGTCCCAGCTCGGCGCCCACGTCCCTGGCGACGTGGCCATCGTCGGCTACGACGACATCGACTTCGCCGCCGACTCGGCTGTGCCCCTGACCTCGGTCCGCCAGCCCAAGTACCAGCTCGGCCGGACCGCCGCCCAGCTCATCCTGGAAGAAGCCGATCACCCGGCCGGCCACGAGCACCGCCGCTTCGTGTTCACCCCCGAGCTCATCACCCGCACCAGCAGCCAGCCCGAAGCCCCACGCGGACCGGCCCGGCGATAACCACCGCCGGCGTCACCATATATCTTGCGCGGCCTGGCCGGATTGACCAGAATCAGCCGGGTGCTGACGGTGGGAATAGTTGTCGTGGGGGTCACCGACGTGCCGCGGGCGACCGAGTTCTGGCGCGAAGCGCTCGGTTACGCACTGCGCCAGGACGGGTTCGGCGGCTGGACGAATGTGCTGGAGCCGCCCGGCGGCGTGTCCGGCACCAAGATCGCGCTGCAGCGCAGCCAGACCCAGCCCCACGACCACCCGCGGACCCATCTTGACCTGCACGTGGCCGACGCCGCCGAGCAGCAGGCCGAAGTGGACCGGCTGGTCTCGATCGGGGCCGAGCGGGTCGACTGGGACAGCTATCCCGACGATCCCGATTACGTGGTGCTGGCCGACCCGGACGGCAACCGGTTCTGCATCGTGGACCTCAGCCACGAAGACCGCTGAGCGCCCGGCGGCCCCGAGTCCCGGGGCCCGGACGCCGGAAGGCTAACGAATACCGTCCACCCGGTGGACGTCCCCGCACGGCACGCCGATCGCCTCGTGGTGCTTGCGCACGGCTTCCTCGTCCGGCGCGTCCAGCAGGCAGTAGACCTTGCCGTCGGCGTTGTGGTACAGCTCGACCTGGCGGACGCCGAACTCGTCGGTGGCACCCTCCCGGGCTCCCTGCGTGATCTGCTCGACGTCCTCGGCGGGCAGCTTCAAGTCGTCGTGGAAGTCCATGAACTGAGGCACTTCGTCGTTCCCTCCGTCGATTAACCGGACTACCGATGACTGCCCGGCCCACCCGTCGTTACACCAGGCATGACGATCACGCTGACCGAGGACGTAATGGCCGAACCCGACTTCGACCGGATGCTGGAGCGCCACCGCCGCGAGCTGCACGTGCACTGTTACCGGATGCTGGGCTCGTTCACCGACGCCGAGGACCTGGTCCAGGAGACGTTCCTGCGGGCCTGGCGGCACCGCGACCAGCACGAGCCGGGCTCGAACCTGCGGGCCTGGCTGTACCGGATCGCCACCAACGCCTGCACCGACGTGATCCGCCGCCGCAAGCGGCAGGCCCCGGCTCTGGGCAGCTGCGCCGACGTGCCCTGGCTGCAGCCGTACCCGGACGCGCTGCTCGACCAGATCCCCGACCCTGGCCTGGACCCGGAGTCGGCCACCATCGACCGGGAGACCATCGAGCTGGCCTTCATCGCCGCCATCCAGGCCCTGCCGCCCCGGCAGCGGGCCGCGCTGGTGCTGTGCGCGGGCCTGGGCTGGACCGCCGCCGAGGCCGCCGACACCATGCAGACCAGCACCGCCGCGGTCAACAGCGCCCTGCAGCGGGCCCGGGCTGGGCTGCGCGACCGGCTGCCCCGGGACCGCAGTCAGTGGACGGCCGCACCCCTGGACGCGGACGAGCAGGATGTGCTGCGCCGGTTCATCGAGGCCCACGACCGGGGCGACGCCACCGCGGCCCGGGCCATGATGCGGGCGGACATCGTGGCCACCATGCCGCCGCAGCCGATGGTGTTCCGGGGCCGCGCGGCCATGGAGCCGCTGCTGCACCAGGCGTTCGCGCCGCCGGCCGACGGCGGGATGGGGGAGTGGCGGGCCCTGCCGACCGCGGCCAACCGGCTCCCGGCCGCGGCCTGCTACCTGCGCCGGCCCGGCGACACCGTGTTCCGGGCGTTCAAGCTGGACGTACTGCGGATCGAGGACGGCCAGGTCGCCGAGACCACCACGTTCGGCACCGAGCTGTTCGGCGCCTTTGGCCTCCCCGAGGTCTTTCCGGCGGCCTGACCCCGGCTAACGGGGCGTGAACGGCTCGCCGTGCCCGGGCACGATCAGTGCCGGCCCTCGTTCCAGCAGGCGGGCCCGGGACTGCTCCAGCTGTGCCTGGTCTTCGCCCAGCGGGTCCACCTCCGGGCCGTCGGCGGTCCACCACAGGTGGGTGCAGGCCACCAGCCCCTGGTCGGTCGCGGCCAGGGTGGTGATGTCCTGCGCGGTGTGCCCGGGCGTGGTCATCAAGGTCACCGACGGTCCCAGCTCGAAGCCGGCGGCCGGGCGCATGGTCCACTCATCCCGCTCGTAGATGGCCCAGAAGTCGTGCACCCGGGCCTGCCGGAACAGCGCGGCGTTCACCGTGTGGTCCGGGTGGTGGTGACTGAAGACCACGTCGGTCACGCTGGCCGGATCCACCCCCAGGGCCGCCAGCGGGTCCAGGATCAGGGACCGGTCGGCCACCATGCCGGGGTCCACGATGACCACCGCGTCGCCGTCACGGATCAGCACCACCGTGCTGGCCACCTTGGGCAATTCGGCGTAGCCGGCGGTCAGTACGTCCAGTTGCGCGCTCATGGTCCCCATCCTGCTCGGTGCCCCCGTCTGCCGCTACTGTCCCGCCGGCTGATCGTCTGTCCGGCCGCGCTGATCGCGATCGTGCTACACGCCGCGTAACCGGCCTCATGCACCCGGTGGCGCTGGTATGTTCCGCGGAGAGCCTGACGTGAGCGCCCACCGGGATCCTGCGGAGTGTGATGACCAGCGCTGCCGACCGTGAAAGCGGCCCCGCCGACTCCACCCCCGATCCTCCCGGGACCGAGCCTGGCCCCGAATCCGGCCGTGGTCCGGAGCCCGCCCGTCCCGGGCACCGCCGCGGCCGCGCCCTGGCCGAATGGGTCGTGGTGCTGGTGGTCGCCGTGCTGCTGGCGGCCGGTCTGCGCACGTTCGTGTATCAGCCGTTCAAGATCCCCAGCTCCTCGATGGTGCCCACGCTGGACGTGGGTGATCGCATCCTGGTCCAGAAGGCCTTTTTCAACTGGCATGACGTGCGCCAGGGCGACATCGTGGTGTTCGCCCACCCGGCCGCCGACGACGAGTGCAGCGGCCCCGACAACACCGACCTGGTCAAGCGGGTCATCGCGCTCGGCGGCCAGACCATCTACTCGTCCGGCAACACGATCTACGTCGACGGCCGCCAGCTGGCCGAGAGCTACCTGCCCAAGGACGACCCGCTCGGCCCGGCCATCCCCAGGGCCAGCGCCAGTTCCCCGTACCGGGTCCCGGCCGGCGATTTCTACGTGCTCGGCGACAACCGGGCGATCTCCTGCGACAGCCGCTACTGGGGCCCGGTCGACGGCAGCACGGTCGTGGGCAAGGCCGTCCTGCTCTGGTGGCGCGGCAGCCGCCCGGACTTCCACGGCTTTTAACCAGGGCGGCTAGCCCTCGCAGGCGGCCTCGTCGTCCGGGCACGGAGCCTCGTCCCCGGCGCAGGGCTCGTCGGGTGTGTGCCTGGTGTCGTACCGGCTGCGGGCGGCGTAGATGTCCCCGGCGTGGCTGTCGGCCCACTCCATCAGCTGCCCAATGGTGACGAGCAGCGTGGCGCCCATCGCGGTCAGCTCGTAGTCCACCCGGGGCGGGATGACCGGGTGCACGGTCCGGGTCACCAGCCCGTCGCGCTCCAGCCCGCGCAGCGTCACGGTCAGCATCCGCCCGGTGATCCCGTCGATGCTCCGGCGCAACTCGCTGAACCGCTGGCTGCCCTGGCCGAGCTGGTCGATGACGAACACCGACCACTTGTCCCCGACCCGGTGCAGTACGTCGCGGGCCCGGCAGTCGGTGAGCGCCGGGCGCGTGACCTGGTCACTTGCCCTCGATGCGTCACTCGTACCGGTTACCGCCATGTAACCAAGATACATGCATTTGGCGAAAAGTTTAAGATTCAATCAAAGAACTTGACGTTTCAAATATGACGGTTACTATTGGGAACCTAAGCACGCACGAGAACTATGGCATGTACGCGAGAGCGAGTTAAGGAGAGGCCATGAGCACCGCTGCTACTGAGGTTCCCGGTTACATCGCAGGCACCTGGGCCATCGACCCGATCCACTCCGAGGTCGGCTTCAGCGTCCGGCACATGATGGTCAGCAAGGTCCGCGGCAAGTTCGAGAAGGTCGAAGGCACCTTCGTCACCGGCCCGACCGAGCTCGAGTCGAGCGTGAACGCCACCATCGACGCCTCCTCGATCACCACCAGCCAGGCCGACCGCGACAACCACGTCCGCAGCGAGGACTTCCTGCACGTCGAGAAGCACCCGCACATCACGTTCCAGTCCACTGGCGTGCGCAAGGACGGCGGCGAGTACTACATCGACGGCAACCTGACGATCAAGGAAGTCACCCGCCCGGTCTCGCTGAGCCTGGAGATCAACGGCTTCGGCCCGGACGCTTACGGCGGCACGCGGGCCGGCTTCTCGGCCAAGGGCGAGATCAGCCGCAAGGACTTCGGCGTCAGCTTCAACGGCGTCATCCCCGGCACCAACGGCGCCGTGGTGAGCGACAAGGTCAACCTGGACCTCGAGATCGAGGGCGTCCTCCAGCCCGCCGAGTAACAACGACTGCTGGCCGGCCCGGTCCCCGGGCCGGCCGTCGATGGCGTCACCGTCGCACCCGCATGCCGACGGTGGCGCCATCGCCGTTTCACCGGTTCCAGGCGCTCGTCGCGTCCGCGGCCACCCTCTGATCGCTGGTCAGCAGGATGAGCCGGTGATCATGATCAGAATAAAACGTCTCGATGCGAGGGCCCGCCGCCGTGATGGCCCGGCTGATCGCGCCCAGTTGCCCCGGAACCTCCTGCTCCAGGCGCCGGGCCAGCACCGCCCGCACCGCGGTGACACGGAGCCCGGCCCCGGTCAGCGCCCGCTCGGCGGCGTCGCCGTCTTCGACCAGGAAGTGCCCGACGGCCCGCCCCGCCACGGTGAACAAGCCGCCGCCCTCGACGCTGATCCCCGCGCGCCCGAGCGTCTCGCCCAGCACCGCCAGCCCATCGGCCCGCCCGCCGAACTCGATCTCCATATCGAACATCCCGCCCACCTCCCGCTGAGTCCCCGCCGCCCGCCCGCGCGCCTCGAACGCTAGCCCTCCGTCGCTTCGACCCAGCTCGAACCGTTCACCCGCCGCAACCCTCGCGGCGTCGCTCGGCGCCGGCCGCGCTCATCGACTGGCCGCCGCTGGGTGAGCGGATGATCAGCACCGACTCCACCGGGTCATGGCCCAGCGCGGTGTAGGTGTGGGCCACGTCGCTGATCCACTGGGCCGCCTGGCCGGGGCCGATCTCGTTCTCCTCGCCGCTCCGGCCGGCCCGGGCCCGGCCCGACGTCACCAGCAGGTGCTCGACCACGCCGGGCTGGTGGGCCGGGGAGCGGTACACCACGCCGGCGTCGAGGTGCAGCCGGTAGACCTCCACCGTCTGGCCCCCGTCGCGGCTCACGTCGAGCAACCGCGCCTCGACTCCGGGGGAGGCGACCCGGGTCCCGGACCGGTCCGCGATCAGCGTGGCCAGCGGCACGCCGAGCGCGCCCGCCAGCGCGTACAGCGTGCTCATCGTCGGATTGCGGGATCCGTTTTCTATCTCCGACAGCGATCCCTTGCCCACGTGGGCCGCCGCGGCCAGCGTGCCCACCGACCAGCCCCGGGCCTGGCGCTCCGAGCGCACCCGCTCGCCCACCACCTGAGCCAGCTCCTCCACCGCGCCCGGTTCCTCTGCCGTGCCCGGTTCCTCCACGACACCGATCCTAATTAATCTGGTTCTGTTTACAGAACGGTTCCCATTATTGTTCTGTTTATGGAACAGTCCGGCCCACCCCCGACCGGCCAGCCCGACCGATCCGGCGAGACCGGCCAGCCCGGCCGATCCGGCCACTCCCCGGCACCCCCACCGGACCGGCCCGCCCCGCTGGACCCGCCGGGAACCCTCAACCAGACCGCCCCGCCGGCCGAGGTCTCCGCCGGCCGCCCGGCCGCCGAACCAGCCGGCCGCCCGGTTCTGGCCGGCATCCTCACCGCGCTGGTCGGTTTCACCAGCTCGTTCGCTGTCGTGCTGGCCGGCCTGCGCGGGGTCGGCGCCACCCCGGCCGAAGCCGCTTCCGGCCTGCTCGCGGTCTGCGCCACCCAGGGCCTCGGCATCCTGTGGCTGGTCCGGCGGCACCGGATCCCGCTCACCCTGGCCTGGTCCACCCCGGGCGCGGCCCTACTGGCCAGCACCGGGGTGGTGCGCGGCGGCTGGCCCGCCGCGGTCGGCGCGTTCGCCGTGGCCGGCGGCCTCATCGTGATCACCGGGCTGTGGCCCCGGCTGGGCCAGCTCATCTCGGCCATCCCGACGCCGATCGCCCAGGCCATGCTGGCCGGGGTCGTGCTGGAGCTGTGCCTGGTGCCGGTGCGCGGCTTCGTCGCCCATCCGTGGCTGGTCGGCCCGGGCCTGCTGACCTGGGTCCTCATGCTGCGGTTCGCCCGCAAGTGGGCCGTGCCGGCCGCATTCGCGGTCACCATGGTGGTCATCGGCGTCGAGGTGGCCCGCCGCGGCGGACTGCACGGGGCGATCGTCCCGCACCTGATCTGGACGGCTCCGGTGCTGACCGTGCCGGGCCTGCTCAGCCTGGCCATCCCGCTGTACATCGTCACGATGGCCGGGCAGAACGTCCCCGGCGTCACGGTCATGGCCTCCTACGGCTACCGGGTGCCGTGGCGCGAGACGATGACCGTGACCGGTCTCGGCACCGCCGCCGGGGCCATGGCCGGCGGCCACGCGATCAACCTGGCCGCGATCACCGCCTCGATGGCCGCCTCCCCGGACGCCGACCCGGACCCGGGCCGGCGCTGGATCGCGTCCTGGACCGCGGGCTGGGCCTACCTGGTGCTGGCCGTGGTCTCCACCGCGCTCACCGTGTTCATCAGCGCCGCCCCGTCCGACCTGGCCGGCGCGGTGGCCGGGCTGGCCCTGCTCGGCACGCTGTCCTCGGCGCTGGCCGGGGCCCTTTCCGCTACCGAAGGCCGCGAAGCCGCCGCCATCACGTTCGTGGTGGCCGCGTCCGGTCTTTCCTTCCTGGGCATCGGTGCCGCCTTCTGGGCCCTCGCCGCCGGCCTTCTGGTCCACGCCGTGCTGCCGCGCAGGCACGCTCGGCCTCCGGCCTAGCCGCGATCACGCCGCCAGTCACGTGGGCAGCAGGGTGGAGATGTCGACGGCGATCCGCCAGTCGCGGCCGGCCTCGCGCTGCCGGACGGTGGTGGCGGGCCACAGGCCGCCACCACCGTCAGGTCAGCGGCCGGGCCGGTACCGCCCGGTCCGGCCGCCCGGTCCGCCCCCCGGTGCCGATCCGGCCAGCTGGGAGTTGTCGCGGTACCGGACCTCGTAGACGCGCTCGGTGAACTTCCAGCCGTCGCCGGTGCGCTGGTAGCGGTCGTGGTAGATGGCGTGGTTCAGCTCGCAGTGGCCGTCGCGGGTGCGGATCACCTCGCTCATGTAGGCCCGGCCCGACGCGGTGTCGCCGTCCAGCACGATGATGCCGGGGTGGGTGGTCTGCACCAGGAACTCCACGAACTCCGGCACCCGGGCCCCCCAGGCCCGGATCTGGTCCTGGCCGATCAGCTCGGCCGGGATGTTGGGCATCCGCAGCGCGCCGTCCGGAGTGAACAGCGTCGCGGCCCGGTCGTAGTCGCGCATCATGGCCGCGTCGGTGAACTCGCCCCGCAGCGCCTCGATCTCGACGCGGTCGGCGATGAGGTGCAGGTCGCCGTCTGTGCTCATGGCCCTCACGCCCGGACGAAGACGGCGTGGATGGTGACGGTGGCGCTCATCGAGGCCAGGCCGAGCGCGTTCCAGGTGATCCCGAAGTCGGCCCGGTTGATCCGGGCGCTGGCGTCGAGCCTGACCTCGTGCTCGCCGGCCTCGTCGCCGTGGATGGAGACCGCGGCCCGCAGGGACAGCGGCCGGGTCTGCCCGCGGACGGCCAGCGTCCCGGTCACCTCCGCGCCCTGGTCCCGGAGCCGCAGACCGTCGGCGGCGAAGGTGATGTCGGGGTAGGTGTCGCTGTCGAAGAAATCGGCCGACCGCAGGTGGGTGTCGCGGCGCTGGTTCCTGGTGTCGATGGACGACGCGGCCACCGCGAGCGTGCCGCGAACCTGGCCGTCCGGCCCGACGGTGCCACCCCCGGTGATCTCGCCGAACCGGCCGATTACCGGGATCAGGCCCATGACCATGGCCTTCAGCCGGATGCTGGACGCGCTCGGGTCCAGGACCCACGCCCCGGCCAGGGTGCCGCCGGTCAGCAGGCCCTGCAGTGCGGGTGGGGCCAGTTGCCCCGATGATGCTGGCATGGTTGCCTCCTTGGTGTCTCAGGGCCCCGACGAGGAGGGCCGGTGGAGTGTGAGGCCCTCACACTGCGGCGGGCTGTCTCGTCGGACCGGTAAGCAGAGGCGACCAGGAAGGCCGGCGGCACGATGAGCACCGATTCTGAACACGGTCCCGGACCCGGGGACCCGGGCCTGAGCGCGGTCATGGGCGAGCGGCGCCAGCTGATCAACCTCGCCTACCGGATGCTTGGCTCGCTGGCCGACGCCGAGGACGCTGTGCAGGACACCTACGCCCGCTGGTACGCGCTGTCCCCGGATCAGCGCGACGCCATCGAGACCCCCGCCGCCTGGCTGACCACGGTGGCCAGCCGGATCTGCCTGGACCAGCTCCGCTCGGCCCGGGCCCGGCGCGAGCGCTACGTGGGCGAGTGGATCCCCGAGCCGCTGCCCGAGCCGGGGGAGTGGACCAGCGCCGGGCGCGCCGGCCTGCCCGCCGACCCGGCCGACCGGGTCACCCTGGACGAGTCGGTCAGCATGGCTTTCCTGGTCGTGCTGGACGCGATGACCCCGGCCGAGCGGGTCGCGTTCGTGCTGCACGACATCTTCGGCTACCCGTTCCCCGAGGTCGCCACCATCACCGGCCGCACCCCGGCGGCCTGCCGCCAGCTGGCCTCGCACGCCCGCCGCCGGGTGCAGGAGTCACAGCTGCCTTCGGCGCCCCGGGCCCAGCGGGCCAGCCTCCTCCGCGACTTCAAGCGTGCGTGGGAAGCCAAGGACATCAACGCGATCGTCGGCCTGCTCGACCCCAACGCCACGGCCGTCGCCGACGGCGGCGGTGTGGTCGCCGCCGCGCTCACCCCCATCCAGGGCGCCGGCCCGATCGCCGCCTACCTGACCGACCTGGCCCGGCGCGTCCCCGACCTGACCCTCCTCGAGCGCACCGTCAACGGCCAGCCCGGCCTGGTCGGCGAGTACCAGGGGTCCATCGCCGCCGTCTTCGCCTTCGACTTCGCCGACGACCAGATCACCCACATCTGGGCCGTCCGCAACCCCCACAAACTCCGCCCCTGGACCACCCGCTGACCAGCCGCCAGACCAACCCGCTCCGCCGGGCTGCCCGGCCACCCGGCCGCCCGGCCACCCGGCTGCCCGGCCGCCCGGCCACCCGGCTGCCCGGCTGCCTGGCTGCCCGGCCACCGAAGCCGCCGCCGGGCCCCAGTCCCAGAAGCCACACCCACCACGCCAGGCTCAGACCCGGCCCCACCAGCCTCGTCCGTACCAAGATCCATCCTGGGGTTGCGTTTTCAGTCGTATTCGCTGAAAACGCTGCCCGAACCCGCGAGTGCCCAGGGTCCGTGCGGCGTTCCCACCCCGTGCCCCGTCCCAGCCGTCTCACCTGCCGCTGA
>Ga0209112_10000245_pt1 | contig 10360 bp, 6 predicted proteins | sample TexAe_OM3H0_O3_FD_187947 | JGI IMG/M metagenome (GOLD analysis project Ga0209112, IMG submission 187947) | Forest soil microbial communities from Davy Crockett National Forest, Groveton, Texas, USA - Texas A ecozone_OM3H0_O3 (SPAdes) (version 2) | ecosystem: Environmental > Terrestrial > Soil >...
TTCGAGAACCGCCTGGTCTACGTGCCCGCCCTGCAGAGCATGGGCTGCGAGATCGAGGTGTTCGCGGCCTGTCTCGGCGGCCCGGCCTGCCGCTTCCACGACGGGAACTCGCTGCACTCGGCGGTCATCCGGGGCGGATCCAAGCTGCGCGGCGCCGAGGTCGAACTGCCGGACGTGCGCGCGGGCTTCTCGGCGGTGCTGGCCGCGGCCGTGGCCGACCGCCCGTCGGTCCTGCACGGCGTCCACCACATCGAACGCGGCTACCACCGGCCGTTCGACCAGTTCGCGTCGCTCGGACTGCGGGTCTCCCGGGCGGCCGACGGCCAGTCCTGAGTTCAGGGCCGCAGGGCCAGCTTGCCGACGGTGGTCCGGGCCTCCAGTTCCGCGAGCGCCCTGGGCCCGTCGGCCAGATCGTAGGCGGTGGGCTGGCCGGGAGTGAGCACGCCCGCGGCCATGAGCCCGAACAGCTCGCCCATCACCTCGCCGAACATCTGCGGCGCCACCTGGATCAGCACCCCGAGGTTCAGGCCGATGACGTGAACCTGGTGCTGATAGACCAGATCCCAGTTCCTGACCGCGGCGTCCCCGCCGGCCAATCCGTACACCACGACCCGGCCGGTGACCCGCTTGGCCGCAGCCAGGCTGGCGCCGAAGGTGTCCCCGCCCGCCGACTCCAGCACCAGGTCGGCCCCGCCGCCGCCGGTCAGCTGCCGGACCTCGGCGGCGAGGCCGGCGCCGCGGGCGTCGAGGACGTGGTCGGCACCCAGCGCGCGCACCGTCTCGTGCTTGCCGGCCGAGGCGGTGGCGATCACGGTCGCGCCGTAGTGCTTGGCCATGGTCACCGCGGCCTGGCCGGTCGCGCCGGCCGCGGCGTGGATGAGCACGGTCTGGCCGGCCGCGACCCCGCCCAGCGGCCGGAGCGCGGCCAGCGCGGTCGGCCAGTTGACCACCAGGCCCAGCGCCTGCTCATCGGACCAGCCCGTGGGCACCGGCACGGACGCCGCCGCGGCCAGCACCAGGTACTCGGCGAAGGCGCCACCGCCGATGTTCGGCCCGATGACATGAGTGCCGGGCGTCAGGCCGTCCACCGCCTCGCCCACGGTGACGATTTCGCCGGCCGCTTCCAGACCGGCCAGATACGGCGGCCGCGGGCCCCCCGGGAACACGCCCCGGGCCTGGGAGATGTCGACGAAGTTGACCCCGGCGGCGGTGACCCGGATCAGGACCTCGCCCGGACCGGGGGAGGGGACCGGCGCGTCGGCGATCAGGCGCAGGTCCTGCGGGCCGTTCAGCGAGGTCTGCTGCAAGGCGCGCATGGTGGCAGGCACGGTCATGGTGATCGGCTTCCTTTTCTGGTGGGGGCAGGTCAGCGGGCGTGGGCCAGGCCGAACATGGCGACCAGACCCGGATCGCCGAAGGAGGAGACCCGGCGAATCCCGGCCGGGGTGACGGTGAGCACGCAGATTCCGTACGGCTGGTGGTTCCCGTCCCGGTCGCGGGTGCAGACCGCGGCGGCCGGCTGCCCGTTGGCGCGGGTGGCCCGCAGGCGCCAGTCGCCCGGCGATCCCAGCAGGTGATTGCGCAGAAACGGGATGCAAGTCTCGCGGCCGGCGAACCAGGTCCGCAGCGGCGTCGCTTCCAGGGTGGCGTCCTCGGTCAGCAGCCGCTCCAGGGCGGCGGCGTCGGCGTTCTCGAACGCCGCGATGTAGCGGTCGAGGAGGGCGCGGGCCTGCGGGGCGGCCGGCTCAGTGATCTGATCGGCGGCCGGGGCCAGTTCCTCCAGCCGGGCCCGGGCCCGCTGCAGCGCGCTCTTGACCGACACCGTGGTCGTGCCGAGCATGACCGCCACCTCGGCGGCGGGGAAGGCCAGCACATCCCGCAGCACCAGCACCGCCCGCTGCCGCGGCGGCAGGTACTGCAGGCTGGCGATGAGGGCCAGCCGCAGCCCCTCGCGGGCGGCGACGATGGCGGCCGGATCGGCCGAGTCCGGGGTCAGCATCGCGTCCGGGGCGGGCTGCAGCCAGCTCACCTCGGCCCCGGCCGCTTCCAGGTCCGCGCCGGGATCCGGCTCCGGGCCGCCCAGGCCGGACGGCAGCATCCGCCGGCCGGCCCCGGCCAGCTCGGTCAGGCACCGGTTGGTGGCGATCTGGTACAGCCAGGTCCGCACCGAGGACCGGCCCTCGAACCGGCCCCAGGACCGCCAGGCCCGCAGGTAGGTCTCCTGGACCAGGTCTTCGGCATCCTGGATCGAACCGAGCATCCGGTAGCAGTGCGCGGTCAGCTCGCGCCGGAACGGCTCGGTGTCCTCGGCAAATTCCCCGGTCTCGGGCACTGGCTGCGATCCTCTCCCGCCTGGTCCGCCTTCACCCAGGTAGACCCGCCATTCACCGGAAAGGAATCGCTCTGGTCAGCCCGATCAGCCAGCCCAATCAGGCCAGCACGTCAGCTGAGCAGCCCGGCCAGCAGGCCGGGTACCTCTTTGTCGTCCTGGGGACGGGGGATGAGCCTGGACCGGTCGGACGGGTCACGGGCCAGGATGTGCAGCCGGTCGTCCTGACGGGCCAGCACCAGGTCGGTGGTGCCGGTGGCGGTCTCGGCCGATTCCCGGACCGTGTAGCGGGTGACGGTGAGCAGCGCGGTGCGGTCGGCCGCGGCCAGCAGGGCGTCGGCGTCGACCGGTTCGCCGGCCTGGGCCCGGTCCCCCTGGGGCAGCCACCTGGCCAGCGCGCCGAGCGCCTCGTCCAGCTGGTAGAGCCCCACCTGATGAATACCGAGGGCGTCGATGCGGATCTGCAGGCAGATCCCCTCGGGCTGCGGCAGCAGCAGGATGCGCCACGGCTCGCCCGGCCCGGTCCCGGTCACGCGGGCGTCGAGCACGGCCCGGGCCCGCCGCTGAAAGGCGACGGTGATGCCCAGATCTCCGCGGACCTGTATCTGGCCCCCGTCGCCATCGGCCGCGATGAGCTGCCGGGCGGTGAGCGAGCGGACCGCCTCGGCCATCACCTCGTCCGAGGGCCGGCTCTCCAGGAAGTCGACGACCGCGTCGACGGCGGTGAGTTCGGCCACGGTGTAGGCCCCGAGCATGACCGGTCCGGTGCTGACCAGGTGGACCACCGCGGAGACGAGCCCCTCCGGAAGGGAAACCTCGCCCGCCTTGGTCGCCGCCGTGGCCAGGCCTGGCTCGCTCATGCTCGTTCTCCATCGTTCGTCGGCGCCGGGCCGGTTGACCCGGACGGTTCCGGGCGCTGGTTCAGGACCGAGGCGGTGACCCGGGACGGCGTCTGGCTGACCCAGATCTCGGAGTTGCCGAACAGCCCGCGCCCACCTCGGGCGGACAGCGCCTGTCCCAGCTCAGCGACGGGGTCGGCCCGGTCGGGGGGCGGGAACCGGGCCGCCAGGTCCGCGGACACCGAGGTGGCGTCGTCCGTGTCCTCGATCCGCTGCAGCGCGGCCGCCAGTGACCGCGCGACCGACGGCGAAACGGCCGTGGGGATGGTCACGGCCGGGGAGAGGTACAGCGGGTGCCGTTCGGTCATCCGGGACAAGCCCCAGGGGCCGACGTTGCTGCGGGTGATCCGGTACACCACGTAGTCCATGAGGTGCCGGAGGTCATCCAGGCTGGGCAGCTTGCGCGCGCCGAAGGCGGCCGGCGTCTTCTCCAGTTGAAGCCAGGTGCCCTGGGCCGTCCGGCCGTGCAGCTTCTCCCGGACCACCACGCCCCGCATGCCGATGTCGGGGTACTTGGTCTTGTCGATGTCACGGTGATGGCTGGAGATCCGGGGGTGGCTGACCGACGCGAACCGCCATTTGGTGTAGAGCTGGGGATCGTCGACCAGCACATGACCGCCGCGCAGGATGTCGCGTAGCTGCGGGACCTGCAGGCCGCGTTCCTCCAGGTCCGAGACGATGGTCGCTTCCTCCGGGCTGAGCCCGGCGGCCGCGGGCAGCAGCCCCTTGCGGTACTCCCCGGTCTGGGACGTGATCTCGATCATCAGCTGGACCCGGGCCCGTTCCGCTTCGAACCGCCGGCTGTCCCGGCCCGTGACCGCATCCCGGACCGATTGACCCGTCCGGGCCAGCGCGGCCCCGACACGCGTGCGTTTCACCGGATCAGTCGTGCGTTTCACCGGATCAGTACAGCACAGCAGGAAACGGCCGCTGTCCCTCCCCGGTCCTGTCCGGGATACTGGAGCGGGGGATGAGGCCGGACAAGGCGGCCCAGGACGGCGCGGTCCCGCACGCGGGACGGTCAATCTCGCGGAGAAATGGCAGGAGCGGGGCGGGCCCGGTGGTGACGCCCGAGCGACCGGCTGCATGGGTATCTACCCGGCCCTGCCACCTTCGTTCGGCCGGGATCGAGCAGCGCGGCACCTGCCCCGTCATGGCCTACCCAGTGGCCGGCGTCACGGACCGACGTGGATGTGTCCGGCCCAGACGGTTGGTGAGTCCGGATAGCGGTCCTTCAGCCGCCGCGTGGCGTGGCGCAAGGCGACAGCGGTGCGAGGCAGATCGATGTCGTTCCCGCGACCAGGCGCGATCAGCGCGGCATAGAAGTCGCGCACGAGCCTGGCCGAGGGCCGGTCGCTGACCTTCCAGAGCGTGCCGACGACGTGCTGGTAGCCGGCCAGCTGAAAGGCGCCGGTCAGGTGAACGGCCTCGTTCGCCAGGACCGAACTGGTCACAGCCGTCTCGCACGCCGACAGAAACGCCAGGCCTCCCGCTAGGCGCAACTCACCGATGTCGGCAAGGGCGAGAGGGGCGGTCTCATGATCGTCGAGGAAGAGCTGACTACGCCCGGGCTCCTCGGTGTTCACGGTGGCGTGGCAGGCGAAATGCGCGACCGGGTACCTGGGCAGCTCGGCCAGGACGCCCTGCCCGGTCGGCTCCCGCAGCCGCACCGCGTGGGGGAACAGGCCGGCGATCAGGTCCGCTTCCAAATCGGCACCGGGGATGGTCGGCAGGCCAGGCGCGTAGGGGACGGCGATGACCAGCGGTGCTTCGGCCTGTTCAGCCGGGGGTGATGGTTGGGAGCGGGCGTTGCGCAGGCTGCGGGCGCTGAATGCGTAGGAGGAGACGACCTCTTCCAGGCAGGCGGCGTGCAGCGGGAAGAACGCGAACACGCCGACCGGGCACCACCAGATCCGGGGACGGCCGTGGTCATTCGTCGCCGGACGGTCATAGCCGAGGGCGGCCAGCACCGGCCCGGTGACCCGCGTCCGGAGCCAGCCGATGATGGCCAGAATCTCCTGCTCAATCTGGGCCTGGCTCAGGTCAGCATCTTGCTGGCCAGGTTCGGGTGTGACCAGCTCGGCGAGCCGCCGGGCCTGTTCCCAGACCTCGGACACGCTGAGACCAAGGTGCACATGGCGAACCTGGCCCGCGCTGGCCGGTGACGGCGCCGAGAGGATGAGCGCGTCGCAGCGCAGCTCACCGGTGTAGACGTAGATGATGGGGCCGTCGGCGGCCGCCGTCCCGAGTTCGCGCATGGTCAGCGGCCCGCGATGATCGTGGCCGGTCCGACGGTCCAGTTCGTCGGCGACGAGCACGCCCCGGGTCTGTTCGAGTAGCTCGACCGCTCGGTCGGGCCGTCCGGCGCTGACCGCCGCCTGCGCGGCATCTGAGGCCAGATAGCTGAGCCGGCTGATCTCGTATTCCTGGTCGGGCCGGTCGAGCTGACCGGGAAGTACGCCCGGGAGCAGGTCGACCGCCGCTTCGATGGCGGCGAGCGACTCCGCCGCGGTCCGGCCGGCCTCCCCGGCGATCTGTGCGGCGCGAAGGTATGAGTTGATCCGCAGGGCGGCAGGGGCACGGGCCTGACGCGCGGCTTCGGCAAAGCACTGCCACGCTTCGGCCGCCATGGCGGCATCGCCACCGCCTGAACGGGTCACCTGATGTTTCATCCACAGCGCGAACCCGAGAAGATTCCGGCGCCGCGCGTAGTCCGGGTCGCCGGGTGGGACGGCCGATACGGCCTGCCGGGCCAGTCGCAGCGCTTCGGCGAGAGCCGTCGGCTCCTGGCCTTCGTGAGACCGGAGCAGCAACAGGTCACCCAGGAGGGCCAGCCGGTCCGTATGGTCTGGCTGGTCCGTGGGGGTGGCCGCTACGGCCTCCCGCGCGAACCGGATCGCCTCGTCGAGAAGCTCATCCGGCGGCGCGGCCGCGCGCTGATGGAGGCGGCGGTAGATTCTGGCCAGACTGCTCAGGCACAGGGCGCGAGCGGGATCATCGTGCGGCAACTCTTCCAGCGCGTATTCGACAAGTTCGGAGGCCTCCACGCTGGCCTCGAAATCGTCGGTGCGGATGGCGAGCGCTTGGACGACCGACGCCAAGTTCACCAGCCGGCCGTACCGGTCACGGTGCCCCGCAGGGGTCGCGGCCAGCGCCTCCCGCCGGGCCAGTACCGCCTCCTTGAGCAGGGCCGAATTCCTCGTCTGCAGGAACAGGCTGTGCAGGACCGACGCAAGGTCGCCCAGCAGGGTGGCGCGGAGTGGGTCGTCCGCTGACACCATGGCGAGCGCCGCCCGGGCGGCAGCAATGGCTTCGGCCAGCGGCCCTGGATCTCTGGTCCGCATGAACAGGTCGTCGAGCAATCCCGCCAGCCCGGCCAGGCGCAGGGCCCGGGCCGGGTCGTCGATCGGCGTGGCCGCGACCGCCTCGCGGGCCAGGCCGACCGCCTCGTCGAGTGCGGCCGGGTGCCCGGTCCGCCCGAAACGCGTGCCGATTACCTGACCGAGGTTGAACAAGGCCCCGGCCCGCTCCGGGTCGTCGGCCGGGGTGATGGCCAGCGTGTCCCGTCTTGCCTGGACAGACTCAGTCAGTAGCTCATCATCACCGGTCCGGTCGTACAGTTCACTGGTCGCACCGCCCAGCGCGGTGAGACACAGCGGGCGCAGGTGATGCCCGGGAGGTGTGGCCATCACCGCCTCGCGGGCCACTCGTACCGCCTCGACCAGAGTGGCGAGATTCTCGGTGCGCGCCCAGTCCAGTTCGAGGGCGAGGTACAAGTTGCTGAGGTAACCGCCACGTTCGGTGTCGGTGGCCGCCGCGGCCGCTACCGCCTGCCGCGCCGCGACGATCGCCTCGGCCAACGCCGCGGTATCGCCCGTACGCTCATAGCGATGGGTCAGCGTGCCGGACAGATTGGTGGCCCGTCGCGACAGGCTCGGGTGCCCCGGCCAGGTGCCGGCCACGGCGGCTCGGCCGCAAGCGGCCGACTCGGCGAGGGCCTCGAGATCGTCGGTCCGCACGAACCGCAGTTTCAGCATCTGGCCCAGGCTGGACAGGCAGCCCAGGCGCGTGTCACCGGAAGTGGCCGCGACCGCTTTTCTGGCCAGCCGGATGCCGTCGGCCAGCGCGGTGGTGTCCCCGGTGCGCTCGTAGCGTTCGTGCAACCACTCGGTCAGGTTGCTCCAGTACACCGCGACATCCGGGTCGTTCAGCCGTTCGGCGTGGTCCACGGTGTGCCGGTAGGCGGCGATGACATCGATGAGTACGGCTGGGTCCGGATCGTGAGCGTAGAGGTCGCCGAGGGCGGCACCGAGAACGGCGTACCGCGTGGCCGGGCCGGGCTCCGTGCCCGGCCGGTCGATAGCCTCCTGAGCCGCGCTGACTGCCTCCCGGAGCAGACGCGCGTCCCCGCTGTGGCCGTGCAACGCCCGCAGGCCTGACACGAGGCTGCACAAGTAGCCGGCGTGACGAGGGTTGTCGCGGTCGACGGCAGCGACAGCGGAGCGGTGGCAGCGGACCGCCTCAGCCTGGGCCGAGGCGTCGCCGGCCACCTCAGCCAGCTCATGCAGCGCGTAGCCGAGGTTGTTGTAGTAGGAAGCACTGTCCGGCACTTCGCACCGGACAGCAGCCGAGAGCGCCGCCCGGAACAGTCGCACCGCATCGGTGAGCAGCGGCCGTTCGCCCGTGCGCTCGTACTCGCCGAACAGGTCGAGTGCCTTCAGCATGAGCGACTCCGGCCGCTGCTGATCCGCCGTGCCGGTCAATGCGGCGTCCTGGTCCGGGACGGCCACGGCCGCGGCCGCTCAGTCGGACTGGAAAGACACCGGCAGCCGGACGTGGTGGATCTTCTGCACGTAGGCCGGGGCGGCCACGACGAAGAAGGCGTCGGTTGTCTCCTTGTTCAATCCCTCGTTGAAGACCTGCCAGGCGGGCTGGGAACGGGCGTAGTTGTGGATGGGGAGCGAAATGAACCCGGTCAGAACGGCGAGGAACGAGCGCATGCGGGCTGAGCCCACGAAAACCCGCTTGCCCGCGTTCGTGGCCCACATCCGGTAGTCGCGAACGTGGTCCTCCGCCTCGGGTACCCCGTGTGAGCACCACGCGGCGACGTCGATCATCTCGGTGTACTGGGTGAGCTGGCCCTGAGACCTGATCGGCAGCAACGTCGCGGCCCAGTCGACAAGGATGTCGGTCGTCTGAGCGCGAATGGCTGCGACGCCGCCGGATCGGCTGACGGCGCGGATCGCCGACGTCATGGCGTCATCGGGCCGCTTCATGGCGACCATCGCCTTGGCGCGGACCAGATACAGGTTGCCGGAGGCCCGGCCGCCGGTGGCCTGCTCGGCATGGTCGATGGCGGCCACGGCGTCCTGCACCCGGCCCTGTCCCATCAGCAGGCTCGCGATGCTCTCCCAGTTCCTGATCTCGCCCGGCTGGTCACGTATGGCCAGCTGGGCAGCGTTGAGTCCTTCGGCCAGCAGCGCTGGATGCACGAACTGGTCATTGTTGTACCCGGTGGCCACCACCCAGCCCAGCGCGCCCGCGGCGTCAGCGTTGTGCCAGCGGCTGACGGCTTCGCGAGCTGTGCGCAGCGCCTCGTCGTACTCGTCGGCGAACATGTACTCCGACAGGAGACGCCACAACTCCTCCAGCGTCTCGAACAGGGCGACCGGGATCTCGGCCTCGGCTCCTCCGCCGACCTCGCCCTGGGCGCCGCGCTTGAGGGCCTCGGAAACCCGCTGGATCAGCGACTCGACCTCGATTGCTTTCTTCCGGCCGATTTCGTTGCCGCCGTTGGTCTTGTTGTGCCAGTACCGGCGCTTCTTGCTGATGTTGGTGTCGAGCACGTCCATGGAATAGGGCGGGATGCCGAAGAACTCGAGCATCTGGTCGTAGCTGGGGCTACGCGGCAGCGCCGACTCCTTTTCCCACACCTCGCGGGTGACGGGCATCGGTTACCCCACCTTCCAGCGGGCAAGTTCCTGCCGGGCGTTCGCTCGCTGCATCTCGTTGAGGTTGCCTGGCCGCTCCACGTGCAGCTTGCACAGGTGCGTGCCGCTCTCCCCGTCGTAGGCGTTGAGCTCGATGGTGCCGTCCGCCGTGACCTCGATCTTGCAGGTGATCGGGTGGTTGATGGGCACGGGACGACCGAGCTTGCCGGTGCCTTTGGCAATTTCCTTGACGTCGTCCAGGTCCTCTTCTTCACCCTCGTTCAGCTTGATCTCGACCTGAACCTGGCCCTCTTCCACCGTGTTGAAGGTCTCCTCGCCGAATGCCGGCAGGGGTGACTGGGCCTGGATGATGATGAAGTTCTGCTCCGTGCGCTGGGTGTTCAGCGCGGTCACCCCGAGGCCGTGCGAGCAGACGTCGACCGGCTTGGACATCTGGCCCAGGGTCGAGCGCGGGTCGAGGTCGGTGCCCTCCTTGGCGCCCAGCATGGCGGCGCCGCGGGCCACGTCCTCGTCGAGGTTGCGGGAGAACGTCGGCGGCTTGCCGAACACCGTCACCAGCATCTGCTGGAAGGCCGGGATCCGGCTTGACCCGCCGACCATCAGCACAGTTCCGATGTCGGACGGCTGCAGGCCGGCCTCTTCCAGGGTGAATCTGGTGGTGTCCTCGGTGGCGGTCAGCTGTTTCTTGAGCAGCTTCTCGAACTGGGCCCGGGTCAGTTCGAATGGCAACGGCCTGCCGCTGCCGGTGAGCGACGTGGTCGCCGACTCCAGCGTGGACAGCTCCTTCTTCAGCGCTTCGGCCTTGCTGTAGGCGTCCTGCCGCGCCCACGCCTCGGTCTCTATGTCCAGGCCGCCCGCCTTGGCCACGGCGAACATGCGTTCCAGGATGAGGTTGTCGAAGTCCATACCGCCGAGCCGGCGGTCGCCCCCGGTCGCCAGCACCTTCATGCTGCCGTCCGGCGCGACCTCCATCACGGTGACGTCGAAGGTGCCGCCGCCCAGGTCGAAGACCAGAATCCGCCCGGTGCTGGCGTTGTCGAGTCCGTGCGCGATGGCGGCCGCGGTCGGTTCGTTGACGATGTGCATCACGTCGAGGCCGGCGATCTCTCCCGCCGACTTGGTGGCGGCCCGCTCGTTGTCACCGAAGTAGGCGGGCACCGTGATCACCACCTTGCGGGCCG
>Ga0209112_10000247_pt1 | contig 10353 bp, 8 predicted proteins | sample TexAe_OM3H0_O3_FD_187947 | JGI IMG/M metagenome (GOLD analysis project Ga0209112, IMG submission 187947) | Forest soil microbial communities from Davy Crockett National Forest, Groveton, Texas, USA - Texas A ecozone_OM3H0_O3 (SPAdes) (version 2) | ecosystem: Environmental > Terrestrial > Soil >...
TATATCTTAAAAATAATTTAGTAAAAATATTAAAAAATATATATATGTTACGATTTAAAGGTGAAGTAACGCCTAAAATGTGTGAATGTTCCATGTATATAATTGGAAGTTATGTATATAGTAATATTTTAAATTTAGATATAAAAAATTATAAAAAAGATATAAATGAGTTAGAAGAATATTTTAAAAATGAATTAATGTTTTTAAAATTGTTAAAATTTGATAAAGATATAGATATAAATAAGATTTATAATGATATAAAAAAATAATCTTTTTATGAAAATTTGTAATTAAGTTTTTAATGAAAAAATTGAATCAAGTTAATTTTTTAGAAAGTAGATCGTGACCTTTAACATTAGCTTTAGGTTTAATATTTGTGATTGTATTAAGTTTAAGTATGAATAATATATCAAATGGATTTTTGATTTTGTTATTAATGTTATTAACGTTATTTAAAATAGAATGAAGTAGTATTTCTATGATGAATACTTTGATTGAATCTTCTGTAAAAAAAGTAAAATCAAGGAATTATACAAGTATTATGACTAAAACGAAGCCAAAAAATAAAAATACTTATTCTTCACACCCAAGACATCAAAATGTTTTTAAAGATAAGGATACAGGGGATTTATTTATAACGGAAATAAATATTACACATAGTCATCTAACTAAAGGGATAAAAAATATTCATGTAGGAATTAATGATAATGAGTTGGCTTTTGTGCCTGTTAATAAGTTAAAGATGTATCGATTAGCTAATGAAACAGAAAAAAATAAATTTTTAGAATTGTTATTACAAAATAATTATTCGCATAAATTAGAACAACAAATTGATAATGAAAAATTGACTAACTTTGTTGGTCAAATGTTACGAGATGATGGGTATAATGTAGATATTCCTTTAGTACCTTGAAATTCCTCTTTAGATGATTATATTTTAGTAATACAAAATACGAATTTAGGAAAAGAATTAATAGAAGTTATAAATCAAGATTAATGAAGCAAAATTATATAAAATTTCTTATTATTGGCCTGTTTTTATTACTTTTAATAATAAATATTTATTTTATTATTTATAATAAAATAAATATTTATTATTTATTTTATAGTTTGTTTATAATTATTATTGTTAGTGTTTATAAATGAGTTTTAGATTTTGTTTTATTAGATGAAATGATTATTTTTATTCGTAAAAAAGATAATAATGAATTTTTTTTAAAAAATTTTGAAGCTTTAAATGAGAAGTTTTTAAAAAAAAATATTTGATTAATAAAACCAATATATTATTTATTGTATTATTTTCCGACAAATTGACCCTATTTAATAATTTTGTGAGTAGCAAGAAAATGGTGAAAAATAAGGTTATTTATAACTAGTAAAAAAGATGTAATTGGAAAATTTTATTTTAATAAAGAAGAATGATTTTATTTTGATATAAATAGTTATTATGTGGTATATTTATTTAAAAAATATGTTATTGGGTTTTTTTTTAATTTTATTTATTTTATATTGTATTTAAAGTTTAATTTATTAAGTTATAATTGAAATAGGTTTTTTCAATATAGAGTATTTGGAATACTTTATAGTACAATATTAATTGCAACTAATTTGCATTTTTTTTTATGATTTCGTAATACAGATTATTTTTTATTTTTACATAAATTAATATTAGTAAGTGTTTTTTTATATTTTATTTTATTAATTTTTGTTTTTTATATTAATAAAAGGGCAAAATATATAAATTTAGATAATTTAATTTTTAATACGATTAATGAAAAAAAAGGATTAAAAAGGGAAATGTATTTTGAATCATATAAATATATGTTTATACGGTTAAATAAGTGATTAGAAGAGAAAAATGTAGCAAACAATTTTTTTTTAAAAGATTATTTAATATTTATGTGTTTAGCAGAACGTTATATTTCTTTTTTTGATAATCATTATGGATTGGTTATTTCAAAGAATTGAAATAAAAGTAATATAAATTTGCCTAGTAATTTGATATTATTAGGGCGGATTGGTTTGAAAAATGAATTTAATTTTATTGAATTTTATAATGAAAAATATAAAATGAATATGTATTTTAATAATGTTAATAGTTTTATATGAATAATAGAAAAAAATTATAGAATATCCTTTATTTTATATTCATATTTAATGAATATAAATTATAATTTTTTAGAAAAATATTTAAATTATGAAATATATAAAACATTATATGGAGCACGTTTTATAGAAGATAATTTTAAATATGAGTTAGCAGAATTAGAAAGTTTTCATTTTATTTATGTAGTTTGAAATGAGTGATTAAGTAATGATATTAGTGATAGTTTTAAATTAAGCAATAATTTTATTATAAATAAAGATGATTATTATAAGATTTTAGATTTGTTTAATTTTTTTTTTCTTTTTAATAAAGTAATGTTGTTTTTAGATTATGAGGTAACTTTTTCAGGGAGTATAGCTTTTGATATTAATTTTATTATAAGCGATATTGAATTTCATAGAGAAAGTTATGGAAATGATTTAGTTAAGTTTGTTACTTTTTGAAAAAAAAGTAGTAATTCTGAAAATGATATATGATTTAAATTTCAAAAGGAAGCATTTTTAAATCATATACCAAACATGTTTAATAGGTCAAATATTGTTATAGAGAAAGCTAAAACTTTTTATAATTTGAATCTAAAATCAAAAACAATATCTGAAATAATAATTCAAATTGAATTAATTCAAAATGAGCATAAAAATAAATATTTTTTTAAAAAACCAAAGTTAACAGTTGATGTTTTAGCGGACAAAACAGTTTTACATGAATGAAGTAATTTATTAAAAAAAGAATAAAAATTAAAGTGAAAAGTTTTATAATTGAATTTTACGTTATGTGATTATGTTTTTTATTTTATTATAAATATATTTTAAGAATGGTTACAAGTTATAATTTTACAAAATATTTTAACTATAAAAATATTTTATTTATGATGGTGTTTAATTATTTTTTATATGATTTAAATATTGATTTATATTTAGGTTTTAATAAAGTGACATAATTTTTATGATAGAAATTATAACAGTATTTTTATGATGGGGAGTAGGTGGATTAGATTGATTTTATGATACAATAGAAAATTTGTTTACTATAAAGTCAATTTTTATAGAAACATATGTAGTTTGAGAGCCAAATTATAATTCATACGAACAATGAGTTGAATCAATGTTAAATAAAGATCCAAGTTATGAAGAAGATTTTCTTTCAAGAGAGGAATATGTAAATTCAAAATATCCAAATTGAAATGAAATAGAAGATGAACATGCTATAAATTTTATTTTATCTGAGTTATTTGGTTATGAAAATGAATTATAAATCATGTTAATTATTATATTATTTATTTGAATTATAGGGGGTTATATAATAAAAGGAAAAAATTATATATATGTTTTTTGTCATAAATTTAATTATGTTATGATGATAAAAGTGCCATTATATCCGTGATCTAGTAAAGAAGGTTGTGTTTATGAGTTAATTACAATGATAGCATTACAAATATATTCAATGGTTATAGCGTGTGAAATAATATTTTGAGACGTAAAATTATAGTAAACTGTAGTGTTGTGTTTGAAAGGGTAATGAATAAATAAATCACTTTTGCTATTAGATATAAAATTTTAAAAAAGAGCTGAAAATTTTTTGAAACTTAGGATCTTTTTTGAAAATTCTTTAAGAGAGTTTAGTTTTTTAGGGCTCGTAGTTTAATTGGCAAAACAATAGTTTGCGGAGCTGTTGATACAAGTTCGAGTCTTGTCGAGCCCTCAGGGTCGCGTAGCTCAGTGGCAGAGCGGTAGCCTGAAAAGCTATGTCAGCGGTAGTTCGATTCTACTCGTGGCCAAAAAAAAATAAAGCTGCGTAGCATAAAGGATAATGTATGTGATTGCAAATCATATGATGGGAGTTCAATTCTCCCCGCAGCTTTAAAATGCCTAATTGGCGGAATGGTAGACGCGTTAGTTTCAAAAACTAATTCTTTTAAGAGTATCAGTTCAAGTCTGATATTAGGCAAAAGGAGGGTGTAGTGTAATTGGCAAACATAAGCGGTTTGGGACCGTTTGATGCAGGTTCAAGTCCTGCCACCCTGATGTGGGACGTAGCCAAATCAGGTAAGGCATTAGTCTTTGATTCTAATATTTATGGGTTCAAATCCCATCGTCCCAAGAATCCCGCGTTAGTTTAATGGTAAAATACCTGGCTTTTAACCAGCGTGTTACAGGTTCGAATCCTGTACGCGGGATAGAAATAAAATGGAGATGTAGTTTAATTGGTAAAATATCGGTCTTCAAAATCGAAGTTGCGAGTTCAATTCTCGCCGTCTCTGAAAAGCCTCATTAGCTCAATTGGTAGAGCGTTGGATTTCTAATCCAAAGGTTGCAAGTTCGATTCTTGCATGGGGCTAGCGGTTTTTAGTTTGTTTTTCCTTTCATAAGATAAATAAAACATACAAGTGAGATAAACTTTTTAATAGATTATACAATATTGCAAAATATTTAGTTAAATAATTTATTAAAGCAGTTAGTAGTTATTAAAAGATAATGAAAAATTGTGCAAGTTACTCAAATTATGTTTTTAATATTATTCTTAATACAATGAAAAATACAGTATTATATGTTTCTTTAGTAGCAGCTTCTAAATATATAGGTGCAGGTGTTGCTGTTAGTGGTGTTATAGGTGCTGGTGCAGGTATTGGTATTATTTTTGCAGGGTACATGATAGCTGTTTCTAGAATCCGTATTTACAAAACGCTTTATTAAGATACGTATTTTTAGGATTTGCATTAACAGAAGCTTTAGGTTTGTTATCAATTATGATGGCATTCTTAATCCTTTATGCTTAGTTTGTTTTTATATGTATAAATGAAGAAATGTTTTGTTTTTATAATTAAGTTTCTTCATAATATAGTTTAAAATGTTATTTTGTAAAGAGAGGTTTTTAGTGTTGAATATTTTATTTTAAAAATATTATATCTACAATTTAAAGTTTGATCCTGGCTTTGAGTGAATGCTTGTTATTTACTTTACACATGCAAGTTAATTATGAATGCTAAGAATTAGTCATATGGCGTATTGGCGAGTAGAATAAAAGAATTCTTTTTATATATTCATACAAATGAATTAAAATAATTTTAAATGAATTATAAGGTAATAAATCGTTAAAAAAGGAGCTTTTATAGGATTAGGTAGTTGGTGGAGTAAAAGCCTACCAAGCCAAGTATCCTTAGCGGGTGTGAGAGCACGCTCCGTCGCAGTGGGACTGGAAAAAAGCCCAAACATTAAGGCAGCAGTGGGGGATCTTGGACAATGGACAAACGTTCGATCCAGTAAGATAGCGTGATCCGAGAGGAGGTTCCTGTTAGGATTGTTTATGGTTAAAAGATAATGACGGTATCCATATAAAAGGCCCGGCTAACTTCGTGCCAGCAGCCGCGGTGAAACGGAGGGGTCGAGTGTTATTCATCGTAACTGGCGTAAAAGCATGTAGTCTGAAGGTTAAATTTTTTTTTAAAATACACAAAGTAATTTTGTGGATTAATTCTTAAAATGACTTTCTTGGGTTTAGTAGAAGTAATCTGCCCTTTAGGTGTATTGGGGGTGAAATCTCTAGAAATCTAAAGTACGACCGATGGTGGAAACCGATTACTATATAAACTGACGATCAGATGCTAAAGTGTAGGGATCAAAAAGGATTTGATACCCTTGTAGTCTACACCCTGACCTATGAGTGTTATACATGAATGAAAAGAATCTTAATGTATAAAGCTAACGCATAAACACTCCGCCTAGGAAGTACAATCGCAAGGTTAAAACTTAAAGGAATTGACGGAGAGTTTTTTTCAGCAGTGGTGCATGTGGTTTATGCGTTTCAACGCGCCTAATCTTACCAGATCTTGTATTTATATTTAAAAAGATTTAAATTTCTTTTTAAAATTTTTTACGTATGTTATAAAAAGTGAATTATTTTAATTAATATAAATTCAGTTGCTGCATGGCCGTCGTAAGCCCGTGCTTTGAAGTGTATGGTTGAATCCACTAACGGGCGTAACCCTTGTTACCTATTATTATATTAATTGTTGGTAATCCGTGTGACGTAATGTCATGTGAAGAGAGGACGACGTCAGGTCTGTACATCGCTCACGATCTGGGCTACACATTTGCAGCATAACTATTACAATGAGATGCTATAACGTGAGTTAACGCTAAACTTTAAAAATGGTTTAAGTTCTGATTGTTATCTGAAACTTGATAACATGAAGCCGGAATTGCTAGTAATCGCTCATCACCATGGGGCGTGAATCCTTTAATGCTCTCGTACACACAGCCCGTCAGGCGGCGAAAGTGTATTGGAGCCAAATATAGTGATGGTAGTAAATAATAAATTAAACTTAAGTTTATTTGTTTGTTTATTTTTTAATAAATAAACATAAATATACAGTTTTATTATTCAGCTATTTAATCTTTAGTATATGATCGCTGTTAAGTCGTAACAAGGTAATGGTAAGGGAACTTGCTGTTGATAAATTAGTAATAAATTGGTTGCGAGTGTGATGAAATTGGAAGACATGATGTATTTAGGATACATTGCTAAACGCGTGGGAGTTCGAGTCTCCCCACTCGCAAAAAATAATAGTGTGCCTCCTTAGTTCAATTGGCAGAATATCAGTTTTGTAATCTGAAGATAAAAGTTCAAGTCTTTTAGGGGGCATTTTGGGAGTGTGGCTGAATTGGTTAAAGCGTTAGATTGTAAATCTAATCCGTAAGGTTGTGGGTTCGAGTCCCGCCACTCCCAAAAGCTAGTAGCTTAGCAGGTAAAGCGTTCGTCTCATAAGCGAATGTTGGTGGTTCGAGTCCGCCCTAGCTGAAGCCCATCTGGTGGAATGGCAGACACGTTAGATTTAAAATCTAATCCTACCAAGGGTATCGGTTCAAGTCCGATGATGGGCAAATATATTTTAAGTAAAGGACGTATTGTAAAGGCAACATACGAGACTCATGATTTCGTGATATAGGTTCGATTCCTATCGTCGACTAAATAAAAAATATGTTTTTTAATTTAAATTTAAATTTAAATTAAAAAAAATATTTTGGTTATATATAATTGTATTGGTTTTAAATGGATGCCTAGGCATTAAATAAATGGATGAACATATATTGTTAAATGAGATGTTATACAAAAATTATGATTACTGATGAAGTATAAATTTTCATATCGTGAAAACACATCAATATTGATTTTATTAAATTAAAGCAAACTTTGTGAACTGAAACATCTAAGTAATAAAAGGAATATCAATTAAGAATTATTTTGTGAGTAGTGGTGAGCGAAAATGAATAAAGCGTATTAATAATAATGATTGCATGAGTCGTAATTTTCAATAGAAGCAGAGAAAGTGTATTAGAGTCTTGTTTAGATCTCCGCTCATTATTATTATTATAGTAATTTATAACATGATAATTATTTATAAATAAAGTAATACCATTTACTAAGTGGAAATATATTTAATGACCGATAGTGAAAAGTACTGTGAGGGAAGAGGTGAAAGAGTATTCCATATAAGGAACATTGAAAAGTTACTGAAATTTAAAATCTATAAGCAGTTGAAATTTTTTTGTTAATTACAACGTACCTTTTGCATAATGGGTCAGCAAGTTAGTTTATAAAGCAAGCTTAAAATAGTTAATAAATAGATGTAGGCGTAGTGAAAGCATTGATGAAATATAATAAATTAGAAAGTTTTATGAACTAGACCCGAAACCAGATGATCTAATCATGAATAGGTTGAGTCAAAATAAAGATGAGGACCGAACCCATGTCTGTTGCATTAGATTGGGATGAGTTGTGATTAGGAGTGAAAAGCTAATCGAATCTGGAGATAGCTGGTTTTCTGCGAATTTATTTAAGTAAAGTGTTAAATATTATTTAATGAGGGTATGGCAACATTGTAGTCTAGGGGATCGCTTAACGGCTTCTTTAAAACTATAAAAACCTGTAATATCATTAAAATCAAATTTAGCAATCAGACTGTGAGCGCTAAGGTCCATAGTCAAGAGGGAAATAGCCCAGACCAAAAGCTAAGGTCCTTAAATAAAAATTTAGTGAATAAGATTTTAAATAAAATATTATATTAATTAGGAGGTTGGCTTAGAGGCAGTCATCCTTTGAAGAAAGCGTAATAGCTCACTAATTACATTATTTATTTTTAGAATCGAAAATGTATGGGACTATAAATTTTTAACCAAAGCTTTGGATTAATTATAGTAGCAGAATGTTATGTATATCTGAAGATAATTTGTAAAGATTATTGGAGAAATCAAAATTAAGCCTGCTGACATGAGTAGCGTTAAAATAATGTGAAGCCTATAAGCAAAAACTTATATGTTTAAAAACATTATCACCGTAAGATTAAGGTTTTCTGGATAAGTATTAAACGTCCAGAGTTAGTCGGCCCCTAAGAATAAAGTAATACTGAATTTGATGGGTATAATTATTAATATTTATTAGCTAAAATATGTTTAATAATGACTATTTTAAATTTAATAGACTTTTTAATGGATTAAAGTATATTAGATTTAGGGTATGTAAAAAAGTTTATATTTTAACCGTACCTATAACCGACACTGGTGATCTGGCATCAATATGCTAAGGTGAATGGAAAAATGGTGCTTAAGGAACTCGGCAAAATAACTTTGTAACTTCGGGAGAAAAAGTACAGATTTGATAATTTTATTGATTAAATTTTCGAATTTAAAATATATTATATATCAGGTTTGGGACACAAAATTGAGAAGGGCGACTGTTTATCAAAAACACAGGATTATGCTAAATCAAAAGATGATGTATATGATCTGACCCCTGTCCGGTGCTGTAATATCGAACGTTGAAGATCTTGTTTATCAAGGTTTTTGGCATAAGTACCAGTAAACGACGGCCGTAACTATGACGGTCTAAAAGTAGCGAAGTCCATCGTCAATTAATTGTTGACACGCATGAATGGGGTAACGACCTTTCTACTGTCTCAAGTGCCAATCCAGTGAATTTGAATTTTCCGTGCAGATGCGGAATACTCGTAGCGGGACGGAGAGACCCTATGAAGCTTTACTGTAGTCTTATATTGTTAATAATAAAAGAATGCGTAGCCTAGTTATTAGTTTATGATGCCTTAGGTCATTGACTTAATTGCGTAAGACTTAACTGAAATAATTTCCTTACTATTTGTTATTGACTAATTTTTTAATATTATATAAAAAAACGTATAAGATGGTCAGTTTGACTGGGGCGGTCGCCGCCTATAGAAAAACGGTGTGTACAAAGGTAAACTTAATTCAATTAATATTGAATTTAATATGTAATAGTATAAGTTTGCTTGACTGTAAGATAGACGAATCATACAGGTGACGTAAGTCGGTTATAATGATCCGATAGTGCTAAATGGGAAGACTATCGCTCAACGGATAAAAGCTACTCTAGGGATAACAGGCTGATGATTCTTGAGCGTTCACAGCGACGGAATCGTTTGGCACCTCGATGTCGGCTCATCACATCCTGGAGGGGAGTTGATTCCAAAGGTTCGACTGTTCGTCGATGAAAGTGGTACGTGAGCTGGGTTCAAAACGTCGTGAGACAGTTTGGTCCCTATCTGCTATGAGTAAGAAGAATTGTAAATGATCTTCCTTAGTACGCAAGGACTGGGATATCTAAATTGTATAATAATAACGATTAATTATTATTAATCGTTACTAATGATTATTATATTGTTTTATTGATTATGTTTAGTTTAAGAAGTGGTTAATTTAAGAGTTCGTCAATTGTCTTCCGATTATTGTGCCAACAGTATAGTCGGGCAGCTACATGAATTATATTTAATTACTGAATACATATAAGTAAGTGGATATACGTATAAAATTCTTCGAAGAAAATAAAAGATTAATATTTATATAGGTTTATTATGTGAGTAATGTAAATTATTTAGTTATTAAAAACTAATTTTCTGAGTGTTATATATGATGAAATTGTAATTTTAGTTAATTAGGGGTTATAGTTCAACTGGTTAGAATATTGGTTTTGCAAACCAAAGATATCGGTTCGAGTCCGATTAACTCCAGGAAAGCGAAAGCGAAAGCGGAAGGCGAAGGCGAAAGCGGAAGGCGAAGGCGAAAGCGGAAGGCGAAGGCGGAAGCGAAAGCGGAAGCGAAAGCGAAGGCGAAAGCGGAAGGCGAAGGCGAAAGCGGAAGGCGAAGGCGAAAGCGGAAGCGAAAGCGGAAGGCGAAGGCGAAAGCGGAAGCGAAAGCGAAGGCGAAAGCGGAAGGCGA
>Ga0209112_10000248_pt1 | contig 10344 bp, 8 predicted proteins | sample TexAe_OM3H0_O3_FD_187947 | JGI IMG/M metagenome (GOLD analysis project Ga0209112, IMG submission 187947) | Forest soil microbial communities from Davy Crockett National Forest, Groveton, Texas, USA - Texas A ecozone_OM3H0_O3 (SPAdes) (version 2) | ecosystem: Environmental > Terrestrial > Soil >...
AGCTCGGTTCGGCCTTCCTGGTCCTCATCGCCGGGGCCGACACCACCTGGAGCGCCATCGGCGCCAGCATCTGGCACCTGGCCACCCACTCCGGCGACCGGGACCGGATCCTGGCCGACCCGAAGCTGCTGGACACGGCGGCCGAGGAGTTCCTGCGCGCGTACGCCCCGGTCACCGTGGGCCGCATCGTCACCGCCGACACCGAGCTGCACGGCTGCCCGGTGGCTCAGGGGCAGCGGGTCGTTCTCCCGTTCGGCGCGGCCAACCGCGACCCGGAGGTGTTCGACCAGCCCGACGAGGTCGTGATCGACCGGCGGCGCAACCGGCACCTCACCTTCGGCACCGGCGCGCACCGGTGCCTGGGCTCGAACCTGGCCCGGCTGGAGCTGCGCATCGCGCTGCAGGAATGGCTCCGGGTCATGCCGCGGTTCCGGCTCACCGACCCGGCCGCGATCGAGTGGAGCGGCGGCCAGACCCGGGGACCAGAGCAGGTCGCCATCGTGGTCGAGTCGCCGGAACGCGCCCAGTGAGCGGGGCAGCTGAGACGGGACCACTGCAGGGCATCACGGTGGTCGAGCTGGCCCACTGGATGGCCGCGCCGGCCGCGGCGGGTGTGCTGGCCGACTGGGGCGCGGACGTCATCAAGGTCGAGCCGCCCGGCGGTGAGCCCATGCGGCGGATCTGGGGCAGCGCGGGCGCGAACCCGGACGCCCCCAACGGCGGATTCACTTCGGCCAACCGGGGCAAGCGCTCGCTGGAACTCGATGTACGCCACCCGGCGGGCCGGGAGGTGCTGGACCGGCTGCTGGACCGGGCCGATGTGCTGCTGTCCAACCTGCGGCCGTCGGCGCTGGAGCGGCTGGGCCTGTCCCCGGCCGAGGTGGCGGAGCGCTTCCCGCGGCTTGTCTTTTGCACCCTCACCGCCTACGGCTGGGGCGGCCCGGACCAGGAGCGGGCCGGTTACGACCTGGCGGGCTTCTTCGCCCGGGGCGGGGTGGCCCATCAGATCACGACCCGGGACACGCCGCCCGCGGCCATGTGGAGCGGCGTCGGGGACACGTTCACCGCGATGACCGCGGTAGCCGGGATCAGTGCGGCGCTGGTCGATCGCACCCGTACCGGGCGGGGCCGGGTGGTCGAGGCCTCGCTGCAGCGGACCGGGATGTGGGCCATCGCCGCCGAACTGGCCACGCAGGCCATGGGTGGACGGCCACGCCCGCCGTACCCGCACGAGCAGTGCCCGACCCCGATGTACAACTCGTACCAGACCGCCGACGGCCGCTGGTTCTACCTGGTAGGGGTAGAGGCCGGGCGGCAGCTGCCCAAGGTTCTGGCGGCCATCGGCCGGACCGATCTGACCGTGGACGAGCGCTTCGCCGGCGCTCGGGCCCTGACCAGGAACCGCACCGAGGTCGTCGCGATCCTCGACGCGGCCTTCGCCGCTCAGCCCATGGAGCACTGGGCCAAAGAGTTCGACGCGTACGACGTCTTCTGGGCGCCGGTTCAGACCCCGGCCGAGGTGCTCGACGATCCGCAGGCCCGGGCGACCGGCGCCTGGATCCGGGTGGACGGCGTGGAGATCGAGGGACGGCCGGTGGAAACGGTCGACGCCCCCATTCGCTGGGACGGCCAGTCCCGGACCACGACACCCGGGCCACCGCGGGCGGGTGAGCACAGCCGGGAGGTCCTGAGCTGGCTCGGCTACACCGGGGACGAGATCGACGCGCTCGTCGCACCGCCGGGCTAGCGGATGGTGTTGCCTGCGTCGACCGTCAACGAAAGGCCGGTCACGTACCGTGCCTCGTCCGAGGCCAGGTAAACCACGGCGTGGCTGACGTCCTCGGGTTCGATGAACCTGACCGGCAGCGTGTTCCAGAACAGCGGGCCCAGCGTGGGGTTGGCTTCGATCAGGCCGTCCAGCCCGGCCAGCCCCTTGGTCAGGGTGGTCTGCACGCCAGTGGGGTGCACGGTGTTGACCCGGATCTTGTCCTGGCCGAGCTCGTTGGCCATCATCTCGGCCAGGCCGACCAGGCCGTGCTTGGCCGCCACGTAGGGGGCGAAGAACGGTGCTCCCTTGATGGCGGTGGTCGACCCGGTGCAGATGATCGACCCGCCGCCGACGGCCTTCAGGTGCGGGATGCAGGCGGTCATGGTGTTCCAGGCGCCGGTCAGGTTGGTGTCGAGCGTGTCCTGCCAGATATGCGGGGTCACTTCGTCCCAGGGCCGGAGCACGCAGATGCCCGCGTTGGCCACCACCACGTCCAGCCGGCCGAGCTCGCCGACCGCGCGGTCCACCGCCACAGCCAGTGCGTCAGCGTCCCGGACATCGGCCTGCACGGCGACGACCCGCCGGTCGAGCTGCTCGACGCTCTTGGCCGTCTGCCCCAGGTCGCTGGCCGACGCCATGGGGTAGTCGACGGTGTCGTAGTCCCGGCAGATGTCCACCGCGATGATGTCGGCCCCCTCCCGGGCCAGCGCCAGTGCGTGACTGCGCCCCTGCCCCCGGGCGGCCCCGGTGACCAGAGCGACCTTACCCGCGACCCGTCCGCCCATGAGCCTGCCACCGTCCAACAGTTTACATTATATGTTAGTAAGTTACTCTCACTGTAACACGCATGTGAGCGGGCCGCAGGGCCCCGGGGCCAGCAGGCCCCCTAAACTGCGCATACGGTTACGGCCGAGCCGACGGGAGGTGCAAGGATTCAGGTGGCTGAGGCTCTGCAACCGGCAATCGCGACCGCGTCCGGCCCGCGCAGCCGGGTCAGCGTGGGCAGCGCACGCTCTCTCCTGCTTACCGTGCTCGGCGAGTTCGTCCTGCCGTCCGGGCAAGCGGTGTGGACGTCCGCGCTGCTGCACGCCCTGCTCGGCGTGGGGACCGCGGAGAACGCCGCCCGCCAGGCCATCGCCCGCAGCGCCGCCGCGGGCTGGCTGGAAGGGCGGAAGGACGGGCGCCAGGTCCGGTGGCGGCTGACCACCAACGGCCGGCGCATGATCGAGTCGGGCTCGCGCCGGGTCAGCGCGCTGAGCGCCCCGCGCCCGGCCTGGGACGGCCGCTGGCGAGTGCTGGTCGTCACCGTGCCGAACAGCCAGCGCGACTCGCGGCGCAAGCTGTACCGGGGGCTCAGCTGGGCCGGCTTCGGTAACCCGACGCCGGGAACGTGGGTCACGCCGAACGCCGAGGCGGTCGCGCCCGCGGCCGAAGTCGTCGAGGACCTGGGGTTGTCGTCCTGGTGCCTGTCGTTCGAGGGCAGCGGGCTGGGCATCGGGCTGACCGACCAGGACATTGTGGACCAGGCCTGGGATCTGGACGCGATCGCCCAGCACTACGCGGAGTCGCTGAGCCGGTTTGCCGACGTGCCGCTCGCCGGCGGCGACGAGGCGCTCTTCACCCAGATCGCGCTGGTCAACGAGCTGCAGCGGTTCCCGTTCGTGGACCCGCGGCTGCCGCTGGAGTTGCTGCCGGCCAACTGGCTGGGCCGGACGGCGCCGGCGCGGTTCCAGGAGATCCGGGCCGAGTGGCATGACGCGGCCCATGCGCGGTGGCGCGAGCTAACCAGCTGACCGGCCCGGGGGTGCGGCGACGATTCCGCTGCGCTCAAGGGTGGCGATCTCCTCCCGGCTGAGCCCGAGTTCGGTGAGGACGGCGTGAGTGTCGGCGCCCGGAGGCGGGGCGGGACGGGGCGAGCTGGGCGGTGTACGCCCGAACCGGGGGCCGGGCGCGACCTGCGATTCCCCGCCGACGTCGACGAAGGTTTGACGGGCCACGTGGTGCGGGTGCCGCATCGCCTGCTCGTGCGAGAGCACCGGGGCGAAGCAGATCTCGGAACCGGCCAGCAGGTCCTCCCACTGGGCGCGGGTCCGCTCACTGATCAGCTTGGCGATCCGCCGCCGGAGCCGTAGCCAGGTGGCTGGGCCGGCCAGTTCCGCGCCCTCTGGTCCCTCGATCCCCAGCCGTTGCATGAGCCCGGCGCGAAACCTGGGTTCGACCGCGCCGAAGCTGATCCACTGGCTGTCGGCGGTCTCGTACACCCCGTAAAGAGGGTGGCCGCCGTCCAGTTCGTTGGTACCGCGCGGGCCCGGCATGGCTCCGGACAGGCGCAGATAGCGCTGGACCGAGCCGAGCAAACTGACGCCATCGATGATCGCCGCGTCGACGACCTGCCCGGCGCCGGAATGCTGGCGCTCGGTGAGCGCGGCGAGCACGCCGAACGCCAGGTACAGGCCTCCTCCGCCGAAATCGCCCAGGTAACCGACTGGGGCGGCGGGTGGGCCGCCGTCGTGGCCGATCGAATCCAGCGCGCCGGACAGCGCGAGGTAGTTGATGTCGTGACCGGCCTGCTGGGCCAGCGGGCCGTCCTGCCCGTACCCCGTCATCCGCCCGTAGACGAGAGCCGGATTCCCGGCCATACAGGCGTCAGGCCCCAGACCCAGACGTTCGGCCACGCCGCCCCGGAATCCCTCCAGCAGAACGTCGCACGAGGCGGCCAATTGCCGGGCGAGCTGAACGCCCTGCGCTGCCTTGAGGTCAATCGCTACCCGGCGGCGGTTGCGGCCCGTGGGATCCAGGCCGGCGTAGGCCCGGCCCAAGGGCTCAGCAGCCTCGATACTGACGTCCCCGGGACGGTCCAGGCGAATGACATCCGCGCCCAGGTCGGCCAGCATCATCGCCGCGAACGGCACCGGGCCGATCGCGGGCAGCTCCAGCACCCGGATCCGGGCCAGCGGCCCCGCGGTCACTCCGCCGCCGCGCGCTCCGCGATGGCGGAGCGCAAGGTCACCTTGGACAGCTTGCCGCCCGCGGTCCGGGGCAGTTCCTCGAACAGCTCGAGCCGCTCGGGCAGCTTGAACGGGGCGATGTTCAGGGCGCGCATGTAGGTCACCAGATCGTCCAGACCCAGTCCCACGCCAGGTACCAGCGCCGCGCAGACGCAGACCCGCTCGCCGAAGACAGGATCGGCCACTCCGACCACAGCGACCTCCGACACCGCCTCGTGCCGGGCGATGATCTGCTCCAGCTCCAGCGGGCTGATGTTCTGGCCGCCCCGGATGATCAGGTCCTTGCTCCGCCCGGTGATGGCCAGGTAGCCGTCCTCGTCGAGGCTGCCAAGGTCGCCCGAGTAGTACCAGCCTTCGTCGCGGAACATGGCCTCGGTGCGCTCGTCGTCGTTCAGGTAGCCGAACGACTTGGTCGGTGTGCGCCAAGTCGTCTCGCCCGAGGTGCCGACCGGGACCGGCTGGCCGTTCGGGTCACGCAGCACCAGCTCCGCGCCGGGAATCGGCCGGCCCACCGTGCGGCGCCGCTTGTCCACCGGGTCGGAGGTCCGGGTCACCGTGATCACGCCGCCGTCGGTCGACCCGTAGACGGTGGTGACCACGCAGCCGAACGTGGTCTCGGTCTGCGCGGCGGTGTCCGGGGTGAGCGGGGCACCGGCACTGGTGATGACCTTGACCGCGGCGAAGTCGCGCTTCCCGATCGCCTCGTCCTGCAGCATCTTGACCAGCTGGGTGGGGATGGCAGCCGCGTGGGTGGCGTGCTCGGCCTCCAGCAGTTCCACGGCGGCGGCCGGACTCCAGTTCTCCAGCAGGACCGATGCCGCGCCACAGAGCAGCGGAGCCAGCACCGGGAACAGGTACCCGGTCGCCCCGGTGTTGGCCGGCGCGATGGCCACCGCGACATCACCCGGGCCCATCTCGACCGCCTCCGCGTAGTCCCGCAGCAGGAACGACAGGTTGTTGTCCGTCCACTGCGACATGCGGGGGATATCCGTCGTCCCGGACGTGACCGTGATGAAGCGCGGGTCGTCGGCCGTGCGCAGGCGGGCCGGCCGGGTGGTCGGTGTCTTGAGCACGGCGTCGAAGTCGAAGTCCGCGGACAGCCCGTCCAGGCCACCGACCAGACGCAGCTCAGGCAGATCACCCCGGATCTCGTTGACCGTGGCCAGGAAGTCGATGTCCTTGCGCGGCGGCGGCACCACCAGCACCGAGACCCGCGACCGGCGCAGCAGACTCTCCATCTCGGTCCGCCGCCATTGGGTCGACAACGGCACGAACGTCAGATCAGCCCGGCTGCAGGCAAAATGCGCGATGGCCAGCGCGGCCCGGTTCCCGGTCTGGATGGCGAAGACGCTGCCGGGGGCCACGTCCTGCTCGATCAGCCAGCTGGCCAGGGCCGCACTCTGGTCGGCCAGCTCCCGGTAGGTGAGGCGCTCGTGCTGGTCGGCGACGGCCAGCGCGCCCGGCGCCCGCTCGGCGTGCCGGTCGAGCAGCTGGTACAGCAGGTCCGGACGCCACAGCCCCTGGTCGTAAAACTGCTGGATGAACTCCGGCGTCATCGCGCGGATCGGCATAACAGGCTCTTTCCGTAAGGGACGAATTGGCGGCCGTAGAGCTCCCGGGCAATGATTATTTTCTGGATCTGCGCGGTCCCGTCGGCGATCTCCACCGCGAGCACATCCCGCAGGCGCTGCTCCACCGGGAACTCACTGGAGTAGCCGAAGTTGCCGTGCAGGAGCAGGCAGTCGTGAATGGCCTGGCTCGCCTCTTGCGGCCCGTACCACTTGGTCATGGCGGCCAGCGCGGTGTGTTTCTTGCCTTCGGTCCGGTGCCACAGTGCGGAGTAGCAGAGCAAACGGGCTGCGTGAAGCTTGGTCGCGTGCTCGGCCAGCGGGAACGACACCCCCTCGTAGCTGGCCAGCGGGCCGCCGAAGGCCTGCCGGTCGGTGACGTAGCCCGCGGTCTCGTCGAGCGTCGCCTGGGCGCAGCCGATCCCGGTCAGGGCGAGCAGCGGCCGGGTGAAATCGAAACCGTTCAGCACCTTGCGAAAGGCACCACCTTCGCGGCCGAGCAAATGGCGGGCGGGTACTTCAACGTTGTCCAGATGAAGGACGCCCCGCCCCAGCGGCAGCCAGCCGGTATCGGAAATCGGTGACTTCACGATCCCGGCGGAATCCAACGGCACGAGAAAGGCGGAAACCCCGGCTGGCTGCCCGTCCCGTACGGTCTGGGCGACGATCACGATGGCCTCGGCGTGGGCCAGCATGGTCACCGACGTCTTCTCACCGTTGAGCAGGTACGTGTCACCGGCCGCGGTCGCCGTGGTGCGGATAGCGGTCACGTCGGAACCAGCGTGCGGTTCGGTCAGCCCCAAGGCCACGAACGTGTCCCCGTCGACCAGCCGGGGCAGCCAGGCCTCCCGCACCGGCTCTTGCGCATGCTGGGCGATGAGGCTGCTCATCAGCAGGGTGGGAATGACCGCGTTGGCCAGGTTGAAGTCGGCGTAGGCCAACTCCTCGACCACCAGGCCCGCCGCGATGAAGTCTTCCCGCTCCAGCGGGTTGAATGGCTCCCCGGCCAGCAGGCCAAACACCCCGAGCGCGGCGATCTCGCGGTACACGTCCCACGGGAAAGTCCCCGACTTGGCCCGCTGCAGGTAGCCCGGGGCCAGCTTCTCCCGGGCAAAGGTCCGCACGGCATCGCGAAAGGCTTCCTGGTCTTCGTTCAGCCCGAAGTCCACGATGACCCCCTCCGCCGCCAGCCGGAGGCGGCACACGCCGACCCAGACACCAGCTCGAAGCCTGACGTTCTACTTATCGAGAAAGTATGTAACTGGCGCTGTAGAGAGTCAAGATCCAGCTGCGGGCCGAATCTCCGGCTCGCGGCCTCTAGCTGGCCCAGATCAGATCACTTCGTCGGCCGCCAGTTGCGCGATCTCTTCGTCCGGGAGCTCAAGACGGTCCCTGAGCACTCTGACGGTGTGCTCGCCGAGCATGGGGGCGGCCCAGGCCGGCGGGACGGGTGAGTCGGCGAGACGCAGCGGCGACCCGAGAACCGTGCAGGCGCGATCGCCTTCGCCGATGTCGGCGAGCATGCCGCGGTCGCGGAGCACTGGGTCGTGCAGGACCTCGCGCAGCTGCCGCACAGGGGCCGCGGGGATGTCGGCCTGCTGCAGCAAGCGAAAGATGTCGTCCTGGCCAAGTTGGCTTGTCCAGGCGGTGACGGCCGCGTCGACCTGGTCCATGTTCTGGACGCGGCCGGCCGGGGTGGCCAGCAGCGGGTCAGCGGCCAGGTCCGGGCGGTCCATCACGCGGCACAGGTCGGACCAGTGTTTTGGCCGTAGGCACAAGATGGCGACCCAGCCGTTGGCGGCCGGGTAGACGTTGTAGGGACAGATACTCAGACCCCCGTGACGGTTGCCGGTTCGCTCGGGGAACTCCCCCTCGGACTCGAGCAGGCCAGCGAAGTTGGACGTGAGGGTGGGCACGATGGCGTCCTGCATCGCCACCTCGACGTGCTGGCCTTGGCCGGTCCGCTCGCGCTGGAACAGCGCGGCCAGGACGGCGGCGGCCAGGTGGGTGCCGGCGGCGAAGTCCGCGACCGCTCCCCCCGCCTTGACCGGCGGCCCGTCGGGAAAACCGGTGCACGACACGATGCCGGACAGCGCCTGCACGGTGACGTCCATACCGCGCAACCCCTCGGCGGCCGGGTGCCGGCCGTAGGCCCGCCCCGAGGCCAGCACCAGCTCGGGCCGGATCTCGTGCAGGACGTCCCAGCCGATGCCCAGGCGTTCCAGCACCCCGTCGGCGAAATTCTCCACCACGACATCCGCCTGCCGGACCAGGTCGAGGAAGATCTGTTTGCCGCGCGCCTTCTTCAGATCCAGCCGGACGCCCTTCTTGCCCGCGTTCAGCATCAGGAAGGCCTGCCCAGAGGTCTGGCCGGACGAGCGCCAGCGGATCGGCTCGCCCTCAAACGGCTCGATTTTGATCACCGTTGCCCCGAGCGAGCGGAGCAGGTGCGTGCAGTACGGGCCAGCGTAGATCTGGCCCAGTTCGAGGACCAGGATGCCGTCCAGCGCCGGCGCGGAGTTCACCATCGAGACTCCTCGGTTGATAACTATCGTTTACATACATAGCTACATCCGATCTTCCCTTCTGGCCAGACTGGCAGTGATTCTGATACCACTTGGACTACCTTGAAAACGATCGTTTACAGGCGTAAGTTGCGGGAGAGAACATCCGGCACGAGACGGCACCCGGCCAACGAAGGACGGCATCTGCGATGGATCAGTTCACCGACGTGACCTACGAGGTCGACAACGGCCTGGCCTGGATCACGATCAACCGGCCGGACCGTTACAACGCCTTCCGGGCCCGCACCGTCGACGAGCTGGTCAAATCGTTCAAGCGGGCGTGGGCCAGCGACGAGGTCGGGGTCATCTGCCTGACCGGCGCGGGCGAAAAGGCCTTTTGCACTGGCGGGGACCAGAAGCAGCGGATGGAGACCGGCGACTACGGGCCTTCGGACAGCGGGCTGTTCGAAATCGACGCCCTGCATCACGTGATCAGAGACGTCCCCAAGCCCGTCATCGCCGCGGTCAACGGCTTCGCCATCGGCGGCGGGCACGTGCTGCACGTGCTGTGTGACCTGACCATCGCCGCGGATACCGCCCGGTTCGGCCAGAACGGGCCCCGGGTCGGTTCCTACGACGCCGGGTTCGGTACCGGTTACCTGGCCCGGGTGGTGGGTGAGAAGCGAGCCCGCGAGATCTGGTTCCTGTGCCGGCAGTACAGCGCCGAGCAGGCCGAGACGTGGGGGCTGGTCAACAAGGTGGTCCCGGCCGACCAGCTGAAGGCGGAGGTGCGGTCCTGGGCCGACGAGATCCTGCGCCTGTCCCCCACCGCGCTGAAGGTGCTGAAGCAGTCGATGAACACCGACACCGAGCACTTCGCCGGCATCGGGCAGATGGCCTACTCCAGCCTCAAGCTGTTCGGCGACTCGGAAGAGGCCAAGGAGGGGATCACCGCGTTCAACGAGAAGCGCGCCCCCGACTTCTCCGCCTACCGCAGCCACTGATACCCGCGGCCGGCGTCAGCTGGCCACGACGCGCCTCGCCGCGGCCAGGAACGACTGGACCAGGGCGGGGTCCTGGTAATAGGGGTCGCCGTGGCCGGCGGCGGCGCGGCGGCGGCCGTACTCGTAGAGGACGGCCAGCTTCCAGAGGGCCATGGTCACGTACCAGGGCAGCTGGGACAGGTCCTGGCCGGTGGCGGTGGCGTAGCGATCGGCCAGCTCCTCGCGGCGGGGATAACCCGGTGCCAGCACGGCGGTGCCCATCTCACCGGTGGGGGTGAGCGGCTCGCCGGGGGCCGGATAGGAGGCCAGGAAGTAGCCGAGGTCGAACAGGGGGTCGCCGATGGTGGCCAGCTCCCAGTCCAGGACCGCGGCAATCCGGGCGGGCGGCTCGGGGGCCAGGATGAGGTTGCCGAGGCGGTAGTCGTTGTGGACGATCGACGCGCCGGACTCGGGTGGGACGTGGGCCTCCAGCCAGGCCGCCAGCTCGGCGAA
>Ga0209112_10000249_pt1 | contig 10343 bp, 7 predicted proteins | sample TexAe_OM3H0_O3_FD_187947 | JGI IMG/M metagenome (GOLD analysis project Ga0209112, IMG submission 187947) | Forest soil microbial communities from Davy Crockett National Forest, Groveton, Texas, USA - Texas A ecozone_OM3H0_O3 (SPAdes) (version 2) | ecosystem: Environmental > Terrestrial > Soil >...
TGATACCCTAGGCAGTCGCCGCTTAAGCGTGAGATCGCGCTACGGCAAACCGTGACACCACAAGCCGCTGAGATTTTACGAAGGAATTACGCGTGGCCAACATCAAGTCGCAGCAAAAGCGCAATCGCACTAACGAGCGCAACCGACTGCGCAACAAGTCGGTGAAGTCGTCGCTTCGCACGGCTGTCCGCGCATTCCGCGAGGCCGCCGAGGCCGGCGAGAAGGACAAGGCCGCCGAACTGCTGGTCTCCACGAGCCGCAAGCTGGACAAGGCCGCCAGCAAAGGTGTGATCCACAAGAACCAGGCCGCCAACAAGAAGTCGGCGCTGGCACACGCCCTCCACAAGCTCGGTAGCTAGTCCGCGACGAGTTCGGCGACCTTTCTCACCGCTGCTTCCAGCGCGTAGTCCGCGTCCGCGGCCGCACCTTTCACGTCGGCGTTCAGAGCGGCCACCAACCGCATCGCGGTAGCCACCGAGTCGCGCGACCATCGTCGCGCCTGCTTCTGCGCCTTCTGCACCCGCCACGGCGGCATTCCCAACTCGGCGGCCAGCCGGTAGGGGTCGCCCGAGAGCGAGCCGACCCGCCCGATGCTGTGGATGGCCTCGGCCAGCGCGTCGGCCAGCACGACATGTGGCTCGCCGCGCAGCATCGCCCAGCGCAGCGCTTCGACGGCTCCCTCGACATCGCCGACCACGGCTTTGTCGGCGATATCGAAGCCTTTCACCTCGGCCCTGCCGCTGTGGTAGCGCCGCACCGCGGCGGCGTCGACGTGCCCGCCGGTGTCGGCCACCAATTGTGAACAGGCCGAAGCGAGTTCGCGTAGATCAGAACCGACCGCATCGAGCAGCGCGGCCAGCGCGTCGTCGTCGACCTTGACCTTGCACGCGCGAAATTCCTTGCGGACGAAGTCCAAGCGTTCGCCGGCCTTGGTGATCCGCGCGCACGGATGCACCTGTGCACCCAGCGCGCGAATCTGATTCGCCAGCGCCTTGGCTCGCCCGCCACCTGAATGGACGACCACCAGCTCGGTGCCCTGCGGGACATCCGCCGCGGCTTTGGCGATCAATTCAGCGGCTTCTTTGCCGGCTTCTCCGGCCGCTTCCAGTACGACGACGCGCTCGTCGGCAAACAGCGACGGGCTCAGGAGTTCGGCGAGCTCGTACACGCCGACGTCACCGGCCCGCACCCGGTTCACCGGGACGTCGTCGGTGCCGGCGCGCCGACGTGCCGCGCGCAGCACGTCAGCGACGGCGCGCTCGACCAACAGCTCCTCATCCCCCAGTACGAGATGCAATGCCGAATCCTGCTGGCTCACTGGTTGATCGTGTCACGTCCGGCCGACAGGGCCGCCGGGCCCTGTCAGCAGACCCGACAACGACCAGGCGAGCAGCGCGCAGGCTGCCAGCGCCAGGCCGGCCCGGAACCATCGCCACCGCCAGAGCAACACGGTCAGCAGTCCTGCGGCGCCGACGGCCAGCACACCGGCGATCCCGTCCGGTACTGGCACGCTTGCCGCGGGGATATTCGCGGCCCAATGCGCGATGCGCAACAACCACCACAGTTCGGGGCCGGTGAACCGGATCAGCAGCTGCGCCCCGGACGGCCAGAACAGGCACAGCGCGGCCGCGGCCGTGCCGAGCACGGTGATCGGCGCGATCAGCGCCGCGACCGCGAGATTGGCCGCCGCCGACACCAGGCTCACCCGGCCGGAGATGCCGGCGATCAGCGGCGCCGTCACCAACTGCGCGGCACACGCCACGCACACGGCGTCGGCCAGCGGTTTGGGCCAACCCGCCGCGACCAGCCGGCGAGACCAGATCGGCGCGATGACCACCAGCGCGGCCGTCGCCACCACCGACAACGCCAGGCCCACGTCGACCGCCAACTGCGGCGCGACCACCATCAACAACAGCACGGTGCCGGCCAACGCCGGAATCGCTTGCCGGCGCCGTGACGACAGCACACCCACCAAAGCGATCGCGCCCATCACCGCCGCCCGCAACACGCTGGCAGTCGGCTGCACCACGATGACGAACAGCACCAAAGCGATGCCGGCCAACGCCACCGCGGCCCGCGGGCCGATCAGGCGGGATGAGAACAGCACCGCTCCGCAGACGATCGTGACATTCGCCCCGGACACCGCGGTCAGGTGCGTCAGACCGGCCGTGCGGAATTCTTGCCCGGTCACCGGGCTGACGGTGGACATATCGCCCAGGACCAACGCCGGCAGCATCGCCGCCTGGTCAGCGGACAGCACGCGACGAGCCGTGTCCGCGAACCCCGCCCGGACCGCGTAGGCAGCCCGATGCACCGGCCCGGCGCGGCCGGTGGTCGGCCTACCGATCGCAGTAACTACGGCCACCGTCAGATCGTGACGCTTGGGCGGGGTTATTCTGGCGCGAAACCGCATCGGCTGGCCGACCATCACCGCGCCGAAGTCGCGCGCGGGCGCGAAAACGACTGCGCGGCCATAAGTCTCGCTGCTCCCCAGTTGACGCAGCACAGCGTGGAACAGCAGCCGTCCGTGGCCGACTGGTATGGCGCTTTCGGTGGGCGTGACCGCCACCTCCACGCTGGTGCCGAATGCCGCGACGATCGGGTGGTGAGCGACTGCGTTGGCGCGCAACGCGATCGCGAACCCGAATCCCGCACCGACGACGCCCGCGGCGGCCAAGCCGATGCCGATCGTCCGCATCCGGGACCGCTGCGCGCCAGCACGCCACAGCAGCGCGCCGGACACACTGCCTGCCACACAAAGCGTCCCGACGATGTTCCCGATCGGCCACACGATTCCCGCGGCTGTCACCAGCCAACTGGTCACCGCGGCCGGCACCAGACGCGCATCCAGCCGCGCCGTCGTCGGGCCGGCGCTGGATGATTGCGCCACCTGCCTCAGACACGGACCAGTGGGCGCAGCTTTTCCAGCCGCCCGGGACCAATGCCGTCGACCTCCCCCAGCTGGTCGACGCTGGTGAACTTTCCGTGAGCGTTCCGCCAGGCAACGATGGCGGCCGCCCGCACCGGCCCGACGCCGGGCAGAGTGTCTAGCTGCTCCACGGTGGCCGTGTTGAGATTGACCTGCGCGCTCGGAGCGCCTTTCGTCGGTCGAGACGTAGTGCTGGGTGTGGCGGGAGCCGCCGAACCGGGACTCACGGAACTACCCAGGGTCGCGGGCTGCCCTTTGACCGGCGCCATCCCCACCACAATCTGCTCGCCGTCATCGACCTGACGAGCCATGTTGAGCCCGACGGTGTCCGCGCCGTCGGTGATGCCACCGGCGGCCTTCAGCGCGTCGGCGATGCGCGCCCCGGGCGTCAGCGTGACGAGACCGGGCGTGTGCACCAGACCGACCACGCTGACCACCACCGGCTGGTTGGGCCTAGTTGAAGGCCCAGGACCCGGGCCGCGGCTCGCCGTGGCCGCCATGTCAACCGGCGGCAGTTTGGCCGACATCACGGGTGCGGGCTGCTCTCGCATCAGCGTGAAGACGGTGACCAGCACCGCGATCGCCGCGATCGCGGCCAAAGCGATAGCGCCCGCGCGGCCCGGGTCGGCGCGCACCTTGGCCAGCCAGCCGCCGTCGTCCTGCGCCGAACCGTCCGGAACCCAGCGTGGCAACAGCGAGTTCGGGTCGGTGTCGGGATCGTCGTTGTCGTCGGATTGCGCGACCGTGCTCGGCTGGGCGCCGAGTCGGCGGTGCAATCGTTCGGCGGGCAGTTCTGTTCGCATGGGCCGACGGTAGGGCCGTCGACCGTCGCGAAAACGTCGTCGAACCGCTGAGAAGCAGTGCCTGTGGATCGGCTGACGACTGTGCATGAACGATTCAGCGTCGAGCCGCCTGACTGGTTGGTTGGTCGGCCGGATAACGTGCATTACAGGACCGTCGGATCCAGCTAGAGGAGACTGCCGTGCAACTGGCACTCACGAAGGACGAAGCCGCCTTCCGCGACGAGCTACGCGAGATTTATACAACGAAGATCCCCACGGAAATCCGCGAGCGGAGCCGCGCGGGCGAAGGCCTCGACCGCGACGACATCGCGACCAGCCACAAGATCCTCAACGAGCACGGACTCGCGGTGCCCAGCTGGCCCGTCGAATGGGGCGGCAAGGACTGGACGCCGGCTCAGCATCAGATCTGGCTGGACGAGATGCAGCTGGCCTCCGTGCCGGAGCCGCTGAACTTCAACGCGAAGATGGTCGGCCCGGTCATCGCCGAGTTCGGGTCGCAGGCGATCAAGGAGCGCTTTCTCCCGCCCACGGCTGCCCTGGACATCTGGTGGTGCCAAGGCTTCTCCGAGCCCGAAGCCGGTTCGGACTTGGCCTCGCTGCGCACCACCGCGCTGCGCGACGGCGACAGCTACGTCGTCAATGGGCAGAAGACGTGGACCACGCTCGGCCAGTATGCGGACTGGATTTTCTGCCTGGTGCGCACCGACCCGCAAGCACCCAAGAAGCAGGCCGGTATCTCGTTCTTGCTCATCGATTTGGACACCCCAGGCATCACTATGCGCCCGATCAAGTTGATCGACGGCAGCGTCGAGGTCAACGAAGTGTTCTTCGAGGACGTCCGGGTGCCCGCCGATCAGCTTGTCGGAGAAGAGAATCAGGGCTGGAGTTACGCCAAGTTTCTGCTGGGCAACGAGCGGACCGGTATCGCGCAGGTCGGCCGCACCAAGGTCAAGATCGCTGACGTCAAGAAGCGTGCCGCCGAAAAAGGCCTGCTGGATGATCCGCTGTTCGCCGCCCGGGTCGCCGAAGCCGAAAACGACTTGCTGGCATTGGAACTCACCCAAATGCGGGTCGCGTCCGGTTCCAAGGAGGGCAAGCCCAACCCGGCATCGTCCGTGCTCAAGCTGCGCGGCAGCCAGTTGCAACAGATCGCAACGGAACTGCTCGTCGAGGTCGCCGGTCCGGACGCGCTGCCGTTCGAAGCCGGCAACGAGATCGCGTCGCCGTCATGGGCACAGGGCAGCGCACCGCACTACCTGAACTACCGCAAGACATCGATCTACGGCGGCAGCAACGAAGTTCAGCGCACCATCATCGCGTCGACCATTCTCGGCTTGTAAGGCAGGAACAGACATGGACTTTCAACTGAGCGAAGAACAGACGCTGCTTCGCGACACCACTCGCGATCTGCTCGCGCGGAGTTATGACGCGGAGAGTCGGATCAAAGCCGTCGAGTCCGACCTGGGCTGGAGCCGAGAGGTGTGGACGCAGCTGGCCGAGACCGGGATCCTCGGACTGGGATTCGACCCCGACGAGGCCGGGCAGATCGAGGTGATCACCGTGCTCACCGAAGTCGGACGCCGGCTGGCGCCCGAACCGGTCGTGCACGCGGCGCTGGGGCCCGGCGCGATCATCGCCGAAGTCGGCAACGACGCACAAAAGGAGCTGCTCGGGGAAGTCGCCGAGGGTCAGCGGCTGCTGGCGTTCGCGCACCTGGAGCCCGGGGCACGCGGGACCCTCAGTGACAACGTCGCGACAACGGCGGTGCAGCAAGGTGATTCGTGGGTGCTGACCGGACACAAGAACCCGGTGTTGGCCGGCGACTCGGCCGACACCCTGGTGGTCAGCGCGAAGCTACCCGACGGCGGAGTCGGGTTGTTCCTGGTCGACGGTGACGCCGTCAGCCGCCACCCGTACCGCACCTTCGACGGTCAGCGCGGCGCGCAGATCGACCTGGACAACGCCGCCGGCGAACCCCTCGGCGATGCGGTGGACGCGTCGACGGCGATCCGCAACGGCCTGGTCCGCATCCAGTCCGCGCTGTGCGCCGAGGCGGTCGGCGTGATGGAGGAAGCGCTGCGTCTGACCACCGATTACCTCAAGCAGCGCAAGCAGTTCGGCGTCACCTTGAACACCTTCCAGACGCTGACCCAGCGGTCCGCCGACATGTACGTGTCGCTGGAACTGGCCCGCAGCATGAACCTCTACGCCGGCCTCTCCGTCGCCGACGGCAACTTCGACCCAGTGATCGCGGCGCGCGCCAAGCTCCAGATCGGCCGGTCCGGCCGCCACATCAGCCAGGAGGCCATCCAGTTGCACGGTGGCATCGGGATGACCAACGAATACCCGGTTGGTCATTACGCGGCGCGGCTGACCGCGATCGACCACACCCTCGGGTCGACGCGAGATCAACTGCACGTGCTGATCGATCAGGTCAGCGACTACGACATCGTCACGCTGTAAAGCCTGAGCACCTGTAAACGAGATCGACGTTAGCGTGAAGACTTCTCCGGCGGTTTCAAGGTTTGGTTGCAACAGTGGTTTCTGTTGCGGCTGACAGTAGGCGGTTGAGGCGGTTGGTGGGGTTATCCCAGTTGAATCGTTTTCTGGGTCGGCCGTTGAGTTCGTCAGCGACGTAGCTGAGGTGTTCAGCTGAGTGAATCGAGAGATCGGTCCCTTTCGGAAAGTATTGCCGCAAAAGCCCGTTGGTGTTCTCGTTGCTTCCTCGCTGCCAGGGCGAGTGCGGGTCGCAGAAGTAAACCTCGATGCCCGCGTCGATGCTGATCCGGGCGTGCTGAGCCATCTCGTGACCCTGATCCCACGTCACGGTACGACGCAACGTGGGCGGTAATTCCTTGATCGCAGCGATCATGGCATCAGCGACGACCTCGGCAGAGCGGGTGTCGGGCAGGTGCAGGAGGCGGACGAAACCGGTGGAGCGCTCCACCAGCGTGCCGATCTGGGAGGCCTGATCCTTACCGATGATCAAATCTCCTTCCCAGTGCCCGGGAACGGCTCGATCGTCGGCTTCGGCGGGGCGCTCAGAAACGTTGATCATGCCCGGAATGCGGCCACGGCGATCGCCGCCACGAGACCGACGGCGTGGTTTGCGCAACGCACGCCCGGTGCGCAGACACGTGGTCAACTCACGGCGCAGCTCGCCGCGTCCTTGCACGTAGAGCGCTTTATAGATGGTTTCGTGGGACACCTGCATCTCCGGGCAATCAGGATAAGTCGTGGCCAACGCCGCGGCGATTTGTTCGGGGCTGTACCTCTTGACCAATAACGCTTGCACCTGCGCGCACAACTGCGGACAGCGGGCCAGCTTGCCGGCCTTGGGGCGTCGGGCACGCGCCTCGCTGCGCTGCTGAGCCAACGACGCTGAATAGCCCGATCGGGCGTCCCAGCCGCCCCGGTTGGCTCCGAACCGGTGCAACGCCCGATACCGGCCAGGGGCCATCCGGGTGCGGCCGTTCTTCTCGATCTCACGCATAACCGTCGAAGGAGCACGCCCCAACCCGCGCGCGATCGAACGAATCGACTCACCCCGCGCGGCGCCGATCATGATCCGCTCGCGCTCCAACAACGACAGCCGAGGCCGGCTGACTCCCTGCGCCACTTGCATACGTGGATTCACACCACCGAACCTGCGGAACCACGTGACACCACACGTATTCGACACGCCGACAGCCCGGCCGGCATCCTCCGAAGACATACCCGCAGCAACCAATTCCCAGAACTGACGCTGCACCGCCACCAACGAAAAATGAATCGCCATCAACACCCCTACCTACGAAGTGTTGCAACCACCCCTTTAACCCAAGCGGGTAAGCAGCTCGCTAGCGTCGATCTCGATCCCTGAAGAGCATCGCAGGGGTAGTGGCGGGACACGTGCGACGCCGCGATCCGATGCCTTGATCAAGCGGCGCCGCGACGGCTGGTCGGAGCGTGAGTCCTAGCGGTGTAGGGCCCGCTCGTGCCTCGCCCCGTTGCCGATTGTCGACATGGGCGCAGTGACATCGGTTTCCACCGGTCGCTGGTGAGCGGCGTGGACCGTGCCGGACTGCGGCCTGATCCGCGGCGGCCGCGACGGGACGTTCATCGGCCACCAGAACCAGCGGCCCAGCATCGCCGCGATGGACGGCATCAGGAACGACCGCACCACCAGTGTGTCGAACAACAGGCCCAGACCGATGGTGGTGCCCACCTGACCAACAGCCCGGTTGTCGCTGACCATCATCGAGGCCATGGTGAAGGCGAACACCAGGCCCGCGGCCGTCACGACCCTGCCGGTACCACCCATCGCGCGGATGATGCCCGTCTTGATCCCGGCGCCGATCTCCTCCTTGAACCGCGCGACCAGTAACAGGTTGTAGTCGGAGCCCACCGCCAACAGGATGATGACGGACATCACCATCACCAGCCAGTGCAACTTGACTCCGATCAGGTATTGCCAGAGCAACACGGACATCCCGAATGAGGCAGCCAACGACAACGCCACCGTTCCCACGATCACCAACGCCGCCACCAGGCTTCGGGTGATGAGCAGCATGATGATGAAGATCATGCAGAGCGATGAGATACCCGCGATCATGAAGTCGTAGTTCGACGCTTCCCGCAAGTCCTTGAACGTCGCTGCGGTGCCGGCGATGTACACCTTGGCATCCTCCAGCGCGGTGCCCTTGAGCGACTCGTAGGCAGCCGTCCTGATGACGTCGATGCGCGACATGCCTTCGCCCGTCGCCGGATCCGCCTTGTGCGAGATGATGAAGCGAGCTGCCTTGCCGTCCGGCGACAGGAACAGCTTCTCGACCCGCTGGAAGTCCGGGTTGGAGAAGACCTCGTGCGGCAGGTAGAAGGAGTCGTCGGTCTTCGCGGCGTCAAAGTCCTTGCCTATGGCCGTCGCGTCTTGGCTGAGTTCGTCGGCCTGGTCGAACATTCCCGACATCGTGCTGTGCATGGTCAGCACCATGGTCCGCAGGCTCCGCATGGTCTCGATCTGCGGCGGCAGCAGCGCGACGAGTTGGGGCACCACGGCGTCGACGGTATCCACGTCTTTGCTCAGCTCCCCTAGCTTTTCGCTGAGCTTGTCCACACCGTCGGTGGCGTTGTACGCCGACCGGATTCCCCAGCAGATCGGGATGTTGTAGCAGTGCGGATCCGCGTAGAAATAGCTCCGCAGTGGCCGGAAGGTGTCGTCGAAATTGGCGATGTCGTCGCGCACCTCGTTGGTGATCGCCACCGTGTCTTTGGTGACGCCAGCTACGTGATGAGTTGTTCCGACCAGCTGGTTCATGAGAACGTTCACGCGCTCCAGCGATTTGATGGTTCCGCCGAGCTGGTCGGCCAGCTTGGACATGTCATCCAGCCGGCCCTTGGCGACCTGCAGGTTCTGCAGCTGCCCGGCGTTTTGCATACTGAGCAGGAACGGTATCGACGTGTGCTCGAGAGGTGTGCCCTGCGGTCGAGTCACGCTCTGGACCCGGGCAACTCCTTCAACCCGGAAAATCCCCTTGGCGAGTTTGTCTAAGACGAGGAAGTCGGCAGAATTGCGCATATCGTGGTCGGAATCGATCATCAAAATCTCCGGCGACATGCGGGCCTGCGAGAAGTGCCGTTCTGCGGCTGCCATTCCGACGTTGCTGGGCACGTTCTTGGGTAAGTAGTCCCGGTCTTTATAGCTCACCTTGTATCCGGGAAGCGCCAGCAGGCCGACCAGAGCGACCGCGCACGTCGCGACAAAAATCGGCGCGGGCCAGCGCACCACCGCAGTACCCACGCGTCGCCATCCCCGCACCTGGATGGTTCGTTTGGGATCCAGCAGACCAAAACGACTAGCAACGGTGAGCACCGCGGGAACTAGGGTGAGCGCGACCGCAACCGCGACAATCATGCCCACCGCGCATGGGCCGCCCATGGTTTGGAACACGGGCAGTCGGGTGAAACTAAGGCAATACGTCGTAGCCGCAATCGTCAAACCCGAGGCCAAGACCACCGGGGCAACCCCACGATAAGCAGTGAAGTACGCCATTTCCCGATTTTCGCCGGCCTGACGCGCCTCGTGATACCGCCCGATGAAAAATATCCCGTAGTCCGTACCCGCAGCGATGGCAAGGGATACCAAGATATTGGTGGAAAAAATCGAAAGCCTAAAGACGTCGTGATAGCTCAGGAATGCGACAATCCCCCGAGCCGCCGCCAACTCGATACCCACCATCGCCAACAATAGAATTACGGTAATGACCGAGCGGTACACGAAAAGCAACATGATGAAGATCACCGTGACAGTTGTCACCACGATCTTCACGACCGTTTTTTCCGCATTCTGGTTCGTGTCCGCTGCCTGCACCGCCGGACCGGTGACGTAGGCCTTTACCCCCTTCGGCGCAGGAGTACGGTCGACGATCTTTCGAACGGCGTCGACGGATTGGTTGGACAGCGATGCACCCTGGCTACCGGCGAGATTCAACTGAACATACGCAGCCTTACCGTCGGCGCTTTGGGCGGCGCCCGCGGTCAGCGGGTCCCCCCAGAAATTCTGAATGTGCTGCACGTGCTTCTGATCGTCTTCGAACTGACGAATCAGACTGTTGTAGTACCGGTGGGCAGCG
>Ga0209112_10000252_pt1 | contig 10309 bp, 10 predicted proteins | sample TexAe_OM3H0_O3_FD_187947 | JGI IMG/M metagenome (GOLD analysis project Ga0209112, IMG submission 187947) | Forest soil microbial communities from Davy Crockett National Forest, Groveton, Texas, USA - Texas A ecozone_OM3H0_O3 (SPAdes) (version 2) | ecosystem: Environmental > Terrestrial > Soil >...
GAGCGCGACTCAACGCCTGTCGCGCAGTCTCCACGAGGGCAACAGGATGCTTATTCGTCGCTGCGGCCTCGATTAGCCCCTCCAGAATCGTTCCGAGATCCCGAATGGATACCTGCTCACGCAACAAGGCCTGGAGGACGCGCTGCAGTTCACCCAATGTAAGGAGCTTCGGAATTAGCTCTTCAACAAGCTTTGGATGCGAATCGTTCAGCCGATCGATAAGACGCTTTGTCTCCCCTCGCGAGAGAAGCTCATGCGCGTTCGATCGAATGACCTCGGCAATGTGAGCAGTCAACACAGAAGTCGGCTCGACGACGGCGCACCCCCGAGCGATTGCCTGAGCCTGGAGGTCTGGAGAGATCCACTTCGCTGCGACGTTGAATGCAGGCTCCTGAGTTTCGGTCCCCGGAAGATCCACGGTTCCGGGTTCGGAGCTGACCGCCAGCAGGAGGCCACGACGAAGCTCCCATCGTGCGACCTCGATCCCTCGGAGGAGTAGAACGTACTCGTTTTCGCGAAGCGCCAGGTTGTCGGTGATGTGGATGGGAGGAACTAAGAAGCCCATCTGCTGCGCAATCTTCTTGCGCACGCCCTTGAGCCGGTTCATCAGTTGGCCTCCCTGCTTCTCATCTACAAGCGGAATCAGGCCGGACCCAACTTCCAAGGTTAGTTCGTCCAGCTTGAGCACGCTCTCAACCGGATCCGCACTTCCGGCTCCTTTAGCGCTCGACTTAGCGTCCTTGCTCTGCGCTGAAGCAATATCCTTGGGCGGCGTCTTGATACGGTATCCGCCATACATCAGGCCGCCCCCGAGAAGAAAGAACGAGATCTTCGGTAGACCCGGAATCAGCCCGAGTGCAACGAGCACGCCGCCCGCGATCCAAAGCAACATGGACTGGCTAACGAGCTGCCGGCGCATATCGATTCCAAGCGTCTCCTTTGATGCAGCTCGAGTCACCACAATTCCGCCGGCGACCGACACGAGAAGCGAAGGCAGGATGGAAACCAGGCCGTCTCCGACCGTCAATACAGTGTAGGTTTTTAGAGCTTCGACAAACGGCACACCCTGCTGAAACACGCCAATCATGAAGCCGGCAATAATGTTGATGGCCAGAATCAAAATGGTTGCTATCGAGTCACGTTGACTGAAACGTGCTGCCCCGTCCATAGCGCCGCAGAACTCCGCCTCCTGCGCCACTGCCTCGCGCCGCGATCGCGCTTGCTCTTCGTTAATCAATCCCGCATTCAAGTCGGCGTCAATCGCCATCTGTTTGCCAGGGAGCGCATCGAGTGTGAAGCGTGCAGTCACCTCAGCGGTACGCACAGCTCCGTGGCTCACAACGAGAAACTGAATCGCAACCAGCGCCAAAAAGAGTACAAATCCGACAATGTAGTTTCCGCCAATCACAAACTGGCCAAATGCCTGGATGACAGCTCCCGCGGCCGAAGGGCCCTCGTTGCCATGCAGGAGGATTCGCCGTGTGCTTGCAAGGTCGAGAGACAGGCGTGTCAACGTGAGCAGCAGGATCAGGCTTGGAAATACCGAGAATTGAACGGGCCGGAGTACCTGGATGGCTGTCAACAACACAAGTACTGACGCCGCGATGCTACCGGTCAAAAGTAGGTCCAACACGAAACTTGGCATTGGCACAAGTAATACAAAGATCATGCAGACAGCGGCCAAGGGCACTGCCCAATCGCCAAGCCCGTGGAGAAGTTTGGCCATGTTCTTTGATTTCATCTTGGATTAACAACCTCTCCGACAGCATCTCTCCGGCTGCGCATGGCTTCACGCTCGCGCAGTTCAGCCTGAGCGCGAAAGACAACAACCAGAATTTCTGCGACCGCCTGATATAGATCAGAAGGAATTGCCTGTCCCACCTCGACCGCGCCGAACAAGGCACGTGCCAACATCTTGTTCTCCATCACGGGAACATGATTTTCTTGCGCAATTGCTTTGATTCGTTGCGCCAGCAAATTTCGCCCCTTGGCCACTACCTCCGGCGCCCGCATCGACTGTTCATAGCGCAACGCCACAGCAAAGTGCGTTGGATTTGTGATCACCATCGTTGCCTTTGCTGCGGCTTCGAGCGGCTTCCGCTTTCGCATTGCGCGCTGCCTTCTGCGGACCTGTCCCTTTGTGAAGGGATTGCCTTCGTTCTCTTTGTGTTCCCGTTTCACCTCGTCATGGCTCATGCGAAGCTTGCTTTCGCTCTGTCTCCAGGTCAACACATAATCGACGCCCGCCCAAGCAATCAGCACGAGCACCGCCTTCCAAAGGACGCTTCGAAGAATTCCACCGACAGCCATTACGAGCGTCCGGAGATCCTCGCCGGATGCTTGCGCGAGTTCACTCCAGTGCGACCTGATCGCACCGAAGCCAAATAGTCCAATGGCCAGGAACGGCAGAAGCGATTTCAACAGATTGCCCAAGGTAACGAATGAGAATATTTGTCCGAGCCGAGTCCCCGGATTTAGCCGGTCGAACTTCGGCGCCAGTGCAGCCGGCGCGAAGTTCAGCCCTCCTTGGGCCAGAGTTACGCTGACCGAAAGAAGCATCGCAACCAAGAGAATCGGCACGATCCACCTCAAGACTTCCATCGCACTCCAAAACCAAATTGGCCCGCTTGCACCGATGTCTCCGTCACAAGCTGCAAGGAGCAGGCCACGGTAGAATGCGGCCCATCGCGGTATGAGGTCCGAACACAATATGGCTAACGTGGTGGCAGCTCCAGCGAGCGCAAGCACGCTTCCAAACTCACGCGAACGGGCGATCTGTCCCTGTTCCCGAGCCTTTTTGCGCCGGTGAGGTGTTGCCTTTTGTGTCTTGTCCGATTCGGGCATGATCTACCGCGCCAGTAGCAACAAGCGGTTTGAGAGCTCCGTTGAGCTTTGAAAGAATCGGTCGAGCATCCCCGGCCAGTACTTCAAGGCCGCGAACAGCACTGCTAGGCCGAGCAGCGTTTTGATCGGCGGCCCCATCAACATTAGCGGCATGTTGGGAGACGCCTTGCCGAGTAGCCCGAGAACAATGTCGGCCAATAGTGTGGCCGAAAACACCGGCGCCGCCATCTGCAATCCGAGAGCGAATACTGCGCCTCCTGCGCGGACCGCAGCCATGGTGAAGTCCCCGGAGAGACTCAAGCCGCCGGGCGGGAGCAGCTGGAAACTTCTGCCCAGTGCGTGAAGCAGCCAGAGGTGAACATCGAGTCGCAGAAAGATCAGCATGGCGATGGTCTGGTGAAACATTGCGATGACTGTCGAATCGGCCTGTGTTTGAGGGTCGATAATGCTTACGAGTGAAAATCCCATCTGCGTGCTCAGCACTTGCCCCGCCATCTGCACCGCGTCGAAGACCAGATTGCTCGTAATCCCAATGGCTGTCCCAATCAACAGTTCGCGTATAACCAGCGTGGGCCAATGGCTCAGTGCAGGCATTCCGAGTCGGGACGACAACACCGGGTAAAGGAGAATGGACAACACCACAACGAATCCGGCCTTCACTCGTGGGGGAATCGCCATGCTCCCGAAGAAAGGAGCAAATAACATCAGGCCCGTCACTCTCACCGAGATCGTGAGGAATGCGAAGATGATCCGTTCGAGGGGTATTTCGATCATTGCAGTACCCCGTGAAAATCGGAGAGCAGACGTAGCGTGTAAAGCTCGAGGTGCCGCCACATCCACGGCATCAGAACAAAGAGTGCCGCGCCGGTCGCGAGGAGCCGAGGCACAGCAGACAAAGTCTGGTCCTGCAAGGAGGTGAGCACCTGCACAATGCTCACAAGAAAGCTCACCGCCACTGTAATCAACAGCAGCGGCGCGACTAGGATCGCTACTTCGATCAGCATGTTACGGCCTAGTGTGATGACCTGATCGGTACCCATCAGCTGAAGCTCCGCACGAGTGCGCCGATCAGGAGATGCCAACCATCCACCATCAAAAACAACATCAGTTTGAGAGGCGTCGAGATGACAACGGGCGGCAGCTGCATCATGCCGACGGCGTTTGTGATGGAGGCGACTACGATATCCACGACCAGAAAGGGCAAAAACAGTACCGCCCCAATCTGAAATCCGGCGCGAAGCTCGGAGACGATATAGGCGGGCATCATGACCCGCATTGGAATGTCATCTACATTGCGAGGACGCGGCACATGAGCAATATCTAGAAAGAGCGCCGCATCCTCCTCACGCACATAGTGAGCCATGAAATGGCGCAGCGGTTCAGCCCCCCGGCCGACTGCATCGAATGCGGTGATTCTTCCATTCTCGAGAGGAACAAATGCATCGTTATAGATTTGCTCACCGACCGGTTGCATGATGAAAAAGGTCAGCACAAGCGATAGCCCGATGAGCGTCTGGTTCGACGGTGTAGTTTGTAACCCTAATGCCTGCCGGAGGAAGTGAAATACCACAAGCAATCTCGCGAATGGCGTGACGCAGATCATCAGCGACGGGATGAGTGCCAGGAGAGTGAGGAGAACGACAATCGTCCAAGGCGCGGAGCTGTTTCCTAGCCCGGTCATCTGGATTCCGTTGACCGGTGCATCTGGCCTTTCGGTCGGACTGGCCGCTTTGTTTGGCAAGCGGCCATCCGTGGTACGCAGCGGATCAGCAGTGTTCCTCAGAACATCATTCGAGGCACTCGATGACCATGGAGTGTCCGGTGTGGCGGGGGGCGGATTCGGGTTGGAGTTCAAGAACGGCGTTGGCGCGTCAGGTGCTGACTGCGCTACCGCGGGCGCACTCCATGATCCGAATAGTACGAGTATCGACAGTAGCCCGAAGCATCCGAGCAGTCGGCGACTCATCGCGTTACCTCGGCCGACTTCTTCCTGTCCGGCTCGCCCGTTCCAATAGCAGACCCTACCAGCGAAAACACATTCTCAAATGCTCCCGCTCCAGACCTGTCCAGCTTCGCTAGGAGAACGATATTGGAAGCGCTTCCACCAACAAGGAACTGTTCGCCGTCTACTTGCAGAATGGAAACGAACCTCTTCTCACCGAGCGAGACTGTCTCCGCTACCTTCAGTCGTCGGGACGCTCCGCGCGCCAGAACGCCCTGACTATGCCGGGTCAACCACTTCCAAGCCCGGGCCACCGTCTCACCAAACGCACGAAGAGGCTCCGTTGTGGATACAAAATCCGCCGACAAGGTCCGCGATATCGGGTTGCGAGCCACTTCTCCGCTGCCGTTCATGCGACACCCGTCAGGCGCACGGCAAGCCGATCCCGGGTCACGTCGAACTTAACCGTTCCGACAACTTGACCGTTTACGTGCAGCAACAGATCTTCATTGTGCTGCGCCGCCGTCTCAACGACCGATCCAGGCTCCAACCGCATGAGCGTCCCAACCGTGAAATTGATCACCGGTGTCTCTAATACCAGCCTGCACGGCAGCATCTGCGCTCGCATCAACGGGTCGCCTGCCTCCGCCTCGATGGCTTGCGGAAGAGCCAATTCCAATTCCGCACTTTGCTCTAATTTTGATTCAGCCATGGTCCACCTCTCCGAGTCAGTTCCAAGCGATGTGGACAACTACTGCAATCTCGCTGCCAAGCCGCCCAACCCAACGCGCTGATACGCATCTGCTTGGAAACTAACGAAGGCGGACCCTGACAAAGACCGATGCAACACATCCCGTCAACCGAGCGAGCGAAAAAGATTAGAGCCCGCTTAGTCCAGCGCGCAGTCCCGTTGACTGTTCCGCCGCCAGATGGCCACCCTCGTCGCGGAGAACGAGGGCTCTCTAAGTGGGCTCTCATCTACATGCGATCCGAGGGCCTTAGCTCTTCATCTGCAGAGTCGCCTGCTCCATCTGATCGAACGCTGTGATCGCCTTTGCATTCGCTTCATAGGCGCGCTGGTAAACAATCAAATCCGAAAATTGCGTTGCCATATCAACGTTCGATTGTTCAACAGAAGACCCGGCAATGGTTCCGCGCCCAGCCGTGCCGGCGGCTCCGACAACGGCAGCGCCTGAGGCGGCTGTGGCCGAGTATTGGTTATCTCCATCAAGGGTGAGGCCCTCGGGGTTTGCGAAACTCGCAACCGCTACCTGTCCAATCGCCACAGTTTGTTCATTCGAAAACGTGGCCTCCACAGTGCCGTCCGGCTGAATGGAGTAGCTTTTCAGAACGCCTGCAGCGAATCCATCCTGGTTCGTCGCATTGTTGCTTGAGGGACTTGCCGTCTGAGTCAACAACGAGTTCCCGTTTGCGTCCGCGAAATCCCAGTTCACATTCAGCGTGGCCGCCCCATCAGCGAGGGGGCCGACCGCAAGTGCGACCGGGCTCGTCGGAGACGTGAGCTGCCCCGAGCTGTTGAAGTTCAGAGTGCCCGTTCCGACTGTGGTCGACGTCCCTGTACCTCCCTGGATCTCATTCGAAGGAACTGTAACCTCGTAGTTCCATGTTCCCGGCGCACTCATGGTGTACGTTACGGTCAAGACGTGGGAGTTACCCAAAGAGTCATACACGCTGATGGGTGACTGGAACGTTCCGTTCACCGCGGTCGACGCATTCAGATTCGTCGTTAGAGAGAAATTAGAAGTTGCCGCGGCAGGAGCCGTCGTTCCCGCTCCGACATTGATCGGCTGCAAGCCGGAGTTCGGAGACACAACGCCGTTCAAAGCTGGATATCCCATGACAGTCTCGCCACCGAGCGTAATCAGCTGGCCTGCAGAATTCGTGGTGAAATCACCATTGCGCGTGTACGTCTGCCCTCCCGATCCGTCCTGAATAACAAAGAACCCGGCACCGTTTAACGCCATGTTCGAGCTGACGCCAGTAGATGCCACCGCACCATTGCTGAGATCCTGCGACATCCCGGTCACCTGCACACCCAGGCCCGTCTCAATCGGGTTGCCGCTTCCGCTATTCCCGTACGCCTGGTAGAACAGATCGGCGAACGTCGTGCTTTGAGACTTGTAGCCATCCGTATTCATGTTGGCAAGATTGTTCGAAATCGTATTTAGGGCCGATTCGGCAGCGTTTAGCCCTGAGAGCGCCGTAGACATTGACATAAGAATTTCCTCCGCGATTGATTCGTTATTTTTCTGCAGCAATCTGGGAACGATTTAGATCATCCCCGTTCACCGCATGTGCGTAGTCGAACTTGACTGTGGCTCGCTAGATTCCCGAAGTTCCGGGGGCAGCTGGTGCCGATGAGGATCCCAGTGCGCTCGTGACGACCTGGTTGATACTGGCGAGTTGATCTAACTGGTTCAGCGAGATCATCTGTCCGACCATCTGGGTGCTATCCATCGGCGCCGTCGGATCCTGATTCTGCAACTCCTGCACCAGCAGCGTTAGAAATGTGCTCTCAATAGACTGCAGACTGCTATCCGCCGAGGTACCACTTGCGCTTTGGCTATCGTTGGCTTGCACCGGACTGCTGTGACTGCTTACACCCGACACTGACATACGCTCGTCTCCTGTCTTCTCGCGATCTCTCGCGTGTGAACCTCTATACCGTGACATCTAGCCTTGACGACCCTAAATACCGGGTTCCTGTGAAGGCGGCCTCGACTCCTCGACTCTCATTCGAAAAGTCATGCTCGATATCTCCTGGCCGGCCCGCAACATTGGTGTGATACCGCTCGGGCTCCCGACCGCCTCCAGAATGGTCGCGCCCCATAGATCCGGCACCCGTACTCCCGTCGGAGCCACCGACGAGACGTACCGAAGCGTTTAGACCATGTTCTTGAACTATTTTTTGTTCCAAACCCGGCAAATGCGCCGCAAGTGCCGCACTTTCTTTTGGATTCTCTAGCGACAATTGCGCGGACAGCTGGCCGCCTTGCGCATTCGTCTGGATCGTGACGCGGCCAAAAGCCTCGGTGTGCACACCAACCCGTAAGTCGCCACGCATAGCGCTTTCAACAAGTCGAGCACCTGCGTCGTCGGCTCGTGGCGATGTAAGATCTCTGAGCTGCGCATTAGGCGTCGATTGTCGAACCGAGTCCGAATGGTTCGAGTTCATCAACACAGAGTGCTCGTGCACCGAACCGTCCGGACCCATGGGTACCAGGGGGCTGTTCTCTGAAGCCTGCGGAGCTACGGCATGACCACCGACCGCAACTTCTCTTGGGTCAGATGGGCTCCGATGTGCGTCGGTTCCACCGCCTTGACCACGACCGCCAGCGGTTAAAGACGCCGCGATGTCGACTGCGCCCTGCAGGGGTGCGGACAAGCTACCCTGCCCCTCTACATTTTCCGCAGGAAGGTCGTTTCCTTGTTCTCCTATGACCGCAGCGCCCTGCCCTCCATCAGATTTGGCTGACTGATTTGAGGCAGCAGTATATCGCTGCATCGCTGAGATTCCGACTAGCCTGGAATCTGCCTCGCCCTGCAGGATGGGTGCAACCTCACCACTGCCGCCTAAAATGCCGGACGGCTGAATAACTCCAGGCGTTACGGAAGAAGACTGCGTCACTGTAGAGGTCGCATCCTGATCATCCGGCGTTGCAATAGCCCTCGTAGCGGTTGCGTCTCGATTCTTACTGGTGGCTTTGGCAGGCTCAGCCGGCTCTGGATCGCCAAGATCACTGAAGGATGTCGCACCTGCGGTCTTCTCATCGCGAACTTGCTGGCGATTGGGCTCTCGATCATTGGCGGTTCGAACATCGCTTGCGGAGCGGGAATGAAGTGGGAGTTGTCCGCTCGCAGCTTCCGTATCCAACCGCGAAGAACCCTGATCTTTTGCATCTCCCGCCCTGTCAAAATCGGCGGGTTCCAGTCTCCATGGCGCGCCACTGGCGCTCGGAAGGATTTGCGGACCCAGGGAATTTGGTGTGACATCCGGGCCGGAATCCTTTAACACTGTCGACCTCCTCTCGTCACCCTCTTTCTCTCTGAATCGATTGCCTTGTTTTCCCTGGCTTCTCTCCATTCGATCGGGGGTGCCAGGTTCGTTCCTACCGATATCCAGCAACGAGGCAAAACTGGCGTTCTCCCTGCCGCCCAACAGGGAGGCGAGGGTGTCTGCAAGTCCGGTTTGGCCGTTCAAGACTTGTGTCGCACCTACTTTCACAGCCAGTCCGCCTCCCAGCGATCATTGCTAACTTCGGCGTACTCGTTCGTTATCGGCTGACTTTCCAGATTCCGTGCTCACTCTTTTGCCGCATCCACCTGTGGCAGTGTGTCCCCTTTCGCAACTCTTCTTGCGAGAAAAAGGTCCTCATTCAGCTTTAGTTCGCGCAGGCGCCTCTCAGCCTCAACCATGTCGCGGCGCCGCTTATTGAGATTCTCCATAACCTCGCGTTGCTGCCGGGCAGTCAGATAGATAGACATCTGTTGTGCCTGAGCCTCTTTCAATCTTTCAATCTCCGCTGCATGATCGGCACATCGCCGCCAAAGTGCTTTCGCATGCGCCTCTGCCGCCTGATGATGCGTATTCGGCAAGACGCTTTGAATCTCGCCAAGGCGTGTAGTGGTGATGCCTTTCAACTCCGCGGACAAATCCGTTAGTTCGGCCTGGGTCACCTGCAGCTTCTTGATGATCACTGCCAGCTTGCGCTCTTCGATCTCTTCACTCTGAGACCGCACACGCAGCAGGACCTGGATGGGATTTGGCGTTCGCATGCTTTTAACTCGGCAGCGTGGACAACATCTGTACCGTCTCCCCGAACGTGCAGAGACTCGATGTGCTCTGCCGGAGAAACTCATCCACTTTGGGGAGCACCTCTACTGCCCGATCGAGTACACCATCGCTTCCGCGCTGATAAGCTCCGATTCGAATGAGGTCCTCAGAGCGCGCATATGCGGCCAATAGCTGGCGTAGCTCCGTGGCCTTCTTCAAGTGTTCTGGGCTAACGATGCTGGGCATGAGCCGGCTCAGACTATCCACTACGGCAATCGGCGGATAGTGCCCTTTCGTAGCCAGCCGTCGATCCAGAATGATGTGCCCGTCCAGCAGCGAACGAACCGTGTCGACCACCGGGTCTTGTTGGTCGTCTCCCTCCATCAGCACGGTGTAAAAAGCCGTGATACTTCCCTCGCGAAATCGCCCAGCGCGTTCTACCAGGCGCGCTAGCTTGTTCAATACCGATGGCGTATAGCCCTTTGCAGTCGGGGGTTCTCCAGCGGCCAATCCAATCTCACGCTGGGCCATCGCGAACCTGGTCAGTGAGTCCACAACCAGAAGGACATGCTTGCCATCAGCCGCAAAGGCCTCCGCAATCGCGGTCGCTAATAGCGAAGCGCGTAGTCGCATCAACGGTGGCTCGTTGGATGTCGACACAACGATCACGGAACGTCTCCGTCCTTCTTCGCCGAGCACCTCCAGAAACTCTCCTACCTCGCGGCCGC
>Ga0209112_10000253_pt1 | contig 10302 bp, 8 predicted proteins | sample TexAe_OM3H0_O3_FD_187947 | JGI IMG/M metagenome (GOLD analysis project Ga0209112, IMG submission 187947) | Forest soil microbial communities from Davy Crockett National Forest, Groveton, Texas, USA - Texas A ecozone_OM3H0_O3 (SPAdes) (version 2) | ecosystem: Environmental > Terrestrial > Soil >...
CGCAGCTCGTGACGATAACCACCGAAGTTGGGTGGTGACGTCGGGTGTTGCTGGTGACGCACTCGCTGCGGCCGCAGACCGATAACGCGAGGTCGCGGCCAACTTCCCGCAAGCGATCGCGAGCCGTTGCGCCAGGGCGTATAGTCAACCACTGAAGTCCGATTTGGACGTGTCGCCGTTTAGCTCAAAGCGGTCACTCAGCCGCACGATAGCTGAGCATGGTGCTCCGGCGATAAACCCCCAGAGTTGCCTCTCTTCAGTCGAGCGTGGTTTCGGGTGGACGACCCGTCCTACGGATACGGGTGCAGTGGAGGCGACTGTGCGCATTTCTGCGATGTCTCGCTGCACACGATTCAAAGAGGGCGTGCCAGCAATGCAAACCTGTTTGTGCACTGGTGTTTACAAGTTGTGGTCCATCAAGACGCTGTGGTCCACCGAGACAAAGCGCGACTGTCTATGACCGAAGTCGTAGATCCGGTCCGTCCCGCTCCCGCAGCTAAGACGCGCTCCGACGACTCGTACGACGACGTGGTCGAAATGTTCGTCGCGTTGCGCGAGATGGCCGCCGAATCGCATGAATACCGTCGACAGCGCGAACGTATCGTGGCTCGCTGCCTGCCGTTGGCCGACCACGTGGCCAGCCACTTTGCCCGTAGAGGCGAAGGTCACGAGGACTTGGTCCAGGTCGCGCGTCTGGGGCTGATGAACGCGGTCAACCGGTTCGACCCCGCGAAGGGCCCCAGCTTCATCGGGTTCGCGGTCCCCACCATGATGGGCGAGGTCCGGCGGTACTTCCGCGACTACAGCTGGGGCATGCGGGTGCCGCGCCGCTTGCGTGAGTTGCACGTTCAGATCAGCAGAACGACGGCGGACCTATCCCAGCGGCTGGGACGTGCGCCCACCGCAGGCGAGTTGTCCCAGGTGCTCGAAGTTCCCCACGAGGAGATCGTCGAATGCCTGGTCGCGGGCGACGCTTATCGGCTCGATTCGTTGGACGCACCGCTGGGCACCGACGGCTCGGGAACACCCCGCTCGGTGGCCGACTCCGTCGGCGGCGTCGATCCGCAAATGGATCACATCACCAACCGCGAAGCGCTGCGCGTCGTCATCAACGGGCTTCCGCAACGCGAGCGCGAGGTTTTGCAGATGCGCTTCTTCGAATCGATGACTCAAAGCCAGATCGCCGAGCGGATCGGGGTGTCGCAGATGCAGGTCTCGCGCATCCTGACGAGCACGTTGCGCAGTCTGCGTAACCAACTGGAGTAGCGCCTCGGGCGCCACCAGGTCCTTCCTGCGGCACGTTTGCGCCGCCGAGCGATGTACTGTGCGATTCGGGAGCGAAGCCGACAGTGTCGCCGGAAGGAGCACGACGCGATGAGGGTTTTTCAGATGGCGGTCGCGAGCGCTGCGACTACGGTGCTGGCGGTGGCGGTGGCCGGTTGCAGCAATTCGACGCCGTCGACGTCAAAGTCGGGGTCCCCCACGACGGCGACCAGCAGCACCGGTTCAACATCGACTTCGCCGGCGGCAGCGACGGGGCCGGCGGGTGACTACGGCAAGTTGTTGATCCAGGCCGGCGACATCCAGGCGCCGGTGCCCTTCACGGCCACCCCGCCGACCAATAACCCGAACGGCCAACCGGGTGTGGCTACGACCTTCAAAGACGAGGACGGCAGCCACGTCATCAAGGACACGATCCTGGTCTACGCGGACCCGGGCGCGGCAACGGACGCATTGAACGCGGCCAAGGGTCAGCAGGGCAACGCCGTGAAAGACCCGCAAACGCAACCGTCGAACATCGGCACGGGCGGAACGATGCTGCTGGGGAATTCACCGGATAAAACCAAGGGCGTGACGATACTGCTGTTCACCGAGGGCAAGGCGTTGGTCACGCTGGAATTCGACGGCCCGGCGGAGTCGCTGGCACCACCGGAATTCGTCACCGACGTCGGCCAAAAGCAGGACACGGCCGTCAAGAACGGGCTCGGCGGCTGAGCCAGGGCTCACCGCCCAGCAGGCGAGAAATCGTATGACCGTAATCAACGGGCTGCCGGCTCATGCGTTGCTGGTGCATTTCGTGGTGGTGCTCGTGCCGCTCACTGCGCTGCTGGAAATCGTGTGCGGTCTGTGGCCTGCGGCCCGGCGGGGTCAACTCTTGTGGCTCACGCTGATATTGGCCGCCGGGACAATGGCATTGACACCCATCACCATTAACGCCGGCGGCTGGCTGTATGACCAGACCGCCAAACCCAGCGCCGTTTTGCAGCGACACGCCGACCTGGGCAGCCTCATGAATTATTTCGCCGCCGCGCTGTTGGCGGTTGCGATCGCGCTCGTAGTGTTCCGCGTGGCCGAACGCCGATTCGGCAAGAGCCACGTGATCGCCAATATCCTCGTCGCCATACTGGTTCTCGCCGTGGGAGTCTCGTCAATTATCCAGATCTACCAGGTGGGTGATGCTGGCGCTCAAGCGGTTTGGGGCGGCGGCAAATAGCGTTGCTAGGGGTGACACTGCTGCTGTTCACCGAGGGAAAGGCCTTCGTCGAACTGGAAATTCGACGGGCCGCCCGACGCGCCCGCGCGCCGGACTTCGTCACCGATGTCGGTCAGAAACAAGATGAGGCCATCAAAAGTGGGCTCCCGGGTTAGCCGGTGAACTCCGTGGTCGGCGTGAGAAGAAACAGCCGAAATTGGCGCCGGCCGGCCTGATCCTGAGCGAGCTGATAATTCGGCCAGTGCGTCACTACCGTGGCCCATGCCTTCTTGCGTTCTTCACCGGTCAGCAGCTTTACGTCGGCGACGAATCGATGGCCATGCCGGCGGACCGTGACACGTTGTGTCGCTTTGAGATTCGCCGACCACGAGGGGTGACGTTCCCGGCCCCAGTTCGACCCGACCAGCAGCAACCCGGCCCCGGCGGGTACGTACTGCACGGTTGCGGTGCGGGCCAGGCCGGTTTTACGCCCCGAGGTGGTGATCTGCACATTCGGCAGGCCGACCAGATCCAATATCCCTATCCGTCCATCGGTGGCGAACCGAAGCAGGGCCTCGAGGCCTTCGGCGGCGGGCCGCCCGCCCAGCACCAACCGGCGGTAGACCGTCGGGTTGCGAGCCACCCGCTGCAGCGGATTCATGGGGAGACTGTATTCCCCGCCGGGCCGACCCAGGCGTCAGGCCGCTGAAATTACGCTGAAATGCCGCTGACGACCGAGGGTTTCGGGTGGAACGACGTCGAGACTTCACGGCATTCCGTGGAATCTCGCAACGGCGCCGCCGATACTAAATAAATCGCTTGATTTAACGAGACGAGCGGTGTTCACTGAGGCGATGACCGCCGAGCGCATCGCTCGCTCCAACAGGTCGACGGGCACCCGAGAGGCGATCCTGTCGGCCGCGGAGGTGTTGTTCGCCGAGCGCGGCATGTACGCGGTGTCCAATCGGCAGATCAGCGAGGCGGCCGGGCAAGGCAACAACGCCGCAGCCTGCTACCACTTCGGGACGAGGACCGACCTGCTACGCGCGATCGAAGGCAAACACCGCGAGCCCATCGAGGAGCTGCGCGGCCAGATGCTCACCGCGGTCGGCGATTCGACCGAGCTGCGGGACTGGGTGGGTGCGTTGGTACGCCCGCTCACCGATCACCTGGCCGTGCTGGGCACGCCGAGTTGGTACGCACGGTTCGCCGCGCAAGCCATGGCCGACCCCACCTACCGCCACGTCATCACGAAAGACGCACTCGCGGCGCCGCTCCTGGTGCAGACTCTCGACGGCATCAACCGCTGCCTTCCCGACCTGCCGAGGCGAGTGCGTTCTGAACGGATGGTGATGGTGCGGAATCTGCTCATGCACACCTGCGCCGAACACGAAGGCGCCCTGGCCAACCACGGGTCGCGCTCGCGTTCGGCGTGGCCGGTGGCCGGCGAGGGACTGATCGATGCGATCGTCGGTCTGTGGCGCGCGCCGGTCCATGTGAGTGCGGCAGGCGGCTAGCCGCCCCGGAATAGAACCGCAGCACCAGGGCACGCCGATAACCGAGGAGCACGATGACAGAGACGTCCACCGCCGCCGACATCCCAGAATTTCCGATGATGCGGGCGCCGGGCTGCCCCTTCGCACCGCCCCCGAAGGCGTTGGAGCTCAACACCGATCGACAACTGAGCAGGGTCCGGATCTGGGACGACAGCACGCCCTGGCTGATCCACGGGTACGACGCGATCCGCGCGTTGTTCACCGATTCCCGCGCCAGTGTCGACGACCGGCTGCCGGGATATCCGCACTGGAACGAGGGAATGCTGGCGACGGTGCACAAGCGCCCGCGTTCGGTGTTCACCTCCGATGCCGAGGAGCACACCCGCTTTCGCCGCATGCTGTCGAAACCCTTCACCTTCAAGCGCGTCGAAGCGCTGCGGCCCGCGGTCCAGAAGATCACCGACGATCACATCGACGCCTTGCTGGCCGGCCCCAACCCCGGTGACATCGTCAGCACCCTGGCGCTGCCGATCCCCTCACTCGTCATCAGCGAACTGCTCGGTGTTCCCTACGAGGACGCGGACTTCTTCCAGGCGCAAGCCCAGCGGGGCATGGGTCGCTATGCGACCGAGGAGGATACGGCGCAGGGCGCCGCGTCGCTGGCCAAATACATCGCCAACATGGTGCGGGCCAAGCGGGAGAACCCCTCCGAAGATCTGGTCTCGGACCTAGCCGAACGGGTCAACGCCGAGGAACTCAGCGTCCGCGAGGCCGCTCAACTCGCCACCGGCGTGCTGATCGCCGGTCATGAGACCACGGCGAACATGCTCAGCCTCAGCGTCGCCGCCCTACTCGAGCACCCGGATCAGTTGGCGCTCATGCGCGACGCCGACGATCCCAAGGTCATCGCAGTTGCCGTCGAGGAACTGATGCGTTACCTGAGCATCATTCAGACCGGCCAGCGCCGTATCGCCGTTGAGGACATCGAAATCGGTGGTGAGACGATCCGGGCCGGCGAGGGCATCATTCTCGATGTCGCGCCGGCGAATTGGGACCCGCGCCAATTCCCCGACCCAGACCGCCTGGACCTGCGCCGCGAAGACGGCGCCCACGTCGGGTTCGGCTACGGCCGCCATCAATGCGTGGGTCAGCAGTTGGCCCGCATGGAGTTGCAAATTGTGCTACCCACCCTGCTGCGCCGCGTCCCCACGCTGCGGCTGGCGGTACCGCGTGACGAGCTTCCGTTCAAGCATGATGCGCTGGCCTACGGCGTCTACGAGCTGCCCGTGAAATGGTGAAACCCGATCTGACGCTCGAAATACCGGATCTTTCCGGCAAATTCGCCGTCGTCACCGGAGCGAACAGCGGACTGGGATTGGGCCTGGCGAAAAGACTGGCGGTCGCCGGCGCCGATGTCGTCCTGGCGATCCGCAGCAGGGCCAAGGGCGAGAAAGCGATCGCCGAGATCCACCGCGAGGTCCCCGCCGCCAAGCTGCGCCTGCGCCTTGCCGACCTGTCATCGTTGAAAAGCGTTGCAGGCCTTGGTGATGAACTTGCGGCCGAAGGCCGCCCGATCGACATCTTGATCAACAATGCAGGCGTCATGACGCCGCCACAGCGCCAGGAAACCCAGGATGGCTTCGAATTGCAGTTCGGCACCAACCATCTGGGGCACTTCGCGCTGACCGGGCACCTGCTGCCGCTGCTGCGCGCGGCGGCGGCGCCGCGGGTGGTGACCGTCAGCAGCATCGCCGCCACACAGCCGAAGCTGCAATTCGACGATCCCAACGCGCAGTACGACTACAAACCGATGCTCTCCTACGGGATGGCCAAACTCGCCCAACTGATGTTCGCGGTCGAGTTGGATCGGCGCAGCCGCCTCGGCGGCTGGGGTCTGCTGTCCAACGCGGCTCACCCCGGTTTGTCCAAGACCAACCTGCTCAGCGGCGCATCGTACGGTCGCGACAAACCGACGCTGCAGGCCCGGTTCACCCGATTGACGTGGCGGCTGTTGCCGTTCATGTGGCTCGACGTCGACGAGGGCATCAAGCCGACGCTGTATGCCGCGGTCTCGCCGGATGCTCAGGGCGCAAAATATTACGGCCCGCGCGGCTTCTACGAAACAGCCGGGGGCGGAGTGACATTCGCCGGTACTCCACGATTGGCGCGCAGCGAGAGCGATATGAGGCAGCTGTGGCAGCTTTCCGAACAGCTTACCGGCGTCAGTTATCCGGGTTGACATCAGAAAGTGGTGAAAGATGGCGTTCGTCGGTCGCGTGGGAGTAAAGGATCCGGGTGCCCAACAAGACCAGTGGGAGCGGGTGGCGCGCCGGCGCGAGCGCTTGTACGCCGACGATGAGCAATTCCGAAAGACCCGGCCCGACGACGAAATCGCGGCGGCCGCACGCGCGCCCGGGCTGCGGATCGCCGAGGTCATGGCGATGGTGCTACAGGGCTACGCCGCCAGGCCCGCGCTCGGGCAGCGTGTCCGCGAAGTGGTCACCGATCCGGCTACCGGCCGCTCATCACTGCACTTCGGGCCGCGGTTCGAAACCATCAGCTACGCGGATCTGTGGGGCCGCGTCCAGGCGATAGCCGCGGATTGGCACCATGACGAGAAACATCCGGTGCGTGCCGGGGACTTCGTGTGCGTGCTGGGGTTCGCCAGCGTCGACTACACGGCCATCGAGTGTGCCTGCATCCATCTCGGCGCCGTGGTGGTCCCGTTGCAGACCAGTGCCCCGGCCACGCAGCACGCGCCGATCCTCGCCGAAACCCGACCGCAGATCTTGGCGGTGGGCATCGACAACCTCGCCACCGCCGTCGAGGCGGTGCTGTCCGGCACCGCGCCAAAGCGCCTCATCGTCTTCGATTACGAATCCCGCGACGACGATCAACGTGCCGCGTACGAGGCGGCTTCGGCGCGGCTGGCCGAAGCCGGCAGTGCACTGACCGTCGAGACGATCGACGCCGTCGTCGCGCACGGAAAGGCGGCGCCTCCGCCGCCGCTGCACGTCGCGCCGGCCGGGGAAGACCCACTGGCATGGGTGTTCTACACCTCCGGCAGCACCGGGACACCCAAAGGTGCGATGTTCACCGAAAGCCTGTGCATCGGCACCTGGCTCGCGCAATCCGATCAGCCCGTCATCACTTTGAGTTACATGCCGATGAGCCACCTGATCGGCTACGGCTATGTGATCTTGACCCTCGCCAACGGTGGCGTCAGCTATTTCGCGGCCAAGAGCGACCTTTCGACGCTGTTCCAGGATTTGGCGCTGGTGCGTCCCACCTCGATGAGCCTGGTGCCGCGGGTGTGCGAAATGTTCTATCACCATTACCAACGCGAGCTGGACCGACAAGTCATGGCAGGCGCTGATCCGGAGGCGATCGGCGAGCGGATCACCACGGACATCAGGGAGGACATCCTGGGGGGCCGGGTGCTGGCGGTTGGCTGCGGATCGGCGGCGTTGTCCCCGGAGATCAAGGTCTTCATGGAAGAGGTGCTCGACCAGCATCTGCTGATCGGGTACTCGTCCACGGAGATCGCCGGCGGGATGATCGTGGCCGACGAGCACGTGCTGCGACCGCCGGTCGTCGACTACAAACTGCTCGACGTTCCCGAGCTCGGGTACTTCAACACCGACAAGCCCTATCCCCGAGGCGAATTGGCGGTCAAATCGTCTCGATTCATGGCCGGCTATTACAACCGGCCCGACCTGACCGCGACGATGTTCGACGATGACGGCTACTACAAGACCGGCGACATCATGGCCGAGGTCGGCCCCGACCGGTTGCGCTACGTCGACCGTCGCAACAACGTGATCAAACTCGCGCAGGGCGAGTTCGTCGCGGTCTCGCGCCTCGAGGCGCTGTACTCGACCAGCGCCCTGATCCACCAGATCTACATCTACGGCAACAGTGCCCGCTCGTTTCTGCTCGCCGTGGTCGTGCCCACCGCCAACGGCGTGGGCGCATCGGAGATCGCGCAGTCGCTGCGCCAGATCGCGCGCGAGAACCAACTCAACGGCTACGAGATCCCTCGCGACTTCCTGATCGAGACGGAGCCGTTCAGCCTCGAGAACGGACTGCTGTCCGGTGTCGGAAAGTTCCTACGGCCCAAACTCAAAGCCCGCTACGGTGACCGTCTGGAAGCACTTTATGGGATGATGGCCGATGACCAGCTCGGCCAGCTCCGCGCATTGCGGACCGGCGGTGCCGACCAGCCGGTGCTGGCTACCGTGGCCAAGGCTGTGCAGGCCACCCTCGGCGTGCCGGCACCCGACGTTTCGCCGGAGGCAAGGTTCATCGATCTCGGCGGCGATTCCCTCTCGGCGCTGACCTTTTCGACGCTGCTCGCCGACATCTACGGCATCGAAGTGCCGGTGAGTGTGGTGATCGACCCGACCGGAGACCTGCTCAGTATCGCCGGCCACATCGAACGCCACCGCGATTCGGATGTCCCCGGCTACGCCTCGATCCATGGCGCGGGCGGCATCGAGGTGCACGCCGAGGAGCTGACGTTAGAGAAGTTCATCGACGACGACACCCTGAAATCGGCGATGTTGCTGGCGCCCCCCACCGCCGAGATTCGCACCGTATTACTCACCGGCGCAACCGGATTCCTGGGGCGATTCCTCGGCTTGGAATGGCTGCAGGGACTGGCCGATTCGGGTGGCACCCTGGTCTGCCTGACCCGCGGCGCAGACGCCGCGCAGGCGCGTCAGCGAATCGAGGCGGCGCTAAGTTCCGATGCTCAACTGTTGGATCGGTTCCAGACGCTCGCCAAAGATCATCTCGAGGTCGTGGCGGGCGACATCGGCGAACCGTATTTCGGCCTGGATCGCGCGACGTGGCGGCGTCTGGCCGACAGCGTCGACCTCGTCGTGCACCCGGCGGCGCACGTCAACCACGTCCTCCCCTACCGCCAGTTGTTCGCGCCCAACGTCGTGGGCACCGCCGAGGTGATCCGGCTGGCGATCACCGCCAGGCTCAAGCCGATTCACTACGTCTCCACGATGGGCGTCAGTGCGGTGGCGCACCAACTCGTCGATGAGGACACCGACATCCGCCGTTCCGTTCCCGCGTGCACCGTCGACGACGGCTACGCCAACGGTTATGGGATCAGCAAATGGGCCGGCGAGGTACTGATGCGCGAGGCGCACGACGTGTGCGGGCTTCCCGTCGCGGTGTTCCGGCCCGGGATGATTCTCGCCGACAGCCGCTACGCGGGACAGCTCAACGTGCCCGACATTTTCACCCGATTGCTGTTCAGTCTGGTCGTCACCGGGGTCGCACCGCGCTCGTTCTATCGCGGCGACGGTGCGCGCCCGCACTACGAGGGTCTGCCGGTCGACTTCCTGGCTGACGCGATCGCTGCGACCGGGCCACGGCATGGGACCGGTTTCGACACCTACAACACGACCAACCCGCATGACGATGGTGTTTCCCTGGATACCTTCGTCGACTGGATCGTCGAGGCGGGGTATCCGATCGAAAAGATCGATGACTACTCGAGCTGGCTGACTCGATTCGAGACGGCGCTGCGTGCACTGCCCGAACGGCAGCGTGCGCAGTCGGTCCTCGCGGTGTTGGACGTCTACCGTGAACCCATGACTGCGGTCGCCGGTTCACCGGTACCCGGCGCTCGGTTTCAGGACGCCGTGCGACGGTCCGGCCGGGCCATCCCCCATCTGTCGCAGCGATTGATCGAGAAGTACCTCACCGACCTAGAAGGGCTCGGTGTGCTGAAGCGGTGATCCCAGACAGACAGGGGACCAAAGTGTCAACTCCAACTCGCACCCCGTATCCAGCGGGCGTGATCGGGGCACCCAAACACCGCCACGGTCACGCCGCCGGAGCCCACACGGGTCTACCCGCCGGCACCGAGGTTTTCTCCGCCGACAATCACATCTCGGTGGCCGACGACATCTTCTATGAGAACTTTCCCGACGACCTCAAAGGCCAGGCTCCGCGCATCTGGTACGAGGACGGCGCATACCTATTGGGCCCTCCCGGCCAGTCGATCGTCGTCGGTGATTTCAGCGCGGTGCTCATGCAATACGACGACCTGGCCGGGGCGGCCACCAACAACGTCGAAGCTCGCGTGCGTGAACTCGCCGACGACGGAGTCGATAAGGAACTCGCGTTCCCCAACGCGGTTCTTGCGTTGTTTCACTATCCCGACAAAGACTTGCGGGAGCGGATCTTTCGTATCTACAACGAACACATCGCCGACGTGCAAGAGCGTTCCAACGGCCACTGCTACGGCGTCGGCCTGATCAACTGGTGGGATCCGCGCGGCGCGCGCCGGACACTAGCAGAGCTGAAGGCGTT
>Ga0209112_10000254_pt1 | contig 10283 bp, 10 predicted proteins | sample TexAe_OM3H0_O3_FD_187947 | JGI IMG/M metagenome (GOLD analysis project Ga0209112, IMG submission 187947) | Forest soil microbial communities from Davy Crockett National Forest, Groveton, Texas, USA - Texas A ecozone_OM3H0_O3 (SPAdes) (version 2) | ecosystem: Environmental > Terrestrial > Soil >...
CAACGTCGCCAAGGAATGGCGCGGCGTCTCCGAGGAGACCACCACCGGCGTCCATCGCCTCTACAAGATGATGGAGCAGGGCAAGCTGCTCGTCCCCGCGATTAACGTAAACGACTCGGTGACGAAATCGAAGTTCGACAACCTCTACGGCTGCCGCGAGTCGCTCGCCGACGGCATCAAGCGCGCCACGGATGTCATGGTTGCCGGCAAGGTTGCTGTCATCTGCGGCTATGGCGACGTAGGCAAGGGCTCCGCACACTCGCTGCGCGGCATGGGCGCACGCGTCATCGTCACCGAGATCGACCCCATCAATGCTCTGCAGGCTGCGATGGAAGGCTTCGAAGTCACCACACTTGAGGACACGCTCGGCCGCGGCGACATCTACGTCACCTGCACCGGCAACGTCGACATCATCACCTACGAGCACATGGAGCAGATGAAGGATCAGGCCATCGTCTGCAACATCGGCCACTTCGACAACGAGATCCAGATGGCCGAGCTCGAAGCGTCCGATGCAACGCGCCTGAACATCAAGCCCCAGGTCGATCAGTACACCTTCCCCAACGGCAACGCGATCTTCGTGCTCGCCGAAGGCCGTCTCGTGAACCTCGGCTGCGCCACCGGCCATCCGTCGTTCGTGATGTCCAACAGCTTCTCCAACCAGACGCTCGCGCAGCTTGACCTCTGGGCCAACAAGGACACCTACAAGCCCGGCGTCTACATCCTGCCGAAGAAGCTCGACGAAGAGGTCGCGCGCCTTCACCTCGAGAAGATCGGCGTGAAGCTCACGAAGCTCTCGAAGAAGCAGGCAGACTACCTCGGTGTTTCGGTCGAAGGCCCGTACAAGGCCGAGCACTACCGCTACTGAGCGAGACAGTAGATTCCAGACAGTAGACAGCGAATCATCTCAAAGCGAAGGCCGCCAGAAACCCCGGCGGCCTTCGCTTTTCTCTACTGTCTACTGTCTACGCTCTACTGTCTTTCCTTACTGCACGTTGCCGTTGTGCTTGTCGCGATAGATCCTGCGCGACTCCTGGTTCTGCTGCGCCGCCAGCGTGTGGCGATCCTGCGCCGTCAGGTGTCCGTTGTCTTCGGCGCGCATGCCACGCTCTTCGCGATTGATGCCTGCCTCCTGGTGCTCGAGCTTCGAGGTCTCACTAGCAGTCAGCTGTCCGCTCTTCACGCCCTGCGCGATGCGGTCCTGTTGATTCTCTTTGCGGGCATTGATGTGGTGGCGCTCAGACCTTGTGGTCTGTGCGGATCCAACTGCAGGAAGTGCGACGAGAACGGTGGCAAGAACTACATGGATTGCTTTCATGACTGTCTTCTCCCGTGAAGCTCACTGCGGCTTCGATCATGCTGCCGCTGTGATACGGAGAAGTGGACCCAGGTCATTCCACGCAGTTGCGAAGAAGTTTCAAACTATATTTCTTCTCGTAACCGCAACTTCCATCGGTGCACTGTGTAAGCCGTCACTTTACGTCGATCGGCGTCGGGTCATAATCGTTCGCCGTAATCGCATCGACCCCCGGTATTGAGAGGTTCGGATGATCCACCAGCACCACCGTTCGAACCGCGCCTGCCGCATAGTTCGTCTGCGGCCCCGTCATCAGAGGTAGCGCCTGGTTCGTCGGCGCCGTCCCCGCAGGAACCACCACCAGCGAATAGGTCCCCGCCGGCAACAGAACGTATCCGGTCGACGCGCCGAACGCCACACCGGCACGCACAGCCGCGGTCGCCTTCAACTTCTCGTTAGCAGGCACCATGTACAGATCGACATTGCCCGCGCGCGTCGCCGCGTCGATCACCCGCACCGCAACGTCGCCTGTCGGCGCAGGCGTCGTCTGGTCCGCGTAGATCGTCTCCTGCAAGCTTGCCGAAACATTCGTGACCACCGCGGTGTACTGTTTTCCCGCCACCAGGGGCGCATTCGACGCGATGAGCATCTGCGTCGTGTTCGCCGTATTCGCGCTCAGCCGCACCGTCCCCGGTGTCAGCGGAACGTACGTGCTCGCCGCGCCAAAATCCACACCATAGGCCAGGGCTGTTCCGCCGGCGTAAAAGTCCATGCTGCCCGCGTCCAGAGAAGCCGCAATCACCCGCACCTGCGCCACATTCTCCGGGCTCATCTCGATGCTCTGGCAGCCCACCATCAGCATCGCTGCTACCGCCATCGCGCTCACACAGAGACGCAGCCGCCGCGGACGATTCGTGCGCACAGTACACACGTCCACCTGGTCAGCCGATGGGGAGGGGAAAGAAATCACTCGATCCATTTTACCCGCCTGCCGGGCCTTCTCCTACCCGCAGGAACTGCCAAAAAACCGCGCAGAAAGAGCGAAATTGTGTTGCATTTTAATGCGCCTCCGTGCTCGTTTCCGCGGCTCAGAACCTCCGCTTGAGACCGGACCTTTACTTCGCCTTCTTCGCCACAATCTTGTCCGCGATCTTGTCGTAGGTCGCCTTGGGAATAATCCCCTTGGTCACCAGCTGGTTCTTCGCGGAATAGGGCCGGCCGTCGATGATCCGCTTGGCATACGCATCGCCGATCCCCGGCAGCGTCTTCAGCTGGTCCGCCGTCGCCGTATTGATATCAAGCAGGTCAGGCGCCGGCGCCAAAGCATGCGGCGACATCAGGGTTACAGCCGGCGCACCCGCCGCCAGCACACCCGGAAGACCAATCAGGAGCCCGAGACAGCAATACGAAAGCAGACGGTTGAATCGTGTCATACACCCTCCTGAGATTAATTCTTGGGCCCAATTGAGGCCCTCAGCATACACTGTGCGCGCATTCGTTACCTACGGAGGTGATGATGTGAAAATCCTCGCTGGATGTTGTCTGATCGCCGCGCTGGGCACAGGTTTGTCATCGTGTGCTCAAAACCTTCCGACAGTGATCACCTCAGCGCCACCACCGCCGCCACCCCGCGCCAGCCAGTCCCCTCCACCGAGCGACGCAGTCCGAATCTCCGGCGGCGTTATGGCCGGCCAACTGATCAGCCGGGTCGATCCTGTTTATCCCGACACGGAGGCACAGGGAACCATCGTGCTGCATGCAATCATCGCCCCTGACGGCACAGTGCGGCAGCTCTCCGTCATCTCGGGCCCACCTCCACTACAAGGTGCAGCCGTGGATGCCGTCCGCCAGTGGATCTACAAGCCCTATCTGCTAAACGGCCAGCCTGTCGCAGTCGACACAACCATCACCGTGAACTTCAAACGCTGATTTTGCCGCTTACACCGGAACCGGAACTCCACGCCCCGGTTCGGTTTTCACGATCTGCCCATCGCGCATGTGCAGAATGCGGTCGGCGATCGCCGCGGCCTCCGGGTTATGCGTAATCATCAGCACCGTCTGGCCCAGCTCGCGGCTGGAGGTCTTGAGCATCTCGAGCACCGCATCCGAGTTCTGCGTATCAAGATTCCCCGTCGGCTCGTCCGCCAGCACAATCGCCGGCCGGGTAATCAGAGCCCGCGCCAGCGCCACGCGCTGCTGCTCTCCGCCCGAAAGCTCATTCGGCCGATGATCCAGTCGTCCCTTGATCCGCAGCAACTCCGTCAGGTGATCCAGCAGCGCCCGGTCCATCGGCTTGCCCGTGTCGGCAATCTCATGTGCCAGCTCAATGTTGTCCTCAGCCGAGATGGTCGGCAGCAGGTTGAACCGCTGAAACACAAACCCGATGTGCGACCGCCGCAGCTTCGTCCGCTCCGCGTCGGAAAGCCGCGAAAAATCCAGGCCGCGAATCGTCAGCGTCCCTGCCGTCGGCGACGTCAGCCCGCCCAGCACATAAAACAGCGTCGACTTCCCCGAGCCCGATGGCCCCACAATCGAGACAAACTCGCCCGGTTCCACCGCGAAAGAAACATCACGCAGCGCTGGAACCTCCAGCTTGCCTGAACGGTACGTCTTTCCTAGATGGCTGGCTTCAATAATCGGAGGCATGTCGCAGGCTCAAGTCTATCGCAGAGGCTGGTCCTGCCCCTCAAACTCCTCGTCGTCGACCCATACGGCGTCGCACTGCAGGCAGCGCCACTCCGCCTCGTTCGGCCGGCGATGAGGAAGTGGAATGTTGATCAGCATCGAAGCTGCCAGAACCTTGCGGTCAGGATCATTCGCTATGACGTCCGTTGAGCCGCACTTCGGACACACAGGCTGCACAAAATCGCCTGAATCAGTCGCGAACTCCTGCGGCACGGGCTGTGAAAGCAATTCGCGAGCCTTCACTTCGTCCGTGGCGGCAACCTGCAGCCTCATCCCGCCAATCAGGTTGGACAAAAGCCAATCCGTCCTGACCGTGTTCTCGTCGCGCAGCAGACACTCAATGCCCGCCTCTTCCAGCACCGCGCGCGCAACAATCGCCTCTGGCATGTCCCGGTAGCGCGCCACCGTGACCAAGCCGGGATCGTCACCCGCAATCGGGGCCTCGTCTTCTTCAATCAGCGGAGGCTCGAGCCCACGCCGCGCAAACTCCGCGCGCAGCGCCGCCTGCGCCTCATCCACCAAACCGTCATACTCGCGAGCCAGGTTCATCAGCTCCGTCTCGGACATCGGCCTGTATTGTTCCGCAAAGTTCATCGAACTCATCGCAACGGATACTAGCAGCCCTCACGCCGACGCAGCGACCACTCCCGGGACCGCGATCTCCTCCGCCGGATCCACAAAGCTCATCCTCAAGCGCACCTTCACCACATGCGGATCCATGCACCGGCTCTCTCGCAGTGCTCTCTCATGCGACCGCAGCACGCACAGCTCCGTCAGCGCGCGATGGCTCGCCTCCGTCAGCTCCAGCCCCGTCTGCGCCAGCCCGCAGTAGAGCTCCATCATTGCGGACAACTCCACCTCGAAGCTGTACTCCAGCGCCCGGGCCCCAAACCGTTTGTAGCCGACCGTGCAACAGCCGCAGGCCATCAGCACCCGGTACAGCCGCTGCAGCAGCTCCACCCGCTCCTCGAGCGAGACGCGGTGCACCTCAATCACGCACCCGCACGAATCCGAGCTCTGCGGCATCATCACCACACCTATCGGCACCCGCGCTGAAGTCAATCACCCGTGTCCCACATTCCGACTCAATTTGACTCACGCAGGTAAACTCGCACACATGATCCTCGGCCTCGGCACCGACATGATCGAGATCGCCCGCATCGAGCACTCGCTCACTCGCTACGGCGACGCCTTCCTCCACCGCATCTACACGCCCGCCGAGATCGCCTATTGCCGCCAGAAACGGAAGACCTCCGCCGAAAGCTTCGCCGCCCGTTTCGCCGCCAAAGAAGCCGCCGCGAAGGCCCTCGGCACAGGCATCAGCCGCGGGGTCACCTGGACCGAGCTCGAGGTGTTGCGCCTCCCCGGCCAGCGTCCCACTCTGCATCTCTCCGGCCGCGCCGCCGAGCTCGCCGCCCGCCTCGGCATCCGTCACCTCTCCCTCTCGCTCTCCCATACCCGCGAGCTCGCCATCGCCATCGTCGTCGCCGAAGACTGAGCCGCAGAATCTCGCCCCCGACATTTCGCTGGCGCCCCGCATCCGGCCTCGAGCATCTAGTACCTAGAACCTGGTATCTAGTACCTGCCTTTCCACGCTGTTACGATGAAATCCAGTCCCCCGGGAGGTGTGCTTGCCCAGTCAGAGTGAGGTCCGGTGGTCGCAGCTCAAGGTCGGCAGCATCGTCCTTGTTTCTTCTCTGCTGCTCGCCGCGCTGCTTTTCCTCATGACCAGCGCCGCTGGCATCGGCTTCTTTCAGAAGCGCATCGTCATCCATTCCTTCTTCGACAACGCTGCCGGGGTCAAGGCCGGCGCCGCCGTTTCGCTCGAAGGCGTCATCATCGGCGAGGTCTCTCGCGTCCGCATCACCACCGACCCCGCCCACAAGCTCACGCCTGTCGACGTCGTCATGAAGCTCTCGCCGCACTTCCGCGAATTAGTACACAAGGACTCCATCGTCTCGCTGCAAACCACCGGCGTCCTCGGCGACACCGTCGTCGACATCAGCAGCAAACTCGCCACCGGCCCCGCCATCGAGAACGGAGATGAGCTCCGCACCCGCGACGTTCCCACCATCCAGGACGTCGTCGCGTCCAGCCAGGCCACCATCCAAAACCTCAACTCGATCATGCCCAAGCTGAACGACATCGCCACTTCGCTCGACAGCGACAAGGGCACCGCCGGCAAGTTCATCAACGACCCGCAGCTTTATAACCGCGCCGTCGACACTGTCAATCAGCTTCAGACCTTGGCCACCAACCTCAACAAGGGCAAGGGCACCGCCGGCAAGCTGCTCACCGACGACTCCATCTTCAACAACCTCAAGGACACCACCGCGCGCCTCGATTCACTGGCCACCGGTCTCTCGACCGGCAAGGGCTCCGCCGGTAAACTCCTCACCGACGACACGCTCTACAACAACCTCAACACCACGCTCAACCAGGCCAACGCGATGCTCGCGCAGATCAACTCCGGCAAGGGTGGTATCGGTCTGCTGGTCAAGGATCAGGCCTTCGCCGACCACCTCAACGACACCGTCGCGAAGCTCGATCTGCTCCTGACCAACGTCAACAGCGGCAAGGGCACCCTCGGCAAGCTCGCCACAGATGACGAAGCGTACACGAACCTCAACAAACTCCTCATGAGCACCGACCAGCTCATCAATATGATCCGGACCGACCCCAAGAAGTACCTCACAATCCACATGAAGATTTTCTAAGGCGGCGCTCCGTTTCACTTTGCTTTGAAAGGGATGGGCTTTGGCCCGTCCCTTTTCACGTCAGCGCTCAATCCCGTCCTTCCTGCCGAGGGATTTTCCGGGCCCGCTCCGCCGCCCGCTGCCCCGCAATTGTTTCCGTTGTCGACTTACGAAACTTCCAGCTATCCTGTCTCGTCCCACTCGCACTACTCCATTCTGTTGTCCGAAGGAGCCACCGGGGGTATCCCGGCGCCCCTGCAACATCCAGCAACCCTCGCTTCAAGGAGATCTATGCGCACGCTCGTCATTGCCACACTGCTTGGGCTCGCCGCTCCGCTGTGTCAGGCTCAGGAACTTTCGCCCATTCAGCTTGAGGCTTCGGCTCCCGTGGACCTCGGCTCCGCCCCGACCAAGATTCCCGTCAAGCCCGTCGCCTTCGATGTCAACGCGATCGACAAGTCCGCCGATCCCTGCCAGGACTTCTTCAAGTACGCCTGCGGCAGCTGGAACAAGAACAACCCCATCCCCGCCGACCGTGCCGCATGGGGCCGCTTTGCCGAACTCAACGACTACAACAACTACCTCCTGTACAAGGACCTGATCGCAGCCGCCGAAGCTCCCAAGTCGCCGCTGCAGAAGAAGTACGGCGACTACTTCGCCGCCTGCATGAACACCGAAGCCATTGACAAGCTCGGCGATCAGCCGCTCCAGCCGGACCTCAAAGCCATCGACGAGATCACCAGCGTCAAGGAGCTCCCCGCCTTCAACGCCAAGCAGGATCGCCGCGGTGGTGGCGCCTTCTTCGCCGTCGCCGTCACCCAGGACCAGAAGGACGCAACCCAGCAGGTGGCCGCGACAGGCCAGGGCGGACTCACCCTCCCCGACCGCGACTACTACCTCAACGAATCACCGCGCTTTCAGAAGATTCGCGAAGGTTACGTCGCGAACATGGTCGCCACCTTCCAGCTCCTCGGCGACTCGCCGGAGAAGTCTGCCAAGGAAGCCGCCGACGTCATGACCATCGAGACCGCGCTTGCCAAGGGTTCGCTCGACCGCGTCGCCCTGCGCGATCCTGCAACGCGCTATCACCCGATGTCCGTCGCCGATCTTCAGGCCAAGACCCCGAACTTCGACTGGCAGACCTACCTCAACGGCATCGGCCTTGGACAGGCGAAGACGGTCGTGGTCACCAGCCTTCCCTACCTCGACACCGCGAACGCGCAGATCACCGATGCGAACCTGCCGGCTATCAAGAGCTACCTTCGCTGGCACGCCGTGCACAACGCAGCGCCGCTGCTCAGCAAGAAGTTTGAGGACCTGAACTTCGACTTCTTCAATCGCACGCTCGGCGGACAGAAGGAAGAGCAGCCGCGCTGGCGGCGCTGCACCGCGATCACCGATCGCGCGCTCGGCGAGGCCGTTGGCCAGGACTGGGTCAAGCAGAACTTCCCGCCCGCCTCCAAGGACGCCACCGAGCGTCTCGTGAAAGCACTCGAGGCCGCCATGGCGCAGGATCTCCAGACCCTGCCCTGGATGAGTCCCGAGACCCGTGTCGAGGCTCGCAAGAAGCTCGATGCCATCGCCGACAAGATCGGCTACCCCAACCACTGGCGCGACTACTCGTCCCTCGAGGTCAAGCGCGACGACTACTTCGGCAACGTGCAGCGCTCCTCTGTGTACGAGCGGCACCGGAACCTCGACAAGTTCGGCAAGCCCGTCGACCCCACCGAGTGGGGCATGACGCCGCCGACCGTCAACGCCTACTACCAGCCCTCGCAGAACAACATCAACTTCCCTGCCGGAATCCTCCAGCCGCCGTTCTATGACGTCAGCAAGGATCCAGCGGTGAACTTCGGCGGCATCGGCGTCGTCATCGGCCATGAGATGACCCACGGCTTCGACGACCAGGGCGCGCAGTACGACCCCAAGGGCAACGTTCGCATGTGGTTCTCGCCGGACGATCTCAAGAAGTTCAAGGATCGCAGCGAGTGCTACGCCAAGGAGTACGACGGCTTTGAGGTGGCCCCTGGCCAGAACCTTAACGGCCATCTCACACTGGGCGAGAACTCCGCCGACAACGCCGGCATCCGCATCGCCTTCCAGGCCCTTCAGAACACGCTGAAGGAAGAGGGAGACAAGGCAGAGCCCGGCTACGTCGACGGCAAGCGCGACGGCTACACGCCCGATCAGCGCTTCTTCATCTCCTTCGCGCAGGTCTGGTGCGGTACGGAAACGCAGCAGGCTGCCATCAACCAGGCCAAGACCAACCCTCACTCCACCGGCGAGTGGCGCGTCAAGGGCACTGTGCAGAACTTCGACGAGTTCGGCAAGGCCTTCGGCTGCAAGAAGGGCGACCCCATGATGCCCGCCTCTGGTGGCTGCCGCACCTGGTAGCGCCTGGCAACAGTTGCCTCCCCTCCCCCAAAAGCCCCGGACTCGTTCCGGGGCTTTGTTTTTCTCTCAACGCTGCCCTCACCCGCGCCCGGCGCAGCCCGCGTACCATCCGCCGCCGGAAAACCCGTCTATGAGAATTGGCAGAAAACCTTCGCCGCCACTACAATCAGACGAAGGTTTGTACTCTCTCCAAGATAGGTTTCTCCGCATGCCGGCGATTGTTCGCCGAGCAGGCCGGGACAAAGGAAGCACATGAAGTTGAGTTGGTTCGGCCGGCTGGCTCTGGCCCTGTTTGCATCATTGGCTTTGGGACTTGGCATGTCGGCATGTGGCGGTGGCACCATCGCCTACCTCTGGGTTCTCGGCCAGCAGTACAACCAGATTGCCTCCTTTAAGGTGGACGATTTCACCGGCAATCTCACCCAGACCCCGCATCAGCCCTTTGCGAGTCAGGGTGCAAACCCCATCACAATTCTTGTGAAGAGCGGCGGCCGCTTCGTCTACGTGCTCAATCAGGGCAGCGCTGACACTCCGACCTCGGACAGCGGCGACGCTGGCGTTTCCGTCTTCTCGGTCGGCGGCGACGGCACCCTCAACTTCCTGCAGACCTATCAGACCCAGGGCTTCCAGCCCATGTGGATGCAGTTCGATACCACCAACGGTTTTCTCTACGTGCTCGACAAGTACTCGCCGAACTACAAGAACTCCGGTAACGGCTCCATCACCGCCTTCTCGATCGACCCGACCACCGGCCGCCTGACGCTGGTGCTCAACACGCAGTCGGTTCCGCCTAACAGCCCCGCCCCCACCTATTGGGAGGTCGGAGGGAATCCGCTGCAGATGAAGCAGGCTGGCACCTGCCTCTACACGGTCAATTCGGCCGATCAGTCCATCACACCCTACAGTCTGGGTGCCGGCGGACAGCTCGTCACCGTCACCACCGGTAAGATCGCGACCAGCGCCGTCAACATCTCGTCGATCAACGGCAACGGCAGCTTCGTCATTCTTACGGACAACGGAAACAACACCATCATTCCGTACTCCGTCGGCTCCAACTGCACCCTGAGCCTTACCCTCGGCGGCGTTACGAATAACCAGCCCGGCACCTCGAACCCGACCCAATCCTTCATCTCCAGCAACAATAAGTTCCTGTACATCCTCAATCAATCGACGACCAGCACCACGGTGAACCAGCCGTTCAGCTCCATTAC
>Ga0209112_10000255_pt1 | contig 10274 bp, 10 predicted proteins | sample TexAe_OM3H0_O3_FD_187947 | JGI IMG/M metagenome (GOLD analysis project Ga0209112, IMG submission 187947) | Forest soil microbial communities from Davy Crockett National Forest, Groveton, Texas, USA - Texas A ecozone_OM3H0_O3 (SPAdes) (version 2) | ecosystem: Environmental > Terrestrial > Soil >...
CGGCGCGGCTGCGGCTACCGTGCCGAGTTCGCCCGGCGCCTGGGGTGGCGAACGCACGGGCAGCGAGCCGACATTGTCCGATCGCGTGGTCGGCTACCGCATCGATGCGGAGCTGGATGCGGCCAAGCACGCGGTCACCGGCAGGGAACAACTGACCTGGCGTAATCGCAGCGATCGCGAAGTGCGCAGCGTCTATCTGCATCTCTATCTCAATGCCTTCCAGAACGCGCAAAGCACGTTCTTTACCGAACGCGACATGTTGACGGCGCACGGTCATTCGCGTGGCGTTGCCGAAGTGAAGAAAGGCGAGTGGGGCTGGATCGAGCTCAAGCAGGTGCAGCAGGGCAATGACACGCTGAAATGGTCTTTCGTGCATCCCGATGGAGGCCCCGAGGCCGACCAGACCGTTGCACGCATCGACCTGGCGCAGCCGGTACCGGCCGGTGGCACGCTGACGCTGGACATCGGCTTTCTCAGCCAGTTGCCACGCGTGATCGAGCGCACCGGTTACTTCGGTGATTTCAACCTGGTCGGCCAGTGGTTTCCCAAGATCGGCGTGCTCGAATTGCCGGGCGAGCGCGGTGCTACCGAAGTTCGCTGGAATGTGCACGAGTTCCATTTCAACAGCGAGTTCTACGCAGACTTCGGCAGCTACGACGTGCAGCTTACCGTGCCCTCCGATTACACCGTCGGTGCGGTCGGACAGCAGCAGGGCGAGCCGCTGCAGCAGGGTGGCAAGTCGACCTATCACTTCAAGCAAGACGATGTGCACGATTTTGCGTGGGTAGCGGCCAAAGGCTACAAGACGCTCGATGGCAGCTATGAAGGGCCGGGCAGTCCGAAGGTGGCGGTGCGGGTGATTTATCCACCCGAATATGCCGCCAGCGCGCAGCCGGTGTTGAAGGCGTCGATCGACTCGCTGGGTTTCTTCTCGCGTACGTTGGGGCCTTATCCGTATCACACGGTCACCGCCGTGGTGCCTCCGTATAACGCCACCGAGGCGGGCGGCATGGAGTACCCGACGTTCTTTACAGCGGAGGGATACGACAAGGTCAATCCGGCAACCTCCGATACCTACGAGCTCGATTTCGTCACGATCCATGAGTTCGGCCACGGCTATTTCTACGGCTTGCTCGCCTCGAACGAGTTCGAGGAGCCCATGCTGGATGAAGGCCTGAACGAATACTGGGACCAGCGCATGCTGCGCGAACGCAAGCAGCGCGTGCTTACCATGGTCGACTGGATGCATTGGTTGGGCATGGATTATTCGTCCGACGTGTTCGTGCTGGAACGCATCCTGGCCGGGTTGGACCAGCCGGTCGATCCGCTTGGCGAAAACAGCTGGAACCGCCTGTCCAGCACCAGCTATGGCACGGTGTATTCGCGCACCGCCACGGCGATGCACGATCTCGAAGAACGCCTCGGGCATGACGTGATGGAGCGCGGCTTTCGCGAGTACTACCGGCGCTGGCATTTCCGCCATCCATCGGCGGCGGATCTTCGTGCGGCGCTGATCGATACCTCGGGCGACGCAAAAACGGTCAACCAGGTCTTCGACCAGTATGTCTACGGCACTGCGCGTATCGATGATCGTGTCGATGCGATCGACAACGAGGAAGTGGTGCCGCAGGCCGGGTCGTACGTGAAAGGCGGTCAGCGGACCGAGGCCGATCAGAAAACGCTGGACAAGCAGGCGGATAAGCAGCGTGACGATTGGAGCAGTGCGCACCCTAATGCAAAAGACGGGGCAGGCCCTTTCCCATGGCGCGGCACCGTGACGGTGGTACGCGATGGTGCACCCGTGCCGCAATTGTTGCGTGTCAAGTTCGCTGATGGCAGCAGCGAAGACGTGCATTGGAACGACAACCGCCGGTGGGCGCGTTTCACCTTCATCAAGCCGACAAAGGTGGTGTCGGCCGAGCTCGATCCCGAGCAGAAAATCTATCTGGACGACAACAAGCTCAACGACAGCCTTACGGATGACAGTCATGGCGCCGCTTCACGGCGCTGGAGTGCGGATGTAAGTGCATTGGTGCAGGCTTTCTACTCTTTTCTGGTGACGATGTAATGGCCTACAACAATGCACGTCGTGTCGATATGGGAGCGGTCTTCCGCGCGTTGTTCAACGCCATGCAGTGGCGCCTGTTACTGGTCTGGCTGCTGCTTTTGCTGATTCCGACACTGGTTGTCGCCTTGCCGGTGTGGGGCGCATTGAGCGAGTTGCTCGATCACTCCGTGCACGCCGATGCCTGGGCAAAACAGTTCGACGCCATGATGGCCGGTGATGTTGTACGTCTGGTGTCCGAGCACAGTGGCGGGCTGAAGGCAGCGGCGCTGGCGGGGACGGTCGTTACCTTGCTGCTGTCGCCCTGGCTCAACGGCATGATCGTCGGGGCAGGACGATCCGGCCGCATACCGAGCATGGGCGAGCACTTGCACAACGGCTTGAGCATGTACGGAAAAATGTTCCGCCTGCTGCTGTGGTCGGTGCTGTTGTATGCCGGCGCGGCGTGGCTGGTAAGTCATGGCATGGATTTCGCCGACAAGCACGATGAGAAAGCCGTGCTGAAGTCGCAGGGCGATCAATGGGAGCACAGCGTCTACTGGCTGATTGGCGTGCTGTTCGTGCTGGTTCATGCGATCGTCGATTCGGCACGTTCGGCGTACATCGCCGACCCGTCGCTGCGCTCGGCGACAGTCGCATTGGTCCGGGGTGTGATCCAGCTATTGCGGCGTCCATTGACGACGCTGTTCACCTACGTGCTGATCAGCGCTATTGGTTATGGGCTGATGCTCTTGCTGGGAATGCTGCGTATCCAGATGAGTGCTGCAAGCTGGATCGGTCTGATCGGAGGCGTGCTGCTGGTGCAGGTGCTGTCCGCGGTGACAGGCTGGACCCAGGCGGCGCGGGTGTTCGCATTGGCCGAAGTGGCACGTTCCCTGGGACGGCGCTCGTTCTAGGAGGCAGCGGCATGGATATCCCCGGGCTTGGAGCCGTCGAGCAGGACGAGGGCACGGGTTGGTGGCTCAGTGGCGAACGCCCGATCGCCATGCTCGGGGGTGCGCGCTGTTGCATCGTGGTCGAAGGCTATGACGAAGACGACAGCAAGCAGGATTTTCATCGTGCCATCGCCAACTTTCTCGCCGCTGACGAGGCCGTACTGAAGGCTGCCTCGTCAGCGGTATTCGCCTATTACAAGGACATGTTGGCCTATACGTCGCCCGGCGACGAGGCGCATGTGCCGATCGCCTCGCCGGACGATGTCTGGTCGCATGTGCAGTTCGGCTACGAACCGATAGTCAGTCGATACCACCATGGCGACAAGCGCGTTTATATTTCACTGGAATGCAACTGTGACTGGGAGCCGGAACATGGCTTGCAGATCGTGTTCCGCGATGGCAATCGCGTGTGCAAGGTCGGCCCATACGACGGCCATCTGACCAACGGCGACACCTCTGGCGACGGCTCTGCGGACGAAGTGATCTACCGTCACCTGTAGCGTCAGATACGCCGGGCACTGGTCACTGTCCGGGGAGCTGTGCTCATCTGTACGCCTGGGGCACTATCCCTGTGCCTTCCCAGGGGATGCGGGTGTGATGATGCGCAAGATGGCGTTGGGATGGTTATGGATGTTGTCCATGTTGTTTTCCTGGGCGCACGCGCAAGAAGCGCTGGCGCCGATTGAGGCGCGCGTACCGTTTGCCCCGACTTCGTTTGTCGGCAGCGATGGCGCCACGCATCTGGCGTACGAACTGCATATCAGCAATTTCTATGGCGATACCGGTCCGCTCAAGGCGCAGGGGCTGGAAGTCTTTGCCGATCACGCCGATACGCCCTTGCTTAGGCTGTCCGCCGAGCAACTGGCTTCCTGGGTCAAGCCCGCGCCAGAGGAGCATGCACCTGTTTCCATCGCATCAGGCAAGCGCGCCGTGTTCTTTGTATGGATCACCTTGCCGGCGGGCGCTGCCGTGCCGCATACCCTGCGCCACCGCATGATGTTCGAGACCGACAAGAAGACCTCGGTGTTGCTCGATGGTGTACCGGTGGAGGTGAGTTCGGCCAAGGCGATGGTGCTGGGCGCGCCCTTGCGTGGCGGCCGTTGGCTCGCCCACGAAGGGCCCGGCGCGGCGCAATCGCATCACTGGGGCAGCCTGGTGGCCGTCAATGGCCAGCTCACCATACCGCAGCGATATGCGCTCGATCTGGTCGGTGTCGATGCGCGCGGGCGCGTCATGAGCGACAAGATTACCGACATCCGTCAGGGTCGACACGCCGACTGGTTCGGCTATGGAGCTGAGGTGATCGCTGTCGCCGATGGTGTGGTCGTCAGTACGCGCAACGATCAACAGGAACATAACCCGCTCGAGCCACAGCCTGAGCCGGTGGCGCTCACGACCGATGGTTTGTTCGGCAACTATGTGGTGCTGAAAATTGCACCTGGCGTATTCGCCGGCTATGCCCATTTGCAGCGTGGCAGTGTCGCGGTCAAGCCCGGCGATCACATCCGTCAGGGCCAATTGCTGGGACGATTGGGGCAGTCTGGAAATTCGGCGGCGCCGCATCTGCATTTTCAGTTGGCCAACGCCGCGACATTTGAAGGGTCTGAGGGCGTGCCCTATGTGTTCGACCATTTCAATCTGCTTGGTCCAGAAACCGAAGGGCAGCTGTTCGGACAGGGCGATGCCTGGAAAGCTGTGGTCAATGAACCGCGGCGTTCGCAGTTGCCTTTGAATGATGTGGTAGTTGAGTTTGGGAAATGAGTGGGCGTTAAACCCTCAACATCACCAGCACCAATTCACCGCCGCCTTCCAACTGCGTGCGCACTCCCGTAATCGGCGATATCCACACGTGATCGCCGCCATCCAGCGCATGCGTTTCATCGGCGACATGCAATTGCGCACGACCGGAAAGCAGGTGCACATACCAGCGTGTATCAGCGCGCATCGGCAATAGCATCGAGCCGTTCAATGGACGTGCGATGAGTTCGGCCTGGGCATTGCCACGCAACATCAGGTTGAAGGCTCGCGTCGCGCCATCGACGAGTTCGGCGTGTGGCGCGTCGGCGCCGTCGAAGGTCATGAGGCTCAATCGCAGCAGGTCACGCTCGCGGCCGTCCCTAAAGCGCAAGCGAATCGGAGCGTCCAGCGGAACGAACGCACGCCGCGTATCGGGTAGCGTCGAAAACGGACCATCGCGTTCGATACGCGCGACGCTCAGGCGCCATTGCCACTGGTCCGGCTCGGGGCCGCTGTCGATCAGCAGCGTGCTACCCATGCCGTTGGCCCAGGGCTGCTCTTGCAGCACATGGGTATCCAGACGGCACACCAGGCTCATGCGTAGGAAACGCGACGAGTCAGGCAGGGTGCGTAATAGGCGAAGACGTGGTTGGAGTTACCGTGAAAGTCCATATCGTCGATATGCTCGCCGCCCAGGCGTTCGGCGACACGGTCGGAGGCTTCATTGCCGATGCGCACCAGGCTGATGACGCGCTGCAGTTGCAGGTGTTTCCAGGCGAAATCGAGAATCGCCTGACCGGCCTCGGTGGCATAACCATGATGGCGATGGTCTGGCTTGAGCATCCAGCCCAGTTCGGTATCGGGCCAGCCTTCCGGGTGCATCAGGCCAGCGCGACCGATGAATTCGTTCGTGCCCTTGAGCTCGATCGCCCACATGCCGAACCCAAGCAGTTGCCAGTGCCCAAGCAACATGGCGAGCGATCGCCACGCGGTGGTACGGTCCAGCGGTTCGCCATCGCCAAGCCAACGGGTGTTGGCCGGATCGGCAAGCATGGCGGCGTAGTCGTCAAAGTGGCGCTCGGAGAGTGCCGTAAGACGTAGACGCGGAGTTTCCAGGGTGGGTATATCGAACATCGCAGATCAACGAGGGTGGGCGGAGTCCAGCAGCGCGGCAAGCGCCCGGGTGCTCGAGGACAAGCTTTCGTGCCAGGACAAGCCGATGATTTTCTCACCAGTAGCCGTATCGATAAAGTCTTCTTCCTGGCCCGGCGGCAGCAGATGACGGTAGTCGACCGTTATTTCGGCACCCACGGGCAAATCCTTGAGCGCAAAGATAAAACCCAGGTGCCACAGGCCGGTGGGCGTAAAGCTGTGGTTGATGTAGCACTCGTCCGGCCAGTCCGGCGACAAGGTGTAGCGATCCTCGAACCAGCGGGCCGCAGCATACATCTGGGCCTTCAGCTCGGGGTCGTCCCTGAGCTCGTCGTAGCGCCAGGTCCGATCGATCGTATCCGGGGCGGTGATGATATGTCCTGCGGGTACTTTTTCTTCTAGAAACAATCCCTTGCCTGCGCCGCTTATGGTGGAGGCGGCAATGCTGTAACGCGGCAATATCATGGCGGCAGGGGTGGTTGAAGTGCGGCGAGTGTAATGCAACTGCATCGCTTCGCCAGGGCCGTGGCGGCCATGGCGGGGGTCTCCCGTGCCGGTGTGGAGCGGTCGAAAGGCTGGGGGGCCAGAACAGGCCGCCGCTGCCGGCACGGGAGGTTGAACTTATTCCTTGGCCTTTGCGGATTTTGCCGCTGCCTTGCTCGCAGCCGCCGTCGGTGCATCGGCCAGGCGCAAGGCGTCACGGTTGCGCTCGATCAGGGCGGCGCTGATGCCCTTTACCTGGGCAAGCTCGTCCACGTTCTTATAGGGGCCATTCGCCTCGCGTTGCGCGACGATGGCCTGTGCCTTGGCCAGGCCGATCCCATCCAGCGAATCGGCGAGGGTCTGCGCATCGGCGGTATTGATATTTACCGCGGTCGCTGCATGGGCGGGTTGACCGAGCATCGGCGATGAAAGCATCAGCGAAGCGACGAGTGCGAGAAACGGACGAAACATGCGAAATCCTCTTGATAGGGTGTTTTCGCACTTTGGCTTTTTCACACAGGCATTTCAGTCGGCGTATGAACCGCCAAAGCAAGTCGTTCGCGCTTGTTGGCTGTGGGTGAAGGCTGGCGGGGATGTCGTCGTTCAGCTTGACGGTCGCGTTACAATGCACGCTTTTCCGCTTTCGAGGACCCGCCATGGATACCGCTCGCCTTTCCAGCTTTATCAGCGGATTGTGGGATCAGGAAATTGTTCCGCAGTTGGTGGAGTACATCCGTATTCCGAACAAGTCGCCGATGTTCGACAGCAAGTGGGTCGAGCACGGTTACATGGATGCGGCGGTCAAGCTGATGGAAACCTGGGCGCGCTCGAAGCTGTCGTCGCTGCCTGGTGCCACGCTGGAAGTGGTTCGACTGGAAGGGCGCACGCCGCTAATCTACATCGAGGTGCCAGGGCAGAACGACGATACCGTCGTGCTGTATGGCCATCTCGACAAGCAGCCGGAAATGACCGGTTGGGCGGAGGGCCTGGGTCCGTGGACGCCGGTGATCAAGGGTGACAAGCTCTATGGCCGCGGCGGTGCGGACGATGGCTACGCTATTTTCGGCTCGCTGGCCGCTCTGCTGGCGCTGCACGAACAGGGTATTGCGCACGCGCGCTGCGTGGTGTTGATCGAGGCGTGCGAGGAATCGGGCAGCTACGACCTGCCGTATTACGTCGACCACCTCGCATCGCGTATCGGCAATCCCTCGCTGGTGGTGTGCCTGGATTCCGGCTGCGGCAACTACGACCAGTTGTGGCTGACCACCTCGTTGCGTGGCATGACCGGTGGCGAGTTGACCGTGCAGGTACTGGAAGAGGGCGTGCATTCGGGTGATGCGTCGGGCGTGGTGCCTTCGAGTTTCCGCATCCTGCGTGAATTGCTCAGCCGCCTGGAAGACCAGGAAACCGGCAAGATCAAGCCGCAAGAGCTGTACGTCGATATACCGGCCCAGCGCATCGAGCAGGCCAAGCGCTCGGCCGAGGTGCTGGGGACGGCGGTATACGACAAGTTCCCCTTTGTCGAAGGCATGAAGCCAGTGACGGAAGATCTCACCGAGCTGGTGCTCAATCGCACCTGGCGCCCGCAGTTGGCGGTGACCGGTGTCGACGGCATGCCGCCGCTGGAAAGCGCGGGCAACGTGCTGCGTCCCAAGACATCGGTAAAACTCAGCCTGCGCGTACCGCCGACGTTGTCCGGCGCGAAGGCCGGCCAGTTCGTCAAGGCGTTGCTCGAAAAAGATCCGCCGTACGGTGCAAAGGTCAGTTTCAAGCTGGAGAAGGATGGCAGCGGATGGAACGCGCCGCAGCTTTCGCCTTGGTTGGAAAAGGCCGTTGCCGACGCATCCGAGCACTACTTCGGCACGCCTGCCGCTTACATGGGCGAGGGTGGCAGCATTCCATTCATGGGCATGCTGGGCGAGAAATTTCCGCAAGCGCAGTTCTTGATCACCGGCGTGTTGGGCCCGCACTCGAATGCGCATGGCCCGAACGAGTTCCTGCACATTCCGACCGGCAAGAAAGTCAGCATGGTGGTGGCCGAGGTGGTTGCCCGGCATTTCGCGCAGCACGCGGTCTGAACCCGCAAAGCCGGCGGCCGTACTGTCGCCGGCGAGACCTCACACAGCGATGTCCGATAACCACAACGATTTTTCCTACCTGGCTGCGAACTGGGCAGCGATGCGTGAGCGCGTCGATGCGGCTTGCGTAGCGGCCGGCCGCGCGCCTTCCGACGTGTCGATCCTGCCGGTCAGCAAGACCTTTCCCACGGAGGCGGTGCGCGCTGCCGTCGCGCTGGGGTTGCATCGCTTCGGCGAGAACAAGGTGCAGGAGATTCGCGAGAAAGCCGGCCCGCTGAGCGACTGCGGCATCGACTGGGTGGTTATCGGGCATCTGCAGACCAACAAAGCCAAGGACGTGGCGCGCCTGGCCTCCGAGGTGCAGTCGCTGGATCGATGGGATCTGGCCGAGGCGTTGCACAAGCGGTTGCACAGCGAAGGCCGCACGCTGGATGTGCTGGTCCAGGTGAAAACCTCTCCGGAAGAAAGCAAGTCGGGTCTGGACCCTTCCGAGCTACCGGCTTTTCTGGATTCGCTGGACAGCCTGGCTACGCTGCGCGTGCGCGGCCTGATGACGATGGCGGTGAACTCCGATGACCCTGAGGCCGTGCGTGCCTGCTTTCGCCAGTTACGCGGCCTGCGGGATGAGGCCGTAGCACGAGGCAGGGTATTGCCACGGCTATCGATGGGCATGAGCGGCGACTTCGCGCAGGCCATCGCCGAGGGGGCTACGGAGGTGCGCATTGGCACCGCCATTTTCGGACGTAGAACTTAAGTTCTAGGGTCTGGTTAGTGAACCATTCCTATTAACGAGTTCATTTATCCGGCCTCCACGCCGTGATAACAAAGAAAAGTAATTATTTTTCATAGCGTTGGCTGTAAATTGGCTGCCATGAAGAGTTTTGAAACGATGGAGTTCAGTTAACCGCGATCGAACAAACGGGGTATGTCTCTTTGCTAACTTCACTCCCTTATCACGGTCGCCAGCCACATCGACGACCAATCTTTGAATAGCAACAGGGGAAAGTCCCGCATGCCGCTCAAGCGATTGACCGTAGCTACCGCCCTGGCTGCCGCTTTCCTGATCTCCGCTCCGCTTCTCGCTCAAACCGCTCCCGAAGCTTCCGTAGATACCGCCGCATCGTCATTTGCGACCGCTGCACCGTTGCTGATGACCCAGCTGCCCGTGTTTGCCCCGGCGCCGGGCCTGGCCCAGTCGGTGGTGCCGAGCAATCTGACGGCCGAGCTGCCGGATTCGACCAAGAACGATGCCAAGGGCAACTCGGTCGATGAAATGGCCGATGCGGACGACGACGGTCAACTGGACAACGCCAACGGCATGGATCTGCGCCACGCGCTGATCGGCCTGGCGATGAAGCTGCGCGATATCCGCTACGTGCGCGGCGGCCATGACCCATCCACCGGCTTTGATTGCAGCGGCTTTGTCCGTTACGTGTTCGCCCATGCAGTCGGCCTGGAATTGCCCACCAACTCGGCCTCCCAGTTCGTCGCCGGTCTTGCCGTGAAGCGCGCCGATATGCGCCCGGGCGACCTGGTGTTCTTCCGTACTGCCGGTCGTGGCGGCCGCGGTCGCATTTCCCATGTCGGTATCTATATCGACAATGGCCAGTTCATTCATTCGCCCTCGCGCGGTAAGACGGTGCGCGTGGACAATCTGCAGGAGGCCTACTGGGCCAAGCGCTTCGCCGGCGCCAAGCGCCCTGAAGGCATCTTGCAGAACGGCTAAGGCTTCAAGTTGTGTTCCACAGTTCAAAGCCGCCCTATGGGCGGCTTTTTTTGTGGTCGTAACGCAGCGCGGTCAGAAGAGGGCGATCCGCGCGTCGG
>Ga0209112_10000257_pt1 | contig 10252 bp, 10 predicted proteins | sample TexAe_OM3H0_O3_FD_187947 | JGI IMG/M metagenome (GOLD analysis project Ga0209112, IMG submission 187947) | Forest soil microbial communities from Davy Crockett National Forest, Groveton, Texas, USA - Texas A ecozone_OM3H0_O3 (SPAdes) (version 2) | ecosystem: Environmental > Terrestrial > Soil >...
GTGGGATCCCATTCTCGACGCCGCCTTGGCGAATAATGAACTGCCAGTTGGGCTGCCCCGGTCGGACATCCACTTGTGGCTGGGCGACGTCACGAAGATGGTGATGCGCGGCCTCGAGGATGGCGAGGGCGACGTCAGGCGCTACCGGTCCATATTGCGTCGTTTCGTCGTCCCTGCCTTCGCCAGGGCAAATGCATTGGCAGGGATGTGATACCCGCCCGTGTGCCGATGGCGTGGGGTGGACCGCCAGAAGTGAAAGCTCTTGGTTACAAAGGGTTTACGGACGCAGCACGATCTTGTCGCTGCGGTGAGGCGTAGCCCCCATGTTGGGCCAAAGCCGCCATGTTGAATTCGGCGGCGTTACCCGCCTACCGACGGCTTGGATTGGTGCAAGAGTGCAGGGTCTGCGTCGCAGATCAAGAATCTGGCTGCCGTTGTACTGCAAGCGCGGTAAACATCGCGTCCAAGGAGCGCAGCAGACGACCATGGGGGAACTCTTTCGGGGCTACTAGCAGCAGCCGGCCCGATTCCCACATCGTAGCCAGCAGGTGATGGGCCAGCAGCTCGGAATCGAAGTGCGATTGGGCAGTGCACGACTTACTCAGCGCCACTTCGAATTCGCGTACGATTCGGGCCCGAAGACGTGCGACGCGTTTGTGAAATGTCGGGGTGCCGCTGTCGGCGATCATGAAAATCGCTCGCCACCGGTGGGGCGCCTCGGCGACCCCGTGCAGGTAGGCATCGAACAGATGGTGGAACGAGGTGGCAAAGTCTTCGTCGTCCTCGCCGGGGATGGCGTCGATGATCTGCGCGAGCGCTAGCTGTTCTTCACGCTTGAGTGAGCCGCGCAGCATGTCATTGGCGTCGGTGAACTGGCTATAGACCACGGGACGGGTGACGCCGATGCGTCGGGCGACGGCATCGATGCTGACCGCGCCGACGCCCTCGGTACTGATGATCTCGAGCACGACATCCAGGATTTGTTCGCGCCGCTGCTCGGGCGACCGGCGCGGCGCGTAGGGACGGTTGCGCCGCACGGTGGCCTGGGTCATTCGGGTCCTCCTGTCGGCCGCTATCGCACCTCTTGACAAGGGCCATAGCCATGAAGCTACAGTAGCGTAGCTTTAAGCTACAGCAGTGTAGCTATTTGTGGAAGCTGAGGACGTCATGACCGATACCGAAACAACCTCGCCGGCAGCGGCCCAGGAGGACATCGTGGCGCGCGCCCGGCTGATAGGCGATATGGCACGCGGCATGGCGGATCAGATCGATACCGATCGCAGACTTCCCGCCGAACTGGTTGGGGCGCTGCGGGATTCGGGCCTGTTGCGCGCGGGAGCACCGACCGAGGTCGAAGCTCTGGAGCTGCCCCCCGGCACGGCGTTGCGCTGCGCCGAAGCGGTGGCACGCGGGGATGCGTCGGCCGGCTGGTGCGTGTCGATCGCGATCACCAGCAGCCTGCTGGTCGCCTATCTGCCGCAGGTCAGCCGTGATGAGCTGTTCGGTGACGGTCGCGGCGTGGCCTCCGGCGTGTGGGCGCCGCACGGCACGGCCCGTCGGGCTCCCGGCGGTGTCGTGGTGTCGGGGCGGTGGGCGTTCTGCAGCGGCATCACCCACGCCGACGTGCTGTTCGCCGGGTGCGTTCTCGACGACCGGCCGGCCGTGGTCGCATTGCCCGCCGAAGAACTACAGATCCTCGACACCTGGCACACCTTGGGCCTGCGCGGCACCGGCAGCCACGAGACGGTGGCGGACGAGGTCTTCGTGCCTGATTCGCGGGTTGTCTCAATATTTGACGGGCCGTCGATCAACCGGCCGTTGTATCGCTTCCCGCCGTTCGGTTTCTTCGCCGCTTGCATCACCGCCGCAGCAATGGGCAACGCCCGGGCCGCCATCGAGGATTTCATCGAAATCGCCAGCGCGAAAAAAGGTGTCGCGTCATCTCGCACGCTTGCCCAGCGGCCCACCGTCCAGGCCGCGGTCGCCACGGCCGAATCGGCGCTGGAGAGCGCGCGGGCACTCTATTACCAGGCGATCGAAACCGTCTGGCAAGCAAATCAAGCCGAAACTCCAGTGCCCGTGGAAGCGCGCACCCGGTTGCGGCTTGCCGCCACGCACGGGGTCCGTAGCGCCGCGGATGTGGTGCGCACGATGTATGACCTTGCCGGGGGCAGCGCCATCTATGACGGCGCCCCGCTGCAGCGCCGCTTCCGCGACGCGTTCACCGCCACCGCACATTTTCAAGTGAACGAGGCATCGCGAGAGTTGCCGGGCCGCATCCTGCTGGGCCAGCCCGCCGAGGTGGCAATGCTGTGACCGGGCGGATTGAGGCGACGTTGCCGTTCTGGCTCGATCGGCCCGACATGGAGGCGGTGCAGATTGCCGAGGCGGTCGGTGAAGTGGGGCTGAGTGGGCTGTGGATCGGCGAGATGACGACCTTCGACGCCTTCGCGTTGGCCACCGCCATTGGCATGCGCGCGCCGGGGTTGCGGCTCAAACTGGGGCCGCTGCCCATCAGCGCGCGAACCCCGGTCGCTATCGCGTTGGGCACCAGTTCGGTGGCATCGCTCACCGGCTGCGAGATCGACGTCGCGCTCGGTGCCTCGAGCCCCATGATCGTGAGCGGTTGGCACGACCGTGACTGGCTGCATAGCGCACCCCGGATGCGCGAAACAATCCAGTGCTTGCGCGCGATCTTGCGCGGCGAGCGCGCAGATTACGACGGCCGCTATGTCCGCAGTCACGGATTTCGGCTGCGCGGCTCGCTGCCGGGCACCCGCATCGGAGTCGGGGCGTTCGGTCCGACGATGACGCGGCTGGCCGCTGAAATCGCCGACGAGGTGGTGCTCAATCTATCCTCGCCCCAGCGGGTCGCCCAAGTGCGAAGGCAAATAGACGACTACGCGGCCGCCGTCGACCGAAAGGCGCCCCACCTGACGGTCTGGGTACCGGCGGCCCTGCGACCCGGCGATGCCGCCTTGCGACAAACAGCAAACCAGCTGGCGATATATCTCGCGCCGCCCGGCTACGGAGAAATGTTTTGTGACCTCGGGTTCCCCGACCTCGTCGAGAAAGCCCGCAGCGGCGCGAGGCGTTCGGAGTTGGCGGCCGCCATTCCCGTCGAGCTGACCGAGCAACTCGGCGCGGTGGGCAGCCCCGAACAAATCGCTGCCCGGCTGAAGGCCTACTTGGACGCCGGCGCAGACACCGTTGCGGTCGTACCGGTCACCGCCGAAGACCCCGCCGGGCGGGGGGTCCTTGAAGCTGTCGCCGATACGTATCGACTCATTTCGTCCAAGTCGCTCGGGGATAGCCCCGCGCCGCCAGCACGCTGAGCGCGGCATGAAGCCCTTCGCACCCGAGAACGGCAGAGTCGCGTCGGCGCGATGTTTGATTACTTCATTTCGGCGCCCGAAATCACCTGACGACTGAAGCGGTATCCCGGCCATCGTATCCGACGGGAATAGAATCGGACTGTAGTCCGATTAGTCGGTGGAAGGCTTCGGGTAGGCCGTCGCCCCGCAAGAAAGACACACAACTATGACTGCAACCGCAACCACTCAGCTCGGCGCCGGCACGTGGGCGATCGACCCGGTGCACTCGTCGATCAACTTCTGGGTACGTCATTTGATGGTCAGCAAGGTCCGCGGCAAGTTCGACAACTTCAGCGGCGCGATCGTGGTCGCCGAGGACGGTACGCCCTCAGTGCATGCCGAGATCGCGGTGGATTCCGTCAACACCGGCAACGAGCAGCGTGACGCCCACCTCAAGTCGGCCGACTTCTTCGACGTCGAGAAATTTCCGGTCGCGACATTCACGTCCGGCTCAGTGGAGCCGAACGGCGACAACTATGCGCTCCGCGGCGAACTCACCCTCAAAGGCGTGACTCATCACGTCACCCTCGACCTGGATTTCTACGGCGTCAATCCTGGCATGGGCCACGGCGAGGTTGCGGGTTTCGGGGCCTCAATCGTCCTAAACCGCAAGGACTTCGGAATTGACATCGACATGCCACTGGAAGCCGGCGGCGTGGTCGTCGGCGACAAAGTGACGCTCACCCTCGAGATCGAGGCGCTCAGGCAATCCTGACGCCACATCGAATCGACGCCGACCGGTCATTCGACATCGAATGACCGGCCCGGCGCGTTTGTTCTGGGTGACAGGGGTTGGCGTCGATCGGTGGCACCGTGGACATCGACGGTTGATTCCCGGTTGGACATCATCATGACTATGGCCAATTTTGGTGACTTTCAGAATGAGGTCTACGCCGAGGCGGTACAAGGAGTAACCACTCGATATCCCTTCGACTTCGTCTCGATTGAACGCAAAGCTTCTGAGGCGCTTCCGGATTGGGTGTACCGCTATGTGTCGGCGGCCGCCGGTGATGGGCGGACCCAGCGCGCGAACATCGCCGCGTTCTCGTGCTACGGCATCGTGCCGCGGATGATGGTCAGCCCGCCCGAGCGCGACCTGTCGATCCAGTTGTTCGGCAAACACTTCGTATCGCCGATGTTCCTGGCCCCGATCGGGTTGGTCGGGTTGTGCGCGCCCGACTTCCACGGAGACGTGGCGGCCGCGCAGGCGTCGGCGGCCACCGGCGTGCCGTACACGTTGTCGACCTTCACGCAGACGCGCATGGAGGACGTGGTCGAACATGCGGGTGAAACGCCCATCTTTTATCAGCTCTACCTCCCCAGCGACAGGGAGCTGGCAGCCAGCTTGATCAATCGCGCGGAAACCAGCGGCTACTCCGCCCTGATGGTCACCGTGGACTCCTGGACACTCGGCTTCCGGCCGATGGATCTTGAACGCGGCAATTTCCCGCAATTCCGCGGCTTTTGCATGCAGAACTACTACACCGATGTGAACTTCACCAAGCACCTTGCCAAGCCGCCGGAAGAAGACCAGCCGGCCGCGCTGGCGCACTATTCGAAAATCTTCGCCCATCCACTGTCATGGGAGGACCTGCGCTGGATCCGGTCCCAGACGCAACTTCCCCTGGCCATCAAGGGGATTCAGCATCCCGATGACGCACGGCTGGCAATCGACAATGGTGCAGACGTGATCTACTGCACCAATCATGGTGGACGTCAAGCTAATTCAGCAGTCTCGACTCTGCAGTTGCTGCCCGAGGTCGTCAAAGCGGCCGGTTCTACACCCGTCATGTTCGATTCCGGCGTGCGCTCGGCGACCGATGCGGTCATCGCGTTGGCGCTGGGCGCGACGGCCGTCGGGCTCGGGCGCCCGTACGCCTATGCACTGTCTTACGGCGGCGCCGAAAGCCTGACCCACTACCTGCGCTCGTTTCTGGCGGAACTCGATTTGTGTCTGGCGGTCTGCGGATTCAAAGATCTGGCGACTCTCAAGGAGGCCGGTGCCGAAGAGGTCATCAATTCCCGTGTGCTGCTGCCAGGTTGATGGTTATGAAACGTCAGCGAGGCTTCAGTGCGTACGACCGCCGAAGTTCTCATCTGCCATCCCAATACGGTGCGCTACCGGCTTCGGCGAATCGAGCAGCGCACGGGCCGGTCACTTTCTCGCCCAAGGATGTCGCCGAGCTGTGCCTGGCCTTTGAAGTGCAGCGACGACTGATGTGAGCGTATTGGCCGGTCTCTGAATCCGAGGCTGACGCCACGCCATTCAATACTCGACAGTATCCAGTCGATACCGTCGAGTATGCTGTTGCTCATGTCGCCGGTCAAGCCGCACCGCACCCGCCCCACCCGCAGCGAGGTTCGCGACCGGATCCTGGACGCGGCCTCGAAGGTATTCGCCGCCGAAGGGTTCGCCGGTGCCACCATCGACGCCATCGGTCAGGCAGCGGGCTTCACCAAAGGTGCGGTCTACTCGAACTTCGAATCCAAGGATGAACTGTTCCTGGCCCTGCTGGACCGCGAGTTCGAGCTCCGCGGCGAGCAGATCGCGACGACGCTGGACAGCAGCGGCGGCGACACCGGTGCAGCCGCAACTGAATTGAGTCGGGCGGTACTCGACTCGGTTCGCGACCATTCCGACTATTACGTGTTGTTCGCTGAATACTGGCTGCGTGCCCAGCGTGACCCACAGCTACGCGAGCGCCTTATCGAGCGCCGCCGCGCCGCCGCCGCCGACCAGGCCCTGCACATCGTCAAATCGACCGACGCCGTGGCGTCGGATCGGCAGCTGGCCGACCTCGCCCAGCTCGTCGTCACCATCAACCTCGGCATCGCGATGGAAGAGGTCCTGCGCCCCGGGACCATCAACCCCGACCTGCTCGCGCAACTGATCACCGCAGTGCTGGAATCGGTCCCGGTTTCCGGCGATTAGGGAGAGCTACACCATGAATACCGAAAACGAGATGGATGCCGATGATGAGCCGGACGTCACGACACCGGTGATCACCGCCAACGGACTAGGAGTCGACGGCGAGCACGGGCCGCTCTTCTCCGGTATCGATCTCGCCTTGTCACCGGGTTTTCACGCGATTCAGATGCCCGGTGGGCCAGGACAGACCACGTTGCTGTTGACGCTCGCGGGTCGTTTCAAGCCCACCCACGGCAATCTGACTGTTCTTGGCGAAACGACGCCGCGCGCGATCCGTCGGCAGTGCTCGATCGCGGCCTTCGAGGACATCGACGACCTCGAGGAATCGGTGACCGTGGAGACCGTGTTGGCCGAGCAACGCCGATGGCTGGCGCCGTGGTATTCGTTGGTGCCGCTGCAAGCGGGCCAGGCCGAGTTGGCCGAGGTCTTCGGCGAAATACCGACGCCGTCCCACGACACCTACATCGTCGAGTTGTCCGACCTGGAGCTGTTTTTGCTGCGAATCACGCTGGCGTTGCTGTCCAATCGCCCGATCCTGGTGGTCGGTGACCTCGAGCAGGTTCGGGACAATTCCCGGCGAGCGATCGCGGCCGACAGACTCGGCGTGATCGCGAAGCAGCGCACCGTCGTCGTCGGAGTGACCAACCCGCTCGGCACTGACGCACCCGACCACGAACTACACGATCATCGCATCCTGACCGGAGGGGACTGAAGATGCTGGCTGGACTCGCATTCGGCTCGGAGATCAAACGTTTCGGCCGCAGCCGATTGACGCGCGTGGCCATCGTCGTCCTGATGCTGCTGCCGCTGGTGTACGGGGCGCTGTACCTCTGGGCGTTCTGGGATCCCTTCGGCCACACCAACAAAATGCCGGTGGCGCTGGTCAATTCGGACCGGGGTGCGGTCGTGTCCGGGCAGCAGTTCGACGCCGGCACGGAGATCGCCAAGAGCCTCACCGCGGACGGCGGCCTGGACTGGCACGTCGTGGACTTGCAGGAAGCGCGCAACGGAGTCGACCACGGCAAGTATTACTTCATGGTCGAATTGCCACCGGACTTCAGCGCCGCGATCGCATCGCCGGTGACCGGGCAACCGAAAAAGGCCAACCTGATCGCGATCTACAACGACGCCAACAACTACATTTCGACGAGTATCGGTCGCACGGCGATCAGCCAGGTACTCAACGCCGTGTCCAGCCGGATCTCCGGCCAGGCGGTCAATCAACTGCTTTCGGTGGTGGTTTCGTCCGGGGCGGGTATCAAGCAGGCCGCCGACGGGGCCGCTCAACTCGATAATGGCGCCGGTCAACTGGTGGCCGGTTTGGACACTGCACGGTCGGGCTCGGCGACGCTTGCCAGCGGCGCCAAGCAATTGTCAGACGGAATCAACGAGGCCACTGATCCGCTGCTCGCCGTGACCAAGGCGGTGTCGCAAATCGGCGGCAGCACGCAGCAACTGCAACAGGGCGCGACCGCGCTACAGCAGGCCAACGATCAGATCGGTGTGATCGCCACGGCGCAGGATGCCGCTGCAAACTCGCTTTCATCGGTGATCGATCAGCTCTCCGCGGGGCCGGATCAAGCAGCTGCAAACACCCTGCGCGGCATCCAGGATCAGCTCCGGCAGCACCAGTTCACTCCCCAGATTCGGCAGCACCTTACCGATGCCCAAAACGCCGCGATCGCGATGACCTCGTCACTGCGCGCACCCGGCAGCCCGCTCGGATCCGCGCTCGATCAGGTCGGCGGCAAGGGGCAGGACCTGACGAACAAGCTCAACCAGCTGCGCAACGGGGCCCAGCAGCTTGCCACTGGAAACGCCGAATTAGCCGGTGGGATAGCCAAACTCGACGACGGCGCGCGACAACTCAAGACGGGCTCGGCCGAGCTGGCGACCAAACTTGCCGATGGGGCCAAGCAGGTGCCCAACTGGACAACTCAGCAAAAGGATGCGGTCGCCGACACCATCGGCGGTCCCGTGCAACTCGAGGCCTCGCATGAGAATGCCGCGCCCAACTTCGGCACCGGCATGGCTCCGTTCTTCCTCACGCTGGCGTTGTTCTTCGGCGCGTTGGTGCTTTGGATGGTGTTGCGGCCCTTACAGAGTCGCGCGATCGCCGCAGAGGTGCTCGCGCTCCGCGTGGTGCTCGCCAGCTACCTGCCCGCGGGTGTGATCGCGATATTCCAGGCGGCCATTCTTTACTGTGTCGTGCGGTTCGGCCTCGGCATGCACGTCGTGCATCCGGTAGCGATGCTGGGGTTCATGATCCTCATCTCCGGCGCGTTCGTGGCCGCGACGCAGGCGATCAACGCACTGGTCGGTCCGGCCGTGGGACGCGTGCTGATCATGGCCCTGCTCATGCTGCAGCTCGTCAGCGCCGGCGGGATGTACCCCGTGGAAACCACGTCGCGACCGTTCCAGGTACTGCATCGCTTCGACCCGATGACATACGGGGTCAACGGACTTCGGCAGCTCATCTTGGGGGGAATAGACGCCCGACTGTGGCAGGCGATCGTCGTGCTGGTCGGGATAACGGCTTTCGCACTGGCAATCTCATGCCTGTCCGCACGTCGGGACCGGCTGTGGAATCTCAGCAGGCTGATACCCGCGATCAAGATGTAGGCAAGCCACCCGCAACGTTGCATGATGGTGGACAGGCTCTGCAATCGAGAGGAAGCCGATGTTGGGTGTCCACCACGCCGCAATCTGTACCGCCGACGTTGAACGCTCGAAGAAGTTCTGGCGTGACGGCCTCGGGCTCGCCGAACTGCTCGACTACACCTTCACCGGGGATTGGCCAGAGCTGTTCGGCGCCAAGACCGACCGGTTGCAGTCGATTTTTCTGGGTGATCCGCAGACACCGGATGCGGGCATTGTCGAACTGGTGGTCTTCGACGGCGCCGACGATGCGTCGGTTCCGCCCCAGCGTCCCCGGCATGGGTTCTTCCTGCTCTCCCTGCAGCGCGACGTCGACGAAACGCTAGCCACGCTAGCCGAATTGGGTTTCGCCGACGGTGTTCGGCGAATAACCATGCCGGCCCCGGGTGGCAAGACCGTCCCGATGGCCGTCATCACCGGGCCCGACGGCGTGCTCGTCGAGTTGATCGGACCGGCACGGTGACCGCCTTGGTGACCGGGGGAGCATCGGGCATCGGGCAGCAGGTCGTGGGGCGGTTGCGTGACGCGGGCCATGAGGTCGTGGTGTGGGACCTCGAGGGCGGCGATATCGCTTGCGATGTCGGCGATCCCGATGCGGTGTCGGCTGCGATGAAGCAAACCGCACGCGACCACGGTGTGCCCACTCGGGTCGTGACGTGTGCCGGCGTCGGCGCCTCGGGCCTGCTGCTGAAGCAGGATTATGCGGAATGGCAACGGGTGCTGGCGGTGAACCTCACCGGTACCTTTCTGACGATTCGCGCTGCGGCGCAAGCGATGGTTGCGGCCGGCGAAGGCGGCTCGATCGTTGCCGTCTCCAGCATCAGTGGTTCCGTCGCCGACCGGGACATGGGCGCGTACTGCGTGTCGAAGGCCGGGGTGGACATGTTGGTGAAGGTCGCCGCCGTGGAGTGGGGCGGCTACGGAATCCGGGTGAACGCGGTCGGACCGGGCGTCACGAGAACCCCGATGCTGGCAAAGCCCGAACAGCTTCCCGGCTGGGTCGAGGGCTTGTCCGAACGGACGGCGCTGGGCGGTGTGGGCGAGGCAGCCGACGTTGCCGGTGCCATCGTGGGTGTTCTCGAATTGCCATGGGTGACAGGTCAAATCGTGCACGCCGACGGTGGCCTGGCACTACACAGCCCGATCGACGCCTACGGTCAGATGCAGCGGGTGATGAACCGCAAGCACTAGCCTCAGGCGATTCCGAAATCGACGATCCCCCGGACGATTTTGCCGTCGAGAAGGTCGGCGTAGGCATCGTTGATGTCGTCGAGGTGATAGCGCTTGGTGA
>Ga0209112_10000258_pt1 | contig 10251 bp, 9 predicted proteins | sample TexAe_OM3H0_O3_FD_187947 | JGI IMG/M metagenome (GOLD analysis project Ga0209112, IMG submission 187947) | Forest soil microbial communities from Davy Crockett National Forest, Groveton, Texas, USA - Texas A ecozone_OM3H0_O3 (SPAdes) (version 2) | ecosystem: Environmental > Terrestrial > Soil >...
GGCCGGCGGGACCACCGGCCACACCACCGCGGTGACCGTGCCGAACGGCGGCAGGTCGACCAGCACCTCCTCGTCGGCCACGGTCAGCGCCGCGCCGTCCTGGTCTTCCAGCAGGTTGGTCAGCCGGGCCGCGGCGATGCCGCCGCGGAGCCGGACCCGGGCCCGGGCCGGGCGGCCCTCGGTCTCCCGCAACCGCAGCGTCAGCCCGTCGGCCGCGGCCGGCAACCCGGGCAGGCCCTGGGCCAGCGGGTTGCCGCGCGGCTTGAGCGCGCTGAGCTGCACGGCCGGGTGGTCGACCTCGACCAGGCTCACCCCGGGGGCCAGCACGGCGGCCGGCCCGCCGCCCGCACAGCTGACCAGCTCGTGGTTGTACAGCGCCCCGGCCGGCCCGAAACCGGCCTGCCGCCAGTCCCCGGCCCCGCTGACCAGCGCGTACTCGAACGTGTGGCTCCAGTGCTGCCAGGCGAAGCTGCTGCCGTCCGGCATAGCCTGCCGGTCGCCGTCGATCCACACCCCGGCGGGCCAGGAACTGCAGGCCCGCATCAGCGTCATGATCAGCGTGCCGTCCGGGCTGACCACGCTGCTCGGCGTGCCCCGGTTCAGCAGCGCCACCGACCAGCCGGCCACCGGGGGGTCGGCCGGTGCCGCGCTGTCGGCCAGGTCGGCGGCGGGCACGTCGACCTCGGCATCGGCCAGGTCTCCGGTCAGCTCGCTGATCGCCGTGGCCAGGCCGTCGGCGCCGGGGCCGGTGACGACGAGCACCGGCAGGTCGGACGGGCCGCGCAGGTCGGCGCTGGGCACGTGGGTCTCGGACCGGGGCCGGGCCGCGGGCAGCCACAGCCGGACCGGCCCGCCCGCTTCGGCCCGGGACGCCAGCTCCTTGGCGTAGCCGTTGCCCGCCGCGGTCACGGCGGCCGCGGTGAACTCGTTGTCGTCCGGCCCGCCCAGAGCGATCCGGACGTCGGGCACATTGGAGTCGGAGTCCATGGCGCCGTACCGCGGGCCGTCGGAACGCGAGCAGGTCGCGGTCACCCCGGCCGCGGCCAGCGCCGCGATCAGGGCCCGGACCTGGTCGTGGCCCTCGGTCAGGCCGGCCGGAGTGATCACCTCGGCCACCCCGATGGCCTGGGGGGCCCGGGAACCGTCGGCCCCGGTCAGCGTCACCCGTGCGGTCGCGCCCAGCCCGAACCAGTCGTGGGCGGGGTTGTCCAGCGTCCACGGATGCTGGTCGGTGTCCACGTCCGGGAAGCCGAACGGCCGCCCGATGACCGCGGTAGCCGTCTCGTACAGCGGCAGCCCGCCCGGCACGTCGGCCGGGAACCGGATCCGCAGCATCTTGTCCTGCCCGATCGAGCCGTCCACGTGGGTGCGGAACTCGGTCCGCGGCTCGCCGTCCCACAGCACGGTCTCCTGCACCACGGCCAGGCCGTCCAGGTCGAACTCGGCCACCAGCCGCGAGCCCACCGGGCAGCGCTCGGCCCGAACCCGGGCCGGGCCGGTGGCCGAGCCGGTCCTGGTGCCCTTGGGGGACAGGTGCCACGGGCCTTCACCCCAGCGCGGGTGGGCCGGGTACTCGTCGGCCAGTTCGGCTTCGTTACCCGGGCCGCGCAGCAGCGACGCTCCGGTCCGCTTGTCCACGATGCTGGTCAGGGTGCCGCCGCGGTCCGGGTCGGCGGTAATTCGGAACGTTTCATTTTCGATGGTCAGGCCGGGGATCTCCGCCCAGCCGGAGCTGGCGGCCGCGTCGGCCGGCCCGGCGGCCTGGGCCACCGCCCGGAACGCGCGGTACCCGACCGCCGGCACGCCGGTCGCGCGGAACGTCACGGTCAGCTCGGCCAGCGACCCGTCCGGGTGCCGCCGGATCCCTTCGGCCAGGTACGGCACGGGCTCGCCGTCCTGGCTGGTCAGCGCGACCTGACCGGTGCCGGGCTCGGGGAAGGTCAGCGTGGACCGGGTCAGGCCGGAGCGCTGGGTGGCCAGCGTGTTGAACACCGAGACCGTGGTCTCTCCGTCGGGGCTGTTCGTCTCTACGGCGCTGACTTGGGAGGCCGATGTGCTGGCCGCACCGGCCAGGTGCCGGATGGCGGCGCGGCGGGCCGTGTGGCCGCGTTCCCACGCCTCCCGCCAGCCACCCAGCAGGTCCAGGTACACCTGGTCGCCCTCGGTCCCGGTGATCGCGTCGTGGTGGGCGCCATAGGCCAGTTGCCGCCAGGCCTTGTCCAGCGACTCGGCCGGGTACGGGGCCCCGGCCAGCCAGGCCAGGGTGGCCAGGCGCTCGCCGTCCAGCAGGGCCACCTCGGCCGCCCGCTGGGCCTGCTTGGTGTCGGCGTAGGACACGTCCTTGCCGGTGTAGATCGGGTTCATGTCCCGGCTCTGCGGGGTGAGCCAGGCCCCGGTGCCCTCGGCGTCGGCCCGGACCGCGGCGAAGAAGTCGGCCGGGATCGCGGTGACGAACCGCGGCCAGACGTACCTGGCGTTCCAGTCCCGGTGGATCTCGGTCACCCAGTTCGACGGGATCACGTGGTCGGTGCCGACCGGCAGCATCACGTTGCGGGTGGCGGCCACCTCGGCCAGCGAGTGGAACTGCTTGAGCGCCTCGGCCTCGGCCGTGGCCAGGTCGGGCAGCCGGTGCAGGGCCCAGCCCGCGCTGTAGTGGTTGGCCATGTAGGCGGTCAGCAGCCCGGTGCCGTCCGGTGACATCCACTCGAACTCGGCGTCGAACTGCATCCGCCGGTTGCCGCCGGTGTCGTCCGATGGCCCCCACTGGTGGAACGGCCCGCGGGCCCAGGACGAGGAGGTCAGCCCGGCCGCGGCCATCAGCCCGGGGAAGCCGGGGTCGTGCCCGAACACGTCCAGCATCCAGGCCGACCGCGGGTCGGCGCCCATCACGTCCCGCTGGAAGCCCATCCCGTACACCGCGTTGCGGATGGTCGACTCGGCTCCGGTCAGGTTGGTGTTCGGCTCGTTGTAGGTGCCGCCGACCAGCTCGATCCGGCCCTCGGCGAGGAACCGCCGGATGTCGGCCCGGTCCTCGGGGTAGGCGTCGAAGTGCGGCTTCAGGTAGTCCAGCTCGGCCAGCACGAACTTGTAGTCGTGGTCGGCGCGGGCCTTTTCCAGGTGCAGGCGGACCAGTTCGAACGCGGTCCGCACGTCGGGCAGCGAGCCGTCTTCCTCCGGCAGCAGCAGCCGGGACTCGGTGAACTGCCCCTGGGTGCCCCACCACACCGGGTCGTAGTGAAAGTGGCTGACCATCCACATGGTCCAGCCCGGCTCGGCCGCCGCCACCTGGGCGGGGAACTCGGACCGCTGCGGGGCCCCGGTGCCGCCTTCGGTCTGCGCCGCGGCGGTCACCGGCCGCGGGCTGCCGGGGCGGTACGGGGCGGCGAACTCCACCGGCACCTCAGCCGTCACCGTGCCACCCGGCGGGATCCCCGCCACGTGCGACGGCGCCGGAGTGGTCACCCCGGCGCCGTCCACCCGGACCGTCAACGGCCCGGCTGGCTCGGACGCATCGTTGATCACGTTGACCTGGATGATCTGGAGGGGCCGGGCCGTAGTGCCCGCGAACAGGTCAGTTGAGTCAACCGAGGTGATGCGCATCCCATAATCGTCCCACGTGAACCGGTGATCAAACCGACCGGATCCGGGCCAGATTCGGCTGGATCCCCGCTGGGCGGCTCTCGAAAGAAATGTTTCCACCGCCCTTGTCGAAACAGTTCTTTCGAGAGTAGTGTTTCGAAACATGAGTTCCGAAGAAAACGTACCCGGCGACGAGGGCCGTGACGAGGCGGCCGGGGCGGCCGATCACGACCCCTCGCTGGGGGAGCGGCCACGGGGGCCTGCTCCCCGCGATCCCCGGCCGCGGTACCAGCTGAACGATCCGGCCGTGATGCGGGCGCTGGCCCACCCGCTGCGGTGGGAGCTGCTGGAGGCGCTGGAGCACGCGGGCACGCTGACCGCCACCCAGGCCGCCGACATCCTGGGTGAGACCCCGGCCAACTGCGCGTTCCACCTGCGCACGCTGGGCAAGTACGGGCTGGTCGAAGAGGCCGGCGGCGGCAAGGGCCGGGAACGCCCGTGGCGCCGGGCCATCAGCGGGCTGTCCATGACCACCGCCCACGACGACCCGAACACCGCCGCGGCCGCCGAAGTGCTGACCGAGCTCTACATGAACGTCACGCTGGACCGGGCCCGGAGCGCGCTGCTGACCCGGCGGACTCTGCCGGACGACCTGCAGAACGACCTGGGTTCGAGCCAGAACCTGCGGTACGTGACCCCGGCGGAGGCCAAGCAGCTCGTGGCCGACCTGGCGGGCGTGCTGGACCGCTTCCGCGAGCGCAACAGCGACCCCGCCCTCCGGCCGCCGGACGCGCTGCCGATCGAGTGGCTGCTGCTCAGCTACCCGGTGCGGGACCTCCTGGGCCGGCCCGCGCCCGCTCCCGACCCCGAATCTGACTCTGACTCCAGCTGAACCGCCGTACCGAGAGGAGACCGCCATGCACCCCGACCACGGCCGCGCGCATTACGCGCTGCGGCAGCCGACCACCCACGCTGACCTGCGCCGTCAGGAGCACGCGGCCCAGCTCCGGGCCAGCCGCCTCGATCGGCCGCACCGGTCCCGCCGCTGGAAGCTGAACTGGACCATGCTGTCACCGCGCGACGTGACCGGTCACCCCGGCCAGGGCCGCTCCACCTGGACGATCATCATCTCCGCCAGCCGCCCGCACTGAACCAGGCCGCGGGCCTCAGCCGGCCAGCGGGGCGCACGCCGGTCAGCGCCACCAGCGCACCGAGCACCGACACGCCGGTGATGACGGCCAGCGCCGGGCGGTAGGCGCCCAGCGTGGCCTGCGCACTGGTCACCTGGCTGGCGCCGCCGGCGTCGACGACCGCCGTCACCACCGCGAGCACGATGGCCCCGCCCACCTGGAACGCGGTCTGGAACAAACTGGCGGCCAGGCCCTGCTCGCGGTCGGCCACCCCGCTGGTCGCGGCCAGGCTCAGGGCGGAAAAGCCCAGCCCGAACGCAATCCCGACACCGATCACCGCGGGCAGGATGACGCCCAGGTAGTCGGCCTGGTCGCCCACCCGCAGGAACGACACATAACCACCGACCAGGCAGGCGAACGCGATGAGCGTGACCGGCCCGGGCCCGAACCGGCTGATGACCTGCCCCATCCGGGTGGACAGTACCGCGACCACGACGCCGGCCGGGAGGAAGGCCAGCGCGGTGGACATGGCCGACCAGCCCTCCACGCTCTGCAGGTACTGAGTGAGCAGGAACTGGAAGGCGATGTAGGAGCCGAACAGGGTCAGCGCCCCCAGGTTGGCCCGGGTCAAAGCGCCGGAGCGGAAGATCCCCAGCCGGACCAGCGGATCCGGGCTGCGGTGCTCGATGGTGATGAACCCGGCCAGCAGTACGGCCACCACGGCGAACGAGGCAATGGTACGGGCCGAGGCCCAGCCGGCCTGCTGAGCCGACACCACCGTGTACACCAGCAGCAGCATGGCCGCGGTCACGGCCAGGCCGCCCGGCACGTCGAACCGCCGCCCGTGACGGCTGGCCCGCTCGGCCCGCGGGATCAGCGGAATCGCGGCCAGCAGCGTGCCCAGCGCGACCGGTGCCGGCAGCAGCAGCGTCCACCGCCAGCTCACCTCGGTCAGCAGACCGGACAGGACCAGGCCGAGGGAGAAACCACTGGCCCCGAAGGCGGAGTAGATACTGATGGCCCGATTGCGCATCGGGCCCTCGGGGAACGTGGTGGTCAGCAGGGACAGCCCGGCCGGCGCGGTCACCGCGGCGGCCATGCCCTTGACGAACCGGGCCGCGATCAGCAGGGGTGCCCCGCTGACCACCCCGCCCAGCAGCGAGGCCGCCGCGAACAGGCCCAGCGCGACCAGGAACACCCGGCGCCGGCCCAGCAGGTCGGCGGCCCGCCCGCCGAGCAGCAGCAGCCCGCCGTAGCCGAGCACGTAGGCGCTGACGATCCACTGCAGCGACGAGGTGTCCAGGTGCAGGTCGGTCCGGATGACCGGCAGGGCCACGCCGATCATCGACACGTCCAGCGCATCCAGGAACAACGCGCCGCACAGCACGAACAAGATGGCCCAGAGCCGGGGGCTCCAGACCGGGCCGGCGGTAGGAGCCGCCGGCTCAGCCGGCGCGGGGGCGGGGGTGCGGACGGCAGGCGTGGAGCACGTATCCATGGCCGCGACTCTATGCATGTACATGCATTAGATGCAAGCGCAATTAATGTACTTGCATAAACAGACGCAGGTCACTAGGATGCCCTCGTGAGCGAGCCGGCGACCGAGGAGATGGTGCGGGCCTGGCGGGCCCTGGCCGCCAGCCACGCCGCCGTGTGCTCCGCGCTCGAACGGGAGCTGGGGGAGCGGCACGGCCTGGGGGTGAGCGACTTCGAGGTCCTGGAGCGGCTGGCCGAGAGCGCCGACCACCAGTTCCGGGCGCAGGAGCTCGCCGACGCGGTGCACCTGAGCCAGAGCGCGCTGTCCCGCCTGATCAGCCGGCTGGAACGGACCGGGCTGGTCGAGCGCTGCTTGTGCGGCGAGGACCGGCGGGGCATCTACGTCACGCTGACCGAGGCGGGCCGGCTGCGGCACGATGAGGCGGCCCCCACGCACCGAGATGTGATCACCGGCGTACTGGCGCACCAGACTCTCACGGCTGACCAGACCCATGGCTGACCTGCCCGCCACCCTCCGCGACGTCGCCGCCGCCGCGCGCGTGCACCCGGCCACCGCATCCCGGGCGCTCAACCCGGAGACCCGCATGCTGGTCAGCGAAGAGACCGCGCGCCGGGTGTCCGACGCGGCGGCCGCGCTCGGGTACCGGCCCAATCCCGTGGCCCGGAGCCTGCGCACCCGCCGGTCCAACACGATCGGCGTGCTGATCCCCGACCTGAACAACCCGCTGTTCCCGCCGATGGTTCGGGGCCTGGAGGACCGGCTGACCGCCGCGGGCTACGTGGCGCTGCTCGGCAACACCGACAGTGACACCGGCAAAGAGCAAGCGATCTTCGAGCAGATGCGGGCCCGGCACGTCGACGGGTTTGTGCTGGCCACCGCCCACGCCCACGACCCGGTGCTGGCCGAGGCGGCCTCGGCCGGGCTGCCGGTGGTGCTGATGAACCGGACCGATCCCGAGCACGACTTCTCCTCGGTGTCGGTGGACAACGAGCAGGGCATGCGGATGGCGGTCGCGCACCTGGCGGCGCTGGGCCACACCCGCATCGCGCACATCGCCGGACCGCCTCAGGTCTCGACCGGCGAAGGCCGCCGCCGCGGGTACGAAGAGGGGCTGAAGGACGCCAACCTGGATCCCGACGAGGACCTGGTCGTCGCGGCCACCGGATTCACGGTCGAGGAAGGCGCCCGCTGCTGCCGCGAGCTGCTGGCCGGCCGGGGGGACCGGGTCAGCTTTTCCGCGATCGCCGTGGCCAACGACATGCTGGCCGTGGGCTGCTTCACCGCGCTGGACGAGGCGGGGCTGGACTGCCCGGGCGACCTGTCGCTGGTCGGCTTCAACGACATGCCGTTCGTCGACCGGCTGCGCCCGCCGCTGACCACGATCCGGTTCCCGCACTACCAGCTGGGCACCGAGGCGGCCGAGCTGCTGCTGGCCCGGATCGACCGCGCCGACGCCCCGGGCCAGACCCGCTACCTGGAGCCCGAGCTGGTCGTCCGTGGCTCGACCGGTGCGTTTGCCTGACCGCTGAGCGGACGGCCTGCCCTCAGGCCTGACCGTATTCGTCGGGCGGGCGCATGCTGGGGCCGCCGACGTTCAGGCCGAGGGGGTGGCACGCCTGCCGGGTCAGCTCCTTTTCCCGGGCCAGCAGTTGCTGGCGGGCCGCCAGCCACTCCTCGCGTGACGCCACCGTGGGCAGGTCTTCCCTCACCATCGCCACCTCGCAGTCAGCTTCCTGGGGCCGACCCCAGTGCCCGCAGGGCCGGGCCGGACAGCCGGAAGATGTCCCACTCGTCCATCGGCTGCGCGCCCAGCGACCGGTAGAACTCGATGGACGGCGTGTTCCAGTCCAGCACCACCCACTCCAGGCGGCGGTAACCCCGTTCGGTGCACAGCCGGGCCAGCTCGGTCAGCAGCGCCTTGCCGTAGCCGCGGCCGCGCATCTCCTTGTCGACAAAGAGATCTTCCAGGTAGATCCCGTGCTGCCCGGTCCAGGTCGAGAAGTTCAGGAACCACAAGGCGAACCCGACCACTCGCCCCGAGTCTTCGGCCACGTGCGCGAACACGGCCGGGTGATCCCCGAACAGCGCCTGCCGCAGGTCCTCTTCGGTCGCGGTCGCGCTGTCCAGGGCCCGCTCGTACTCCGCCAGCGCCCGGATCAGCCGGTGAATGTCAGGCACGTCGGCGGCTTGAGCAGCTCTGATCACAAATGGACTGTACCGTCCGGAGGGACGATCCCCCTGGACCCCCCGATGCCCGCGGGGGTACTTCGCCGTAGTACCGGCCACTCGCCGGGCGCAAGGCCCGGACTCGCTGGGCCGGCTGGATCGCCTCGCCATGCCTGCGCAGCCGCCAGTCACCAGGTCCGCTTTTTGTATTGACGGCCGTACCATTAAGACTTAATGTCTTAATACCTTAAGACATTGAGGACGAGGTACATGATCAACTTTCGCATTGACGGCCGGTCGGCGGTGCCGCCCTACCTGCAGATCGCGCAGCAGGTCCGGCAGGCGCTGCGGATGGGTGTCCTGGAGGTGGGCGACAAGCTGCCCACCGTGCGCGAGGTCGTCGCGGCCACCGCCGTCAATCCCAACACGGTGCTCAAGGCCTACCGCGACCTGGAACGCGAAGGCCTGGTGCAGGCCCGGGCCGGGCACGGCACGTTCGTGCTGAACCGGCCGCCGGGACCGCCGCCCGGCACGCACTCCCGGCTCGGCCGCAGCCTGGCCCGGTGGGTGCAGGAAGCCCGCGCGGCCGGACTCGACGATGAGTCGATCGAATCGCTGCTGCGGGTCACGCTGCAGGCGGCGTCTGAGGAGGAGATCGCATGACCACGGTCATTCAGACCCGGGGACTGGCCAAGCGGTTCCGCCGGGTCACGGCCCTGAGCGACTGCGACGTCACCGTGCCCGAGGGCTGTATCTGCGCGCTGATCGGCGCGAACGGCGCGGGCAAGACCACGCTGCTGCGGTTGCTGTCCGGGCTGGCCCGGCCGACCGCGGGTGACATGAAGGTGCTGGGCCGCGCCCCCCGCCAGGACCCGGCCTTCCTGGCCGAGATCGGCTTCCTGGCCCAGGACATCCCGCTGTACCGGCGGTTCACCGCCGAGGACCACATCAGCCTCGGCGCGCACCTGAACCGCCGCTGGGACCCGGCCCTGGTGCGCGACCGGCTGAGTTCGCTGAACATCCCGCTGGACCGCCCGGCCGGCTCGCTGTCCGGGGGCCAGCGAGCCCAGCTCGCGCTGACGCTCACGCTGGCCAAAGGGCCCAGGCTGGTGCTCCTGGACGAACCCGTCGCCGCGCTGGACCCGCTGGCCCGGCGGCATTTTCTGGCCACCATGGCCGACGCCGTCGCCGGCGGCGGGGTGACCGTCGTGCTGTCGTCGCATCTGCTCGCGGACATGGAGCGGGTCGTTGACCACGTCATCCTGCTGTCCGCCTCGCACGTGCAGCTGGCTGGCGACATCGACGAACTGCTGGCCGAGCACCGCGTCCTGGTCGGGCCGCGCAAGGACACCGCCGCGATCGCCCAGACGCACACGATCGTGCAGGCCGTGCACACCGCCCGGCAGACCACGCTGCTCGTCCGCGGCCACGCCCCGGTCATCGACCCGGCGTGGGAAAGCTCCGACGCCGGGCTCGAAGAGCTCGTTCTGGCCTACATGGGCCAGGGCGCCGCACCCGGAATATCCCAGCTGACTTCGGTAGGAGAGGAACAATGACCTGGCTCACCTGGCGGCAGTACCGGCTCCAATTCGTCGTGGGCACCGCCATCGTGGCCCTGCTCTGCCTGCTGCTGGCGCTGACCGGCCTGCAGCTCATCTCGCAGTACCACTCGATCATCGCCCAGTGCGCGTCCGGCGGTAACGGCCGGGACGGGGCGAGCTGCTCCAACGGGGGCGGGTTGTTCGCCGGTGGCCCGGCGGCCGGTTTCGTGAGCCTGATCATGCTGGCCACGCCGGTGCTGGCCGGGCTGTTCCTGGGCGCCCCGATGGCGGCCGGCGAGTTCGAGGCCGGCACCACCCAGTTCGCCTGGACGCAGGC
>Ga0209112_10000259_pt1 | contig 10244 bp, 9 predicted proteins | sample TexAe_OM3H0_O3_FD_187947 | JGI IMG/M metagenome (GOLD analysis project Ga0209112, IMG submission 187947) | Forest soil microbial communities from Davy Crockett National Forest, Groveton, Texas, USA - Texas A ecozone_OM3H0_O3 (SPAdes) (version 2) | ecosystem: Environmental > Terrestrial > Soil >...
CCGCCATATCGCCCAGGCGCCCATGACGACGCTGCTGGCGACCAAGGCCAACCTCAAGCGCGCCTGGGAGCTGATGGGCATGCGGGTGCACTGGCAGAGTTCCAACGACCTCGTTGCGCTCGCCTCGATCAGTAAAGACGTCCAGCAGTTGATCCAGACGGTGTTCAAGGACAAGGTGCTGCCCTCCGAGCAAGCGCGACGCCAGGCCGCGGCGGCCGCGTCGAACGACGGCGCGGCCACAACCTAGGGCCCGCCGGTGAACATCGCCGACCACGCGAGCGCGGCCCCGCAGTCGCCGGCGCTGATCATCGACGACGACGCGGTCTCTTACGGCGACCTTTACGCGAGGAGCCGACGGGTCGCCGCCCTGTTGCACGGTGCCGGGTTGGCACGCGGCGACGGCGTGGCCCTGGTGCTGCCCAATCGGCCCGAGTTCTTCGAGATCACCTGGGGCTGCCAGCTTTCCGGGCTCTATTACACCACCATCAACACGCACTTCACTGCCGACGAGGTCGCCTACGTCATTGACGACTCCGACGCGAAAGCGGTGTTCGTCGACGCAGCCATGGCCGGGTTGGCGGGGCATGTCCGCGACGTGAACCGTGGCGTGAAGGTGCACATCGTGGTCGGGGGCGAGCTGCCCGGCTGGCAGTCCTACGAGGACACGTTGGCGGCGGCGGCCGAGCCGCCACCGGTGTCCGACGGATCGGAGATGCTTTATTCGTCGGGCACGACCGGACGGCCCAAGGCTGTCCGCCGGCCGCTGCCCGCCGACGGGAACGGGTCGTGGGCGCAGTCCGTATTGGAAATGGCGCTGAAACACCACTACGGAATGAACCCGTCGGACGTGTACCTCTCCCCCGCGCCGATGTACCACGCCGCCGGGGTGAACTACACGATGGCGGTGCACCGGGTGGGCGCCGCGGCGATCATCGTGCGCAAATTCGACGCCGAGGAAGTTCTGCGGCTGATCGAGACCCACCGCGTCACCCACGCCCAGTTCGTGCCGACCATGTTCGTGCGGATGCTGAAGCTGCCCGAGGCCATCCGGCAGAAATACGACATCTCCAGCCTGCGCTGCGTAATCCATGCCGCCGCTCCCTGCCCGGTTGACGTCAAGCACCGGATGATGGCGTGGTTCGGGCCGATTATCCACGAATATTACGGCGGCACAGAGGGGTTCGCGGGTACCACGATCGGCCCGCAGGACTGGCTCGCCCACCCGGGCTCGGTGGGCATCCCGATGGCCGCGGTGCACGTGGTCGGCGACGATGGCCAAGAGCTTCCCGTCGGGGAGTCCGGCGAGCTTTACTTTGAAGGTGGCCCCGAATTCGAGTACTTCAAGGACCCGGCCAAGACCGCCTCGGTGTCCAACGAACGGGGCTGGCGCTCGTTGGGCGACATGGGCTACGTCGACAAGGACGGCTACATGTACCTGACCGATCGATCGACGTTCATGATCGTTTCCGGCGGGGTGAACATCTACCCGCAGGAGGCGGAGAACCTTCTGGTCATGCATCCCAAGCTTGTCGATGCCGCGGTGTTCGGCGTGCCCAACGATGAGTTCGGCGAGGAGGTCAAAGCCGTCGTGCAACCGGCCGCCGGGATCACGCCGGGACCCGAGCTCGAGGCCGAGTTGATCGAGTACTGCCGGGCCCACCTCGCCGGCTACAAGTGCCCGCGCACAGTGGAATTCGACCCCGAATTGCCACGGGACCCGAACGGAAAGCTCTACAAGAGGCGCATTCGCGAACGCTACTGGCAGGGGCGGGTGTCACGGATTCTATGAACGAGGGAACGTCATGGTAGCCACAAACCTGAACTGGACTCCGCTTCCGGTGCCGTGGGCGGTGCACAGCCCCGATCGGATTCCAAAGCAGCGCTACTACGACCCCGACTTCTACGCGCTCGAGGCCGAAATGCTGTGGCCGCGTGTGTGGCAGATGGCGTGCCGACTCGAGGAGATCCCCAAGCCGGGCGACTACGTCGAGTATGAGATTCTCGACGAGTCGATCATCGTGGTGCGGGTCGATGCGGAAAACGTGCGCGCCTACCACAACGCCTGCCGACACCGCGGGGTAAAGCTGGTGGAAGGCAATGGGAATCGGCGTACCTTCGTTTGTCCGTTCCACGGCTGGTGCTGGGGAATCGACGGCCGCAACACCTTCGTGTTACGGCCCGAGGAGTTCGACGAGCACAACCTCGACCCCGAAGACCTTCGCCTCGTGTCGGTCAGATGTGAGCTGTGGGGCGGCTGCGCCTGGATCAACCTCGACGACAACGCGCCTGGATTCCGCGACTGCTTCGAGCCCTTCGCATCGATCTACGATGCCTGGAAAGTGGAGTCACTGCGGGTCGAGTGGTGGCAGTCGTGCCGGCTTCCGGTGAACTGGAAGCTGGCGACGGCCGCGTTCATGGAGGGCTACCACGTCCCGCAGACCCACCCGCAACTGTTGCCGTCATCGCAGCCCAGCACGGCGTCAAAGCCGCCCGGTCTGGCGCAGACCAATCTTTACTTCATGCGCACGCTCGGCGAAGGCATGGCCGGCATGACGCACGAGAACGATGTCCGCATCGCCGAGGGCCTGCAGGACATGGACCTGCCGGCAGACCCGGCCGCGGCGATGGCGCTCTGGCGCAGCACACTCAACGACGCCATCGTCCATTGGCATCGGGCCCGGGGTTGCGACATCCCCGACCTCAACGAGTTACAGCGACAAGGCATCACGGAGGCGATCAACTTCGGCTTCCCGCACTACTTTGTGCTGCCGCAGTACAGCAGCGCCTCGTCGTACCGGATCCGTCCGCTGGGCCCGGAGGAGACACTGTTCGAAATCTGGTCGCTCACCCGCATCCCACCCGACCAGATCACCGGCAAGCCCACACCACCGGAGCCGATGGCACCGAATGACCCACGCTGGCCACCGATCCCGGCCCAAGACTTCTCCAACCTCCCGCGGCAGCAAAAGGGACTGCACTCCAAGGGATTTGAGTACATGAGGTTATCCAGCCGGATCGAGGGACTGATCTCGAACTTCGAACGCGTCATCGACGGCTTCCTGGCCGGCTTGCCCTACGACGCACTGATACCGGCGATTCAGCGGACCAACACCACCATCGACGTGCCGATCGTGGATCTCGGCTTCACCGCGCCCGTCGGCACTCAGGCACAGGCGGCTGGACAATGAGCGCCAACTGGGACCATTCGGTCGACCTCCTGATCGTGGGTAGCGGCGGCGGCGGCATGGTCGCCGGGCTGGCGGCCATCGACTCCGGAATCGAGCCGCTGGTGATCGAGAAGCAGGGCCTGGTGGGCGGTTCCACGGGACTTTCGGGTGGCATGGTGTGGCTGCCCAACAACCCGCTGATGCGCGCCGACGGTATCCCGGACTCGCACGAGGACGGCCTGGCGTATTTCGACGATGTCGTCGGGGACATCGGCATGGCCTCGTCGCGGGCCCGCCGGGAGACGTTCCTGACAGCGGGTTACGAGATGATCACTTTCCTGATGCGCAAGGGCGTTCGGTTTGTGCGGTGTCCCGGCTGGAGCGACTACTATCCGAACCACAAGGGCGGCAACGAAGCCGGCCGTGCGATCGAAGGCGTCCCCTACGATGCTGCGGCACTGGGAAACTGGAGCGACAAGGTCCAGCCCTCGATGGCCAAGAGCTACGGCGGGTTCGTCCTGAAAACCAACGAGCTTCGCGCGGTGCAGTATTTCAATCGATCGCCGAAGGCCTTCGCCGTGGCGACGGGCGTGTTCGTCCGAACCAGGGCGGCCAAGCTCCGCCGTCGCGAGATGCTCACCAACGGCGCCTCTCTCATCGGCCAGATGCTCAAGGCGCTGATCGATCTCGGCGGCGAGCCGCCGATCTGGACGGACACGGCGATGGAAGACCTGATCGTCGAAGACGGCCGCGTCGTCGGTGCCCGCGTCACCCGCAACGGCGCCGCGCTCAACGTCGAAGCGCGCAAGGGCGTGCTGCTCGCGGCAGGTGGTTTCAGCCGCAACGCAGACATGCGCCGCCAATTCAGTGGCAACCAACCCAACGAGGCCCGGTGGTCGATCGCCAACGCCGGTGACACCGGCGAGGTGTTACAGACCGCGATCCGCCTGGGCGCCAAGACCGACCTGCTGGATGAAGCCTGGTGGCTCCCATCGATTTTCATCGCCGACGGCGGTGACGCCGCGAGGGCGCTCGGCAGTGGCCGCCAGCGGCCGGGCGCCATCTATGTCGACGGCAGCGGCAGACGGTTCTGCAACGAGTCGAACTCCTATGTCGAGGTGGGCAAGGCGATGTACGCCAACAAGGCGGTGCCGTGCTGGATGGTGTTCGACGAGGGATATATCCGCCGATACGTGTCAGGGGCGAATCCGTTCAAGAAGCGCAGCCTCCCCGAAGCACTGATCGACGGTGGAGCGGTCCTGCGGGGTAGCACCATCGCCGATCTCGCCCGGCGGATGAAGGTGCCGGTCGATCGCCTGGAGCAGACCGTGCAGCGGTTCAACGGGTTTGCGGCCAAGGGGCTCGACCCCGATTTCGGCCGTGGCCAGTCCGCGTACAACGACTGCCTGGGCGATCCGGGGCACCGCCCTAATGCGTCCCTGGGGCCCCTTGCAAAGTCCCCCTACTACGCGACGAAGGTCGTGCCCGCGGACGTCGGAACGTGCGGCGGGGTCGTCACCAACGAGCACGCGCAGGTCCTCGACAAGGACGAGTGCGTCATCGATGGTTTATATGCCACCGGCAACATCACCGCGACGGTGATGGGCCGAAACTACCTGGGCGCGGGCGGAAGCATCGCCTACACAATGGTGTTCGGCTACGTCGCGGCGCGGCACGCGGCCGGGCGCAAGATGGCCGGGGAACACTGAATCCCTCCGCCCTGAGTGACGTTGCAGTCACCTTCGGCGTCGATTGTGACCGTGCGTCACGCCGGCGGGGACTCGTCACGGTCGACGAACTCACGCGGCTTCATACCCGACTGCATGAGCTCGGACCGCCGCGCTTGAACGTCGGAGGCGGCGCCCACCATGTTCGTCAAGATGTGGCTGACTTGTAGGTGCACCCGCATCCCCATCAACTCCCACGCGCGCTTCACGTTGTTCTTCACCGCCATCAAGGTGGTCAACGGGATCTGCGCGATCTTGGCTGCCATCTCCTCGACGACGTTCTCGAGGTCTTCACGCGGGACCACCCTGTTGAGTAGGCCCCACTCGAGCGCCTGTTGCGCCGAGAGGGTCGGCGCCAGCAACAGCCAGTCCATGGTGCGATGCCAGTTCATCAACAACCACGGTTCGATCATGGTGTGCCCGCCGGGCTCGCCGAGGCTTTGGGCAAGCGGCATCTGGAAATACGCGTCCTCGGAGGCGACACAGAAGTCGGTCAGCAATCCGAGATAGATCCCGCCTCCCATGCAATAGCCGTGGATCGCGGAAATGGTCGGCTTCGGGAATTCCCACAAATACAGGGTCGGCCACAAGAACAGATCGGCGGTGCCCTTGTACAGGTCCTCGAACGTATCCCCGAAATCCGGATACGGGTTCTCGTCGGGACCCCACCGGGCCACGTGTCCACCGCAGAAACCCTTGCCATTGGCCTTGATTATGACGACCTTGATCTCCTTGTCCCGGTCGGCTTCGTGCAGGCAGCTGTCGACTTCGGAAACCAGGACGGAATCTTTGGTGTTGGCCTTGTCAACCCGGTTCAAGATGATCCGCGCAATCGGCGGTTCGCGTTCATAGATGATCGCTTCCAGGACGCGCCGCTCCATCCTCGTGACATTACCGCTTTACCGGAATTCGCTTGGTGGTTGCGCGATGTTCTCCGTAGGAGTGAAGTGTATTCCAAGGCGCTGCGACCGATGGATCACCAGAATGAGTGGAGCTTTTATGACGACTCCGTTGGACCGGGCGACGCAGCTGGACCTGGTGGCCCGGCTCAAGTCCGCCTACCCGGAACTCCCGGAAGCGCCCACGCCCGATCTCATTGACCACGAGCGGTTCAGCGCCTACACGAAGACTCCGCATGATGTCGGCGGTGAACCGGATGCACCCATCGAATACGAGAACAAGCAATACGAGGCATGGGAGGAAGCGACCTACGTCATGTGTGAGGTTCTCGGATGGCGCGGGATCTGGTTGTCCGAGGAGAGACGCCGAATCGGCAACGTCGACCTGGGCCGCACCATCTATCTCGGCCTTCCCTACTACGGACGCTGGCTGCTGGCCGTCGCGCGCGTGCTCGCCGAGAAACACCACATCGGTCTGAGCGAATTGGCCGAACGCATGGCCGAGGTTAAGGCGCGCTACGCCGAAGGGCTGCGAGGAAAACCGTTGGAGGCCAAGCCCAAATTCGAGGGCGACCCGTCCTCGGTCAAGCGCAACCGGCACCACACGCACGCCGTCGGTAAAGGCGACCCGCAAGTGTATGCGGGACAGGCGGGTACCCCGAAGTTCAAGGTCGGCGACAAGGTGGTGGTACGGGAGCTTCCCGTGCTGCTGTACACCCGGACTCAGGAGTACGTGCGGGGCGCGACAGGCGAAATCGCGGTGGTGTCATATGAAAGCCCCGCCGCCGAGGACGAGACCTGGGACGGGCCCGACCAACGGCCTGAATGGTTCTACATCGTCCGGTTCAACCTCGCCGAGTTATGGCATGGCTACACCGGGCCCGACAATGACTCGCTGCAGACCGAGATCCCGCAGCGCTGGCTGGAAGCGGCGAGTTAACGATTCCGTCAGAAGGGACCCGGGGATGAGTGCTGAATCCCACGATCACGATCACGATCGCACCGCCGCGCCGATGGTGGACGAAATCACCGATTTCGAAGTGCTCGAGATCGCCCTTCGCGAATTATGTATCGAGAAGGGGATTTTCACCGCACAAGAGCACCGCCGTTTCACCGAGTTCGCCGAACAGATCGGGCCCACCCCTGCCGCGCGCTTGGTGGCCCGGGCCTGGCTCGACCCGGATTACAAGAAACTGGTCCTGTCAGATCCGCTCGCCGCAAGTAAGCAGGTTGGGGTCGACTGGCTGGAACCCACGGGATTCGGTACGCCGAGCGACTTCACCGCTCTGCACGTGCTGGAAGACACCCCGACCTTGCACCATGTGATCGTCTGCACTCTGTGCTCCTGCTACCCGCGTCCCATCCTGGGCAACTCCCCCGAGTGGTATCGGACGCCCAACTATCGCCGGCGCATCGTGCGCTGGCCACGCCAGGTGCTCGCGGAGTTCGGCCTCTACCTGTCCGAGGACGTCGAGATCCGGGTCGAAGACTCCAACCAGAAACACCGGTTCATGGTGATGCCCGTCCGCCCAGCCGGAACCGAGGGGTGGACTGAGGACCAGCTGATCGAGATCCTCACCCGCGACTGTTTGATCGGCGTCGCCTTGCCCAAGGCCGGCGTGACGACCAACGCGGTCACTCATACCCGCCCGGCCATCCATCCCGTAGACGGCTCAGACAGTTGATGAGCACTTCACCGAGCCCGCGTGCCATCGGAGACAATGGGGTCGGCCGGTTGGCGAAAATCGTTGAACGCAACCATGTCTGGAGCCGCATGGCCGCCAAGTACGGGGTAGACAACCCCGTCCCGCCCTGGCACACGAGCCTCGAGGGGATGTGTGATGCGCTGGACCAAAGCAGTTGCGGCGCAGCGGTGCTCGATTTCACCGACCGGCGTGACGAAGAAGATGCGCTGTCTGCAACCGTCTATTCCGATCTGCCCTACCCGGAGAATCGGCTGGTTGCACTGGCGCATTCGTTGTTAGCGCGTGGTGTGATCGACGTGGCCGAACTCGAAGGGCGCATGGCGGCTGTCCGTGCCAGGCTCGAATCCTGATCAAACTCAGCGACGGACATCACAGGCCGCTTTTTCATCGTTGTGCAGTGGGTGCGCTATGCTGACATCAACGTTGGCCTCACAGCTAGATGTCAACTACGTCGTGGAACGCTTCTTCATCCCACTGGTGCCGTCCCGAAATTCGGGTTCACTCACCACGTTCAGATGATCCGTGCATCCGCACTAGCTTGTCTCGCGGCGATCGATTTTGCCCTCCGGCAATCTCGCCACCTTGTGCTGAGCACCGCGCGCGACAACCACGTTGCCGGTCCGGCATGACCGATGCCTGAAAGGCACCGAAAAGTGACTACCAATAAAACTTTTGCCGATCTCGGCGTGCGCAGACCAATCGTCAGTGCGCTCGCCGCTCGCGGCATTACCGATCCATTTCCGATTCAGGTCGCCACCCTGCCCGATACGCTAGCCGGCCGCGACGTACTCGGCCGCGGGAAAACGGGCAGCGGAAAGACCCTTGCCTTCTCGATCCCGCTGGTCACCCGGCTCTCCGAAGGCAACCGTCGCGGGTCCCAACCATCGGGTTTGGTGCTCGCACCCACCCGTGAGCTGGCCAGTCAGATCACTGCGACACTCGAGCCGCTGGCAGCCGCCTGCGGTCTGCGCGTCACCACGATCTTCGGCGGCGTTTCACAACACCGTCAGGTTGTGGCCCTTAAATCCGGCGTCGACATCGTGGTCGCGTGCCCGGGCCGGCTCGAGGATCTGATGAAGCAGCGTTTGATCCGCCTCGACGCGGTCGAGATCACCGTGATCGACGAAGCCGATCACATGGCCGATCTCGGTTTCCTGCCCGGCGTCACCCGGATCCTGGCCGCCACTCCGAATGGTGGCCAGCGGCTGCTGTTTTCGGCGACCCTGGACAACGGCGTCGACAAGCTCGTCAAGCGGTTCCTGCGTGACGAGGTGCTGCACTCCGTCGACGGTGCCGACACGCCGGTAGCCGAAATGACCCATCACGTGTTCCATGTCGCTAATGCCGAGGCCAAGAAGGAAGTCGTACACCGGCTGGCTTCCGGTACCGGGCGCCGAATTCTGTTCATGCGCACCAAGCATCAAGCCCGCAAGCTCGCCAAACAGCTCACCGAGTCCGGTGTTCCATCGGTCGACTTGCACGGCAACCTGTCTCAGCCTGCCCGCGAGCGCAACCTGGCGATGTTCGCCTCAGGCGGCGCCCGGGTGCTGGTGGCAACCGATATCGCCGCGCGCGGCGTGCACGTCGACGAGGTCGAACTCGTTGTGCACATCGATCCGCCCGCCGAGCACAAGTCCTATCTGCACCGGTCCGGGCGCACCGCGCGGGCGGGCAGCGCCGGTGATGTCGTCACCGTCGTTTTGCCCGAGCAGCGACAAGACACCCAGGCATTGATGCGCAAGGCCGGCATCAAGGTCGCTCCGCAGCAGGTGACTGCGACTTCGGAGGCGGTGCAAGCGCTGGTCGGTGAGATTGCGCCCTACCAGGCGCCCGCAGCCGCCAAGGCTGCCTCGCACTCGCCTCGGCAGCATCGACCGAATACCGGCGGGCAACGGCGTCGTCCGAACAGCAGCAGGTCACCGAAGACCAATCCCGCCGCAGGCGAATCAGCGATATCTCACCGCGGCGCCACACCCACGCGGCGGCTGGATCGTCGCCGCTCGAGCCGCGCGCAAGGCAGTACCAGGTAGTTCGCCGCCGCAAGTGGGTCAGCGTCGGGCCAGCAGCCACGCCCGGCCGCCACCTTCGCCGGTGGCGATCACGTCGAGTTCGGCGAAAGCAGCGGCCAGCTCGCCGGCCACCGCGCGAAACGGGCCAGGGCCGGCTCCCACCTCGCTGAGCACGACGGTCGCCAGCAATCCGCCGGGCGCCAGGCGTTCGATGATCGCCTGGTCGAGGCGACGGTCCCGGAACTTATGGCACACGATCACGTCGACGGGCGGCCCCGCCGGTAGACCCTCGTCAAAATCGATGACGTCGAAGCGGCATCGATCGAAGACCCCGCTTCGGTGGGCCAGATCCCGGGCCTGGTCAACCGCCACAGGCGAGATGTCCAGCCCCACAACCTCGAGGCCACGCAAAGCCAGCCACACCGCGCCGGTCCCCTGCCCGCAGGCCAGATCGAGCGCTGTTCCCGCCCTCGGAACGGTGTCCACGTAGCGCGCTAGAACCTCCGGCGGGGTAACCGCGCTCGCCGGCGGCGGTCCTTTCATCGCGTACCGCTCATCCCAGCGCAGCCGGTCCGCTTCGGCCATGGGTGCCACTCTAGAACCAGCCGATGTCAGTTCTGGACAGCTGTCTGCAATCGGAGGCGGACAAGCACCGCCGCTTGGCCCCATGGCGCCCGCTCGGTTCCTACACTGGACTGGTGTCTGAAGATGCGGCGAGACCGGTGGCTGTCGGCCG
>Ga0209112_10000262_pt1 | contig 10213 bp, 10 predicted proteins | sample TexAe_OM3H0_O3_FD_187947 | JGI IMG/M metagenome (GOLD analysis project Ga0209112, IMG submission 187947) | Forest soil microbial communities from Davy Crockett National Forest, Groveton, Texas, USA - Texas A ecozone_OM3H0_O3 (SPAdes) (version 2) | ecosystem: Environmental > Terrestrial > Soil >...
CTCCACGGCCCTCGGGCTGGGCCGCCAGAACCATCCACCAGTGTTCGCCGCGCCAGGTCACACTGGCATCGACTAAATCGTTGCCATAAGCAGCCGTCAAAGGGTCACGCGGATCGAAGATTTTCGATTCCTTTAGGAGATAGCATTCGCGCATTTTCGCTCCGTCAACCTCTAAAAATCGGGTACCTGGCTATGGCCAAATTCTAGCGGATTCACCGCAAGCTCGAGGGTCCGACCTGGTCGCAGTTCGGTTCCTGGCGGTTTGTCGGCTATCCGGACATTGACCCGTTTTGGGGTAACTTCCGGGTTGGCGGTGATCCGTCAAACATCAATTCCGTAGCTCGGCTATTCGTGGATCCGCAAGCTTTCCGACAACGGCATCACGGTCCAATGCGCTAGACACCAAGGGACTCGACCCAAAACGACGCACGGACGCATCCTGCACCATGAACGACGGTCCTGTGTCGAGAACGCTGAAGGCGACAGAAACAGCCTGCCTACCGGCACGCTCTGCGGCTTCGCCCCATTTGCCAAGAATGTGGTTTCTACGGGAGGTGCTTGGATTAGTCTATTAGTCTCCACAATGGGCTTGGAGGAAGTGACGAGACTCACTCATCCGTCAGTACTTAAAAGCCCCCGATCGGAGCAGACGGTCTGGAAAAGTCCGGAGGTTTATGTCTACTTTTGGACTCCGCGCTCTTTGACCAGGAGACCTTGTCCCCGCCGACCAGAAGCACCTGTGAGACACCCTCAGCATCGCGCGTAAATTGCACATCAACTGCTTTGTTGTGGAACAGACGTTGAACGCGAAGTGTCCGGATGATGCCTGTCTCTTGTGACCCCGGTGTTTGAGGAAGGACAAACCATAGCTTGGAGCCGATGGGGACGTAGGTGATTGAGCCGTTCACAAGGATTTGAAGCATCGGGCTCACCGTCACCGTATCATCGAAGCGCTCACAGGTTACATGCCGGTGTGAAAGAGCTTCGCAGGAGATTTCAGGAATATTCTCGATCTCCCTCGTGCCATCATTCACGTCCTCATCGGTAGACGCTCCAATGAGAATTGCAGGACTCTTGACATTGCCAGAAACAGTCAGATTTTCCAGAAAAAGGCGCAAATGGATGGACGCTGCAAAGTATGCGGCTAGCTCATTGTCAAATGCGTTCGCAGCAAATGTCGTTGGTCCTATCGCCCTTTTCTCAGTGCGAAGGAAGCCCAGTCTCGTTCCGGATTCAACGTTACCCAGGACTTCGTAGTCGGTAATTGTTGTGCCCTGGAAACTGGCTGACGACGGCTGGCCATTTGCGTGGGGGCGGGAATACTCCCGGTATATTCGCAGCCGCATACCCGGCGCGAGGTCAACGTAGCCGCCAGGTCCAAAGCCGTAGCGGTAGAACAATGTATCGTCGGCGGGGACAGAAACACCGGCGGCGATTCTTTGCTTTACAAATAGATATTCATCCAGGGAGGCGAAGCACATCTTCTGTCGCAATTGATTCAGTGATCGCTCGAAACTCTGCCACTGGTCCTTCATGTCAACGGTGCCTGCCGTTTGCTGCCACTCCGACAGACTGGGAGTTTGGGCGATCCAATAAGATGCGCTTCCGGACGCCTTCGAGAAGGTGAACCACGGGCCGTGGACGGAACAATCCGCCGTCAATGTGTCATCTGAAGGTCGAGCTTGGCTTGAGCGAGGGATGCGAATAGTTTGACGGTCGGTCCGTAAGAGGGGAGCATCTGGCGAAAGCAGGAAGTAGTCAGCATCTAATTTGCTAAGGCGATAGATCCTCTTTGAGGAGCGAGTTGCACAGCCAAGACACTCAGCCAGCACTACTGTGACCAGCAAAGCTTTTCTGGTAATTCCTGAAAGTCTCATTTCGATACTCGGTTGACTAGCATTCCATTGGAGTTACTTCCAGCTGTGAGAAGTAAAGCAGCCGGCCGCGGTCCTGGCCGCGAAGGTAGCGCGAACCGTTCAAGCTTCGTTTGCTGCCCCCTCTGTATTCCCCTCAAACTCTGTCCGCAACTTCGTCAGCTTGTGTGCATCCAGATGGCCGCTTCTGACGAGAGCCCGTAACAGATCATCTACCGAGCCTCCAAACACCTTGTAGAGTAACTCTCTCAACTCATATGTATTGGCACTCTCCCTCGTCACTAAGGGGCGGTACTCGAACGCTCGACCGACAAGCCTTCTTTCGACCTTTCCCTTTCGCTGCAGCACAGTCATCATTGTTTGAATCGTGGTGTAGGCCAGCACTGGCTCTCCCGAAAGGCTGTTCAAAACCTTCTGCACGCTGGCTGCTTTCTGGGCCCAAAGCACGGTCATGATTCGGCGCTCCAGAGGCGTCAAGGCTGCTGAACATTTATGCCGGATGATCACCCTCCGAGTACCCGGTACTAGTCGATCCGCAGAGCTTCCATCGGTTCGATGGAGGCTGCCCTCCGTGCTGGCACGAAAGCCGCTGTCACGCCACAACCAGCCAACAGTAAGCAGACAGACACCAAAGTCATGGCATCATGTCCGCCTACTCCGAAAAGAAGGCTCTCTATGGCGTGCGCCGCAAGCAAGGAAGCGAAAATACCTGCTCCCAGTCCGAGGGTTAACAGGAAGGCTGCATTCTTGAGAACAAGCATAAGCACATCTGATCGCTTTGCTCCGAGCGCCATGCGTATGGCCATCTCACGTTTTCTTTGGATTACAGAATATGCGACCACGCCATAAACTCCCGCCACCGCGATGAGCAAGGCGGACCCTGCAAAAATGGACATGAGCCGGGCCGCGAGTGTCTGACTACCCATCGAGTCGTCGACGATCTCTTCCATGGTCTCAGCGGTGTTCGGAGTGAAATCAGGAGCGAGCTCACGTGCAGCGTTCAGTAGTTCTGGAACAATCTGCGACGCAGGGAGCGTTGACCGAACGGCCAATTGTGCAAAGAGGCAACTCGCTATGTAGAGAGGATGCCCTTGGGGTGACAACTGGGTCGTCGAAAGGTGAATTTCCGGTTCTGGCGGTCGGACAATCGCATCCTGATGCACATCGTTCAGAACACCGACGATCGGGACGTGCGACCAAGGCCCACTGGGATGCATTGCGAGTTGCTTTCCAATAGGATCCTGCCCCGGAAAATAGCGAGCGGCAAAAGCCTGGTTCACCACGACAACAGGTTGGGTACCCGGCGTATCAGTTTCGGTGAAAAAACGCCCCAAGCGTACGGGAATGCCTAACGTTTGCGGATATTCCGGGCTGGAAAAGCGAAGGTCACCTTGCGGCACCTGGTCAGGTCGAAGGGCCCCCTGTCCGACGATGCCAAAGCTACCCCTCAAGGGAGTGCCCTGCTGGAGGGGTAAAACTGAGGTGATCGAGGCGGATTTGACGCCTGGCAAGCGCTCTACCCTTTGTATCAATGGCTTATAGAACGCGTTGTTCACATCACGAGTCGCAAACCTTCCGAATGGAAGCGCAAAGTGGATAGTCACCAGATTTTCGGTATTGAAACCTAAGGCAACATGATGCAGCGCGTAAAGTGAACGCAGCAGCAAACCTGCTCCGGCCAGCAGTACGAGCGAGAGTGCGAGTTCCCCCACGACCAGCGCTTTCCTTAGGCTTGTGCGACGGCCTATCCCACCGGCGGAGCCTGCCCGCAATTGGTCGTTTAGGGGCGCGCGGGCCGCTTGTATAGCGGGGACAAACCCGAAGATAAGCGCGGAAAGAATCGTGAATCCAAGTAATGCGAACAAGACGGTATCGCTGAGCCTGATGTCCGCCGCGGCGGGTAGATTCTGCAACAAGAAGTGCTTCAGCACCCTGATGATCAGTTGAGCGATCGCAAGACCCAACAAGCCTGCCGCGCCGCTGAGAAGGAGATTCTCTGTAAAGAGCTGCGCGACAAGTCGTGCGGTGCCAGCCCCCAAAGCGCTCCGGATCGCGAGATCGTGCTGTCGCGCTTCATAGCGCGCTACAAGCAAGCTGGCTACATTAACGCAAGCGATCAGCCAGACAAAGGCCACCGCGACAGCAAGAGCCAGCACAGCAGGTTTGACATCTCCGATCAGATACTCGCGGTAGCTGCGTACGCGCACATGATCTACCAAGGGTAGGTTTTTATACTGCTGAGCAATTCGTTTCTGGATGCCACTGAGTTCAACCTGTGCGCGTGCAGGCGACACACCAGGCATCAGACGTAACAGCACCTGAAATGCGTTCCGACCGCGCTGAGTCTCGTCAGGATCCCAACTTCCATGGCCTAGGGGGGTCCAGAGCGTCCAATTTTGACCGAAAGGAAATGAGAAAGAAGGCGGCATCACACCGATGACTTGATAACTTTGGCCATTGAGTTGGATGTCTTGATTGATGATTCCCGGATCAGAACCGAAGAAACCTTGCCAAAGGTCATAACCAAGCACGGCAACCTTAGCATGGGCCGTGTGATCAACTTCGGTGATGCTGCGCCCCAATATCGGTTGAACTCCCAAAACCGAGAACAAGTTTGAGCTAGCACTGATGCCATGGACGAGAGAACTGCTGGACTTGTATGCAAGCGAGGTCCTCCGCTCGTCGTAATAGGAAAGTTGCTCGACCAAACGACTCTGTTCGCGCCAGTCGCGGGCATCTGGGCCAGAAACCGCGGCGAAGGTCTTATCTCCAGGCTGTATCGGTTGGTCAGCGATAGCCAACTGATGAGCATCGACATAGGGCATTGGACGAAGCAGCACTCCGTAAAGCACTGTGAACATCGCCGTACAAATACCAATGCCGAGCGACAAGGTCAACAGCGTTACCACTGTGAATACTGGACTTCTCCGCAAGCTCCGCAACCCGTGGCGGGCATTGCGAAGCCATTCCTGAAGTAATAACAACTCTCGCGTATCGTGGCATTCCTCAGTAGCTCTCGCCAAGTTTCCAAATTCTATTTTGGCCGCTCGCCTTGCCTCATCAGGGGGCATGCCAGCTGCAAGATTTTCTTCGACCAGTTGTGCGAAATGAAACTGCAGTTCCTCATTCAATTCGATATTGGCTCTTTCGGGGTGCAAGATCGAGCGAAGACGATGGCGTAAGCTCCTGAGAATTCTCATCAATCACCCCGTTTAAACAGTGTTCAACACTACTCCGATGGCGGCAGCAAGACGCTGCCATGAGTGCCGCTCGCGCTCGAGATACTTCTTTCCTTCCCGGGTCAGCGAGTAATATTTCGCGCGTCGATTATTCTCAGAAGCACCCCACTCCGCTTGCACCCACCCTTGATTCTCCAAACGATGTAACGCCGGATAGAGCGCGCTCTGGTTGACGCGCAAAACATCACTTGAGAGTTGGCGAATCCGCTGTGCGATGGCCCACCCGTGCATGGGTTGGAGGCTGACAATCTTGAGGATGAGCAAGTCGAGCGTGCCCTGCACCAGATCGGAAGGTTTCGTCATAACACCTCTTCCCCTCACTAACTGACAGGAAGCCTACAACAAACCACGGCAGAGAGCAACATCATCCATGAACGGTGCGTAGATGCAATGGTGTCACTCTTGGACTTGACGGTGCTGGTGACCGCGTGAGTGAGGTTCCGGTCGCTTGAAGAAGAACCTTGACGGTCTTCGGTCACGGAAGCTTGGCAAGAAACGCGTTCGTCTAAATAGACGACGGCCTTAGCAGCGAGACCTGGAGTGAGAACGGATTTGCAAAGCTGGGGATCGTAGAGATCCTCGCCCCTAATCTCACGGACCGTTTAACTTCCCGCTACCGTCTTGTGAGTCCTGGGCGGATTGTCGCCAACCCGGAAGTAATTACATCGTTGAGAATCTGGCCTACGTTGCGAAGTGCCCTGGGCTTGACTCCTTCCGGTTGGGGAAGCTACCTAAAATGCTGACTTCGCAGTTCGCGTTGACAGCTATACTCAAAGTGCTACCGCCGTCTGACCTGATCTCAACTCCCCGGTTTACAATGCGCTGATCTAGCGCTTGCAAGCCGCAATCCATAGTTCCGAGCGACCGCCTACAGCCGTCCCCTCGACCCCATAAAGTATGATAAAGTATGCACATAGAGTGAATCAGGGGGACCACATATGGCTGATCTTGAGCGTCTGACGATTACGCTCCCTGCCGATATGGCAGGATTAGTAAAGGGTGCCGTTGAAGGCGGAGACTATGCTTCTTCCAGCGAAGTCATTCGTGAGGCTTTGCGGGATTGGAAGATGAAGCGTCAGCTCCGCTTGAGTCAACTCGCTGAGCTCAAGGCCGATATTGACCGTGGTTTGGCGGATGTGGCCCAGGGCCGGCTCGCTAAGTTTGACGCTGAGCGCATTATCGCGCGCGGGAAGAAGCTATTAGCAGACCGCTCTGCCTTCGCCTTACCGAGACGGCAGAAATAGACCTTGCTGAGATTTGGAGCTACTTCGCCGAAGAAGCCTCTGAATCCCTGGCTACAGACTTTCTCACCCGCATTGAGAGTAGAATCAACCAGGCACTTCAGGCCCCATTCTCTGGCGCGCCCCGTCCTGTTCTCTCACCTGAATTACGAGTAATGTTTTGCGAGAAGTATGCGATCTATTACCTTCCTCGTCCCGAAGAAATCATTGTTGTTCGCGTCTTGCACGGTTCCCGCGATATTGTTTCCATCGCGGAGGACAGTGGATTTGTCCTCGGAAGCAATTGATGGAACGAAATTTACTTGCTGGTCAGACGAAACAACCCAGTGACAGACTGCAGCTATACTTTGTATTAGTCCACAAGAGCATTCCTCCTTCGCCTGCGGATTACCGCCAGAGTTTAGCCAACCTTGCAAGGGTTTGTGTAAAGTCCAGTTCTGCAGGGAGACGCAGACGCAAGCCGATTCACGGTCTATCAACAAATCTCAGCCCAGAAACCAGTCCCGTCAGGGACGGCAGAAAACGCGCAGGACGCAGTCCTGAATATCGTCGCATCCCCCGACCCTGGCTATGCAATCCCACATTTACAAAGACGGGTCCTTTGACATACTGGAACAGAGACACGCACTCTGAACCTCAGCACCAGTCATGGTTACCAAAGAATTCGTGTTAGCCCTCTTGTTGAGTTATGAAAACCGCACTATCCTCATAGGTGAGAACACTATGTCGGAGCCCCCTTGCCACGAAGGCTCTGCTTGGCTTTGCACCAATGCGCTTTGCGCGTGCATCTGCCGCCACCCACGAGGACCATCATCGCTGGAAGCATGATGAATCCGTGACCTCGAACACTAAGTGACCTCGAGATAACTTAATCGCGCTGTCTGCAGCATTCTCGCGCCCTGAGGGCGTGACGGCGAGCAGTAAAACATTACATGAGCAGGGAGCGCCCAGCGCGCCCTCTTGATGACGCGGTCTTTGACAACTAAAGAAGCCACAACGGCGCAAACCCGGCCAGCCGGGGCCGAACGGCCACGCGCGCCTCGCGAGCAGCGTGGTACTGACGCCAGTAATAGCCCGGCAGGAGCAAAGGTGGCCAAATTGTTAACTCAACAATTTGGCCGCCTGCCAGCCTGATACGGCCTGGCCTTATAGGAATGAGGCAAGATGCTCAAATTAATTAATTTGAAATTTGAGCATCTTGATGAAACAAAGGACTTAGCCGTCACACTTGAGCACCTTGGGTTAAATAAAGGACTTAGCGGCACGCATCTTGCATAGAGCGCCGCCCCGGGAGGCTTATCTCTCTTTTCTCTCACAAAGTGCATACTTTTTCGGAGAGATTGGCGCGTCCGCAACCTCTCGCAACGCCTACAAACAGACGTAAGGTTACCGTTGCTTCAACTATCCTGATGGACATCGCCCAACAGTCTCCGGGAGGGCCGGCTCCGATGCCAACGCTAAAGCCACACCTACGAGCGGCGGCTAGCCGGGGTTGGGCTGGCTGGTCAGTAGCTCTTCGCGAACATTCTTGAGCACGGCCAACGAGCGTTGCACGCCGACTTCACCGCTAAGGATCGGGTCTTCGTTTTCGATGCTCAGCATTCCGTTGTAGCCAACCTCCATATAGGCGGCGATGATGTCCTTCCAGGCGCTCGCTCCATGCCCGTAGCCGACCGCGCGAAAGAACTCCGAGGCCTCGTGATCATCCTTCTTTCCGAAATTCAAGACTCCAAAGCGGTCTACATTGTGGGGAAAGAATGCCGTGTCTTTCATGTGCGCATGATAGATCGCGCCCTGCTTACCGAGAAAACGAATCACCTCCACCGCATTGCATTGCTGCCAGAAAAGATGGCTCAAATCGCAATTGGCTCCGATCTCCTCCCCTGCCGCCTCGCGCAGACGCAGCAGCGTGCGCGGATTGTAGACCACAAAGTTCGGATGCATCTCGAGCGCAATGCGATGAACACCGTGCTCGCGGGCAAACTTCGCCGTCTCCTGCCAGTAAGGGATGACACGCTCCTTCCACTGCCACTGAAGAGCAGCCCCATGCTCAGGCGGCCAATCGTAAATAACCCAATTAGGAACCGTGTCGGTTTCCGATCCGCCCGGACAACCGGAGAAACCTACCACCGTCGGAATCTCCAACATGCCTGCCAACTGAATGGTCTGGCGAAATTGCTCCTTGGCCTCCTTTGCTTTGGCGGCGTCCGGATACAACGCGTTGTTATGGCAACTCAGGGTCATGACCGGAATCCCGCGGTCATCAAACTTCTTCTTCCAGGCCTTCGCCTTCGCGGGGTCCGCGACCAGCTCGGGGCGGGGGCAATGCGGCGATCCGTTGGGTCCAGCCGCGCCCACCTCCACGGCTTCAATCCCCAGGCTGACAAACCGGTCCAACATCTCGTCGAGAGAAAGCTTGTTAAACGGAGGATCGAATACACCGATGGGCAACTTCTTTAGCGGTGTGGGTTGCCCGGTCTGCGCTGTAGTCTGCGCGGACGACGATGGGGAAAACGGGGCAGCAGATGCCAATGCTGCCGCAGCGGTGGTGCCCAGAAACTGCCGACGGTTCATGAACCACTCCAAAGATTACGATCGCAGTATATTCGGTCAATAGGTCGCCCGGCCGCCACTCGCGTCGTAACATTGCGCGGTGACGAAAGAACACTCCGTGCTGGCCAGAAAATGGACGACGGATGCGATCTCTTCGGGTTTCCCGGTGCGGCGCATGGGAATCTTGTCGGTCATATAAGCAACCTGCTCGGGAGTCAGTTGGTCGAGTATCTGGGTCTGAATCACTGCAGGCGAGACCGCATTCACGCAAATTCCATCCGTAGCCACTTCCTTGCCGAGTGACTTGGTAAGGCCGATGACTCCGGCTTTGGTTGCCGAATAGGGGACCATGCGCGGGTTCCCTTCCTTCCCGGCAATCGACGCGATATTTACGATCCGGCCGTAGGATCGGCTGCGCATGTGGGGCACGACAGCGCGGCAGAAGTTGAATACGCCGGTCAAATTGATGGCGATATTGCGCTGCCAGTCCTCATCCGTCTGCTCCCAGATGAACGCGGCCGGCCCGGCAATCCCGGCGTTGTTTACCAGGATGTCGATCTTTCCCGTCTGCTGCAATACCTGCTCCACAGCCCGGGCGACCGAGGACCCATCCGCGACGTTGGCTTCAACGGCAAACGAACGATTGGGAAGTGCGGCAGCTACCCGCTGCGCTCCGGATAAATTCATGTCGGCGACAGCCACGGTCGCTCCCGCATTTGCGAGCCGGATCGCAATTGCTTCCCCGATCCCGGCAGCAGCACCGGTCACGATGGCGGTCCTGCCTGCAAGCGAGAACATCTCCACATCCGTCATTTCTGTGCTCCCCTGCACTTGGGGGATTGTATGAACAGAAAACGCTACAGTCAATGAAGGGACGGGTGGGGTCGCTGCTCATTTTGACGATCACATCTTGACAATCATATGGAGCGAGCGTAGCTTGGCCCTGTATGGACGACCCCAACACAGACGTCATCCAGGGCACCCTCGACATGCTCATTTTGAAGACGCTGAGCCTCGAGCCGATGCACGGGTTTGGCATTGCCCGCCGGGTGGAACAAGTTTCACGCGGTGTCTTCAAGGTCAATCCAGGGTCGCTGCTGACCGCATTGCAGCGGCTGGAGCGTGCCGGGTTGCTCGACTCGGAGTGGCGTCAGACAGCGAATTCGCGCCGCGCCAAGTTCTATACGCTGACCCGGGCTGGAATGAAGCGATTGGAAGTGGAAACCGCAGACTGGACTCGCCGGGCATCGGCCATCGCGCGGCTCCTCAGAACGGAGGGCTGACATGTGGCGCCAGGTGGCATACG
>Ga0209112_10000264_pt1 | contig 10195 bp, 8 predicted proteins | sample TexAe_OM3H0_O3_FD_187947 | JGI IMG/M metagenome (GOLD analysis project Ga0209112, IMG submission 187947) | Forest soil microbial communities from Davy Crockett National Forest, Groveton, Texas, USA - Texas A ecozone_OM3H0_O3 (SPAdes) (version 2) | ecosystem: Environmental > Terrestrial > Soil >...
CGGCCCCCGATGACGTCCCGTTCGTCCCGACCAAATACTTCAGTTAGGTGGAAGATCCGGCGTGACCTACAACAAGGACGCCACCCGGGTTTGCTGAATATCCCGAACCACGCGACCGCGATTGTGACGTCAGATGAGGCGTCGCCGCGATTTCCGCCTTTAAGCAGGCCGCTTTGGGTGGCGATGGCGCCCACTGAGGGTGAAATCCGTGAAGATTTATCGCACGGGTGTGAAGGCTTCGTTAAGAACGTGGCCGAATCCGCCGCCGACCAGCACCGTAGAGGCATGACGCTCTTCGAGCTGCGTCCGTCGGTGCCGCGCGGGATAAACCCGCATCTCGATCCCTCGATCTGGCCGCTCAGCGCCGACGTCGACCAACAGGGCCGGCTGTGCATCGGTGGTGTTGCCGCCACCGAGATCGCCGCCCAGTTCGGCACGCCCACGTACGTGGTCGACGAGGAAGATTTCCGGGCCCGCATTCGCTGTTATCGCGCCGCGTTTCCCGGCACCGAACTCATCTACCCAGGCAGGACACTGTTGAGCGTCGACGTCGCCCGCTGGGCCGCGGCCGAGGGCGTCGGCGTCGATGTCTGTTCGGGTGGCGAGCTGGCCATAGCCCTGGCCGGCGACGTCGCGCCGTCACGGATCATCCTGCATGGCGATGCGAAAAAACCCGACGAGCTGTATGACGCCGTGGCCGCGGGCGTAGGACGCGTCGTGATCGACTCACCGAGCGAGATCGCGCTGCTCGCCGGTTGGCGGCGTCAACAGCGTGTACTCATTCGGGTCATTCCGGACATTCCCGGCGCCACCGATGCCCTCGAGCAGAAATTCGGTTTTGCGCTGGCGGGCGGACAGGCGGCCGGCGCGGTCAGGCGCGTCCTGGGGCAGCCGGCGCTGGAACCGGTCGGCTTGCACTGCCAACTGGGCTCACAGCTCACCGACCCCGAAATCTACGGCGCGGCGATCCGGCAGATGGTCGCCACTATGGCCGACATTCGCGACCGCCACCGGGTCGAGCTCACTGAGCTCAGCCTCGGCGGCGGCCATGCGATCCCTTACCTATCCGGCGCTCCACAACTCGACCTGCGGGCACTCGCCACCGTCATCGACACGGCGCTGGAGTCCGCCTGCGCCGAACACGCCTTGCCCCGGCCCAAGATAGTGATCGAGCCGGGCCGCGCGATCGCCGCGCGGGCGGGGATCACGCTGTGCCGGGTGATCACCGTCAAACGCCAGCCCGGCGGTCGCACCTTCGCCGCTGTGGATGGCGGCATGACCGACAATGCGCGCCTCGCGTTGCACGGCACGAAATACACAGTGGCATTGGCCAACCGGCACCGGCCGTCGGCGACCGCTCCGGTCACCGTGGTCGGGCAGCACTGCGATGCCGAGGACGAGATCGCCCGCGACATCGAGCTGCCCGCCGACATCCGGCCTGGGGATCTGTTGGCGATTGCCTGCACGGGCGCTTATCACCACTCGATGGGATCGAGCCGCAATGCGGTTGGCCGCCCGCCACTGGTCGGGGTAGCCGGTGGCCGAGCCCGCGAGCTGGTCCGCCGCGAAACGATCGCCGACCTCCTTGCGCGGGACTGCGGCTGGACGGGAATGAGTTGGGCCGCGAATGACGCTGTCTGACAAAGCTGTTCCCTACAGCGTCGGTCGGCGGATGGAAGTGGGGGCGCGGATGCTGCCTGTCACGGTGGTTTACGCCGTCTTGCTGCTCGTGGTCTCCGTCACCCTGACGGTGCTGGGCCCGCACACGCGCGAACTCGTCGTCAGTCAAATGAGCACGAACTTGCACAACTTGGCGCACGGCCACTGGCACACTCTGGTAGGCAGTGCGTTCGTCAACGAGGGCGGCGAGGTCTACTTCTGGCTTCCGGGGCTGGTGTCTCTGCTGGCACTCGGTGAACTCGCTTGGCGCAGTAAGGGTTTGCTCGTGACATTCGCCGTCGGTCACGTCGGCGCCACATTGATCGTCGCGGAAGGGCTTGTCGCCGCGATCAAGACGGGCTGGCTGCCGGTCTCGGTCGCACGAGCCAATGACGTGGGCACCAGTTACGGCGCGGTGTGTATTCTGGGCGCCCTCACCGCATCGATCCCCCTGCGCTGGCGCCCCGTGTGGATCGGTTGGTGGCTGGGGACAGCGGTGATGGCAGCCGTGGGGGCGGACTTCACCGCCATCGGCCATGTCGTCGCGTTGCTGCTCGGCATTGGGTTGTCATTCCGACTGCGCTCGATCACTCATTGGGCGCCGACACACGTCGCCTTGCTTGCCGTCGGTGCGAGCTTCGGTTGGTTCATGCTGTCCGGATCGTCGCCGGTAGCGCTCGCCGGTGGATTGACGGGCGCGCTGTTGGCGATCACCGTCAGTCGGTTTGGCGCTCGGACACCGATCGATGCTGGGACGCCGGATTTAATCGTCGCTCATTAATCAGCTGGCCCCGTTAGCGTTTCGATTTGGTAGTGGCTGGCGGTCCAGGGCGGTGAATCTGGTGTCGGCGTGAGCGTGATCGTAATCTGGGCTTTGCCCGCGGTGACGGACGGCGGCACCAGGTAGGTGTCGTCGAGCCAGCGGTGAACGTCATTGCTGCGCGGCTGCAGCCAATTCCCGGCGGGGATGCCATCAACCGCAACATCCGCGGATTGATAGCCGTTCGCTTGGTCCGACGTACGGCGTATGAGTACGCCAGGGGTGGCCGGGTCGATCGAGACGCGAAAGCTGATCGCGGCTTGGGTGCTGCGTACCGAGCCGACGATCGGGTGGGTGTCGTCGTTGCCCTCGTATTCACTGATCAGCAGTTGGTCGCCGGCGTCGGCGTCGACGTAGCCGTGCAGGGTTCGACTGAGCGGATCGGTTGGGTTGACTTCGTCGCCGGACGCAATCGCGTCGTCCGGTTGTGTGTACAGGAATGCGGTTGAGCTGTAGTCGGGTAGGACCATGTTGCGCTTCCCGTGTTCAATGCCAAACCGGATCGCCGAGTGGTAGTCCATTGCGTCGGCGAGCATGAGCCGATACACGGCGACGCAGTAGTCGGCACATCCCGCTTCGGCCGTTCGCTGATCGGGTTGACCGTTGAGTGGATCGCTGAAGTGCTTGCCGTTCTTGAAATACCAGCCGCCCTCGTAGAAGTCCTCGGTGCCGGTGCCATACCACTGAGGTGACGGGGATCCGTCCGTGTAGACCCGCTCGGCTCCCTCCAGAAAGTAAGGCGCGTCCTCGCTGAACGACGTCCTGGTCCGGGCGCCACGTATCGTGTGGCTGACGCCGACGAATTTGCCGTGGCCGTGTTGATCGGCGAACAGCCAGTCCTGACCGAAGATCGTTGGTCCGGCATGCGAGAGCGCGGTGAAATAGCCCGCCCGCCCTGTGTCCAACGCCGGTCCCCACTGCGGGTCCGGCGTGATCACGACCTCGCTCTCGACCCCCGATACCGGGTTGCCGGTCGTATTGACGAGAAAGACACGAGCGTTGCGACCAAAGGGCATCGGCCACCACGTCGACAGCGACAACGTTCCGTCGGGTTGCGGGGTGCTGGCGAACATCAACGATCGGACGGTGTTCGCCCCCAGGCCTGCACCGAAGAATTCCCCGAGTGGGGAGTCGACCATTGCCCGGCCATCGAATTCGATCTGCAGCCGCAATCCGGCCAGCAGTTGGTCCGTCGATTCGGGTAGTCGCAGACGCAGCGCCGAAATGCTCCCCGAGCCAATCGATTCCGTGATGGTCTGCCCGCTGCCGGCGGGGAGATCGACGATCCGATCGCTGTGGGCGGCCGTGGGTGCCGCCGGTTTGGGGTCGATGGTGCCCGCGCCGCGGAGCGTGGCGAGTACGTCGAGTGCCGGGTCGGCGGGCGAGAACGTGGCGATTCCGTCCGCGGTTGGAAACTGGCGATAGTCGACGTGGTAGTACTCCAAATGCGATGCGATGCTGATACGCATCGAATGTCGATACGGCATGGGCACTTTGATGTAAACCCCGCCTGGTGACTGGGCGGCATTGGCCACCAGCGGCCATACGAACGGCGCGCCGAGCCCACCGTCGACCAACGATTGCAGGGGCGCGTCGAGCACCGTCCGTCCGTCCAGCTCGACGCGGATCCCTCCAAGCGCACGCACATTGCCGCCGTCGCGGGTGAACCAGATTGAATCGACCTCTCCCGCACCGCGATCCTCTGCGATGACACAACCGGCACCTCCGGACGCCAGACACCCGCCGCTGCCGTTCTTGTTTCCCGTCGAGATGTCGAAATCCTCACCACTTCGCTGAAAGCTCGACACCTGCAGGGTCTGCGTATCGGCACGCAGATACGGCAACTGATCCAATCGCCGGTAGGTATCCCAGCCCACCATCCGGTCGCCGAGGCCAGCGGCAGTCGGCTCGGCGGGCGCTGTGGCCGCAAGGCCGACACCCGCAATTCCCAACAGCAGCAACGCGAACACCACGCTCAGCGCTTTCGGCGTAATCGGGCTACGTCGTGGCGCTGTGAAAAACCCGGTTTCCGCCGCTGCGCTTGGCGGCATACATCGCGCGGTCAGCAATGGTGATGAGCTCCTCGAGAAGGCCGGTACCGTGAGATCCGCTCAGCAAGTGCAGCTCGGCGATGGCGGTGCCGATACTGGCCGTCAAGTTTAGGGACAGCGTGCCGATACCGGTGCACAACTGGCCGGCCAGCGCCTTCACGTCGGAGGCCATGCAGGTCAGCGCGATCAAGAATTCCTCACCGCCGGCGCGGCAGAGCACGGCGTCCGCGGGAGCGTGTTGACGCAGCAGTTCAGCCACCGCCTTCAACGCATGATCACCGGCGGGGTGTCCCTGGGTGTCGTTGATGCGCTTGAAATTGTCGATATCAACCATCACGACCGCCAGGTGGGTATGCGACCGCACCGGATACGCCAGGCGATAGCCAACCGTCTCGGAGAACGCGCGTCGATTCAGCAGACCGGTGAGTGAATCCTCCTCCGAACGCTGTGCATACGTTCCCATCGCGCGCGACATGCCCCGAACACCAAGGGAAACCGACACATTAAGGAAACCGATCAGCCAGAACGCGCACAGTGCCGCGGCGAAGTTGGCCTCATGGGTCAGCCGCAGTGCCGCCATCGTGGTGATCACCAACGCCAGCACATTGTTGAACAGCATGGCCCGAGCGCTGTGGAATATCGCGATGTACCCCCCGGTGACGACCGTGGGGGTGCACGCCAGAGCGGCAAGGGCCGCGGTGGGCTGTATAAAACTCCACCCCGCGATACACAGCGCGCCGGCCGTCACGAAGACGACTGATTGCCGCCGCGTCGGCCAGCGTGTCAGCCAAAAGGTCGTCATGCCGACGGTGAACACCCCGGTGAGCCCACCCACGACGACGAGGGCCGCGCCGGGATGACGCTGAGTGGCCAACGCGGTCAACGGCACCAACGCCGCCGATCCGGCGACGACGACCATCATCCATTGTGCAGAACGCAGCCATCCGCGCTGACGCAGAAATGCCGTCATCCACTCGTACTCGTCAGCCTGGTTCCACCAAGCCTTCAGCCCTCGCATCAGTCGGCAAACCTCTCAGAGGAGCGTCGCTGCACACCGCGCGACGGATGGCTGAAGGATCTAGATCGGGCCCGATTTGTGTAGTAGACCAGATTCAGCGGACCAAACCTGCCAAAGCAACACTGGCATCCACTACCGCGCCCGCACCGTCGCGCCGAGACAGAGGGGCAGCAGACCCGGCGGACGAGTGAGCCACATGTTAGCCAAATCTCAAGGCGGCCGTGGCCCGTTCTGCTTTTCAGCTCGCCCGGACTCCCCAACATCGTGGGGCCAAAGTTGAGATGTCAGAATCCCGCGTTGGGTGAAATCCCCTCGGCACGAACAGCGTCGAGGCAGCCTTGTTTGTATACGGCCGCGTCGTCGAAACTGTAGCCGTGACCCACGTTGTCTGCGCTCAGGCTGTCGTCGCACGCCTTAATGGGTAATTCGCCCTGTTTAATAAACTGCCGAACTTTGGCACCTTTACCGGCGTCGTAGCCGCGTTGGTAGGCAGGATCAGGCTTGGAGTCGTTGCTTGCACAGCCGACAAGGCTTAATGCCGCGAAAGCAACGACGCAACTGGCGCAGCCCCAGCGTCCGCGCCCAACTCGAGAGATCGGCACAAGAGGACAATACGCGACCCTGGGTATAAACACTCGACAAGGCATTTGTTTCTTTGGTGTATGGTCGCGGTGTCGTAGCGGTCCCCACGCCAATCGAGCTCGAGGCGAGCCGGACTTCAAAGGGGAGGAAAGTGTTCGGTCACCGTGCAGCTCACTGTGGACAGCTCACGATCATCTGGAGACGTCCGGCTCTCATCGCACCAACCCGCTGCGGATGATCTGGCCGATGGGTGTAGTCAGTAATAACCGAGAGTTCGGTTGGCGTAATTGGCTGCGCAGCTTGCTCACTGGATGGCAGCGTCCCACTACACACCCCGTGGACGACCAGGGCGAGGGTGCCGAAAGCCTCGTCGGATTTGTCATCGCCGCTGCCCTGGTCGGAGTACTCACGGGCATCAGCGCGGCCAGCTTCCGGTTGCTGCTCGAGGAAGCCGCGCGATTTCGATCCGCATTGGCCGGTTGGTCCCACAATCACTGGTGGGGGTTGATCGTCGTCGTGTTCATCAGCGCTTCGGCCACCGCGGCGGCAGCCGCTCTGGTGCGCCGGGTTGAACCCCATGCTGAAGGAAGCGGGATCCCGCGTGTCGAAGCCATCGCCGACGGCCGCATCAAGCCCGACCGGTTCCGGATACTTCCGGTCAAATACATCGGCGGACTTCTCGCGATCGGCGCCGGACTAGCGCTGGGCCGTGAGGGTCCATCGGTTCAAATGGGCGGCACAGCAGCAGTCATGGTCGCCACACTCACTAGACGCAACCGCGCCGATCTGCGCGTCCTTGTCGCGGGTGGCGCCGCGGCCGGGCTCGCTACCGCGTTCAACGCACCAATCGCCGGCGGCGTATTCGTTCTTGAAGAGCTCATCAAGCGTTTCGATGCGCGCACCACGGTCGCCACGCTCGTCGCATCGGCATCAGGATTTGCTGCAGCCCACCTACTGGTGGAGTCTCAAGACGACTTCTACATGGCCCCGCTGCCTGACCCGCGCCTGCCGGACGCTGGCTGGGTAATCGCGGTCGGGATAGCCACTGGCGTACTCGGAGTCCTCTATAAGAAAGCGGTGATGGCGGGACTCCGCCGAGCCGACGCCAGCCACTGGCCCAAGGAGGTCCGCGCAGCGCTGACGGGGGCGCTGATCGGCTTGATCGTCTGGTTTGCACCAGACCTGGCCGGCAGCGGAAACAATCTGACTCAGGATGCACTGCTCGGTCATGGCACACTGCTCGCGGTCACCGGCATCTTTGTCGTGCGATTCGCGCTGGGGGTGATCTCCTATGCCGCCGCCACCCCGGGAGGACTCTTCGCCCCCATGCTCGTCCTCGGGGCAGATGCCGGCTTGATCGTCGGACTTCTCGCTGCACAGCTGGCCCCTCACGACGCGCCCAACCTTGCTGCAACCGCACTGATCGGAATGGCGGCGTTCTTTTCCGCGACCGTGCAGGCGCCGGTCACCGGCCTCGTACTCGCCACCGAAATGACCGATAAAAGCAACCAACTGCCACCCATGCTGGGCGCGTGCGCCATCGCGATGCTGGTCGCGATCGTGTTGCGCTCCAAACCCATATACGACCAGCTCGCCGAACGCGCCGCCTCCCATGCGAAATGACGCGTTCGCCGCAGCACACATGCGCTACGGTTTGTTCTCCCTTTTCAGGTCGGTATCCCGGCTCGGTTGCACGCGCTTGGGCTCGCCCGGCATCTTCGGATAATTCGGCGGATACGGCATGTCGCCGAGTCCACGCTCTCCATCGGTCTCGGCCATCTCGAGCAGCACGGCGATCGAGTGGGCGACATCATCGATTGCGGCCCAAGGATCCTCGCGGTCTCGCACCAGACCGGGCACGGTCGCCATGGTGTAGTCGTCCGGCTCGGCACCGGCCAGTTCGTCCCATATCAGCGGGGTCGACACCGTTGCGATCGGGGTGCGCCGCACCGAATATGGGGACGCCATGGTGCGGTCTCGGGCGTTCTGGTTGAAGTCGATGAAGATGCGTTCGCCGCGCTCTTCCTTCCACCAGGACGTGGTGACGGCGTCGGGCGCACGACGCTCTACTTCGCGGGCCAACGCTATGCCCGCGCGGCGCACCTCGATGAAATCCCAGTCGGTGGCGATCCGCAGGAAGACGTGGATTCCTCGGCCGCCGGACGTCTTGGGGTACCCCACCAGACCGAGTTCGTCGAGCAGCGGCCGCAACACGTCCACCGCGACCGAACGCGCCTGTTCAAAGGCGACGCCGGGTTGCGGGTCCAGATCGATGCGCAATTCATCGGGGTGCTCGGTGTCCGGACAGCGCACCTGCCAGGGGTGCAATGTGACCGTCCCCATCTGCGCCGCCCACACGATCGCGGCGGGGTGGGTCACCTTAAGAGCGTCGGCGGTCCGCCCCGACGGGAACGTCACGCGGCACGTCTCGAGGTAGTCGGGGTGATGCTGCGGAACCCGCTTCTGATAAATCTCCTCGCCGTCGATACCGTCCGGGAACCGCTGCAGGTGCGTCGGCCGGTCACGTAGTGCGTCGAGCATCGGGCCGCCCGCCACGGCGAGGTAGTACTCGACGAGCTTTCCCTTAGTGCCCTGCGACCCCAGCTGGGGGAAATACACCTTGTCCGGATTGGTCAGCCGCACCGCAATTCCGTCGACGTCGAGCTCTTCTACAGCAGCCATACGCAAGATTCCAGCACAATCGGGCTATGGACCTCCCTGTGATGCCGCCGGTGTCGCCGATGCTGGCGAAGTCGGTCCGATCAATACCCGCTGACGCGTCCTACGAGCCCAAGTGGGACGGCTTCAGGTCCATATGTTTTCGCGACGGGGACGAGGTCGAGCTGGGCAGCCGCAACGAGCGACCGATGACGCGCTACTTCCCCGAGTTGGTTGCCGCGGTCAAAGCCGAGCTGCCGGACCGCTGCGTGGTCGACGGGGAGATGGTCGTCGCCACCGAACACGGCTTGGACTTCGAGGCGCTGCAACAACGCATCCACCCGGCCGATTCGCGCGTGCGGATGCTCGCCGAGACAACGCCCGCGTCGTTCATCGCGTTCGACCTGCTCGCCCTCGGCGACGACGACTACACGCGGCGGCCTTTCACCGAGCGCCGGGCGGCCCTTGTCGAGGCCCTGGCCCCTTCGGCGGTCGGGTCGATCCACGTCACGCCGGCAACCACCGATCTGGACACCGCGCAGCGCTGGTTCGACGAGTTCGAGGGGGCCGGCCTCGACGGCCTGATCGCCAAGCCGTTGACGCTCACCTATCAGCCCGACAAGCGCGTCATGTACAAGATCAAGCACGAGCGGACGGCCGACTGCGTCGTCGCCGGCTACCGGGTGCACAAATCCGGCAGCGACGCGATCGGCTCGCTGCTGCTCGGGCTCTATCAAGACGATGGCCAGCTGGCGTCGGTCGGCGTGATCGGCGCTTTCCCGATGGCCGAACGCCGGCGGCTGTTCGTCGAGTTACAACCGCTCGTCACCGACTTCGAAGGTCACCCATGGAACTGGGCGGCGCACGAGGCCGGCGAACGGACACCGCGAAAAAACGAGTTCTCCCGCTGGAACGCCGGGAAGGATCTGTCGTTCGTGCCGCTGCGGCCCGACCGTGTGATTGAGGTCCGCTATGACCACATGGAAGGCCGGCGGTTCCGTCATACCGCGCAGTTCAACCGGTGGCGCCCGGACCGCGACCCACGCTCATGCACGTATGAGCAGCTCGAACAGCCACTGACCTTCAGCCTTGACGACATCGTGCCGGGCCTTGGCCGGGGCCAAAAGGGCGGCGGCTGATTGCGTTCGGCGACGCCTGCGGCGTTGAGCGCACATTCGGTGTCGATCCGTCGAGCACGATCGTGTTTCCGGGCGCGCTTCGGCGTGCAAGCATTATGACACCGCCGTTGCCCTGGCTTCCGAATTACCTTGCCGCAGTGGGCAATTCGCCCGTCGGGAAGAACAGGCGGCCGCCCGCACTACAGAAACGGCCAAAATTTGCCCCCACCTTTTTTGCCCCGACCTTGTCTCCATGCTTTGGCCAGGTCTGATAACGCCTCCCCTAGCG
>Ga0209112_10000266_pt1 | contig 10191 bp, 9 predicted proteins | sample TexAe_OM3H0_O3_FD_187947 | JGI IMG/M metagenome (GOLD analysis project Ga0209112, IMG submission 187947) | Forest soil microbial communities from Davy Crockett National Forest, Groveton, Texas, USA - Texas A ecozone_OM3H0_O3 (SPAdes) (version 2) | ecosystem: Environmental > Terrestrial > Soil >...
CCCTCAGTGATCAGGGCGTTACTGAAGTGCTCAGGGCGCCACGCTCAGGGCACCACGATGACCGGGCAGCGGGCGTGCCGGGTCAGCCAGCTGGGTACCGAGCCACCCATGCGCCGCCAGCTCCGCGACGGGGCCCCGATGACCAGCGCGTCCGCGTCCTGCTCGGTGGCGATGGCGGCCAGTTCGCGGGCCGGGCTGCCGCGCCGGGTGCGCACGTGCACGTCGAGGCCGGTGGGGTCGGCGACCTGTTCCAGCTCGGCGCGCAGCCACTTCTCCAGGTCGCCGCTGTGCTCGGGCAGGCCGATCACCTGGCCGGTCAGCGGTTCGCAGTACATGCCGGTGGACGACACGTGCACCACCAGCAGGGACCGGCCGAGCCGGCGGGCCACCCCGGCCGCGTAGGCCAGCGCGTTGCGGCTGCACGAGGAGCCGTCGTAGCCCACCACGACCGGATGATCGAGCCGCGGGTGGCCGCGCTGTTCCGGCCCGCGCCGCCGTTCCGGCTGCCCCGGAGGGGGATAAGACTCTGCCTGGTCCAATGTCCGCGTCCTTGCGGGAGCCGCGCGCACGTTCGGTGGCCCCGGGTGGGGCCCTGGCTGGCGCTCAACCGCGGCGAGGCCGCCGCGGGCTGGGCGCTGGTTACTGGAACGTATGCCCGGTTACCGGGCACCTCATTCCTTCACTTATTTGGTTTTAAACAAGCAACTACCTTAGCCAGGGGGCCTGGCCCCAGACCATAGCCTGTAGGGCATGGACCGCCTGACCACCGACCTGGCCGCGGCGATCGGGGCCGCGCACGTGCTCACCGACCCGGAGCTGATCGCCGGGTACACCACCGACTGGAGCCGCCGGTACACCGGGACGGCCCAGGCCGTGGCCCGGCCGGGGACCACGGCCGAGGTGGCGGAGGTGGTCCGGATCTGCGACCGCCACCAGGTCCCGATCGTCCCGCAGGGCGGCAACACCGGCCTGGTCGGCGCCTCGGTGCCGTCCCGGGGCGGTGTCGTGCTGTCCACCCGGCGGCTGCGGCGCCTCGACCCGGTGGACGCGCTGGCCGCGCAGGTGACCGCGGGGGCCGGCGTCACCATCGCCGAACTGCAGGCGCACGCGGCGGCCGCGGGCCTGGAGTACGGGGTCAGCCTGGCCTCCCGGGAGTCGGCCACGGTCGGCGGGACCATCGCCACCAACGCCGGCGGCCTCCACACCCTCCGCTACGGCGGCACCCGGGCCCAGCTGCTCGGGGTGGAAGCCGTGCTGGCCGACGGCCGGGTCATCTCCCGGCTGGGCGGGGTCGAGGCCGACAACAGCGGCTACGACCTGAGCCAGCTGCTGGCGGGCAGCGAGGGCACGCTGGCCGTGGTCACCGCGGCCCGGCTGCGGCTGCGGGCGGCCGAACCGCACGCGGCCACCGTGCTGGCCGGGCTGGACGGCATCACGGCCGCCGCCGAAGCGCAGGCGGCGATCCGGGCCCGGGTGCCGGGGGTGCGCGCCCTGGAATACTTCGAGGCGGCCGGGCTGGCGCTGGTGCTGGCGCACACGAAACTGCCCGCCCCGCTGCCCCGGGCCTACCCGTCGTACCTGCTGGCCGAGGTGGGCGGCCCGGCCGAGGACGCCGAGCGGCTGGCCGAGCTCCCGCTGCTGGCCGACGCGGCGGTCGCGGTGGACCGGGCCGGCTCGGCCGCGCTGTGGGCCTACCGGGAGCGGCACACCGAGTCGATCAGCGCGGCCGGCATCCCGCACAAGCTCGACATCGCGGTGCCGGTGGCCCGGCTGGCGGACTTCCGGGGGGAGCTGGACGAGACGGTCAAGGTGGCGGCCCCGGAGGCGTCGGCGATCGTGTTCGGCCACATCGCCGTGGGCAACCTGCACGTGAACGTGCTCGGGCCCGCTCCCGATGACCTGGCGGTGGACGAGGCGGTACTGCGGCTGGCCGCCGCGCACGGCGGCACGATCTCCGCCGAGCACGGGATCGGCCGGGCCAAGGTGCCGTGGGCCGGGCTGAACCGGACTCCGGAGGAGCGATCGGTCATGCAGGCGATCAAGGCGGCGCTCGACCCGGCCGGCCGGTTCAACCCGGGCGTGCTGTTCTCCTGACCTGGGGTGGTGCTCTGGTGGCACCATGAGGGGGTGGTGATGGAGCCAGTGGAGGTCACGAACCGGTTCGACGCGACGGCCCGGGCGGTCATCGAGTGCGCGGCCGACGCGATCGTCGCGTTCGACATCGATCGCACCGTGCTGCTGTGGAACCCGGCGGCCGAGCGGATGTTCGGCTGGACCGCGCCCGAAGTGGTCGGCCTGGAGCCGCCGATCATCCCCGAGGAGCTCAAGGCCGAGCACAGCGCGGTGCTGGAGCGGGTCCGGGGCGGCGGCCAGATCTCCTTCGCGACCCGGCGGATCCGCAAGGACGGCAGCGCGCTCGACGTCCGCATCGACACCAGCGCGCTGATCGGCCTGGGCGGCGAGGTGACCGGCTGGGTCAACGTCTGCCACCAGGTCGGCGAGGACGAGGTGGCCCGGCACCACATGGCCGAGCGGGCCCGGGTGGTCCGCCGCCTCGGTGACGTGGTGGCCGACATGAACGCCCAGCGTGACCTGGGCTCGGTCCTGGACCGCATCGCCGCCAGCCTGCGCGAGCTGACCGGCGCCGACGCGGGCGGCTTCGTGATCATCGAAGACGACATGCTCCGGCTGGTCAGCACCTCCGGGCTGCCGGAACGGCTGCGCGGCCGCACCGCCGACCTGAAAACCAGCCTGGTCGGTGACCTGATGCGGTCGGGCAAGACGGTGATGATGACCACCGGCGACTCCGGCGGGTTCGACGACCTGATCTGGTCCGCGCTGCCCGGCCTGCACACGATCGCCCTCAGCCTGTCGCACGTGGGGGAGCGTCCCTACGGCGCGCTGTACGCGCTGTACAGCCGGCGCAACCTGTCCCACGTCGAGCTGGAGCTGCTGGAGCTGCTGGCCGGGCACGCCGGGGTGGCGCTGACCAACGCGATGGCGTTCGAGGAGGCCATCCGCCAGCGGGCCCACGAGCGGGCGGTCATCGACGGCAGCGCCGACGGCATCGCCGTGCTGGACGGGGCGGGCCTGGTCCGGCAGTGGAACCCGGCGGCGCACCGGCTGACCGGCGTGGCCGCCGAAGCGGCGATGGACCGGAAACCGCCGTTCCCGCAGCCGGAGCCGGGAGCCAAGCTCACCCACCGGCTGCCCAATGGGCGGTGGCTGGACGTGCTGTGCACCGCGCTGACCGGCAGCGACGAGCGGGTCATCGACTTCCGCGACGTGACCGCGGCCAAGGAACTGGAGGAGGCCAAGGACCTGTTCCTGGCCACCACCAGCCACGAGCTGCGGACCCCGATCACCGTGGTGCAGGGGTTCGCCAGCACCCTGGCCCAGCGCTGGGACCAGCTGACCGACGCCGACCGGCGGGCCGCCGTGGAGACGATCGCCGAACGGGCCGGGTCGCTCGGCCGCCTGGTCGAGCAGCTGCTGCTCGGCTCCCGGGCCGGCGCCGACCAGCTGCCGGTGCGCAACGGGCCGTTCGACCTGGCCGCGCTGGTCCAGGCCGCGGTGATCGCGTTCCAGTCGCTGTCGGACAAGCACACGCTGACCGCGGAGATCCCGGACGACCTGCCCGCCGCCTTCGGCGACACCATGGCCACCGACATCATCGTCGGCCAGCTGCTGGAGAACGCGTTCAAGTACTCGCCCCAGGGCGGTGCGGTGGTGGTCAGGGCCGAGCCGATCGACGGTCACATCGAGGTCACCGTGACCGACAACGGCATCGGCATCGCCGACGGCGACCACGAGCGGATCTTCGAGCGCTTCTTTCAAGGTGAAGCCGGCGACCGCCGTCGTTTCGGGGGCATCGGGATCGGCCTGTACATCGTCCGCCGGCTGGCCATCGCCCAGGGCGGCGAGGTGGACGCCCGGTCCCGCCCCGAGGGCGGCACGATCATGCGCCTGGTCCTCCAGGACGCCGCGGCGCAGCTCAGCTAGGCCAGCAGAAAGCTAGACCGGCTGGCGGGTGCGGCGGTCGCCGCCGGAGGCTTCCAGGTAGGCGTCGATGATGCCCGGGACGTCGTCGCCGTCCATGATGATCTCGCCGCGCTCGAGCCAGATGACCCGGTTGCAGGTCTCCTCGACCTCGGACAGGTTGTGGGCGACCAGGAACACGGCGCCGGACTCCTGGCGCAGTTCCATGATGCGCTTGTGGCTCTTGGCCCGGAACGGGGCGTCCCCGGTGGCCAGGGCCTCGTCGATCAGCAGCACGTCGTGGCTCTTGGCCGAGGCGATCGCGAAGCGCAGCCGCGATCCCATACCGCTCGAATAGGCCCGCATGGGCAGGTCGATAAAGTCGCCGACCCCGGAGAAATCCACGATGTCCTGGTAGCGGGCCTTGACCTCCTGCGGCTCCATGCCCATGGCCAGGCAGCCCAGCACCACGTTCCGCTCACCGGTGAGGTCGTCCAGCAGCGCGGCGTTGACGCCGAGCAGCGACGCCTCGCCGGTGGTGTAGACCGCGCCGCTCTCCGGCGGCAGCAGGCCGGCGATCGCGCGCAGCAGGGTCGACTTACCCGAGCCGTTCCGGCCGATGATCCCGACCGCGTCGCCGCGATTGGCCACGAACGAGATGCCCCGGATGGCGTGCACCTCACGCAGGCCGGGGCGGTTCTGGCGGCGCAGCACCCGCATCAGCGCCGTCGCCGCGGTGCCCTTGTTGCCGCCGGCGCCGTAGACGCGATAAACGATGTGCAGGTCGTCGACGACCACCATCGGCTCAGCCACGGCATACCTCGCTTTCGCGTCTCGGGATACCGCCAGCCTAAGGCTTTGACGGCCCAAATTTGACGACACTGACGTGTCATTACGTAGCCCGGCAGTGTGAATGCGAGCTGTCACGTTATGTGGCCCATTTTCGCCGAGCGGTCCGGCGGACGGCCGTTCTTTCTCCAGGCTGGCTACAAAATGTGACCGTTGCGGTTTCCGGAAGAGCCACGCGGGGCATTTTTCGCTCGTACCGGGTTCGTTCGTATGCGTGGACGGAACAGGCGTACGAGGAGGTGAGTCCGTCGGCCGCTGTGCTGCTCCCGTACACCCCGTCCAGCGTCGCCGAGGCCCGGCGCCGCCTCACCAATGAGCTGGCCGCGGCGGGCATCTACGAGACGGCGGTGTGTGACGCCGCCATCGTGGTCAGCGAGCTGCTGAGCAACGCGATCCGGCACGCGGCCCCGCTGCCGGACGCGACGGTCGAGGTGACCTGGTCCCTTGATCACGATGCGTTGCGGATCGCGGTCAGCGACGCGGGCGACGGGCCGCTGCCGCAGGTGACCGAGCCCGCGCCGGGGGCGCCGGGGGGACGGGGCCTGGGCATCGTGGAGAGCCTGTCGGACCGCTGGGGGGTGCTGCGCGAGGACGGGGTGACCACGGTGTGGGCCCAGCTCGCGGCGCCGCACGTGCCGGCCAGGCCGGCGCCGCGGCCCCCTGTGCAACATTCCGTAGTTGGAGAGTAACTACGCGACCGAGCCGGTAACCTGCGTCCCGGCGGCGGCCCGCGCTGCCTGACCTGCCCGGTGCGCCGGGAGCCCGCCGCGGGTGGCGGGACCTCCGCCCCTGGTGTCCCGATCAGCGCAGGTGTATAGCAGGGGACTCCGGATGACGATATGGTTCGCTCGTGGAACTCAATGTCTCGAGTCGGTCTCAGGGTGATCACACCGTTGTGATCGCGTCGGGCGAAATTGACCTGTACACCGCGCCGCGGCTGCACCGCGAGCTGGTGGACGTGCTGGCCGACGACCGGCCCGCCCGGGTGATCGTCGACATGTCCGGAGTCGTGTTCTGCGACTCCACCGGCATGAACGTGCTGCTCTCCTCGCTGCGCCGGGCCAAGGAGCGCGGCGGCCAGCTCGAGCTCGCCGCCCCCCGCGCTCCCGTGCGCAAGATCCTGCAAGTCACCGGGCTCGACTCGGTGTTCACCGTGCTGGACGAGTCCGTCGTCGCCTCGGGCCAGTGATGATCCGGGTGACGATCCGGTAGCCGGTCCCGCGGTAAGGCCCAGCCCAGGCGGCCCGATGCCTTAATATCGGGCCCATGCCGAACGGCGATGTAGCGGTCGTCATCCCCGCCAAAGACGAAGCTCAGCGGATTCGTGCCACCGTGCGCGCCGCCGCCGAGCTGCCCGGCGTGGGCGTGGTGGTCGTCGTCGACGACGGCTCGGTGGACGGCACCGCGGCGATCGCCCGGGACGTCGGCGCCGTGGTGACCCGGCACGACCGCAACCGGGGCAAGGCCGCCGCCATGGAGACCGGGGCGGAAGCGGTGCGCCTGCTCGACCAGCAGGAGAAGCGGGACGACCCGCGTCACCTGCTGTTCCTGGACGCCGACCTGGCCGACTCGGCCGCGTTCGCGGCCCCGCTGGCCCAGCCCGTGCTCAGCGGCCAGGCCGACATGACCATCGCCGCCTTCTCCTCCACGGTCAAGCTGGGCGGTCACGGCATCGTGGTCGGGCTGTCCAGCTCCGGCACCCGGCGGGCCATCGGCTGGTCTCCGGTCCAGCCGCTGAACGGTCAGCGCTGCCTGACCCGGGCCGCGTTCGAGGCGGCCCGGCCCCTGGCCGCCGGGTTCGGGGTGGAGACCGCGCTCACCATCGACCTGGCCCGCCAGGGCATGCGGATCACCGAGGTCGAAGTCCCGCTGGCCCACCGGGCCACCGGCACCGACCTGCGCTCCCAGCTGCACCGGGCCCGGCAGCTGGCCGACGTCGCGAGGGCGCTGGCCACGCGGCGATGAGCCTGCGGCCGGTCCCGGGCTCGCGGCCTGACGTCGTAGGGCGGGCCGGCCTCGCGCTGACCGTCCTCAGCGTCGCGGCCACGTTCACCGTGGCGGTGACCGGGACCTCGGTCATGGAGCCGCCCTATCCGGGCCGCTCGGGTCAGCCGCCGTGGGCGTTCGGCGCCCACCTGTCGCCGTACCTGGCCATCGCGCTGGCCGCGGTGGGGCTGCTGGCCGGTACGGCCGGCCTGGCCCTCACCCTGTTCGCGACCCGGCGCGGCTGGCGGCTGCCGGTCCGGGCCCTGCTGCTGGGGGGCCTGCTGGCCGCGCTGGCCCTGACCCTGGTCCCGCCGTTCGGCTCTTCCGACCCGCTCAGCTACGCCGCCTACGGCCGGATCCTGGTCACCGGGCACAACCCGTACGCCGTCGCGCCGGACGTGCTGGCCCGGCTGGGCGACCCGGTGGCCCGGGCCGTCCAGGACTGGAGGACCACCCCGTCGGACTACGGCGTGGTGGCCACGGCCGGGCAGGCGCTGGCCTCGCTCATCGGCGGCACCTCGGCCCGGCTGACCGTGTTCGTGCTGTCCGTGCTCAACCTGGCCGCGTTCGCCGGCACCGGGCTGATCCTGCACCGGCTGGCCGGCGGCGACCGGGCCCGGCAGGCCCGGGCCGCGCTGCTGTGGACGGCCAACCCGCTGCTGCTCCAGGTCCTGGTGGCCGGTCAGCACGTCGACAGCCAGGCCATCTTCTTCGGCGTGGCCGCGGTCGCGGTGTTCGTGCAGGTGGCCGGCCGCTCCCCGCGGCAGGCTTTCGGTTACGCCGCGGCGGCCGGGGGCCTGGCCGGCCTGGGTTTCGCGGTCAAGATCACGGTGGCGCTGGTCGGCGGCGGGCTGGCGCTGGCGGCCCTGCAGTCGTACCGGGCCCGCGGGCGGCGCCTGCTCGCGATCGAGGGCGGCCTGGCCGCGGGCTTCGCGGTGGTGGCCGGGACCGCGCTGGCCGTCGGGGGCGGGGCCGGCTTCCACCAGACCGTCCAGGCCAGCAGCATGGTTTCCATCGGGTCGCCGTGGCGGGTCATCCGGACTCTGCTGCACCTGGCCCTGCACGAGTCCACCGCCGACGACATCGTCAAAGCGGCCGCCGCCGTGCTGGCCGTCCTGCTGGCCGTGCTGCTCTGGCGCGGATTGCCCTTCATGAGAAAAGGTCCCCCCGGCCGGGCGGAATCCTCCGGTGCCGGGATCCTGGCCGAGCGGGCGCGACTGGTGGAGCTGGCCGCGCGGGGCGCGCTGGCCCTGTCGCTGGCCTGGCTGCTGGCCTGGCCGTACGTGCTGCCCTGGTACGACGGGCTGGCCTGGGCGCTGCTGCCGCTGATCGCCGTGTCCCGCCTGGACTGGCTGCTGCTGGCCCGGACCGCGGCGCTGGCCGTCGGGTACCTGCCCGCCCGGGCCGCCGGGGTCGTCATCCCGCCGGGCCTGGGCTGGCTCCAGTCGGTGGTCAGGACCGGGGTGACACCGGCCATCCTGGCCATTGTCGTGGTGTGGCTGATCATCGATCTACGCCGTGGGATCCCTGGTGCTGCTGGGGCGCGCGGAGCCGCCGAAGCGGACCCATCAGCCTCATCCGTCCCGCACGCCCCGGAAGCCCCACCAGACTCGGTAGTCATGCCGGGCGAGAGTGCGCCGGCGGCGGACGGGAGGGGGAGCCGATGACGCTCCCGGCCTGGGTGCGCCGGCCGCCACGGTGGCTGAGCCTGACGCTCGGGGTCCTGGCCTGGGCCGCGGCGCTGGCCGCGATCACGCCGATCGTCCACGGCTACCTGACCAACCCGCCGGACCAGCGGCTGGTCGACCTGGACGTGTACCGGACCGGCGGCCTGGCCGTGCTGCACGGCCAGGCGCTGTACAGCGTGCTGACCCAGCCGCCGCAGCTGCTGCCGTTCACCTATCCGCCGGTGGCCGCGATCTTCGCCGTGCCGCTGGCCATGATGTCGTGGCCGGTTGCCCAGGCGGTCTGGGTCGCCTTCGTCTACGTGCCGTTCGCGGTGATCGTCGGGTACTCGTTCCGGCCGCTGCTGCGCCGGGCGGGCCCCTGGCGGGTGGTGCTGTTCGCCGCGCTGTTCTGCGCCGGCTCCTATCTGTTCCCGATGCAGGACGAGATGCGGTTCGGTCAGGTCGACGCCGTACTGGCCGCGCTGGCCGTGGCCGACTGCGCGGCGGTGCGGCCCCGGTGGCCGCGCGGCGCCCTGGTCGGGCTGGCCACCGCGGTCAAGCTGGTGCCCGGGGTGTTCATCATCTACCTGTGGGTCAGCGGGCGCCGCCGGGCGGCCGGGACCGCGACGCTGGCCGCGCTGGCCTGGTCGCTGGGGGCCTACCTGCTGCTGCCCCGGGATTCGGTCACCTACTGGACCAGCGCGATCTTCAACTCGGGCCGGCTCGGCGACAACGCCGGCACCGAGAACCAGTCGCTGCGCGGACTGCTGCTCCGGTTCTTCCTGCCCGGGTCGGCCCCCGGCGTGCTCTGGCTGCTGATCGCGGTCGCGGTCGCGGTGCCCGGCTTCCTGCTGGCCCGGCGGCTGGCCCGCCAGCAGTGGCAGATCGCCGGCATCGCGGTGACCGCGCTGCTGCTGGTGCTGGTCTCGCCGGTGGCCTGGATCCACTACTACCTGCTGGTCGTGATCGCGATCGGCGCCCTGGTCGGCGACGGCTCGCGGATCAGGCGGGTGCTGACCGCTGCGGGGACCGCCGTGTTCTTCGGCCTGACCGTGCCGTGGTGGGGGAATTCGCTGCTGACCGACAGCGCGGTGCCCCGGGTGCTCAGCCGCCTGCTGGAGGGCTCGTTCGGGATCGCCGCCGTCGTGCTGCTGGTGATCATCGCCCGGACCACGATGACCGAGGCCGACCGGGAGCCAGCTGCCGGTGACGACGGGCCGGCCGGCCCGGCCGACGGCGGCGGCGACGTTGGCTCATCTCCCGGCTTGGACAGATTGTCATCGGTATAGTACGCACCGTGATTAAAGATGCGTTCCTGGCGCTGGGTCCCCTGATCGGCGTGCTCGGCATCGCCCTGGCCGCCGGGGCCCATCGGCGCGCGAGCCGGGCCGTGGCCGAGTGCGCGGAGCTGATCCAGGGCAGCGTCGGATCACGGGGGACCGTGGACCCGCGGGCCCTGCGTGACCTGGCCATCGTGCGCTACGACGCGCTGAACGAGATGACCGGGCAGTTGTCGTTCTCGATGGCGCTGCTCAACACGGCCGGTGACGGCGTCGTGCTCAGCTCGATCAACGGCCGCTCCGAGACCCGCACCTACGCCAAGGTCGTGCTGGGCGGCGCGGCCACTCAGGCGCTGTCCCCGGAAGAGGAGCAGGCGGTACGGACGGCGCGGCTGGGCACCGGGCTGCGGGAGACCTCCGGGCCCCCGCCC
>Ga0209112_10000267_pt1 | contig 10190 bp, 20 predicted proteins | sample TexAe_OM3H0_O3_FD_187947 | JGI IMG/M metagenome (GOLD analysis project Ga0209112, IMG submission 187947) | Forest soil microbial communities from Davy Crockett National Forest, Groveton, Texas, USA - Texas A ecozone_OM3H0_O3 (SPAdes) (version 2) | ecosystem: Environmental > Terrestrial > Soil >...
CGCCCATGGTGACGGGCTTGTTGAGTCCTACCCATCGGACATTCTTCTCGTTGTCCGTGACGCGAATCCACGTCTCCGCCGTCCAATACTGGCGGATGCGATACCAGACCTGCCGATAGACCTGCCACGCGAACAGGCGCAGCGATTCGAACGTCTTTGCCATCTCGTTAGTGCCGTTGGAGAGTTGAATCTCCTGCGCACGCCCGGATGGAGCCTGCTGATCGCCTGAGATGGCCGGATTGACGCCCGACACGTCGATTTCGTTCTTTGCCTCCTGAAGCAGCGCCATCTGGCCCTGCGCAAGAGGCTGGCCATCGACAATTTCGAACTGCTTGTTCGGGTTCTTCTCGATAAAGCCATCGGGACGGGCAATCTCTCGCCGCGCCTGCTCAATGTTATCGACCGCGCCCTTGTCGGCAATCGCCTGCTTGGAGTTGAGCAGGTGAAGGGCCTTGGAGCGGCGCTTGTTGATCTCGTCCTGCGGGCTGATATGGCGCTTGGTGATGCCGTAACGCCGGTTGTCGCGGTCACAGTAGGCCGAACAGGCGATCATGTCGTTCTGCGGCACGCCGTCCTCATCCACGTACGGCGACGGCTGCGGGTCGCGCAGATAGCCGCCACGGCAAAGGGTCGCCATGTACCACACGCCGTCCTTGATAAAGCGGTGTTGCAGCACACGGATGCGTTTACGTCGACGGTCGCCCCACTGGAACTTCGGACGGTCATCGTAGGTGTCACCCAGCGAAATGCCTTGGGAATAGCTCGACTCAATCTTGTCCTCACGGCCAGGATATAGGCGCTCGGCCTGATCCTCGTCCATCCACAGGACAGCGCCCATGTATGTCGCGTCAGAGAAGTCGCGCATACGGCTGTGGGCGTCACGGTAGAACCGATCCCATGGCACCTGCACAATCTTCACGTCGTACTCGGTCTTGTCCTTGCCGTCCTTAGGCTTGACGATGACCGTTACTGCGCCACAGCCCTCAATAAAGAGGTTCTCAGCCACGGCAGAGCGGATATCGTCCCAGCAGTTCTCGTCGCAGACGAACCGAATGGCGTCCGTCACGGAATTAGCGTCGTCATCCTCGCGAGGCGTGCGCGGGTACGCCTTGGGCTCCGTGCGCATCTTCTTCTCAAGGCCGATCAGAGCATCGATCTTGGGCGCGATTCGGTTAGAGACCACCATGGGCTGTCCACGGCGCTCCAAGGCCCTGACTTCGGCGTCCGATAGCTGAAAGCCGTCGTAGTAGTCACGGCACTTGGTAGCGTCATCGCGCTCCTGCTGAGAGTCGGTGAACGCGTCTTCGAACTGATCGATGAGCTTAGACGAAGGATAGATGTCCTCACCGTCCGCATCCTGGTCCACGTTGGCGGTCGTAGCCGATCCTTTGCCATCCAGACCGGGAGCTGCGCGATTGAGCTTCGTCGTGGGATTGCGAGGGTCATCGACGGTCCCATTGGACGCCTTCTGAACGCCGAAAATAGGCTGCTTCGGGATGCCGTTCATACCGTTTTCCACGATGGGCCGTCCTCGTCTTCATCGTCAACTAGCGCGTAGTCTAATGGTTTTCTTGGCTTTTTGTGGACAGGCAGCACGGCGTTGTCCATCGACTCGAGGCCGCGACCTATCAAGCTGCACACGTCTACCGCATCGTCTGGTCGACCGTCTTCACCCGTGAAGCTACACAACTGGTTGAGCAGGCGGATACCCCATGGCTTGTTACGCGGCAGGTAGACCGTTCCAGCTGAGGCGCGGGCAGCGAAACCCAGTGCTCGCTCGGCCTTATTGCCCGCTGACGCAAGATCGACGCGGTTCACCCACGTATTCGTCTCGGCCATCCGGCGCTTGATCGACCCATCTACCGCACGAAGGATGACGCCCTTTTCCTCAAACGCAGCCCACGGCTTGTATTCCTGGCAGAGCTCGATCCATTTATCGATCCACTCCGCCGGAGGGACTTGACCATACCACCAGTCGATAACGTAGATGTCGCCCGTGGCCGAAAGCCCGAAGACGCCATGTTCCGTATGGTCCCCACCGTCTTCCGTGACCGCATAGTCAGAGGCGATGTAGAAGTTAAGCTGGCTGGGCTGGACATCGTAGAATTGGAACCAGTCGCGCTTGAACAGCAAGCCACCCAGCGAACGGCATTCCCCCTCCCAAACATGGCGGTAGAGGTCTTCGTTGATCGACTTGAGCCTGACGCGCTCTAGCTCTAACTCTTCCGGGAACCACGGGTTGTCGTGGTAGTTGATATCCACCACCAGCACGTTCGGGTCGCCCGAGTTCGCCATCTCGTGGACGAAGTCATCGTCGTGCTCGGGGTTATACGTCCACCAGAGTTCAGACCCCGGCTTACGGATGGTCGGGATAAGGACGTTTGCAGACCTCTCAGAGACCGTATGGGCCTCTTCGATCCATGCGCCATCAAACCCTTCGTACGACTTGATTGAGTCAGCGGTATGGTCCTGCAAGCCAGCGAACGCGAACTCCGATCCATTGCGGCCACGGATCACATCACGCTGTATCTCGTAGAAGCTCGACAACCCAAGACTTTGAATCGTGTCTGCCAGAAGCCGATGACTGGATTCCTTGATGGACTTCTGAACCTCGCGACAGCATAGCCACCGGATCGGATCGGCCATGCCACGGACAACCAGCAATCGTGCGGCGCTCCATGACTTACCAGACCCACGGCCACCCCTTGCGATCTTGTGACGACGGCGCTCCGTGTGGAAGCGCATCATCTTACCGGGTATCTCTAGGCGTAGCGTCTTCATGTGCCATCAGGCACAACCGCGACGATCTCCACGCGAGCCGGGATAAGGTCTTTACCGTCCTTCCCCGTGATCTCGCTCTTGGATCGCTCTGTGTAGTCGTCAGGGAATCGGGCAGCCATCGACCTTGACCAAAGACTGGCTTGGAATCCTGGCGTGACCAGTGAGTCCTGAGCCTTGGTCTCCCACCAGTCCTGAGACAATTGCTTCGCTCGCATAAAGGCATCCAGAAAAGCGGGATGCGCATCGGCCCAATTGAACAGAGTCTGCTTGACCACATCGAAATGACAGGCCATTTGGACCACGCTCTTACCGGCACGTCCAAGCTCTACGATCTGGTCGCAGTACTCCTCACGGTATACGGTGGGTCGTCCGATATCTGCCATGGTGTTCCACGTGAAACATTATGTCCGGGTAGAATTATACCAGTTCAAGGAGCGCCGAGTAGATCAGTTCCCCATCGGCGTCTACGTCGAACTGGAACAAGGTATTGCGTGAGTAACCGCCCGATAGCCCAAACTGCCCGTTACCGTCCGGCCATGCGCCCATATAGGCCATCTGCTCGGAGGTGATCGGGAAGACGACCTCACCTGGCGCGATCTGGACGGCGGTCGAGGTAGCCAGCGGTTTCCATCGCGGCGTTTGGTACGGCCTTACGGTTGCTGTCAGAGCCGTTGCACTCGACACGTCCATCGGACCTTCCGCATCACGCACGAAGCACGTCACATTGGCGTTGTAGTACCGCTGGAGACGATGCGTGCGTTGCTGGCGGATGGGATCGAAGGTCATTGCACGATCTCAAGGAGGGCCTGATAGACAATCATCCCATCAGCGTCAATCGTGAAGTAAAACAACGTGCCGTGGGCTCCGTCTTCATCATAGCCTAACTGGTAGTCCATACCCGGGAATGCTTGCAGGAAGCGCATTTGCTGCTTCGTGAGCTCCCAGACGATTTCACCCACTTGGGTTTGCGTGGCCGGTGATGTCGCCAGCGGGCTAGGTCGTCCGACCTGATACGGACGAACTGTGGCCGTCAGGGTGAATCCTGAGACATCCATCGGGCCATCTTCATTCCTAGCGTAGCAAATGAATGTCTTGTTATACAATCGCTTAGCGCGAAACGTCCGCATGGCGCGGATGGGTACGACGGCTTTCCCTACTGTGACGCTGACCGATGCAGGAGCACTCGTCTGACCATCATACGTACCCGTGTAGGTGAAACTGTCCGATCCGGTGAACGATGGAAGGGGCGAGTAGTAGATTAGGTTATTGGCGATAGCCACCGATCCATTCGTAGGCTGAGCGACGACGGCGACATCCGTGGGATTGACCGGAACACCATTCTCCCGAACGACCAAAGGCACGCCGTTGTTAACCGACGCGCCTGGGACTGTGATCGATACAGGGTCAGCGGTGACCGTCACGGACCGTTACCACCTTTCCAAATGAGGTACTCGCGCCATAGACAGTAGACGCCTAGGGCTGCAATGGCGAGGCTGTAGCCAATCACCGCTTGGGCTTCATGACCTTGATGGGGGCTTTCGAAGGCTTCGTGGTCTTCACTTCCTTCTTGGCGAACTTCTCGACCTGGGGCGTTTCGCCCTTAGCGATCTGTTGCACCTGGGAGCGCACGACCATCTGTGAGACATGCTTAGGCTTAGCCACGTTTGCTACCCCTATGGAGAATCTTGTTGGCCTTGGCGTCGATCTTAGCCTTGGCGGAGGATGAGAGGTTGCCTTTGGCGACTTGCTGCGTAGCACGGGCCTTGGCATTGGCGGCGTGAGCCTTATCGGGCATCGGGTAGGCTTTCTTACCCGGGATGCCGAAGGAAGCCTTAGGAAGCGCCTTGCGGGCCTTGGTCGTGAGCTTTGCCATGACTTACCCCTTGAACTTCACGCCAAACTTCTTGGCGATCTTCTTATCGGACTTGTCGTCGAACTTCTGGGCTCGGGCAGCAGCACCGGGCTTTGAGCCCCGCTTCGCTGCAAACTCCATGTCCTTCGATTTGGTTGGCGTACGCTTGGCGACCATCGCGGAACCTTCGATAAGGGTTTGACGGTGCAAGGATAAATGCGCGGTATCGCAGTTACAAGTGTGGCTTGAAGGTTCCGATATCACCCATCGTCACCTACAACCGTTGGGGCTAAGTGTTACCTAAGCCCGTTTGCTCGTAATGGCATGGCCGGTGCTGATCTACGGCTTTCAATCTGTTGCGTGACGCCATAAGCGTAGAGTGACCTGATTGCTTCCCGCCTTCACGATGGTCGTCATCCCGACCATTCATGCCATTCGGGATTCGGCTGTCAACCCAGTTTCACACCGGGAATCTCTCGATTTGTCACAACCGAATCTCTAATAGCCAGAAAATGGCCTTGCAACGTCTCACGACAGGCAAGGCTAGTGGTCACCGGGGGATTGGAACTTAGGGCGAAGGGGTGACCATCGCTACGAACAAGTTTACTGGCTTACCGGCTGCTGCGGAATGGTCGCATTCAGCGCGTCGAGGTTGCTCTGCACGGTCTTCAGCTGGTCCACGGCGGCGGAGATAGCCGCGTCATTGCCAGTGCCAGCGGACGCCACGAGAGCGTTTACAGAGGTCGTAAGGGTCGAAACCGAAGTCGTCAGCGCCTGGATTTCGGCGTTCAGGTCGTCAATCGCTGCCATGAGGTGTCTCCGTCGAATGAGAAAGAAGAATTTCACGAGTGGTTCCTCGGCTTGGGAGCCTTGGGCATTCTAACGGTTTGCCGTGACAACGGAGTCAATCGTGGAAACTTTCGCCAAGCAACATTCCAAGCCCTAGGCCGCTCATACCAAAGATGGCGCTTGAACTTGATCGGTTGCCAGACTCCCTAATCGCCTTGCACAACTCATGGTGCTTACGATCTTCCCGGGCCTCAAGCCGTTGCTTCTCTCGAAACGCCCTATGTTCGGCGATAACCTGAGCCTGGTATTCAACAGGAAGAGTTTTTACCGTTTCGTAAAAGTGGCACTCAAGCTTTGCATCATAAATGGCCGTAGCGGCATTGATAGCGGCTTCAAATTCAAACATCATCGAATCCTCTTGAAGTATGGCGACGCACCTAGCGGCCAAGTCCGGTACTTCGGCATGATGGCCCACGTGGAATAGCCGTTGAAAAACCTGACTCGGCAGGCATACATGCGATTCTCCTTCACCAGAATTTCCACCATGGTTTCGGGTTAGCTATAGTTTCCCACTTACGTTCATATTCTATGATAAATGGAGGATCAGGCTCCCTTGGCTTTGGCGCAAACTCCTCGGCATTACGCACATACTGCTGAAAAGCGTGGCGCGGATTGAATCCAATGGCACAAAGAAACGCGTTCTTTTCGGACTGGCAAATCCATTCATAATCACCAACTTTTCGGATATGCGGCTTCGCTCGATAGTCCATATCAGCCTCCGTGATGGATCGCGTACCAGTTGACGACAATGTAAGCCGCCATGGTCATCGCAGCAAGGAGGATGAAGATCACGTCGCCGTGTTTCTCGACTACCTTGTCGAGCCAATTCATAGGCAGCACTCCATGGACGCCCAATGAGTGGGGTTATCGTAGTACACGGGATAGCAGCCGCCTTCAGACCATCCGATAACCCATTGCTGCCAAGCCGAACCGTATTGCTCAATCCACTGGCCAGAAACTATGGGCGAAGCGTCGCTCCCCCACGCAGCTTCTCCACCCCGGAGAAATACATAGCTTCCGTCCTTGGGAGCCGTGTCTATCGTTTCCCACTTCACGACACATCGTCCAGCTTGATCCTCGCCAAATCGATGTGCTCCGCCGTAGGCATACCTTCTTTGGTCAGCGTCCAGCGAACCCATGCTTGGCCGTAGGCTTTGAGGTCATTCTCCACCTTGCGGCGCTGAAGTTCGTCGTAGGTCTTCTCTTTCATTTTTCGCTCCATTTTTCACGTATCGCTATAGACCAGATAGATTCCCACGGCGTGGGGTCTGGCGCAGGTTCATCTATGTCCTGCCACATAAGACGACCATCATTGTCGAACGCAAGAATTTGTCCGTCTTTTCCCACCGGCAATCGTAGTGGATCAATAGTTTTCATCGATCTTCCCTCTTAGCCAGCCAAAGACCGAACAACGAACCTTCCAAGACACAGGCTAAGGCGATGATTGACGCGATCATAGTTTCGTCTCCCTTACCGTAATCCCTAGCGCCAGTGCGGCCCATGCGTGCGACTTGACCGCGTACAGGGGGCCCGGGTTGGCCTTCTTGCCTATAGCCATATCCTTGCCGCCGTACATGTCGATCAGCGCCTGCCGTATGTGCATGTCCTTGGCCTGCGATACCTTGCAGAGATGCAGCTTTACGTCGAGGCGCGGAACGCGGATAACCTTGTCTGGCGAGTGGAACGCCTGAGCGAATCGTCCGGACCAGTAGACCGTTTCGAAGACCTCAGCGCCCACCGACATGCCGTAGCTGACGACTTTCTCAATGGCTAGATAGGCGTCCTGTTCTCGTACCGCCCCAAGCAGGTCTTCATTCTTGGCTACGCCAGCACCAAGAATCTTCATTAGATCGGCGTCATATGACCAACCCAGATGCACCCAGCCGGATTCAATGGGGCCGGGATCAATGGCTAGGAGCACGATGGGCCTCCAATCATCTCACGCGCCCACGTAAGTCCCGACTCGGTCAACCCATGGCGCAGGGCAGGCCATCGCTTGCGATGCGTTCCTGTGACCTCGCATAGCTTGTTGAAGCCAAGCTCGCGGAGGATGTGGTGGACGGTAAAAATGTCAGCCGACAACGCTAAGGCAAGTTCCGTGGCCGTGTAGTCACCAATCATCATGGCCTTGACGATGCGGTACTCAAGGGATATCGGGTTCATACAAGTCTCGTTGCAGTGATGCCCTATCAAACCTCACGCCGCAGTCTTAGGCAATCGGCCAGAGGATATAGGCCGTTAGGCATGTCGTGCGTTCCATGCTTCTAGCGCCTTTTCTTTGGTTCGCTTGGTTGCGCCTTTAGCCCCGCATCCGGTAGTGCATGTGCATCCATCACTTCCAAGGTGTCGTCACTTGTATTGCTTGCACTTAACCCACCAGTTGTAGCCGTCGGCATGGCCGAAAATGACCGTCTTCTCATTCCCGCAAAACGGGCACGGTTTAAGTTCCATACCTAATCCCTCTCGTAGAGCTTATTGGCGATGCGCTCGGCAAGCTTGGCGATGGACTCCAAGGCTTCGACCTTGCGTTGTTCAAGGGACTTCACGGGTTCGATATGACGGCTTGACTGATACTGGGTCTGTTGCAAACCCCCTCCGTAATATGGATCTCCGTTGATGGTCGGTCCCGAAAACCTTTCATTCAGACAGGACTGACACTGACACGATTCGTTGTAGCTCATACCTAATCCTTCACGATAGTGCGGCTGTCGTCGCGGGTTTTCTTGCGCTCGTTTTCTTCTTTGATCGCTTGCTGTGCTTCGGCGACTTGAATCTGCGTCAGTCCACGTCGCTCTAGGTGATCGAAGTAGCCGCGCTGGCAGGCGAAGCCATGAACCGTACCGTCTGATGTGCGTATCACGATATCCGGCTTTCCTTTCCCACCACACCGGCACATGGACAGTTCGCAGTGATCGGGTACGCGGATCGGCTCGACCTCTTCCGCCTGTTTCCTGCGCGGCTTGGGGTTGAGATAGTCCCTAAGATTCTCACGCATCTTCGTGTTTCCTCTTCCAGCCAAGCGCTTCCCACTGCGCCGCAACAATCCGTTCCCGTCGCTCGCGTTCGGCCCTTTCCTGCTCTGGTGTAAGTTCCTGTTTGGGCAGCGCCTTGAAGTACTCACGCTTCACGGGTAGCTCAGGAATCAGGCTAAGGAACAGCGCAGGCGAAGGCCATTCCATGCTGTGCTCGGTGACGCGGTTGAAGGCTTCCACCACGCGAGGACGGTCCCGTACCTCGTCCCATTCTTGCTGATGACGTGCCACGGCCTTTCGCCATAGCGCCACCGTGCCGTGAAAAACGTCAGTAGCGGGTGACCGTGGCAATGACAGTGCCATCAGGGTTGTCATCCCACGGGTCAGCAGCTGGTCCAGCCAAGGCGGTAAGGTTTCGGTCGTAGCCATGGGAGTTATCCATCAGGTCATCGATCAGTTGGCGGGTCTTGCTCGGTGCAGCGCGGTCAGCATCCAAGGGCGGTGGCGGGTCTTCCCATCGTCGCTTGTTCAGCCACGTCGCCCCGTGCGGGATGAACTGCGGCTCGTGAATCCATTTCCACGACCGAACCCAGCGCGGCAGGATCGACGCCACAGCCATCCGGTCAATCTCGCTGATCTTCCACCAGGCCTTGATCGCGTCCTGCTTGGAATCCTTACGGGGGTAGGTTTTCCAGAATTGGTCAAATCCCTCCGGGATGACCTTCTCGCGCACCCGCGTTTGATGGTTGCTCTTAGTGATGGTTGCTCTTAATGATGGTTCTATGATGGATAGGGTGTCATGGGTGTCACCCGTCTTTGTCGCAGATGTCACCCGTACCATGTCGCAGATGTCACCCGTCTTAGCGCCATTTGTCACCCGTGTCTTTTTGACACCCGTGACACCGGCGTCACCCGTCAAAACCGCATTAACGTTAATCCGATACTGACGAGTCTCACCAGGCTTGCCGCCAAAGAAGTTACCTACGACGGTTATCCAGCCACCTTCAACCAACGCATGCATGATGCGTTGGGACTGGCGTTCGCTAAGGCATGACCGTACAGAAACGGCCTTGATCGACGGGTGACAACTTCCGCCATCATCATTGGCCCAATCGCAAAGCGCGATTAGGACGATCTTTTCAGAGGGTGGCAGCTTAAGCTTCCAAGCTGCGGTCAGGAGGACATTGCTCATAAATCCCTTGTGCGGTTGACTGCTGCGGTAGCAGCCCCGGGCAAGGTAGGGTCATTGCGACCTCTGTTTAAGGGATCGCAACAGCCAACCGCACAAGAGACTTCCACCTTGCCATACTTTCATGGCTGCTACACCACGACACCCTACAAAGCCGGGTGCATGGCTATTCCACCATTACGTCACGCCAGTTTCAAGTGCTGGTGACGAGGTTTTTACGTCACGTAGTCCGGGTCAAGCTCATGCCAGTGATCCCTTGGAAGGTTCATCAGGCAATCACGCTTAGCGGTCTTCAGCATCAACTCCAGGTTCAACAGGTCGGTGTGACGCATCCTGACCGAACCGCTACCCGGTAACCCGGGCTCTCCAAACTCGATCTCAATCCACACCGGGTAACCTTCCGATACGGTAACTTTCATCACTCCTCCTTACGCCTTCGTCTTGTCGTGGGTGGGCGACTCTGGAAGTGGCATCCAGTGGGTTAGATGCTCGCATTTAGCGCCCGTGTGGTCGCGAAACGCCTCTTTTCCCTTTGCATTGGGATGGT
>Ga0209112_10000268_pt1 | contig 10179 bp, 7 predicted proteins | sample TexAe_OM3H0_O3_FD_187947 | JGI IMG/M metagenome (GOLD analysis project Ga0209112, IMG submission 187947) | Forest soil microbial communities from Davy Crockett National Forest, Groveton, Texas, USA - Texas A ecozone_OM3H0_O3 (SPAdes) (version 2) | ecosystem: Environmental > Terrestrial > Soil >...
GACTTCAACATTCCTCGCCCTCATTACCTTACGTACCTGCTGTTCGGACGGGACGGCGAGGCGCACCTCTCGCATTACATCGCCCGCGATCCCGATTTCCAGCACATCGTGACCCTCAGGTCAGCCCCGGCCTGGCTCTCGCCGGACCAGCTGGCGGCGAGCGCCGAGATCTGCCTCACCGACGTTCCGAGCCTGCCCATCCCGTGCGCCAGCCCTCTTCGGGAGAAGAGCTACCGGGTGCTCTTTCAGGGGCGCCCGGATGCCCGGGCCGTGCTCGACCTGAACGGAGCCTCGTCCGTCTGGTTCAGTACGGGGAATCTTCTCAACGGCAGCGATCCGTGTCAGAGCGCGGCGCCTTCGATGTGAGCATGACACGTGGTCCTGTCAGGGGCCGGTCGCCCAGTTGGCCGTGACGGCACACGGATAAAGATGCATCAGCCGTCCCATCTGCGAGGCTAGCAGGATGGACACGAACCGTCCTGGCCGGTCAGGCAATATGCTCCATTCGTCATGTTTAGTTTTTATTACTTGATAGCGAACATGTCGCTACAGTGAGGCGCATGCACGATAGCGAGCTTGCCGCGTCGATTGTTGATGGCGAGCCAGGGGCGCTTGCCGAGGCGTACAGCAAGTACGGGGACCTGCTTTGGTCGTACTGCCGGTCGCTGCTGCACGAAGAGGACAACGCGGCAGGGGCGGTGGCCGACACATTCGTTGTCGCGGCGTCCAAACTGGGGGTGCTGCCCGCGCAGGGGCGGCTTCGTGCCTGGTTGTACGCCGTGGCGCGGATCGAGTGCCGGCGCCGGATGCGATCCTCGCGGTCTAAGGCTAGGCCGGAACCCGGCGAGGGCGAGCGCCTGCGGCGCACGGTCAAGCAGCTAAACACAGGTGAGCTCCGGCAGTTGCACGCGCTGCTGTACGCCGCCTTCGCCGGGCTTGACCGCGCCGAGCGCGACGTCATGCAACTGGTATGGCACGGTTTGGATCTCGCAGAGGTCGCGCCGGTGCTCGGGATAACCAGGCGGAACGCGCACGTGCTGTTCAGCAGGGCGCGCGACCAGCTTGAGGTCTCGGTCGGCGTGATCCTCATGGGCTGGTCCTGGCGCGGGGGCTGCGACGCGTTTGAGGACATGCTCGCTGATCGAGACAGCAACCTCACTCCTGACCTGCGCGCCCGGCTGAGCCGGCACATCGCCAGGTGCGCGGTCTGCAGCAAACGCTACCGGGAGCAGCTGCGCCCGACGCTGCTGCCTTTCCTGTCCACGCGCGGGCTGCTCAGCGAGGCATCGGACGCCCGGTCCGAAACCGGCCCCGCCCCGGTCGGCTTGTGGGAGCAGGTCCACCAGATGACCTCCAAGGAGAATCCGGTGGCCCGCTGGAACAAGATCCTCGGCCGCCGCATCTCGTTCGGCCCCGACGGCTTCCCCCGGCAGGTCGCTGACCGGGACGGTATCGCACGCGCGCCGTTGAAGGTGGCGGCCGTCGGCACGGTGGCCCTCGCAGCGACGTCAACCGCTTGGGTCATGCACGGGCACGGCACCGCGCGGACCGCCGGGGATGCCGCTTCCGCGCTGCGCTCGGCCGTGGTGGCGTCGCCGGTCATGGTGAGCACCGGCGCGCACGCGGGCGCGCCGTCCGACAAGATCGTTTCGACTCACAAGCCAGGCCACGCGAAGCCGTCCGGCACGACGCCCGCCACCACGAAGCCTCAGGCATCGCCGTCCCCCTCGTCGCCTTCGACGCGAACGGGGAGCGTGTCGCAATCCACGCCCACGGGCAGCGCCACGACGCCGAGTCCGGGTAACGGCGGCTCGCCCGCGAGCAGCGCCCCGGTGACGACACCGACGGCTTCCCCCTCCGCCCCTGCACCGACCGTCAGCACTGGCACTGGCACTGGCACCGCCGGCGGGTCGAGCAGCGGCGGGGCCGGCTCGTCGCCGTCCGCGCCGACCGAGGGGACGCTCAGCGTCTCGACGAACAACATCGCGCTGACGGTGGGATCGAGCAGTTCATTCACCCTGACCGCGAACGGCGGCCCGGTGTACTGGTCCATTTCGGTGCCGTCCGGGCTGCTCGGCAGCGTCGCTGTATCTCAGCAGTCGGGCACCCTCGAAGCCGGCCAGAGCGCGACGATCACCGTCACTGGGACCGGCATCGCGAGCGTCGGCTCGCAGCTCACGATCAGCCCGGGCGACCAGACGGTCACCGTCGATATCAGTCTCCTGTAAAACCAACAGGGGTCCGGGCCCTGCCGCACTCTACCTGCCCGGACCCTGGATGATCGGCCAACGCAAGGCCAATGGGCGTTGGCCGGCTCCACCGTGAGTTCAGATTTGTCGCAAAGTAGTTAATTAGTTGACGAGGTCGATGCCGGTTTCGCGCTGGCGTGCGACGATGTCCGCCACGGCGGTGCGCAGCCTGGACCGGTATTCAGCCTCGTCGGTGAATTCCCCGGCCGCCCGCTGTTCGTTGAGTTCGATCAAGTCCTCTGGCCGTGGCAGGCTGCCCGCGTGGCTGGTCAGGATCCGGTCCGGCATGTCTCCTCCTTGAGATTCCTCCGACGGACGATGATCTTCCCCGCGCCGAGTATGACCGCGCCGTGAGGCCGCGCAATATGTAATGCCTGGGTGATCCGACGGCGATGTCGAGGCACCGGGGCGGGGGTCATCTCGAACAATGCCGCGTCGTCAGCGCTGTGCGCTAGCCGTCAACCCGTTCGCTTATGTCCGGGCTACAGCGACGGATAGACCGGATGCGGCACGGTCACGCGACGGGCTGTGCGGCGCGACGGGCGAGTGAGGGGCAGCGAAGCAATCCGCCCGCTATCATCCCCGGTCACTCCGCGGGCCGCCCGGGACACTGCGGATTATGCAAGCTAAGGTTGCTCGGCATTGCATCTCGCCGACTGGTTGACGGCATAGTCAACCAGTCTGAATGAATTTACGATCCGTTCAGCAGCTATCCGGGGGTGACGGCGAGGAGAGCGGTAACTCGTGCACGGTTCGTACTTCGACGGCTGCTCGCAGGGCGGTAACGAGGCGCTCGAAGAGGTCCAGCGGTACCCGACGGACTTCAATGGCGTCCTAGCCGGCGCTCCGGCGTCGATCACGACGGAACTCAACTCCGTCCCGCACGAGTACACCTTCGAGGCCAACTACACCGGGCCCGGCTACTCCGGGAGCACCATCCTGGACCAACCCGAGGTGGACATCCTCCTCGACGCTGCGGTGGGGACGTGCGATCCGAAGAGCGGGCTGATCCTTGACAATCAGGCCTGCGAACAGAAGTTCAACCTGAACCCGGTCGAGTGCTCAGCCAAACTGAAGACGAACTGCCTGGCGGCGGCGCAGCTCGCGGTTGTGCGGAAGGTCTTGAACGGGCCGGTGGATGCCCAGGGGCAGTTGCTGTAGCCGGGCGGGTACTCGCTCAGCAGTGCGTACGAGCAGGGCCCGGTCAGGTGATGGCGGTCGCCATAGACGAGGAGGTTGCCGACAACCGGGGTATAGACCTGCGGCCCGCAGATGAGCGAGTTCTCGTTGACCGCGGTGACCTTGCCGTTCATCAGCTTCGCCGCGTCGGTGACGGGTGAATCCTGCAGGATTGCCGTGGACACCGGCACGTCACACTGCGCCAGGTCGTTGAGATGCTGGTCAACACACGTCGGCACGTCCTCGACGAGGTCGGGTGACTCCTTGATCGGCGTCACGGAGATCCCGGGGCCTCAAGCTGCGTCCAGTACCGAGCCATCCCGGCGCCGATCTCGGCCATGGCCGTCGGCGATGCATTGACGGGTTGGTCCGGTGTAGAGAGCAAGCTCGGGTAATCGGTGGTGATCACCACGTTCGGCCGGATAGTCGTCCTGATTGACCCGATCGTGGCGATCAACAGCGTCTGCGGTGAATTGTTGGTACTAATCCAGTGTAAATCAGAACCAAATCCATGAGGAGTCTCCGCTTTGCGGAAATTGCCGTTCCGTTGCTTTATTTAAAAGTAACTCCCGTGATTTCCGATTTAGCCGGAACTGTGTCACGGGTTCTTTGCAGTCGGCATTCAGGTTTGACTCAGGAAGCTCAAATAGCCTTCCGGTGAGTCGCTGAATGTTTATAAATTCTAGTGTGCATCTGCCTGAATTGCCCGCAAGTATCTTAGGCGCGGGGGCGCCTAAAGGATAGTGCGGGTGTGCGACCGGGTCTGGTCATAGTGTTGCAAGGGGGGTAGCTAACGTGTTCAAACTTGCCATTACGGCAGGGAATTGGCTGACAAGAAGATCGCTGAACGTTACGTCGGCAGGAAAAATTGACACCGAGACGGAAACTAGACGACCATCGCCTGGTTGCCTTATGGCCATCGGCGGTGCGGAAGACCGGACGAACGGCTGCGAGCTGCTTCAGGTCTTTGCCGAACTCTGTGGCGGGACTAGCGCGCGGATCGTGCTGATCACGACGGCGTCGAGTATGCCAGCGCGGGCGTTCGCAATATACGCGGCCGCTTTTCGCCGACTCGGGATTTGTGATATCCGCGAGCTGAGGCTGGCCAGTCATGAGCAAGCTGATGGCGAGCAGGCGCTCACCGTGCTCGCTCGGGCGACCGGGGTCTTCTTTACCGGGGGAGATCAGGCTCGCCTTGAGTTCCTGGCGGGATCGGGGACAAACCTGGCCCTGCGCGGTCGCGTGGCGGCCGACTCGCTTGTCGTCGCGGGAACAAGCGCCGGAGCGGCGGCACTCGGCCCGGTAATGATTCTCGGCGGCGGCGTCCGTTCCAACGGCCACGACCGGGACAATCAGAAAACGGCCGATGACCGGCTGCGCACGGGACGCGGGCTAGGCCTGCTGCCAGGAGCGATCATTGACATGCACTTCACGCAGCGGCGACGACTGCCCCGCCTTCTTGCCGCGGTCGCCCGTCATCCCTCGCACCTTGGTATCGGCATTGACGAGGACACCGCCGTGCTGGCCCGGTCGGGCCGGCTCCACGTCCTTGGCCGCGGCGAGGTGGTGACCGTGGACAAGGGCCTGCTCCCGGTGGCCGGCTCCCGTACCGGGCCCGCCGCGTCTCTCGTGCTCGCCGTGCCTGGCGAACCAGCGCCAGACACGCAATTGCACCGGTTGCGCGCGAACGACGCTTTTGATCTGGAGCACAGGCACCCGTACCGGTAAGGCCAGCACCGCTGGCCTTGGTGCCGCCATCTTCGGCCCACGCCATCGCGGGGCCGGCGCCGAGACCTCGCATGCCCGGCGTCCCCGCGACACGCGTCACTTCATGGACAAAAGAGGAGATTAACCATGCGTATCGTAACACTGCGACGACTGCGCGGCCCGAACATCTACTGCTCGCAGCCGGTAGCCATGGCGCTTGTCGATCTCGGTGAACTCGCCGGCCGCGAGACCAACGAGTTCACCGGCTTCCCCCAGCGGCTGCTCGCGGCCCTGCCGGGACTCGCCGGTCACCACTGCTCGGCAGGCAAGCCAGGCGGCCTGCTGACCAAGCTGAGCGAGGGCACGTTCTTCGGGCACGTGCTGGAACACGTGACCCTGGAACTCTCGCACCTCATCGGACGCGAGGTGTACTTCGGCAAGACGCTCTGGGCGGGCGAGCCGGGATTGTTCCGCGTGATCGTTGAGTGCCCGGAACACGAGTGGGCCGAGGACCTCGTAGCTGGCGACCTGCTGGAACTGGCCAGGACCGTTGTCACCGAACTGGTAGCGGGCCGCTGGCCTGACGCCGTCATCGGGGCCCTCCGGGCCGGCGGCCAGCCGGCCCCCGGACCTGAACTGCAACGCGTCGCCATGGCTTACGAGGAGAACCGGCTGGGGGTCACGACCGCGACACTTGCCCGCGCCGCCAGGCAGCGCGGCATCCCGGTGCGCAGGCTGACGGACGCGGCACTCCTCCAACTCGGCTATGGATCCAACAGGCGGCTGGTCTGGGCGGCGAGCACAGAGGAGACCTCGGTCGTCGGGGTGGACATCGCCGGTGACAAGGCGGTCACCAAGCAGCTGATGTCTGCCGCGGGCATTCCCGTGCCGGAAGGCATCGTCGTTCAAGACGCGGCGGAAGCCGCCGCGGCCTTCGGCCGGCTCGGCGGCCGGGCCGTCGTGAAGCCAGTGTCGGGTAACCACGGGCGGGACGTCTTCATCGTTGAGTCGGCCGAGGAAGCGCGCAGCGCGTTCGCCGTGGTCGGCGCCAACGGCGGCGCGGCCCTCGTCGAGGACTACGTTGCGGGCACCGACTACCGCGTCCTGGTGGTGGGCGACCGGGTCGTCGCGGCCGAACTGGCCGTCGCCCAGGTGACTGGCGACGGAGTCCTCGACATCGCCGCCCTGGTGGAGCGGGCCAATGCGGACCCGAGGCGCGGGGTCGGCCATGAACGGCCGCTCACCAGGATCACCCTGGACCAGGCGGCGCTCGACCACCTTAAACACCAGAGCCTGGCGCCGGCGTCGGTGCCAAGAGCGGGTCAGGTGGTCAGGCTCCGCCACAACGCCAACCTGTCCACCGGCGGAACGAGCAAGGACGTGACCGACGTCCTCCATCCGGCGGTAGCCCGGATGTGCATGCGCGCGGCGGCGACCATCGGACTCGACGTCTGCGGGATCGACCTGCGCCTGCATGACATCACCCAGCCGCCGGGCACCCTCTCGCAGACGGGCGGCATCATCGAGATCAACGCCTCGCCCGGCCTGCGCATGCACCTCCAGCCGAACGAGGGCAAGCCGCGCGATGTGGCCGGCTACATCGTCGACAAGCTGTACCCGCCGGGCGTGCCGTCCCGGGTGCCGATCGTCTCCGTGACCGGCACCAACGGGAAGACGAGCACGGTCAGGCTGACGGCGCACCTGTTGCGTCATTCGGGTCTGCTGGTCGGCATGACCTCGACCGAGGGGGTCTACATCGGCGATGACCTGGTGCACGACTCCGACGCTACAGGCCCGCGGTCAGCGGACATCGTGCTTGGCGACCCGGCCGTGCAGGCCGCCGTCCTTGAGACCGCCCGGGGCGGGATCGTGCGCCGCGGGCTGGGTTACGATCGTGCCGATGTCGCGGTGATCACCAATATCACCTCTGATCACATCGGTAACGATGGCGTCGAAACCATCGATGACCTGGTCGACGTGAAGGCGCTCGTCGCCGAGGAGATCAGGGAGAACGGCCACCTGGTGCTGAACGCCGACGACCGGCACAGCGCCGGCCTGGCCTGGCGCCCGTCCGTGCGGGACCGGCAGCCGGTCATCAGCTACTTCAGCGTCTCGCCGGGCAACCCGGTCATCGCCGAGCACCTGCGGGCCGGCGGCACGGCGTACCTGCTGCACGACGGGGACCTTGTCGAGGTCACGGACGGCGTCCGCATCACCCTGGCCAGCGCGCGTGATGTCGCGCTGTGCGCGGACGGCCAGGCGGATTTCATGGTCGCCAACGTCCTGGCGGCCATCGCCGCGGCGCGCTCGCTCGGCGTGTCCGTCGCTGCCATCCGCACCGCGCTCGAGGTTCTCGATCCCAGCAGGGACAACCCCGGCCGGCTCGAGACGTTCCGCGTCGGTGAGATCCCGGTGGTCCTCGACTACGCGCACAACCCCGCAGCCCTAGACGCAGTGGGGCAGTTCATTCACGGACGCTGGGGCAGAGACGGCGTCGCGGTGCTCACCCTGCCCGGGGACCGGCCCGATTCCCAGGTGGCGGCCAGCGCGCAGGCCGTTGCCCGGGCGTTCGACCGGGTGGTCATCTACGAAGATCTCGACCTGCGTGACCGCGAACCGGGTGAGATGACGAAGCTGATCAGTGCGGCGCTGACAGCCGCCCGGCCGGACATCCGCTACGAGCACGCCACCAGCATGCAGCAGGCGGTCGTCCGCGGCCTGACGCTGGCCGCGGAAACCGACCCGGTACTGGTCGTATACGAGAAACTGGCACCGGTTCAGCAGCTGCTCGCCGCGCTCGGCGCGGAGCGCGGTGCCGATCTGCTCGCCGTGGCCCACGGAGGCCGCTGACCATGAAAATCGGCAAGCGACCGCAGGAACCGCCCTCCGCCGACGGCCGGGCGGCTGCGCCCAGCGAACTCGTGGACCGGGCCTGGGAAGCCTATGACGCCGAACTGACCAGGACACGCACCTTCTCGACGATGACCTGGCGGATACCGTTCCTGCTCGGCTACCTGGCGCGGGTCGCCTGGGCAGCCAGCCGGGTTGACTGCGTGATCATGATCGTCGCCAACCTGATCTACGGCGTGATGAGCGCGGTCGGGCTGCTCGGCGCCAGTGAGGTGCTGACCGCGCTGTTCGCCAGTTCCCCGACCCTGGGACGGGTGAAGGCCGCGCTGCCCGCGCTGCTGTTCGTCATGGGAGTCGTTGTCATCAAGTCGCTGACAGGGCTGACCATGGACTGGGCAGAAGACCGGCTTATGCCCGGGGTCTCCCGGGTGGTCGAACGGCGGCTTTACGCCGCGACCACCCAGGTGGAGCTGGCGGCGTTCGACACCCCGGGGTTTTACGACGGCCTTCAGCGTGCCCGCGACCGCGGGATGTCTGAGGCGGCACGCCTCGTCCAGGTCACGGTCAGCGTTGGCGTCGGACTCATAAGCCTGGTGGCGTCGGCGAGCGTGCTCTGGATACTGTCGCCGGTGCTGGTGCCGCTGCTGCTGGTGGCGGCACTCCCGGACGCGTGGGCCGCGATCCGCTCCGCCCGCGTGCGCTACCTGGTCAGCTATGAGCTTGGGGTGTGCCGGCGGCGCAAGCTGATCCTGGCCGACCTGATGGTCAACCGCAGTTCCTCGGCCGAGGTGCGGTCGTTCAACATGCGCGACTTCCTGCTGCGCTCCTACGACGTGCACGCGTCATACGAGCGCGCCGTGCGTCTGCGTCTCGCCCGCCGCCAGTCCCTGGTACGGCTGACCGGCGACGCGGCCGGCGGGATCGGTCTTGGCCTCGTGTACCTGGCGCTCGGTGTGCTGGTCACCATCGGCTGGATCGGGCTGCCAGCGGCGGGCACGGCGGTGCTTGCCATACAGCTTGCCGTGGGTGCGCTATCCGGGCTGCTCGTCTCGGTCAACCAGTGTTATGAATCCGGTCTTTACTTCAGCGACTACCTCGACTTCTGCCAGGACGCGGAGCGCACGATCACGTCGGCCGGGGGGCTGCCCGCCCCGCAGGGCTTCTCGGTCATCCAGGCATCGGGGATCAACTTCACGTACCCGGGCATGGAAGAGCCCGCGCTCACGGACGTGTCGATCGAGATCCGCCGCGGTGAGGTGATCGCCCTGGTCGGAGAAAACGGCTCGGGCAAGTCGACGCTGGCCAAGCTGCTCTCAGGCCTGTACGAGCCGCGCAGCGGTGAGATCCGCTGGGACGGGCTGTCCATCGCCGAGATGGACCGCGAGCAACTGCGTGACCGGATAGCGGTGATTATGCAGGATTACACGCGCTGGCCCATGACCGCCCTGGAGAACATCACGATGGGCCGGACGCGCGATGACCGGCTGCTGGCCAAGGCGACCGCCGCCGCGGGCACGGACGACGTCATCGGATCCCTTCCTAACGGGTACGACACTCAGCTGGACCGGCGGTTCCGCGGCGGCATCGAGCCCTCCGGCGGCCAGTGGCAGCGCATCGCTATCGCTCGCGGCCTCTACCGGGACGCCGACCTGCTGGTCTGCGACGAGCCCACGTCTGCGCTCGACGCCCGCGCCGAGCACGCCCTGTTCGAGATGGTCCGGGAGCACACCGCTGGCCGCACCGTGCTGCTGATCACCCACCGGCTGGCCAGCGTCCGGTACGCCGACCGGATTTACGTGCTGGACGGCGGCCGGATCGTGGAGCACGGTGACCATGACTCGCTGATGGCCAGCGGCGGTCTGTACGCCACCATGTACGATCTGCAGGCCTCGGCATACGCCTCGGTCGACCCGGTTGCCCAGCGGTCCTGGCACTGAGCTGGCTCAGCGCATGCCGCATCAAATCAGCTGCCCAGGATGAGTGGAACAAGCTGCCGTTTCGGGATAACGACTTCGATTTTCCCGAACGGCAGCTTGTTCCACCTCTTAGACCACGCGGATCTGTCAGGTCTGGCCGGCGAACCGCCGGTGCCATACCGGGACGGCTGCCTTCATCAGCCGTGTGGCGTACGGGTTTCCCTCGTCGCGCAGCACGGTCATGCTCAGCGATGACGACCACCTCGGCAGGCGGGCCG
>Ga0209112_10000270_pt1 | contig 10157 bp, 15 predicted proteins | sample TexAe_OM3H0_O3_FD_187947 | JGI IMG/M metagenome (GOLD analysis project Ga0209112, IMG submission 187947) | Forest soil microbial communities from Davy Crockett National Forest, Groveton, Texas, USA - Texas A ecozone_OM3H0_O3 (SPAdes) (version 2) | ecosystem: Environmental > Terrestrial > Soil >...
GGCGGCGGGGCGGGTCGATCAGCCGCCGGACCCGCTGCGCGTCGGCGGTCCCGCCCGCCCCCAACGCGCCGACCGGAGCGCCCGCGGCCGCGACCGCCAGCAGCGCTCCGGCCAGCGTGAGCCGGTCCTCGCGCCGGGTGGCGGCGTCGTCGGCGGCCACCTCCACCAGCTCGCTGACCTGGCTCGCGGCCCGGGCGAAGAACCGGACCGCAGGGAACGCGTCCTGCAGCGCGCGGCTGACGGTGAGCAGCAGGTGGTGCCGCCCGGTCAGGTGGGCCCGCTCGTGGGCCAGCACCGCGTCCAGCTGGCGGCCCTTGAGGCAGCGCATGGCCCCGGTGGTCAGCACGATCTGGCGGCGGCCCGGCAGGCAGTAGACGGCAGGCTGGCCGTCTTCGATGATCCGGACTCCGTCCGGTCCCGGTCGGGCCACCATCGTCAGCACTTCGTCGTGCCGGGCCCGCCGGCGACGTCCGTCGGCCAGCGCGGCCCCCGTGCACCAGGCGATGCGGCCCAGCACGGTCAGCACCACCAGGCTGCCCAGGCCCGCCGCCAGCGCGCCGGCCGGGGTCGAGTACTGGGCCCACATGCCGTCCAGGCAGGTACGGAACCCGGCCAGGGTCAGGGTGGCCGGCAGGCACGGGACCGCCAGCGTCGCCCCGGCCGTGACGACGGCGCCGACGATCGAGGCCCCGCCGGCCAGCCAGATCGCGATGGCCGTGCGGGGCGCGCGCAGGGCCCAGGCGGCTCCGGGCAGCCACCGCGAACCCGCCACCACGGCCCCGGCCGCGTACAGCAGCAGGACGGCGACCGTGAGCGCGGTCATGACGGGGCCCGCCGTCCGGAGTCCCGCTCTTCCGCCGCGTCCAGCGCCGCCCGCAGCGACGCGATCTCGGCCGGATCCATCGCGCCGACCAGCCGCACCAGGGTGGCCGCCGGATCCGGCGCGACCGACAGCGCCTCGTCCAGCAGCTGGGCCACGTAGTCGTCGCGGGAGCGGGCCGCCTGGTACCAGTAGGCCCGGCCGTTCTTGTGCCGGGTCAGCCAGCCCTTGTGGAACAGGTTCTCCATCACGGTCTGCACCGTGTTGAAGGCCAGCGGACGCTCCCGGTTCAGCTGGTCAGAGACCTCGCGTACCCGCACCGGAGCCTCGGTGGCCCAGACCACATCCATGATCGAGGCTTCCAGGTCGCCGAACCGGGCCATCTCGTCTCCTTCGGGGTTGCGTCACTTTATGGCCTAAGCGCCTTAGGTGACAAGGCGGCTTCTGCACCAGATACCCAGCTGATACTCAGGTTGCGGCCATAATCACCTAAGTACCTTAGGTGATACAGTGTGTCCCCCTGCGCCGCCCCGCGCTGGAAGGAAGCCGCCATGTTTTTCTTGTCCGCCGCCCCGCAGGCCGCCTGCCGCAGCGCGCTCTGGGGCGGTTTCGCCGGGCACGTGCTGCTGCCCTGGGCGCTGCAGGGCGTGGAACCCCGGGGCGAGCTGCTGGAACTGGGCAGCGGCAGCGCGGCCATGGCCGCGGGCACGGCCGCCCGGTACCCCCAGGTCCACGTCACCGCCACCGACCTCGACCCGGCGATGGTCCGGGCCGCGGCCGCGCGGCTCGCGCGTTACCGGAACGCCGGGGCCGAGCAGGCTGACGTCATCCGGCTCCCGTTCGCCGATGACTCGTTCGACGTGGTGACCTGCTTCCTGATGCTGCACCACGTCGGTGACTGGCGCCGGGCCATCGAGCAGGCGTACCGCGTGCTCCGGCCCGGCGGCACGTTCGTGGGCTACGACCTGGCCGACGCCTTCCTCGGCCGGGCCAGCCACGTGACGGACCATTCACCGCACCGGTTCCTGCGCCCGGGGGACATGCTGGGCGCGCTCGGGTCCGCCGGTTTTGAACGGCAGCAGGTCAGCTGGGGATTTGGCCGCCAGCTCATCCGCTTCATCGCGGTCAAGCCCAGCTGACCGGCCGGTGGCGGCGCGCGGCCCGGGGCTGTATTACGGTGACAGCGGAGGGTCGGCATGCATGTGCTGCGGAGCGTGCGCACCGGCGGGCTGCGCCTGCGGGGGATGGGCCTGCGGGGGATGGGCCTGCGGCCGGCGGCCGGGCCGGGGGCGCGGCCGGTACTGAACTGGGTCGGCGACGAGCGCGTCGCGATCAGCGGCGTGCCGTCGGCGGTGATGCTGGCCGACCTGGCTGAGCAGGGAGTGACCCACGTGGTCAACTGCCGGCCCCGGCTGGACGTGTGGTGGACCGGGGATCTGGCCGCCGAGCAGGCGGCGTTCGGGGCCGGGCAGGTCGCGCACGCGCCGATGCAGGACCACGGCCTGCGGCAGCGGCCTGCGGCGTGGGCGGCGGCCGCGGTCTTCGCCGCCCGGGTGCTGGACGAGCAGCCCCAGGCCGGCATCCTCATCCACTGCACCGCCGGCCGGCACCGGTCGGTCATGCTCGCCTACGCGGTGCTCCGGCTGCGCGGGCGCGACCGTGACCAGGCGGCCGCGCTGGTGCTGCGCTACCGGCCCGAGGCCGAGCTGCTCCCGGCCTACGTGCGCAGCGTCGAACGCTGGCTGGCCTCGGGTCACCCGTCCCGGCGGGCGGATGTGTGACGCGGCGGCGCCTGGCCGGCAACTAGAGCTGTGACCGACAGGACAGCGCAAACCCAGCCGACGAGGGCGGACAGTGGCGCTACCGCCGAATTCGAGCGGCTCTACCGGGCGAACGTGGACGCGGTGACGGCCTACTTCGCCCGGCGCACCACGGACCCGCACGTCGTCGCCGACCTGGTCGCCGACACGTTCGTGGCGGTGATCACCGGCTTCGGCTCCTTCGATTCCAGCAAGGGCACGGCCCGGGCCTGGGTGTTCGGCATCGCCCGGCGGGTCTACGCCTCGTACTGCGAGTCGTACCGCCACCAGCAGAACAAGATGCAGCGGCTGGCCGGCCGCCGCGACCTGGAGCCGGACCAGGTCGAGGAACTGCTCGCGCGGATCGACGCGGAGCGGGCCGGCCGGCAGCTGGTCACCGGGCTGGCCGCGCTGCCGGACCGCGACCGGGCCGTGGTCGAGCTGGTGGACCTGGCCGGCCTGCGGCCCAACGAGGCGGCGGCCGTGCTCGGGCTGGCCCCGGGCACGGTGCGGATGCGGCTCATGCGCACCCGCGCCCGCCTGCGCCGCAACTACCAACCAGAACAGGGGTGATCGCAATGACCAAATTCGCCGACGATCTCTATGACGACCTGATGCGGGCGCACGGGCCGGCGCTGGCCGCCACCCGGGCCCCCGTCCCCGCGCGCCGGCCGCTGGCCTCGCGCCGGCTGGTCCTGGCCGCCAGCGCGGGCGGGCTGGCCGTCGCGGCCACCGCCGGTTCCCTGGTCGCCGTGAGCGGGACCCCGGCCTACGCGCTGACCACGAACCACGACGGCTCGATCAGCCTCGCGGTCTATAGGGAAGCCGGCGTGGCTCAGGCCAACGCCAAGCTCCGGGCCATCGGGGCCCGGGTGATCGTGGTGCCGGCCGGGGCCGGGTGCCCGAGCGTCGGCTCGCTGCGCAAACCGGCCGTGCCGGTGACCGGCCCGGTCCGGGTGCAGGGCTCGGTGAGCAGCGACGGTTCGGTCACCGTGAACGCGCAGGGTGTCCCGCGCGGCGACGTCATCGTGGTCGCCACCGAGACCAGCGGTAAGACCAGGGAGACGGCCTCGGCGATCACCTCGCTGCCGGTGCCGCACTGCCTGAGCCTGCCCACGCCCCCGCCCGGATCGGGCAGCGGCCACAGCTCGGGCTGATCAGGCCCAGGGGCCCACGCCGCCGACCTTCTCGATCGTGTAGCGCACGGTGAAGCCGGGTCCCCGCGGTGCGGGGAACCCGGCGTCGGGGGACACGTAGACCTTGGTCAGCCGGTCCAGCAGGTCCCAGGTCTGGTCGCTGGGCTCCACGGTGGCCCGGGCCTGCAGCACGGCGTAGGGGTTCATGAACACACCCGGCTCGGCGGGTGCGGTGAAGGAGAGCACCACCCGGGGGTCGCGCTCGATGTTGCGCACCTTCCGGTACCGGCTCATGTGCCCGCTGACCAGGTCGTCGCCGTCCAGGCCGACCCAGATGACGCTCACCTGGGGGCTGCCGTCGGGGTTGATCGTGCTCAGGTGGGCCAGCGGCCCGGCTTCGATCACCGTGCGCAGTTCGTCGGGAAGAGCGGCCATGACCAGCCTTTCTGAAAATTCCGGGCGATGGCCGAACAGTACTGCCGAGTCAGGCCACCAGCGACTGCAGCAAGGTCCAGCGGGTCTCGGCCGGGGGCGCGACGGGCTCAGCGGCCCGGTGGCCGGGGCCGGGCAGGTCGGCGATGACCCGGGCGATCCCGCGCAGCGTCCGGGCGGACAGCACGTCTTCCAGCCGCTGGTCGAGTTCGTCCAGCGAGATGCGGCCGTCCGCGACGGCGGCGCAGAGCACGTCGGCGGCCACGTCGCGGTCGGCGTTCGACGCCAGCAGGTCCGGCCCGAGGCCGTCGTCGCGGTCGGGACCGGGCCAGACGGATACCGGGATGACCGGGATCATCGCTCTCCCTCAGATCGCGGCGCGGCGGATGGTGACCTGGCCGCCGGCCAGCAGGGCCACCGCCAGCACGGCCAGCAGCCCGGTCAGGCCGGCGGCGGTGAGGCCGGTGAAGAAGTGGTGCACGCTGGTCCAGCCGTGGGCCCAGCTGACCAGCACCGTCGCCGCCAGTCCCACGGTGACCTGGGCCGCGACGAACGCGATCGTGCCGATGAGGCCCCACCGCCGGTAGACCAGGCCGTACCACATCCCGTACACGAACAGCAGCGTCAGCCCCACGAACGAGGACAGCCAGGTCAGGTACCAGGGCCCGTCGAGCAGGTAGGGCACGCGGAAGAAGCCCATCTGCACGCCCCAGCCGTTGGTGGCCCGCTCGATGGCCTGGAACCCGGCCAGCGCCAGCCCGTCCGCGGCGGACAGGACGACGGCCAGCAGTGCGGTCCCGGCGTAATAGGTGCGGCGGCTGACCCCCAGGGACAGTCCGAACGGCAGCCACCGGCCGATGCTGTTCACCCCGAGGACCAGGAAGTACAGGAAGATGCTGCACAGCGCGCCGGTGTAGTGGCCGTCCGGGACCGAACCGGCTCCCGCCGGGTCGCTGTTCGGGACCAGCGCGTAAATGGCGATGTTCACGCCAAAGCTGAACGCCAGGATCCACCAGGTGACCAGCAGGTAGGGGATCGGCTGGACCAGGTGGTAACGGGCGACCTTGATCCACGTGCTCATGCGCTTACCCCTTCCGGGTCGGCGGCCTCGGCTTCCTCGGCGGCCTCGGATGCGGCGGGCCAGCCAGCCGCATGCACCACCAGTTGCTGCAGCGTCAGCGGGACCAGATCGAGCCCCAGCGACCGGGCCCGGGCCCGGGCGGCCTCGTCCAGCGGCCCGACCGTCACGACGGACGCCTGGGATCCGAGGCGGCGCCGGTCCCAGACCGGCCGCCCGGCGGTGAAGTCCTCCACCGCCAGCACCGGGCCGCTCACCGTGGTGGCCACGCCGCGCAGGCCGTCGGCCGCGGCCTCGAGCACCACCCGGCCCTGGTCGAGGACCACCACCCGCTCGAACAGCGCGGCTGCCTCGTCGATCAGGTGGGTGGACAGCAGGACGGTCCGGGGACGCTCGGCGTACTCGGCCAGCAGCCGGTCGTAGAAGATCTGCCGGGCCACCGCGTCCAGGCCCGCGTACGGCTCGTCGAACAACGTCACCTCGGCCCGGGCGGCCAGGCCGATCGTGATCCCGAGGGCCGAGCGCATGCCTCGCGACAGCTTCTTGACCGCCTTCTTGGGCCGCAGGCCGAAGTCGGCGGCCAGCGAACCGGCCAGCCGGGCATCCCAGTTCGGGTAGAACCAGGACGCGGCCCGCAGCGCGTGGCCGACCTTGATGTCGGGGTAGGCCTGGTCCTCGCGGACGAACACCATCCGCCGCAGCACCGGCTCATTCTCGGCCGGCGGCTGGCCCAGCACCCGGACGTCACCGGACGACGGGAACTCCTGGCCCGCGAGGATGCGCAGCAGCGTGGTCTTGCCCGCACCGTTGCGGCCGAGCAGCCCGGTGATCGACCCGGGGTCGAGCTCGATGCTCACGTCGTCCAGGGCGACCTGGTCCCGGTAGCGCCGGGTCAGGCCGGCCACCGCTATCGCCGGGGTCATACCGTGACCCCTGACCGTGAGTCCCGGTGTGGCTGATCGGGCTGGTCGTTCTCCCCGATCAGCTCGATCAGCTCTCCGGTGCCGATGCCGAGCCGGCTGGCCTCGGTGAGCATCGGCCGCAGGTACCGGGCGACGAAATGCTCCCGGCGCTGCCCGAGCAGCCGCTGCCGCGCACCGGCCGCGACGAACATGCCGATGCCGCGGCGCTTTTCCAGCAGGCCGTCGTCGGCCAGCAGGTTGATCCCCTTGGCCGCGGTGGCCGGGTTGATCCGGTAGAAGGCGGCCAGCTCGTTGGTCGACGGCACCCGCGCCCCCTCGGCCAGGCCGCCGTCGGCTATCTCCGCCGCCAGCCGCTCGGCGACCTGGGTGAACAGCGGCGTCCCCTCGTCGAGGCCAGCCATTTCCGGCAAGATCCCACCTCCTGCGACGGCTTACTGGTTCATTACTTGAGTAATGTACCGACGAACAAGCCGGCATTTCAAGGGGTTTTCTCGGCCGGCGACGGCTAGGCCGCGGCGCGGGCGATGCTGATCTCCCAGTAGGCGAACGCGAGCTGGGCCGCCGCCATGGCCAGGAAGCCGAGCGTCCACCCGACCGTCGTGGCGTCGTTGCCGCCGAGCGCGGCCGTGACCACGCCCAGCGCGACCAGCACCCCCGCACCGGCCGCGCGCGCGCCGGCAAAGCCGCGAAGATGGCGGTACTCCCAGGGGGAGATGAGCCGCTGCGGGCCGGATCGCGGCGGTGATGCCCACCATGTCCGTAGATCGTTCCTCGATATCTCCATGATTAAAGTGATATCACTTTGATAGATGATGTCAAGCAGAAAAGGGGGTGACGTCCTCGTGCTGGTACCGGGAGCGGGGCGCCCGGGCCCGGGCTATCCGGGCTGGTCGTCGTCGGGCGCCCCCGGGCTGGTCCGGGCCTGGTTGGCCACGGACGGCCGGCCGCGGCGCCGCATCGGCCCGGCCCGGTCGGGCAGCCGGCCCGCGTCCGCCAGCGCCCGGCGGAGCAGGAATTCGATCTGGGCGTTGGTGCTGCGCAGTTCGTCACCGGCCCATCGGGCCAGGGCGTCGTGGATGGCGGGGTCCAGCCGCAGCAGGACGCTCTTGCGTTCGGTCACCGTGGCTCCGCACCTGCCGTCACTGGTAGAGGGTGCCGGTGTTGACGATCGGCTGGGTGGCCTGGTCGCTGCACAGCACGACGAGCAGGTTGGAGACCATCGAGGCCTTGCGCTCCTCGTCCAGCTCGACGACGTCCTCGTCCTGGAGCCGCTGCAACGCCAGCTGGACCATGCCGACCGCGCCCTCCACGATCCGCTGCCGCGCGCCGACCACCGCGGAGGCCTGCTGCTGGCGCAGCATGACCTGGGCGATCTCCGGGGCGTACGACAGCCGGGTCAGCCGCGACTCGATGATGCGCACCCCGGCCGGGGCGACCCGCGCGGCGATCTCGGTGGAGAGCTCGCCGGTGACCTCGTCGGCGTTGTCCCGCAGCGACCGCTCACCTTCCCGGCTGCTGGTGTACGGGTAGCTGTTGGCGATGTGCCGGACGGCCGTCTCGGCCTGGATCGTGACGAACTGGGTGTAGTCGTCCACGGAGTAGGTGGCGCGGGCGGTGTCGGCGACCTGCCAGACGACCACCGCGGCGATCTCGATCGGGTTGCCGTCGGCGTCGTTGACCTTGGCCTGGGCCGATTCCTGGTTGCGGATCCGGGTGGAGACCACGATCCGGCGGGTGAACGGATTGACCCACTGCAGGCCCGGCTCCCGGATGCTGCCGCGGTAGCGGCCGAACAGCTGGACCACCCGGGCCCGCCCGGGCGCGATCGGCGTCAGGCCGGCCAGCACCAGGGCGCTGGCCAGCAGGATCAGCGCGGTGATCAGGCCGAGCGCCACCGCGGCGGCGCCATGCTGTCCGTGGGCGTAGATGGCCAGGATCACCCCGGCCACCACGCCCGCCAGCCCCAGCGCCAGCATGGCCAGGCCGGGCAGGAAGCGCGCCGCGCGCTCGGTCTCCGGCTGGTCAGGCCGTCTCGAGCCGGTCGCCGCCTCGGTCTGGGTCGCCATCTGGTGCTCCTCTGATGGGAGAAAATCGATATCTGAAAGATATCATTTTTGACGACCTCTAGAGTTGGCCCGTGAAGTTCTCGCTGTGGCCCCGCAACAACCGTCCCCCTGCTCACGTCCTGGCCGAAGTACGGGAGGCCGACGCGAACGGCTGGTACGGCGTCTGGCTCGCCGACCACTACATGCCGGATACCGGTGACACCACGCCGGCCCGCGGCGACATCTACGAGTGCTGGGGGCTGCTTCCGGCCATGGCGGTCGTGAGCGAGCGGGTCCGGCTCGGCACCCTGGTCTCGCCGACCTCGGTCCACCACCCGGCCCTGCTGGCCAAGCGGGCCGCGACGATCGACCGGCTCTCCGGCGGCCGGCTGGTGCTCGGGCTCGGCGCGGGCTGGCAGCTCAACGAGCACCACGCCTACGGCATCGAGCTGGAGCCACCCGGCCAGCGGGTCAGCCGGTTCTCCGAGGCGATCGCGATCGTCCGGTCGCTGCTGGACGAGGAGACCACGACGTTCCACGGCGAGTTCTACGACTTCACCGACGCCCCCTGCGACCCCAAGCCGGTCCAGTCGCCGCTGCCGCTGCTGGTCGGCACCAAGGGCCCGCGCATGCTCCGCATCACCGCCCGCTACGCGAACGAGTGGAACACCTGGTCCGCCCCGGAGCTGGCCGAGCGCCGCCAGGCCCTGGCGCAGGCCTGCGACCAGACCGGCCGCGACCCGGCGACCGTCTGGACCTCGGTCAACGCCCTGATCGACCTGGACGGGAGCGGCCCGCCGTTCGGCCGCACCCTGGCCGGAACGGCCCCGCAGCTCATCGACCAGCTCGGCCAGTTCGCCGAGCTCGGCTTCGACGAGTTCATCCTGCCCGACTGGAACCTCGGCTCCACCGAAGCCGAATGCCTGGACCGCGCCGCCCGCATCAAAGCCGAGGTCTTCGACCAGCTCCCGTCCTGACCGGCGCCCGGCGAGGACCCATCGGCGGTTTGCTACGTGACCAGGTAAATAAACAATGCCGCGCAGGCTGCCGATATGGCCAGCAGGGTTGCGCTGACGAATTTGCAGAACCAGCGTATGAACTCAAAGTGCGGGCGCCCGGGCAGCCGCAGCGACACGGCTATGTATTCGAGCCAGTCCTCCATCTGCGCCACGTAACCCATTACCCGGGTAAAAATCTGCGCCATTCCGGCCCCCAGTGCCGCGAGAAACGGAAGCAGCAGCGGCAAATAGGTGTGGTTTCCGGCATTGAAGTGAGCGAAGAAGTAGGCCAGAGCGGCGCCTATAGCGGTGTAGAACCAGATCGCCGCCTTCCAGATCAGGTCGATGTAGTACCGGTACAGGTCGGAGAACAGAACGTACTGGCGCCACAGGAGGTTGCTGTCGCTGACCTCCTCGCCGGCGGTCGCCCAACCGTCCCGCGAGAAAGACGACGGCACCACCGGTACCGGTGGCGGGCCTTTCCTCAGTAATGGCCGCCAGGCCCGTAGGTGATCCTCGGCGACGGGCCGCTCGTCGTCGTACGGCTGATGCCCGCGCTCATCGCTCATCGCTGTTCCTTCCGCAATTCAGCTACGGCCGAGGTCGGCGCGTGGTGAAGTGTCAGGCTCGGCGGCGCCGGCGAATGTGGCGTCCATTGGTGCGGAGGACGTACTGATGCCGCTGATGCAGTCCGTGTCTCCGGCCCAAGCCGGGCGGACGCCGGCCATCAGGTTCTGGACCAGGGCGGCGGCGAAGGCCGGGCTGAGCGGCTGGTCCGGGGTGGGCAGCAGCAGGCGGACCAGGCCACCATCGCCCGCGCCGCCGCCTGACCCCGCGGTCGCCCCGCCAGTCACAGGAGAAACCGGAGTCCCAGTAGTGCCGGACCCCCACGGCATCAATGGCGTCATTGAGTACGCCATAGGGAC
>Ga0209112_10000271_pt1 | contig 10142 bp, 8 predicted proteins | sample TexAe_OM3H0_O3_FD_187947 | JGI IMG/M metagenome (GOLD analysis project Ga0209112, IMG submission 187947) | Forest soil microbial communities from Davy Crockett National Forest, Groveton, Texas, USA - Texas A ecozone_OM3H0_O3 (SPAdes) (version 2) | ecosystem: Environmental > Terrestrial > Soil >...
CTCGGACCGGGAGAGGTTGGTCGGGAGATACCGGAGCACCCGGAGTTCGCTCGGGCTGAGCTTCCCCACCCCGGCCGGCGCGGGCGGGTGGCCCGGCGGCAGGGAAGATCCGCGCATCACGTCGAGGATCACGGTCAGCAGGGCCGGGTGGGCCGTCTGGTGCCGGGGCATGGCCTCGAGCAGCTCAGGGGTGCCCGTCATCGCGAACGGCAGGACGAGCCGGTCCGCCTCCGCCAGGTCCAGCGCGCACTCGACGGCGGCGAAGGCGGCGCGCTGATCACCGAGGTCGCGGTGCGCGAGAGCCGCCAGCAGATGGGCCTCAACGACTGTCATGTAGCCGATGACCGGAGCTTTCCCGGCCCGGACATTGTCGGCCGCGGCGAGAGCAGCAACAGGGTTACCTTCGGCCAGGCAGATGCCCGCGCGGGCGTTGCTGATCTCCCCGGAGCGGGCCAGGCCCGTACCGAGCGTGGCCAGCGAAGCCCGGGCCTGGGCCACCTGTCCGAGCCGGGCCTGGGCAGCCAGCCGGAAACCGGTCAGCTGGCCGGTCAGCGCGTGTGAGCCCTCCAGCTGCGCCTGCAACTGCTCGGCCGTGCGGTATTCGGCCAGTGCCTCGCTCGGCCGGCGCCGGCCGGACATCAGCAGGCCCATCCCCAGGTGCAGCAGCAGCCTCAGGCTGGGCCCGCTATCGGTCTCCAGGGCGCGGGCGGCCCGGCGCAGCCAGCAATCGGCCTGATCGAATTCGCCCGTCCAGATGAGAGCGCCCGCGAGGTTCACCAGCGCCGGCGAGATGACGGGTTCGGTGCCCCAGCCGTGCCGCTCCGCCACGGCTATCGCCTCTTCACACCGCAGCCGCGTCGTGGCGAAGGGCTCGATCTTCGAGGCGAAGGCCAGCTCAGCCAGACAGGCCACTTCGAGGTAGGGACGTCCGATCCGGCGGGCCAGCTCAGCGCCGGCTCGCAGGTGCCGCTGGCTGTCCCGGTTGCCGAGCGACCACGCCTCGACGATTCCGAGGTTCATGAGGGCCACCGCGCGCAGGTCGCTGTCGAGCGCGATGTCCTCGTCCGACTGCCCGGCCACCGGCGCGGCCAGAAACCTGACCTGATCGACCACCCCCGCGAGGTGGCCGCGCTTTCGCGCCAGCGACAGTCGCAGCGCCGCCGCCGCGACGTCGAGGCGGTGCTGGCGGTCCACCGCGGTGGCGGCGATCAACGTTTCGGCCACGCCCAGGTGGGCGGCCGCCTCGTTCAGGTGTCCCCGGGCCAGGTCGCTGGTGGCCCGGGCGAGAGGCAGATCCGGGCCGTCGGTCGCCGCGCCCGGCGGGAAGGCCTGCAGCAGCGTCTGGATTGTCTGGGCCTGCCCATCCAGCGTCAGGCCGAACGAATGGTCCGCGAGCAGCCGGGCCGCATCGGACCAGTCCCCCGCGGCCTGGGTATGCCGGACGGCGTCGACGATCTCGCCGTACTCGCTGAGCCATCCGGCGGCTAGCCGGTGCAGGGCCGGCACTTCCCCCGGCAGCCGACGGCGCAACTCCAGCCGGAGCAGGTCAGCGAAGAGGTGGTGATACCGGAACCAGGTCCGGGCCGGATCGAGCGATACGACGAACGCGTTGGCGTCTTCGAGGTCCAGCAGGATCCCCCCGGCCCCGGGGTGACCGGTCAGCAGATCCGCCAGCTCGCCGTTGACCCGGTCGAGCAGGGAGGTGCGCATCAGCAGCTGCTGGACCGCGGGCGGCTGGCTCTCCAGCATCTCGGCCAGCAGGTACTCGGCGACGGTCCGGCTGCTGCCCGAGAACTCCGCGACAAACCGCTCCGGGTCGGGGTGACTGGCCAGTGAGATCGCGGCGAGCCGCAGGCCGGCCACCCAGCCTTCGGTGCGCTGGTGCAGCTGCGCGGCCCCGGCTTCCGACAGGGTGACGCCCGAAGCCGCCAGGAACTCGCGGGTCTCCGGCCCGGTGAACCGCAGATCCGCGGTACGGATCTCAGCCAGGTCGCCGGCCAGGCGAAGTTTGTGCAGTCGCAGCGGCAGGTTGCGCCGCGTCGCGAGGATCACGTGCGCCTGCGGGGGCAGCCGCTCCAGCAGCTGGGTCAGCTGCTGGAGCGCTTCTGCCGAGGTCAGCTCGTGCAGGTCATCGATGATCAGGAAAGTGCGGTCACCCGTCTGAGCGAGCTCCGAACGGACGCGGTCGAGGATGGCCCCCTGGCTGAAGCCGGGAGTCGCGGCCAGCTGCTGGGCCTCGGCGGGCGTGCCGTGGGCCTGCCGGATGGCGCCCAGTACCGCCAGCCAGAACTGCTGGGAATCCCGCTGCCCGCGCTGCACCTGGACGACGGCCAGCCGATACCGCCGGCCCGGACCATCCGCCCAGGCGCGCAGCAGCGAGGTCTTGCCGCTGCCGGCGGGGGCCGAGATCAGCGTGACCTTGGCTGCGGCCGCGCGGTCGAGGGACGCGAGAAGTTCTCCGCGCTGAATCAGCCGCGGAGCTGCCGGACCCGGCTTTCGGTGATCTGCTCTGATAACCACTCGGCACCCAGGCCAAGACTATGCGCCGCGGGTCATCAGATCCAGGTGATGCGGGCTCACCTGATCCCGCTGGACAGTGGCGGCATGGGACCGGCAGCGGCCAGGTACGTGATCCGGATCAACGGCCATCTGGGGGCCACGTTGCTGTCCGCGTTCCCGGCGATGGCGTGGGAGCAGCGGGGCCGGGAGACCGTCCTGACCGGCGTCCTGGACCAGCCCGGGCTGTACGGCGTGCTGGCCGAGATCGAGGCCCTCGGCCTGGATCTGCTCGAGGTGCGCCAGCTTCCGGGAGATGACAGCGGGCGTCAGGCGCCGTAGGCGGGCATGACCTCGCCGCTGACCGGCGCGGCGGCGTCGCTGGCCAGGTAAGCCAGCAGGTCGGCGATGGCCTCCGGCGTGACCGAATGCGCCAGCGCGTCCGGGGGCGCGAACTGGCGGGTCTCGGCGGTGTTGAGCAGCTGCGGCGCGATCGCGTTGACCCGGATCCCGGATGGGCGCAGCTCCAGGTCGAGGATCCGGACGAGGTGGACGAGGGCGGCCTTGCTCAGGGCGTACGCGGCCTGCCCGGCGGCCGGCTCCAGGCCCGGACGGGAAGCCACGTGCACGATGGAACCCGCGCCGCGATCGCGCATGTACGGGACCACCGCCTGGGTCAGCCACAGGGCCGAGCCCAGGTTCACGTCGATCATCAGCTGCAGGTCGTCCGGCGTCACCGACAGCGCGTCGCCCAGGTGGTAGGCGCCGATGGTGTTCACCAGCACCGCGGGCGGGCCGACCTCGGCGGCGATCCGGTCGACGACGCTGCGGGCCGCGGCCGCATCGACGGGGTCAGCGATCTCGGCCCTGATGCCGTCCGGCAGTTCCTTCAGCCCCGATTCGTTCCGGTCGATCCCGGCCACGGTGAACCCGGCCGCCGTCAGCTTCGCCGCGGTCGCGCGGCCGAGTTCGCCGCCCGCACCGGTCACGATCGCCACTCGCTCGCTCATGCGTTGCTCCTTCCGGTCGGATCCAGGCTGGCCGCGGGGATGGTGAACGGACATCACCGGATTGTGGTGATTACCGGGGCGTTCCAGGGGCGGCGGCTCAACCAGCTGGTGACCCGGCCGGCTCGAAGGCGGCCGAGAACAGGTAGCTGGTGGCCCGGCCTGGGGCAGGTGCGAGCGCGCCGCGGACAGCTGCGCGGCGCGGCGGGAGTCATCGGTCACGCGCCCATGATGACCGGCGGTCAGGTGAGGGAGTGTCACCCGAAGCTGGCGAATCACCATGATCCGGTGATGGCTGCTCACCTGGGTCGCGGCGACGGTGGGGCGTGTTGCGAAAGCTGGCACGGCCGTCAGGCCCGTGCCCAGGAAAAGGGAGCTACCGTGACCTCACCCGCCGCTGGTGCCGGCTTCACCACGGACCTGCCCGACTACGCCCCGATCCCCCGGTCCGCGCTCGGCCCGGCCCTCAACGACCAGGGCTACTACGTCGGCCGGGTCGAACGGAACCTGTACTGGGTCACCGACGGTGTCTACAACTCGGCCTTCCTGACCACCGATGACGGGGTGGTCCTGTTCGATGCCCCGCCGAGCATCGGCCACAACCTGCGGCGGGCGGTGGACGAGATCGCCGCCGCCAACGGCGTGACCAACCGGGTGACCCACCTGGTCTACTCCCATCACCACGCCGACCACGGCGCCGCGGCCGCCCTGTTCGACGGGGACGTGGTCCGCGTCGGGCACGCCCAGACCCGGGAGTTCCTGGCCCGCGACGACGACCCGGCCCGGCCGCTGCCCGAGGTGACCTTCACCGACCGCTACACCCTGGAAGTGGGCGGTGAGCGGATCGAACTGGCCTGGCACGGCCCCAACCACACCCCGGACAACATCTACATCCACTTCCCGGGCCACGACACCCTCATGTTCATCGACGTCGTCAACGCCGGCTGGGTGCCCATCTACAACCTCAACCTGTCCGAGGACGTCATCGGCTACATGGGGGCCCCGGCCATCGCGCTGTCCTACCCGTGGACCCACCTCATCAGCGGGCACGTGGGCCGGCTCGCCACCCGCGATGACGTCGCGATCCACCAGCAGTACATCGCCGACATCGAAGCCAGCGCGAAGGAAGCGCTGACGTCGGTCAACCCGGTGCCGTTCTACGTGAACTACGGCGAGAACGTCTGGGCCGGGATCAGGGGCCACCTCAACACGGTGACCGAGCGCGCCGCCGCACCGATCATCGCCAAGTACACCGGCGTGCTGGCCGCCGCGGACATCGATATCTACACCACGACCACGACGTTCGCCATCATGCAGTCCCTACGGCTGGACCGCGGGCCCAGCGGGCCTGTCCATCCCTGAGCGCCGGCGGGCCGCCGCCCCGGGCGGCGGTCCGTCTCGCGGCGCCGGGACAAGGAGGAGCCTGCGAGCTGAGAGTAAGGTGCACCCATGGCGGGGCAGGAGACCGATGGCTCCCTGCGGGAACGTCGCATCACCGCGCGGGGCGCAGCGACACGGGACCGTATCGTCCAGAGCGCCGCGGATCTGATGTACGTCAAGGGGGTCAACGCGACCACCCTCGATGACGTGATCGCCGCGAGCGGCGTCAGCAAGTCTCAGCTGTACTGGCATTTTCCCGGTAAAGAAGACCTGACCCGAGCGGTCATTGCCCAGCGGGGCCAGGAAGTACTGGAACGGGAGAACCAGCGGCTGCAGCACCTTCATTCTTATCGCGGCCTCGTTCGCTGGCGTAACGCCCTGGTCCAGGCGAATTCCTTGCAGGACGGGGCCTACGGGTGCGTGCTCGGGTCCATGGCCAACGAACTCGCCGATCAGGACGAGCAGGCCGTGATGACCCTGGCCGGCCTGTTCGAATCGTGGGAGGAGCTATTGGCCGCGGGGCTGCGGCGGATGCAGGCGGAGGGAACGCTCAGCGCCGATGCCGACGCCGGCCGGCTGGCTACGGGGCTGATGGCCGCGCTCCAGGGTGGTTACCTGCTGGCCCGGACCGCGCACAACTGCCGGCCCATGGAGATCGCGCTGGACCTCGCGCTGGATCACGTCCGGTCTTATCTGATCGACGCCGGGTCCGGTGCCTGACCTTACCTATCGGTACGCGGGCCGCCCCGACGTGCTGTCCGTGGTCGCCCTGGTCGACTCGGCCTACCGAGGTGCGGACAGCCGGGCCGGGTGGACGTCGGAGGCCGAGCTGATCGACGGGCAGCGCACCGACGCGGTGACGGTTTCTGCCCTCATCGCGGAACCCGCTACGCACGTGCTGCTGGCCGAGGAGGCGGGCGTGCTGCAGGTGTGCTGCGAACTCCGGGAACCGGGCCGGCCGGGCGGCTCAGCCTACTTCGGCATGTTCGCCGTCCGCCCCTCGCGGCAAAGGGGCGGCTACGGGCGCCTGGTCCTGGCCGAGGCCGAACGGGTGGCGCGTGAGGAGTTCGGGGCGGCTGCCCTGGAGATGACCGTGATCCGGCAGCGCGAGTCGTTGATCGCCTGGTACGAGCGCCGCGGCTACCACCGGACCGGCGAGACCAAGCCGTTCCCGTACGGCGACGAGCGCTTCGGCGTGCCGAAGGTGAGCGATCTGGAGTTCGTCACCCTCACGAAGACGCTGCCCGGCCGGCCTGCCCGGCTGGAGGGTGATCATGACATTCGCTAGCTCTTCTGCACCTGGCGGCGGGATTTAAAAACATCAGCCGAATGCCTGATCCCCTGGGCGCCGGTGTTCAGCGAAGCGATATCGACATCAAAACCGACGTCGCCGGCAGGTCCTTCGACGCTGTATTCGAAAACAGTATCACTGCCGCCTTTCAGTATGTCGTACCATATGTCGAATTCACTCAGCGGGAAAGACACGAGAACAACGATGGACCCGGGTGTGGTCAGATTGCTTGTGTACGCCCAGCCGATGGTTTTGGGTCCTTGATTCCAGATGTCGAATGGGCTGAACCAAGCTTCCGCACTAGTGGCTATCCCGCCACCACCGTCGGCGCTGGAGATGGTCAGTACTCGCGAAAGGCCACCCTGAGAGAGATTGGGGTCATCCCATGAGCGGTTGACACCGACCTCATACGAACCTACCGCAAAGCCGCTGAGGCCAGGGGTAACGAGTTCGGGCGGTAGAGGATCGGAGGACATACGCTCACCTGCCTGTGGAGACGATCAATCAAGACCTGATGCCGCAAAATTTCGTAATTCTATATGCGGACATTTAAAGTTATGTACCTCTGGAGCCAAAGACCAGTCAAGAAAAATCTTGGCCAGCATCCGGAAAACACGCGCCCGCGCAAGCTCATCATCGTCACTCATTAAACGGCTGAGCCGCAGATCAGTGACCGTATGCTCATCTCTGGGCCAGATGACGATGGCCTTCTCGATCACGCTTATCCACATACCGCCTCCATCTGACCTCCACACGATCTCCACGGGATTTAATCTTCATGCAAGCAGTCCTGAAGGCACCGAAAGAGAGCAAAATAAATAAGAAACGACACACTTACTCATTGGCTCAGGACTCGGCCATCGGTAAACCGTGAGGCGAACGCGCGGGGCTATGAGGCCAGGACGGGCCGATATAGCCGGACCGCCAACGACGCCGCTGGTCATCGTAGGCTGGATCACCACGCGCGAGTCCCGGCCGGTCACCGGCCGGGGTCCAGGTCCTCCGCCGCCAGGGACTTCGCCGTACTGATGCTGACGGCGGCAGCAGAACGGGGCGGGGTCGATGGGTGTCTGGTTTCAGGAGTCGGTCCTGGCCGCCGGGAAACTGCGGCTCTTCTGTTTCTTTGTCGCCTTCATCGCGACGTTCCTTTTCATCCGGTTCAGTGTCCGGATGATTCGCGCGCAGGTGAAGTGGTGGCCCGGCAACGTCACGCCGGGCGGGGTACACATTCACCACGCGGTGTTCGGGGTGATCTTCATGTGCGTGGGCGGGGTCGGGGGCCTCGCGGTGCAGCAAACCCGCTCGTGGTGGGCGGCCGCGGCCGCGGCGTTGCTGGGCATCGGCATGGCACTGGTGCTGGACGAGTTCGCCCTCGTCCTGTTCCTGAAGGATGTCTACTGGGGCAAGCAGGGGCGGCTGTCGGTGGAGGTCGTCTTCATCGCCGTGGCCCTGTGCGGCCTGGCCCTCATCGGCTGGCTCCCGCTGGGCATCACCCCGTCGTCAGACCAAGGGTCGCGTCTGGAAAGCCTGCTGGGCATCGCGGTCGCCCTGGCGGTCAACCTTTTCCTCACCGTTATCTGCTTGCTCAAGGGGAAAACCTGGTCAGGCATTTTCGGTATCTACATCGGGCTGTTCGCGTTGATCGGCGCCATTCGGGTGGCCCGGCCGGAGTCCCCGTGGGCGCGCAAGCGTTACCCCGAAGGCTCCCGCAAGCTGACCAAGGCGATCGCCCGGGAGGAACGGTACGGGCGGCCGCTGACCCGGTTCAGAACCTGGTTTCAGGATCTGGTCGCGGGAGGCCCGAGTCAGGGCGGAGGCTGACTGCGTATCCGCCACTCGACCCGGGCGCCGGGCCGGATGGGCCTGCTGGTCACCGTTTCACAGTCCGCGACTATCGTTAGTCGGGCTAAGTAACCGATGAGGCTGTGGGGACGACAGGCATGAGGGCCAGCACGGACACCGGCCCGGCCGCCGACGATACGGCGCAGGCTCGGTACGCCTGGCGGGTCCTGTCGGTGACCAGCCTGGGGGTGCTGCTGGCCGGGACCAACACGTCCACCCTCGACGTCGCGCTGCCGGTGGTGGCCCGGCACTTCTCGGCCAATGCCACCCAGGCGTCCTGGATCGTCCTGTCCTACATGCTGGTGAACACCATCCTGATCCTGGTGTTCGGGCGGGTGGCGGACATCGTGGGCCGGCGGCGGCTGTACATGGTGGGCCTGGCCATCTTGACCGGGGCCAGCGTGCTCTGCGGTTTCGCGCCCTCCGCGCTGGTGCTCGCGGTCTGCCGCGCGCTGCAGGCGGTGGGGGCGGCCGCGCTCATCACCAACACCACCGCGCTGCTGACCGACGCGTTCCCCCGCCGGCTGCTGAGTACCGGCCTGAGCTTCAACGTCACCGGGGCGTCGGCGGCGCAGGTGGCCGGGCCGATCGTCGGCGGCGCGCTGGCGAGTTCCCTCGGCTGGCGGGCGGTGTTCTGGTTCAACGTACCGTTCGGTGTCGCGGGACTGCTGTGGGCCCTGCGCACACTGCGCCCCGACCCGCCGCGGCGCACCCACGAGCCGTTCGACTTCGTCGGCGCCGGGCTCACCGTCCCCCTGGTCGGGGGCCTGGTCCTGGCGTTGTCGGAGGGCGGCGCGCTGGGCTGGTCGAATCCGCTCGTGGTGGTCGGCGGCGTACTGTTCGCCGTGTCCTTGCCGGCCTTCATCGTCACGCAGCGCCGCCGCCGGTACCCGATGCTCGACCTGTCGGTGTTCAGCGACCGCGAGCGCTCCCTGGCCTACGCCAGCAACCTGCTCATGGCGGTCGCCCGCTTCGCGGTCGTGCTGCTGATCGCGCTGTACCTGCAGGCCGCGTCGGGCGCCGATCCGTTCCAGGCGGGAGTGCGCGTGATCCCGGTGGCGGGCGGCATGGTGCTGGCGTCCCCGGTGGCCGGCCGGCTGGCCAAGCGCTATCCGGCCCGCTGGGTGTCGAGCGCCGGCATGGCCATCTCCGCCGCCGGCCTCGCGGTGCTGGCCACGACGATTTCGCCGTCGCTGCCCTACCCGGTCATCGGCGGCTGCCTGCTGGCGGTCGGCATCGGCACGGGGCTGTTCATGACCCCGAACACCACCTCCATCGTCGGCGGGGTCGAGCCGGGACGTCGCGGCATCGTCAACGGGGTCCGGTCCATGCTGCAGAACACCGGCTACGTGATCAGCACCGCGATGTCGCTGGCCATCGTGACCAGCCCGCTGACCCCGGACCAGAAGCAGGCCGCCTACGCCGGCACCCTGTCCCGGCTGTCGCGGCAGGCGCTCGACGCCTTCACCGGCGGCTACCGGACCGCGCTCGCGGTCCTCGCGGGCGCGTGTGTGCTGGGCATGATCCTGTCGCTCGCCCGTAACACCGGGCACCGGCCCGCAGCGGCCCAAGCCCCGCCCGTGGCGGCCCGCTCCCCAGGAAATTCCGACTAGGGAGTTTCCCTAGGGAGTTTGCTCTCGGCTAGATCGAAACTGGATCTATCAGCACGGAGCAAGCCTCAAAACAACGGAGACCCCGCCATGAGCACCCAGTTCGACAACGACACCCGCCAGCAGTACCGCGACTACCAGCCCACCGACCACCAGGCCCCGCGCCCCGGCAACCAGGGCCCGCGCTGGTTCCGCGTCTGGGCCATCACCATCGGCTCGATCATCGCCGCCGCCCTGGTCGCCCTGGCCGCCATCGGCCTGTTCCACCACAGCTCCACGACCCACACCGCGACCCCGGCCGCCTCCACCTCGGCCCCGGCCAGCACCGGCACCGGCACGAGCACCGGCACGAGCACCGGCACCTCGACCAGCCCGGCTCAGCCCACCACCCCGGCCCACCCGGCCGTCGTCCCCTCCGCCTCGGTGAAGAAGCTGCAGCAGGAACTGGGCCAGCTCAACTACTACGAAGGCCCGGTCGACGGCATCATGGGCGCCCAGACCACCGCCGCCATCAAG
>Ga0209112_10000272_pt1 | contig 10140 bp, 12 predicted proteins | sample TexAe_OM3H0_O3_FD_187947 | JGI IMG/M metagenome (GOLD analysis project Ga0209112, IMG submission 187947) | Forest soil microbial communities from Davy Crockett National Forest, Groveton, Texas, USA - Texas A ecozone_OM3H0_O3 (SPAdes) (version 2) | ecosystem: Environmental > Terrestrial > Soil >...
ATCAGCGTCGCGCGATACCGCGCCGCGCGTCGATCGAAATGCTGCCCCCGCCGATGAACACGAGCAGCAAGAAGGCGAAGCAGAACAGGATCGCCAAGGATCCGCCGTTGCCCGCCGGCGGATCGGCGACGGGCCAGAGCGCCTTGGGTTGATGAATCCAGAAGTAGGCGACCGCCATCTGCCCCGAGGCGAGGAACGCGGCAGCGCGGGTGAACAACCCGACGGCGATGAGCAGTCCCGTGATGATTTCGATCAACCCGGCATACCAGCCAGGCCAGGATAAGAACTCGACGGTGACCGGCGAGGGGACGGGCCAACTGAACAGGCTTCTCGAGCCGTAGGCGGCGAAGAGCAAACCGTAGACCAACCGGAACAGGCTCAGCACGGCCGGGGCAAAGCGCGCGAGGCGTTGGTGCAAAGTGTTCGTCACTCCGTAGACGTTACGGTCGCGGTCCAGTCCAGCAATCGTCGCCACAGCCGATGCCGGCTCGATGCCATGTTGTGGCAGTGCGCGCTGCCGGCCAGGACGACGGTGGTGATATCGGGACTGCGTCGATACAGGCCGGCCTCGGCGCGCGGCTCCGGTGAAACGTCCACCACGCCATACCCGATCAGAACCGGCACCTCGATCTGTGCGGCGTGCTCGGCGACGACGCCGGGGATCATCGCGGTGCCGAACACGCGCGGCACCACCGACTTGGCGGTGCTGCGGTCGGCGGCGACGACATCGGCGGGGACGTCGTCAAGGTGAAACCAGCTCTGCAGATGTTCGCGCGGCCCCTCGAAGTAGGACTGCGGCAGCGCGGAAAGGATCTCCGCGGCCAGCTCGGCCCGGCCGTGCGCAGTCGCGGCACGGGCGATGAACGCCGGATCCAGGTTCAGCGGCGCGACGTGTTGATTGGTGCAGCCCAGGATCGCCAAACCGGCGTAACCCGGGAACAACGACTGTTGCGTGATGACCAGATATCCGCCCAGAGAATGCGCCACGGCCACCGGCGGAGCGTGCACGCCGGTGGCCTCGGGCAGTGCCGACACGGCACACGCGAGCGCGGCGGCGATATCGGTGAAGCCGAAATCACCTGCGGGTTGCGAGCTTTCGCCGGTGCCCAGCGGGTCGACGGTTACGACGGCGTAGCCGTTGCCGGTGGCGAAGTCGGCGAAGCTGTACCCGTGGTGGCCGGGGATGGCGAGGTCCCAATACTCGCGGCTGTAGGTGCCGCCGGGCAGACACACCAATAAAGCGGGCGCGCTCACCACGGCCTCCGCGCGCGCCGGGTAGTAAGTCGCCGCCAGCGACGCGGGCTCCCCGATCACGTCGCTGACGTCGAACCGCAGCGGCTGCCCGACAAAGGCCATACGGCGCAATTCCTTCCAAGCGAGGTCATGTACACACATACATGTACGTCGATACGCAAGGAGGCGTCTTGACCTATCTGCTGCTCTTCTGCGCCATATTCGCAGAAGTGATCGCAACCAGTCTGCTCAAAAGCACGGAAGGTTTTTCTCGCCTGTGGCCGACCGTCGTCTGCCTGGTCGGCTACGCCGTCTCCTTCGCACTGCTCGCGTTGTCGATCGCACGCGGTATGCAGACCGACGTCGCATACGCGTTGTGGTCCGCGATCGGTACGGCTCTTATCGTGCTGATCGCCGTGCTGTTCCTCGGCTCGCCGATATCGGTGACCAAGGTCGTCGGTGTCGGGCTCATCATCGCCGGGGTGGTCACGTTGAACCTGACCGGCGCGCACTGATCTGGACGATCGCATCGAATTGCGGCCCACGGATTGCGGTAACTGATCTGCCGCGTTGTTCGCTGGTGACAAGCCCGCCGGGATGAATTCGTCATGCGGTTGCGGCCATTCGCAGAGAATATTCCAAGAATTCGTATAGGTAGAGAGCGCACTCTGGTCTCAAGTGAATAGTCGGTGACCGCCAGACTTGAAAAGGACAATCCCATGATGAGCATTGCGACCGCCGCCCGCAGAGGCGGTAACGCGGTGCTGATCGCTACGGCCGCACTGGGTTTGACCGCGAGTGTGGGGATCGGCACGGTGCACGCCGGCCCGCCGACTCCCGACCCGCCGAGTGGCGCCGGCACGCTCTACGGCGACCCTGCGGCGGCTGCCCCGTTCTGGCGTTATCAGCAATATGACGATGACTGCGTGGAAATGTCCGTCGCCGACGTGGTTGGTGAACTGACCGGCAACTCGCCGTCCGAGCGCGAGGTCGTCAGGTTGGCTCAGTCGACCCCCAGCAGCGTCCACGCGGGACCGATCTACACCAAACCGCGCAAGCACAAGAACGGCGAGGGCACCTCATTCGAGGATGAGCCGACGCTGTTGGCGCACTACAAGATCCGCGCCGTTAGCACCGATCTGGAAAGCGCCGCGAAGACCGGCGTCCCCACCGGCATCGCGGCGCTGGAGCAGAATCTCGCACATGGTCGTAAGGTGATCGCGGCAGTCAACGCCGAAATCATCTGGGGCCAGCCGGTTGAGGACAAAACCTCGGACGGGGAACCCGAGTCCAACCACGCCGTGGTGGTGACCGGTGTCGATACCGCCGGCGGCATCGTGCATCTCAACGACCCCGGTAGCGAAGACGGGCGAGACGAGCAGATCTCCATCGACGTCTTCGTCCGGTCGTGGGAGAGCAGCGACGACCAGATGACGGTCACCGGCTAGCGGCTCGCTGATGAGCTAAATCCCTTGCAACCAGCGCAATTAAGAAGGCGCTGGCCCCACGAGCAGCTGGCGGATAACCGGAGCCGCCCAACGGCTGAGTTCTTCGCGGCTGAGGCTGGCTATCGGGGGGTTCTGCAGAATGTATCTCGTCGTGGCCAGGCCGATGACGAACGCGCCCATCAAACCGATCCGTTGGACGGGATGGTCGGGGGTGGCGGTGATCAATTTGGGCGCGACCTGCTCGGCGAAGACCCGCCGCAGCGTGTCGGCCGCGACGTCGCTCGTCATGGCGGCCCGCAAGAGCGCGAGGAACGTCTCGTCCTCTTCCCACACCGCGAAGAACCGGGGCAGCAATATTGCGGCAACGTCGTCGGGATCAACATCCGACATGTCGGGCAATTCGATCGAGAAGTCGGCGGCGGCCGCGAACAGGTTTTGTTTGGAACCGAAATAGCGGATCACCAGCGCGGCATCCACGCCGACCTCCCCCGCCACGGCCCGCAAGGTCGTGCGCTCGTAACCTTCGGCTCCAAAGCGACGCCGCGCCGCCGAAAGAATGTCGGCGCGCGTCTGGCTGGCATTGCGAGGCCGCGTCACAGTCACACGGAGACTCTATGCCACCGCGTGTTCACCTCCGGCGAAGCGGTTACGGAGGCGCCGGCCCGACCAGCAGCTGCCGGAAGACCGGGGCCGCCCAGCGGCTGAGTTCTTCACGACTGAGCGCCGACACCGGCAGATTGCCGAGGACGGATCTGGTCGCGGCGAGTCCGATCACGAACGCGTCCGTCACGGCAATCCGCTGTTGGTCATTGTCGGGCGTGGCCGCCGCCAGTGTCGGCGCGACGTTGGTAGCCAACGTCTCGTTGAGGGTATCCGCAGCGATTTGGCTGGTCATCGCGGCTCGCAGCAGCGCCAAGAAAGAGTGGTCGTCTTCCCACACCGCGAAGTAACGCGGCAACAGCATGTCCGCGATGTGGTCCGGAGCCGCGCCAGTCAGGTCCGGTAGCTCGATCACGAATTCGGTCGCCGTCGCGAACAAGTCCTGCTTGCTGCCGAAGTATCGGATCACGAGCGCCGCGTCCACCCCGACATCCGCCGCGATGGCGCGCAGCGTGGTCCGTTCGAATCCCTCCGTCGCGAACCGCCGGCGTGCCGCCGCCAGAATGTCGGCGCGCGTCTGGCCGGCATCCCGCGGCCTCTTTGCAACCATCTTCAAACTCTATGTCAGCCGGTGTTGACTTGGTGCCGTTTCGACGCGTACTGTCCAAGTCACCAATTGTTGACAAAAGTCATCATCTGTTGAATTTAGGCCTCATTAGGGCGGGTGGTCCCATGACATGCGGCATCCGGCGGCCAAGTGCCGCCACTCCCCTGGCCGAGGTCGGTGACGTGGCCCGCCCGCGTCGGAGCGACCTACTCCACCGGACCGCCCTTCTCGCGATCGCCGCACCGCGGCGGACCATCGCGATCGCGGGGCTGATCATGCTGGCCGCGGGCATCTTCGGAATCCCGGTCGCACAGAGCCTGTCCGCCAGCGGATTCGCTGACCCTGCTTCCGAATCAGCCCGGGCGACAGCGCTATTGACTGATAAATTCGGTCAGGGCGACGTTCAGCTGCTTTTCGTGGTCTCCGCACCCGATGGCGCCACCAGCCCGTCGGCGCGGGCGGTCGGAACCGAGATCGCCGACCAGCTGGGCCACTCGGCGCACGTGACAAGCGTGACCTCGGCGTGGACCGCGCCCCCCGCGGCCGCCGCCTCGCTGATCAGCAAGGACAACCGGTCCGGATTGATCGTGGCGGGCATCGGCGGCGGCGAGGCCGGCGCACAGCAATACGCCGATTCGCTGTCGCGCCAGTTCGCCCACGACCGCAACGGCGTGTCTGTCCGATCCGGCGGCCTCGCGATGGTCAACGCGCAGATCACCGACCAAGCCCAGCGCGACGTGCTGCTGATGGAGGCGATCGCCATCCCCCTCAGCTTCCTCGTCCTGGTCTGGGTTTTCGGTGGCCTGCTCGCGGCCGCTTTGCCGGTCGCCATCGGTGCGATGTCGATCCTCGGATCGCTTGCGGTCCTGCGGCTGATCACGCTGACCACCGATGTGTCGATCTTTGCGCTGAACCTCACGACCGCGTTGGGCCTGGCGCTGGCCATCGACTACACGTTGCTCATCGTCAGCCGGTTCCGCGACGAGATCGCCGGTGGCGCAAGCCGCGACGACGCGCTCGTGCACACGATGGCGACCGCGGGCCGCACCGTGTTGTTCTCGGCGACGACCGTTGCGCTGTCGATGGCCGCGATGATCCTGTTCCCGATGCACTTTCTGAAGTCGTTCGGCTATGCGGGAATTGCCACGGTCGCTCTGACCGCAATCGCGGCGATAGTGATTACGCCGGCCGCGATCGTGCTGCTCGGACACCGATTGAACTCCCTCGACGTGCGCCGGCTCGCTCGCCGGGTGCTGGGCCGTCCGGAGCCGGCAACCCGTCCCCTCGAGCGGCAGTTCTGGTACCGCTCCACAAGGTTCGTCATGCGTCGCGCCGTCCTCATCGGCTCGGCCGTCGTCGCGCTCCTCGTGCTGGTCGGCACGCCGTTCCTCGGTGTGCGGTGGGGATTTCCCGATGACCGGGTGCTGCCGGGCTCGGCTTCCGCTCGTCAGGTCGGTGATCAATTGCGCAGCGACTTCACCAACGACTCGGCGACGCAGGTCAGCATCGTGATCCCGAACATCGACGGTGTCCCAGACCACGAATTGGCAAGGTATGCAGCCGATCTGTCTCGCGTTCCCCACGTGCCGGCAGTCTCGTCGCCGGTGGGCACCTTCGCCGGCGGGACCTTGGTCGGACCGCCCTCGGCCCCGACCGGCAAGGCCAACGGCAGCGCATTCCTCACCGCCGGCAGCACCGCACCGCTGTTCTCGGACAGCTCGGATAACCAGCTGCGCGGCATGCACGCCGTTCCCGGGCCCGACGGCAGGACGGTCGAACTTACCGGGACCGCCCAGATCAACCGGGACAGCGTCAACGCGATCACCACGCGCCTGCCACTGGTCTTGGGCCTGATCGCGCTGATCACGTTCGTCCTGCTGTTCCTGTTGACCGGCAGCATCGTGATGCCGTTGAAAGCCCTTGTCCTCAATGTACTTTCATTGACGGCCGCATTCGGTGCAATGGTGTGGATCTTCCAGGATCACCATCTCGGCGGCCTCGGGACGACGTCCACCGGGACGCTGGTCGCCAACATACCGGTGCTGTTGTTCTGCATCGCCTTCGGCTTGTCAATGGACTACGAAGTCTTCGTCGTCTCCCGGATCCGTGAATTCTGGCTCGTCTCAGGGGGAACCCGCGCAGACAGCGACGGAAGCGTTGCGCAGGGGGTGGCGCGGACTGGTCGGGTGGTGACGGCCGCGGCGCTGGTCATGTCGATCTCCTTCGCCGCACTGATCGCCGCGCACGTTTCGTTCATGCGAATGTTCGGAGTCGGGTTGACACTCGCCGTGCTGGTGGACGCCACCCTGATCCGCATGGTGCTGTTGCCGGCGTTCATGCGCGTGCTGGGCACCCGGTGCTGGTGGGCTCCCGCGTGGCTGGCACGGCTGCATCACCGCTTCGGCATCAGCGAGGGGCGCGACCTACCGCCAGAAGACGAGGAACACCAACAGCTTTCACTCGCGGCAACGACGCCGGACAAGCACGCAGTTCAAGAAAGGTGAGGAACATGAGGGGATCCTTGAGCGGCAACGAGTTCGGTGCCCGAAAAGCGGGCAGTGTCATCGCGGGCGTGCAGGGCGTGCTGCCCGAGTATCGCTACGCGCAAAGCGAGATCACCGAGACGCTCGCGGCTCTCCCGGCTTTCACAGGCTACGCGGAGGCGCTGCGCAAATTCCACGCCAGCTCCAAAGTCAACAGTCGCTACCTGGTACTGCCGCTCGAGCAGTACGCATCGCTCACCGACTTCGGCGACGCGAACAACGTCTTCATCGAGAAGGCGGTCGAACTCGGTTGTGCCGCACTGACCGCCGCGCTCGAGGAAGCCAGGCTGCAGCCCCACGACGTCGACGTCATCATGTCGACCACCGTCACCGGCCTCGCGGTGCCGTCGCTGGACGCGCGTATCGCCACCAGGATGGGGCTGCGTCCGGACGTGCGGCGTGTGCCGATGTTCGGCCTCGGCTGCGTCGCCGGCGCGGCGGGTGTGGGCCGGCTCAACGATTACCTGCGTGGCGCTCCCGACGAGGTCGCGGTCCTGCTCTCAGTCGAGTTGTGCTCGCTCACCTTCCCCGCGACCGGGCCGTCGCTGGCCTCGCTCGTCGGCACCGCGCTGTTCGGTGATGGTGCCGCCGCGGTGGTCGCCGTTGGCGAGCGGCGCGCCGAGCAGGTCGGCGCGGCGGGCCCCGACGTCCTCGGATCCCGCAGCCACCTCTACCCCGACTCGCAGAACACGATGGGCTGGAGCATCGGCTCGAAGGGATTCGGCCTCATCCTTTCGCCGGACGTCGCGGCCGTCGTGGAGAAGTACCTGGCCGACGACGTCACGCAGTTCCTCGCGACGCACGACTTGAACATCTCGGACATCGGCACGTGGGTCAGCCATCCGGGCGGCCCGAAGGTCATCGAGTCCATCGTCGCATCGCTGGGCTTGCCCGACGACGCCCTTGAATTGACCTGGCGCTCGCTCAGCGAGGTCGGCAACCTTTCGTCATCCTCGGTGCTGCACGTGTTGCGTGACACCATCGCCAAGCGGCCGGCCGCCGGCAGCCCGGGAGTCATGCTGGCGATGGGCCCCGGCTTCTGCTCCGAGCTCGTCATGCTGCGCTGGCGGTGACGTCGTCATGACCTGGTATCTACTGTTGATCGGCGTGGTCGCCGTGGAGCGATTGGCCGAAGTCGTTGTCGCCGAACGCAACCGCTCGGTGAGCCGGGCACACGGCGGCATCGAGTTCGGCACCGGGCACTACCCGGCGATGGTCGCACTCCACACGGGCCTGTTGGCCGGATGTCTGCTCGAGCCGATCGCGTTGCACCGGCCGTTCATCCCCGCGCTGGGGTGGCCGATGTTCTCGATTCTGGTTGCGGCACAAGGGCTTCGTTGGTGGTGCATCACCACACTGAATTACCAATGGAACACCCGCGTGATCGTGGTACCGGGTGCGTTCCGGGTGGTCGGCGGCCCGTATCGGTTCGTCCCCCATCCGAACTATGTGGCTGTCATCGCCGAAGGGGTGGCGCTGCCGTTGGTGCACACCGCGTGGGTCACTGCTCTAGCGTTCTCGATCCTCAACGCATTGCTGCTGAGAACCCGGATCAAGGTGGAAAACGGCGCACTTGCGAGCCTGACATGATCGACCTTCTCGTTGTCGGCGGTGGCCCGGCCGGACTGGCCACCGCCGTCTACGGCGCGAAAGCCGGTTTAGAAGTGGTCGTGATCGAGCGGCGCAGCGGAGCGATCGACAAAGCGTGCGGTGAAGGACTGATGCCACACACGCTGCGGCACCTGGAACGCCTTGGCGTACACCCCTACGGCAAACCGTTCCGCGGAATCAGCTACCACGACGGCACCAGGCACGTCGCCGCACCGTTCAGACGGGGCGCCGGACGCGGGGTGCGGCGCACGGTCTTACACGGTGCGCTGCTTGACGCCACCGCCAATGCGGGCGTGCGGATCGTGCACGACGAGGTGGCCGAGGTCAGCCAGGACGCGACGTCCGTGCGAGCCGGTCGGTGGCGAGCGCGCTACCTGGCCGCCGCCGACGGGCTGCACTCGCCGATTCGCCGATCTCTCGGCCTGGAGCGGCCGAGCCCGGGTGCCCGCCGGTGGGGTATCCGCCGGCACGTTCTGCTCGCGCCGTGGTCGGACTACGTCGAGGTGCACTGGGCGGCCGGGGCCGAGGCGTATGTCACGCCGATCGCCGAAGATTGCGTGGGCGTGGCGGTGCTGAAGTCTCGTCGCGGCGGATTCGATTCCCACCTCGCGGAGTTTCCCACCCTGCGGGATCGGATAGCGGGTCAGCCGCACGAGCCGGATCGGGCCGCGGGTCCGTTGCGGCAACGGGTAGCGAGCCGAGCGGCAGATCGGGTTCTGCTGGTCGGTGATGCCGCCGGTTATGTCGATGCCCTCACGGGCGAGGGTCTCGGCCTGGCGTTCGGCGCGGCCGAACTGTTGGTGAAATCCGTTGTCGCCGAACGCCCGGACACCTATGACCGCCAGTGGCGTCAGATGACGCGGCGCTACCGGATGCTGACGGCGGCCCTACTCCAGGCGAGCGCGTACGGTCCGACGCGATCGCGCATCGTGCCGGCCGCCGCCGCCCTGCCCGGCGTCTTCGCCGGGGCCGTGAATCTGCTTGCTCAATGATCAGCATGTCCGCCATCGGGCGGCGCGTCGATCGACCGCCGTGGTGTGAAGGTGGCCGTTGGCCTGTGTACAACCAAACATGTTGGTAAACAAGGTGACTCGTTCACCGGCTGTTTGGCCCGTGGTGTCGATCGGCTGAGTCACGTTGGGGTCGAGCGCGATTCTTGGCGCCGCGAGTGACCAGAGGCGGCGTGTCCGGCGGACCTCCTAGCCGAACTCACCCGACATTTCGAAAAAGAGTGTAGCGTCGTGGATATCGGGCAGCTCGGTTACGAGCCAACATGCTCGACTAAAAAGGAAAATATGATGGCTTCACCGACAACGCTTCGCACGCCATACATCGAACGACTCGAGCTCGTCACGGACGCCATCACGACTCATTCCAAACTTGGCGAGAAGGCTGCGAGCGACTTGGCCGTGCACGTCCTGGATGCGCTCATTTCAATCCCCGAAAAGATCCGCTGAACAACGGCTCTGGGCCGTTCCCGCCGGTCGCTATCACTTTTTCGCATTCGTTCCCATTCACGACTTTGACTCTGTTGGCATTGCCAGCGCACCCGGAGGTTTCGAATATGACGGTCACAGTGACTCTCCCCGACGGTGGAACCGACAAATACATGCGGTTCCACGACGCCTACGTCAAGCGCAATGACGGCGCGCTCGACATCGTGCGTGACGGTGTGAAAAAGCCATACAGCTACCCGTCCGGGGAGTGGACCGACGTCAATGGCGACGAAAGACGATGGAAGAAGCGCCGTCTCTGGGGCTGACCGACCGTGAAGACGGCCGGGTCCTTGGGGGCGATTTCGCGGCTGACGATCGTCTGCAGCATCGTCACCACGTGGGCGCCGGCGACGATCGGATCGATCGAATTCTGGGGCATCGCGCCGTGGCCGCCTTTGCCGCGAATCGTCAGCGTGTATTCGTCGGCCGATGCGAAAAACGCGCCGTCGCGCACGCCGATTTGGCCGACGTCGAGCCCGCTGTACAAGTGCAGCGCGAACGTGCGATCGACGTGCGGATTCTCGAGCGCCCCATCTTCGATCATGAAACGATTGCCCGCTGAACCTTCTTCACCGGGCTGAAAACAAAAGACCAGCGTTCCC
>Ga0209112_10000273_pt1 | contig 10137 bp, 7 predicted proteins | sample TexAe_OM3H0_O3_FD_187947 | JGI IMG/M metagenome (GOLD analysis project Ga0209112, IMG submission 187947) | Forest soil microbial communities from Davy Crockett National Forest, Groveton, Texas, USA - Texas A ecozone_OM3H0_O3 (SPAdes) (version 2) | ecosystem: Environmental > Terrestrial > Soil >...
CAGGATCGTGTGACGCAGTCCTAAAGTCAGTGTCAGGTTTGGCCGAACACGCCATGAGTCCTGGAGATAGTATTCAAATTCATTCGCCTTGAAGTGACGGTTAATGAACGTTCCGTCAGGCAGCAGGTTGCCCGCCGCGCCTCCACTCGTTACCTGGTAGTTGGATTGCTGTGTCACCTCAGGCACGGTCCCCACGAGGTTGGCATAGGCAATGCCGTATGAATTGCTGAATCCGCTATCGACAGCCGGCTGACCGAAAGCTGACGGATCAGGAGGATTACCCCCCAGCCAGTATGGATTGGTAGTTGCGTTGTTAAATGAGTTCGAATCCGTGCCGGTGTCATTGTGAATCAGCCGCCAGTTCACCCCAAGACCAATGGTATGGTTCTTCTTGGTCCAGCTCAGGTTATCAACGATGTTGTGGACAGGCACGTGAACAATCGTCGTGCGGCTTTCGGCTGTCAGGCTCGACATGAAGCGGAAATCGACATAGTCTCCTTGTCCTACTCCCTGATTGCTGTAGCCTTGACGTACATAGCCGTAGCGAATGTCATTGACCAGGTTGGGAGTGATCACCCATGTGTCGCCCCCACCGATGCCTTTCGAATTGTCATCCCAGAATTGGGAGGCTGGCTGCCCCGGAAACTGCACTGGATACGAGGTCGTATCCTTCTGCAGATTTCCGCGTACGAACAAGCGGTGCCGGTCATTCAGTGCCCAGTCGAGTTTTAAAATCGACGTATTCAACGAAGCGGGCGCCGGCGAGGAAAATGTGTACGAACCAAAGTTATATCCATCGCCAGTGGCGAAACCGTTGTTCACCGGGAATTGCTGAAAATAACTGAGCACATTCGGATTCGGTCCGGGCCCCCAAGGACACACGCCATTGGCTGCACACTCGGTATCCAGTTGAGCTACCTGGCTTGGCGACAACGTCGTTACCGTTGTTCCTGTAGCTGTATCGGCAACGTAGGTTAAATTGCCCGCGCGATAGCTCGCCGTCGGCACCGTTTGCGTTACCTGCTGATTTTCCGCCGTTCGTTGGCCTTCATAGTTGCCGAAAAAGAAGAACTTGTTCTTGAGAATCGGGCCGCCGACAGCCGCGCCGACAGTACCCATGCCGCCACAATCCCCGTGACGGCAATCGAAGCGGCCAATGCCGCGGCGACCACATAGATGGGGACCATGCGCAGCGCAGCCACCTGAAGTACGAAGCCGAGCCCGTCGAGGGCGACCCCGACGAGGTAGCGCCACTGTTTCAGAGCCCGCAACAGCAACACCGTGTCGACACCCGAGCCGCTGCCCGCTTCCACCGATCGAGTCGCCGCCGCCTGCAACACCGACGCCGCGCCGTAACAGACCGAACAGCCAAGAGCGAGCAAGAAGCCAATCAGCACACGGACGACGATAGGCGTCAGATTGCGCTCCCGCGGCGCCGGCACATCGTGGCTGGCCTGCGAAAAGCGGTCAACCAAATGTTTGGCCGATGAGCGCCGGGGGCACGTTCAGACGTACGCATAGCCACAGCCCCGGCCGGACAAATATCTCATAGTGAACGGCTATGTCTTTCGTGCGCGTCAATTTTCATCTGTATACCGTTGTGTAGCAACATAATTCGAAATTATGTTTAGATTGGGTGTACGAGTGTGTACTCTCGGGACATGGCTGAACGTGGTGCTGAGCCGCAGGTCCCGTGGGGCCGTCGGCTGTTCTTGCGAGCAGTGCGGCGGCTATTCAGCCCGCTCCAGGCGGACGACTACCTCGAAATGATCAACCCGCTGTGGACCACGAAAGAACTCCGCGGGAAGGTGGACCGCGTCGAGCCTCAGGGTTCAGAGGCGGCCAGCGTTCTCATCCGGCCGGGTTATGAGTGGCCGGGTCACAAGCCCGGTCAGTATGTGCGGCTCGGCGTGGTGATCGACGGTGTCTACCACTGGCGTGCCTACTCCCTGACGTCGGATCCTGAGCCCGAAGACGGGTTGATCAGTGTGACGCCCAAGAAGGTGGACGGCGGGGTCGTGTCGCCCTACCTGGTGCAAAAGATCCAGCCCGGCGACCTGGTCCGACTCAGTGAGATCGAAGGGGTCTTCACCCTGCCGACGCCGCCGCCGTCCAAATCGCTGTTCATCAGCGCCGGCAGCGGCATCACACCGATCATCAGCATGCTGCGCAGCCTCGATCACGGGAATGCGGTCGAGGACGTGGTGGTGATTCATTCCGCCCGTACCCGCGAGCAGGTGATGTTCCTGGAGGCTCTCGAGGATCTCGCCGACCGCCACGATTCGATGCGGCTGGACTTGCGGCTGACTTCGGAACGGGGGCGGTTATCACCGGAAGACCTGGACGAGGTGTGCCCGGACTGGCGGGAGCGGGAGGCTTTCTGCTCCGGACCCGGCGAAATGCTCGATGCGTTGATCGAGCACTGGGAGAAAAACGGTGACCGGGACCGCCTGCACTTCGAACGCTTCCAGCCGAAGATCGGCGGGGACGCCAACGCCGGCGAGGGCGGCGAGGTGTGCTTCCTCGACAGCGACAAGGCTGTCGAATGTGACGGTGGCACGTCGATTTTGGAGGCCGGCGAGCAGGCCGGTCTCAATCTCGCGCACGGCTGCCGAATTGGAATTTGCCATACCTGTGTCGGAACGCTGAAGTCGGGCAAGCTGCGTGACCTGCGCTCAGGTGAAGTGACGGAGCCGACCGGGCAGGACGTCCGGATCTGCATCAACACCGCCGAAGGCGACGTCGAACTCGAACTTTGATCGAAAGGAGCGGCCTAATGACCAGCGCCGTGAAGAAATCCGGGGGAGAAAGCCCACTGGCCCGGCTGAGCGAGCAGGAAATCGAAAAACTCGCCAAAGAATTGGATGCGATCCACGACGAGGTCTTTGCCGACCTGGGGGAACGGGACCGCCGCTACATCAAGAACGTCATCTCGGCAGAGCGGCAGATCGTGGTCGTCGGCCGAGTACTGCTGCTGGCCTCGCGGTCGAAGACCGCGTGGGTGCTGGGCACCGCCTGCCTCGGCATGGCCAAGATCTTGGAGAACATGGAGATCGGCCACAACGTCATGCACGGGCAATGGGATTGGATGAACGATCCCGACATCCATTCCTCGGTGTGGGACTGGGATACCGCGTCGACGGCGGAATCCTGGAAGCACTCGCACAACTACATCCACCACACCTACACGAATATTCTCGGCAAGGACAAGGACCTCGGCTACGAGCTCTTGCGCATCGATCCCGCGCAGAAGTGGGCCCCCCGCTATCTGTTTCAGCCGATCGCCAACGTGCTGCTGATGCTCCTGTTCGAGTGGGGCGTCGCCATTCACGACATGGACATCGAGGCGATCCGCAAGCGTGAGAAGCCGTGGTCGGAGGTGCGCAAGGATCTGAAGGGCATCAGCGGGAAGGCGCGCGCGCAGATCATCAAGGACTACCTCGGCTGGCCGCTGATCAGCGCTGGCGCATTCGCCCTGGCCCAGTTGGCTCTGCGCGGCAGGATCGATCAGCCCGCGCAGTCACGCCTGGGCAGGCGGTTGCGCAAGGTCTCGAACAAGGGGCGCGTCGGCGCCCTGGCCGGGTTCCTCGACAAGACCGTGCCAGGCGTGGAAAGCACCTTCCTGCGAACTTTGGGGGCCGACGCCGTCGCCAACCTGATCCGCAACGTGTGGTCGAACGCCATCATCTTCTGCGGTCACTTTCCCGACCAGGCCTACAGCTTCACTCAGGAGGAGGTAGAGGACGAGAGCCGCGGCGGTTGGTACGTGCGCCAGTTGCTCGGCGCCGCCAACATCGAGGGCAGTCCGCTCTTTCACATCATCAGCGGCAATCTCGGCTATCAGGTCGAGCACCACCTCTATCCCGACATGCCGAGCAGCCGATACTCGGAGATCGCGCCCAGGATCAAGGACATCTGCGAACGCTACGAATTGCCCTACAACTCCGGCCCATTCGGCAAGCAGTGGTTGATGGTGCAACGCAGCATCTTGCGATTGGCATTCCCCGGCGGGAAGCCCCGACCCAAGCCCGGTCCCTATCGCGAACCGGCCGGCCGGGCACCCGCGCAGCGACCCAGTGAAGGCACCCGATTCCGTGACCGAGTTCCGGCCGAACACCCGGCCGCGGGCCCCGAACACGAGGCCACCGGCGTTCAGGTGCAGCCGCCGCCGCGCGGTAAGGACTGAGCCACACCGCGTTCGGCGTCCGTCTAGCCTGGGCAGATGACCGGGATCGAGGGACATGTCGTCGCAATTACCGGAGCCAGTAGCGGAATTGGTGAGGCGACAGCCCGTCTGTTGGCCGAGCGCGGTGCCCGAGTCGTCCTGGGTGCGCGCCGCGTCGAACGTCTCGACGAGATCGCGGACGAGATACGCGCCAGGGGCGCAACAGCAATCACGTGTGCCATCGACGTGGCGCGCCGCGAGGACGTCGAGCGGCTGGTCGGCACGGCGGTCGACGAGTTCGGTCGCCTCGACGTGCTGGTGAGCAATGCAGGCGTCAGCAAGATCGGCCCGTTATCGGATCTGGACGTCGACGGATGGTCGGCGATGATCGACGTCAACCTGCGCGGGGTGGTGCACGGTATCGCGGCTGCCCTGCCCCTGTTTCGCGGCCAGGGCCGTGGCCACTTCGTCACGACGGTCTCGACGGCCGGACTGAAGATCGTGCCCAACATGGTCCTGTACGCCGCCACCAAGAATGCGGTGCGCACCCTGATGGAAGGCCTGCGCCAAGAGTCGACCGACGGCGTGGTCCGGACCACGTCCATCTCGCCGGGATTCGTCGATACCCAGCTGGACAGTTCCATCGACGACGCCGCGATGCGTGAGCAGATCCGGCGCAACATGAGCGACTTCGGTTTGCCACCGGAAGCGGTCGCGCGGGCCGTTGCCTTCGCCATCGAACAGCCGCACGACGTCGAAATCGGCGACATCACGATCCGCCCCACGGTCCAAGGCTAGAAATGAACCGTTTGCGGGGCTCGGCCGTGGACATCATCGATTGTGAATGACGACACACCAGATACCAGGCGCCCCGCACAACCATCCGTGCACCGGGTTCGACGATGGCGTAGCCCGCTGCGCGGACGCTGGCTGACATCCGTCTTGGGTGCGGTGCTTTTGCTGACGCTGCCGACCGTCATCTTGACGGGCTTGCTGTCCTACATCGCCTATGGGCCGCAGTTCGGCCAGGCCATCCCCGGCGACGTCGGCTGGCTGAAGCTGCCCACCTTCGACTGGCCCACCAACCCGTCCTGGCTCTACCGGTTGACCCAGGGGCTGCACGTCGGGCTTGGGCTGGTGTTGATCCCCGTCGTGCTGGCCAAACTGTGGTCGGTGATCCCGAGGCTTTTCGAGTGGCCGCCGGCCCGGTCGATTGCCCAACTGCTGGAACGGGTTTCCCTTGTGATGCTCGTCGGGGGCATCCTGTTCGAAATCGTGACCGGCGTGCTGAACGTCCAGTACGACTACATCTTCGGATTCAGCTTCTACACCGCGCACTATTTCGGCGGGTGGGTGTTCATCGCCGGGTTCGTGGTGCACGTCGCCCTCAAGAGCCGCACCATGTGGGCCGGTCTGCGGTCGATGTCGCTGCGCGACGTGCTGCGCACTGGTCGGGCCGACACCAAGGCCGAGCCGTGGGAGCCCGACGGGCTGGTCGCCGACGACCCGCGCCCGGCAACCATGAGCCGCCGGGGCGCACTGGCCCTCGTAGGCGGCGGCGCGTTATTTCTTGCGGTCATCACCGCCGGCCAGACGCTGGGTGGCTACACACGACAGGCGGCGTTGCTGCTGCCCCGGGGCCGCACCCGCGGGGATGGGCCCAACGATTTCGAGGTCAACCGGACTGCGGCGGTGGCCCGCATTTCTCCCGCAGACACCGGCGAACACTGGCGGCTCACCTTGAGCGGCGGGTCCGCGCCGGTAGTGGTGGACCGGAAAACACTGCTGGCGATGCCGCAGCACACCGCTGTATTGCCGATCGCCTGCGTGGAAGGCTGGTCGACCACTCAAACCTGGAGCGGGGTGCGGCTGGCGGATCTGGCGCGCCTGGCCGGCGTGCCCGCGCCGGGATCGGCGCGAGTCTCGTCGCTGGAACACGCCGGCCCCTTCGCCCGCGCGACACTGCAGGGCAGCCAGGTGCTGCACCCGGATGCGCTGCTGGCGCTGCGGGTCAACGGCACCGACCTTTCCGCGGACCACGGCTTTCCCGCGCGCATCATCGTCCCGGCGCTACCCGGCGTGCACAACACGAAATGGGTGGCATCCATCGTATTTCAGGCGGCCTTTCAGGCGGAGCCAAATGCATAGGGCGCTAACGGTTTTCGTGCGGCTATACGGATCGCGCCCGCTGCATCTGTTGACCTTGATCGCCGGGTTCGCGTTGTTCGGCTACGTGGTCGCCACCATCAGGCCGGTCACGCTGTGGAACCCGCACGTGTGGTGGCAGTCGATCATCGTGTGGTTCGGGGCAGCCATCGTCGCCCACGACCTGGTGCTGTTCCCGATCTACGCCTGTGTGGACCGCCTGCTGGCGCGGGTCCATGCCGCACCAACGCGGGTGCGCCCTTCCGCTGGGGTACCGGTGCTCAACTACCTGCGGGTGCCGGCGCTGGGGGCGGGTCTGACGCTGTTGGTGTTCCTTCCCGGCATCGTCGAACAGGGCGCCGGCACATACCTGGCCGCGACCGGCCAGACGCAGGACCCGTTTCTGGGTCGGTGGTTGCTGCTCACCGCGGCGATGTTCGCGGTCAGCGCCGGTGTCTATGCCATCCGCGTGGCGACGACGCACATGCGAACCAGGAACCCCTAGCCGCACTGCCCCGAGCCGCACGAGGCGATGATCTGTAGGCGCCGGGCACTGTACTCGGTGGCCGAGATAATGCCTTGGGTACGCAGGTCCTCCAGTTCTTTGAGCCGCGCGGACAGTGACATGCGCGGGTGTGCCTGGGTTTGGCTAAGGTGGTCGGTCGAGTCGATCTTCGTGCTCCACCCCTTGCCCAGGTTGACGAGCCCGAGGGCGAACAACACACCGGCGGCCGTAATGGGCAGTCCGAGATAGAGCATCCATTCCAGCGGCATGCCGGCTCGGCGCAGCACAAAGTAGCGCGATAGCAGCATCAGGGCGACCATTCCGCCGGCTATCAGCACGGCGACCTTGCTTTTCATGGCGGCATACCTCCGGGTCGTTCGCTGCGTCGCAGCGGTTGTGAGGCAAGTGCAAACTGCCTGTGCCGCTACCGATCCCAACATCCGGGAATCGAATCAACCGTCCGCGGCCGTGCTTGGAGGATCCTTGATGATGTCTTGGAGTCTCCTCCAGGTGTTTGCGGACCCGGGCGCCGAACTGCGCGTTCGGCCGCCAGCAACTACGGTGGGTTCGTGGGCCGGTTTGTGCGACATCGACAAGCAGGGGCCGCGGCTGCGCTTATCTTCGTGCTCGGCAACGTGTTTGCAGTGACGGCTCGCGCCCCGGAATCACCGTGCTTCATCGGCCTTAACTGCGGTTGCATCCACACCTGCAACACCCCGCACCGCCGCCCTCCGGACGATGCCGGCGATCCGCATGACCGATCTCCCACTCCCGCCCCACCGAATAATTAGCGAGCGCGTGCGCCGTGCACGTTCCCAGATGAGTGACTACAGTGGGAAATTGTGGGGAATCGACAAGCCAAAACCGTAGGCGCGGTGTGCGCCGGCATGGCCGCTCTCGTCGTGACGGTCGGGTGGTCGGCCGTCGACGCCACGGTGACAACGGCACGAAGCACCAGCTCCGCCTCCACTAGCGCGACGCCCGCGCCGGCTCCAGGCGGAGCCATACCGGTGCAACCCGTCGGCGGCGGCGGCTGCATCATCGGCCTCAACTGCGGTTGCGTGCACAATTGCCACAACAGGCCACCGCCGCGTCCGCCGGGCGTTGCCGGCGATCCGCAGCACGCCGCACCCGCTCCCGCGCCGCAGAATCCCTGAGCCGCAGTGGCGGCCGGCGCGCCGGCGGAGTTGGCGGACCGCACCGCAAACGGCTTACCTATGATTTGGTGATGCGCGCCGGTGGGCTGGATACCGTGGGCTCGCCGGCATTCACCGACGAGGACTCGGCCCGGTTCCGTGCCGCCGGCTGGTGGTCGGATTCGACGCTGTCGGACTCGGTGCGTCGCAACGCTGAACGATCACCGCACCGTCCCGCCTACATCGACCATCCCGGGTCTGCGCTGACTTGGCGCGAATTCGACCGTGCGGCAACCGATCTCAGCGAGAAACTGGCCGGTGTCGGCGTTATTCCTGGCGATCGGGTGGCGGTGTGGCACGGCGACTCCGCCGCCATCCACGTCTTGCTCGTCGCGATCGAACGCTGCGGTGCCGTCGCGGTGGGCATCGGCGCGCGTGCCGGCACCCGCGAGGTCGCGGCGTTACTGCGCAGCTCGGCGCCCAAGCTGCTCATCAGCGACGCGTCGCACGGGCCAGCCGCGGCGGGCGTTGCCGACCGATCTCAGCTGTCCACCCTGGTCCTGGACCAAGATGCCGGCACGTTGAGTCTGGACGCCGAAGCGAAACCCAAGGCGGTCCAGGCCGGCGCCAGGCGCGGTCCCGACGACGTCTTTCTGATCAATTCGACCTCGGGAACCACCGGCCTGCCAAAATGCGTGGTGCACACCCAGAATCGTTGGTACTACTTCCATCAGAAGGCCGTCGCCAACGGGTTGTTGACCTCCGGCGACACCTTCCTGCCGGTCATCCCCACGCCGTTCGGTTTCGGGATATGGACCAGCCACACCACTCCGATCTATCTGGGTGCGACCGCGGTGATCCTCGACCGGTTCACCACGCGAGCGACGTGCGAAGCGATAGTCCGCCACAACGTCAGTGTGTTGTGTTGTGTCAGCACACAATTGACGATGCTCATGGCGGATCCCGCCACCCGCGATCACGACCTGAGTTCGCTGCGCGTCGTTTTCACCGGCGGAGAGGCGTTGCCGTATCGCCCCGCCGCCGAATTCGAAGAGTTCACCGGGGCCAAGATTCTGCAGTTCTACGGCTCCAACGAAACCGGGATGCTCAGCGCGACCACGGTCCACGATCGGCGCGACCGCCGTCTGCGCACCGGGGGCCGGATCGTGCCCGAGATGGCCGTCCGCCTTTTCGACGGGGATCGAGACGTTACCGCAACCGGACGCGGCCAGCCCGCGTGCCGGGGCCCGGCAACCAGCCTCGGCTACCTCGGCGGCACCGACCACGACAAGCTGTTCACCCCCGACGGGTGGATGCGCATGGGAGACATCTGCGAGATCGACGCCGACGGCTATCTGAGCGTCACCGGCCGCACCTCGGACTTCATCGTTCGCGGCGGTAAGAATATCAGCGCAAGCCAGGTGGAAGACGCTGTCACAACCCATCCCGCCATCGCGGTTGCGGCAGCGGTCGCGATGCCCGATCCGGTCTTCGGCGAAAAGGTCTGCCTCTACGCCGAACTCATTGCTTCCCACGACCTCGACCTGCCCGGACTCGTCGAGCACCTGCTGGCATTGGGCGTTTCCAAGGAGTTACTGCCCGAAAAGCTCATCGTCATCGACGAGCTTCCTCGATCGTCGGGCGGAAAGATTGCCAAAGGCAGCCTCCGCGAGGATATTCGAGCCAGGATGGAGGGAAGATCATGAACGCTCCTCATGCACGCCGTGGTGGTCTGGAGGTCTGGGCGCCGTCAATCGTTCCCTCCATCGGAGTCGAGCTCTCCAGCGAGCAGGCGCTCGCCGTGGCTTTCCGCCACCTCGCCGCGATCGGGTTCGCCGAGAACATGGCCGGCCACATCACCTGGCAACTCGACGGAGAAACGAACATGTTCGTCAATCCGTGGGGCCTGTGGTGGCAGGAACTCAGGGCATCCGACATCTGCGCGGTCGATAGCGACGCCCAGGTGGTGCGCGGCCGCTGGGACGTCACCCCGGCGATCCACATCCACACCGAACTGCACCGCGTCCGGGACGACGCGAGAGTCGTCATCCACAACCACCCCTACTACGCCTGCGTGCTCGCCGCCCTGGGTCGCCTACCCGAGCTGGTGCACCAAACGGGTTCGCTTTTCCTCGACGACCTGTGTCTGGTCGACACCTACGACGGGGAGATCGACAGACCCGCCC
>Ga0209112_10000275_pt1 | contig 10109 bp, 9 predicted proteins | sample TexAe_OM3H0_O3_FD_187947 | JGI IMG/M metagenome (GOLD analysis project Ga0209112, IMG submission 187947) | Forest soil microbial communities from Davy Crockett National Forest, Groveton, Texas, USA - Texas A ecozone_OM3H0_O3 (SPAdes) (version 2) | ecosystem: Environmental > Terrestrial > Soil >...
GTAGGTATAAATGTCCTGTCCATCAAAGGTCTTGCCGACCTTATGGATGCTGGACTTCAGGCGGCGATCCGAAAAAATACCATTTTGAGTTGAATTGGTGCTGGTCGTGCTCCCGGAAAGCGAACCGGTCCCCTCTGCGATGCTAGCCAAGAACTGCGCAACCTGGAATGGGTAAGACTGCCCTTGCAGGTACTGGTTCATATTGGCGGTGTCGGATGCTTGCTGCGTTTGCTGCTGCAGTTGCCCAGCGGCAGTCTGGGCCGCTGCACCTGTCAATCCCGCTGTCTGGTAGGCAGTGCCAAGACCGGCAAGCTGTGACCCCATCTGCTGCTGTGCAGTGCGGTTGGCCTGCTGCGCGGACAGGTTCACACCCTGTTGCTGCTGCGCCGCACCCAAGGCGTTGTTATAGCCCGTGTTAAGGATATTAGAGTAGATGCTGGAGTTAGCCAGGTTCTGCTGTTGCGCAAGATTTGCTGCCGCGATCCCGCTTCGGTCTCCTCCGAAGGCGCCACTACTGATGGCAGTGCCCATCTGCCCGGACTGCTGCTGCTGGTTATTCTGATTAAGAAGAGCCGACTCCGAACCCAGAACGGTATTCAGATAGGGGGACATATATTGGTTAATGGCGTTGCTATCGAGGGCTGTCGGGTTGACAGCTTGCCCCCCATTCATCGTGGCGTTGGTAGCTGCAGAATAATAGGGCTGGTATGAATTAGCGGCGGTGTTGGTGGCGTTTATGCCGGTCTGCTCCTGAGCATTGACCGGCGCGACCATCTCGCCCGAATAGGCCTTGTATGGAGTGCTTGCCGTTTGATTGGCGATGTTATTAACATTTTGATATTGCGCGAGTACCTGAGGCGGTATCGACACGGTGCTAGTAGAAGTTGATCCCTTGCCCGATCCCACGCTCTATTCCTCAAATCGATTACGCGATTGCGTCATCATGCACGTTAGCATCTTCTATCGGTGACGTCCATTCCCCGGTTTTCGCTCCCCACAGGAAGAACGCACCAGAGCTAGGGCCGAATTCCCGTTCATACATACGGACTTTGCCTTTGGTCCGCTGGTCGCTCATTACACCAATCATGAGGGGTATGCCGAGTTCTTCGGATACCTTCTTTGAGAATTGGCAGAGCTTACGAGCACGGCCACCCTTAGCACTTCTAAAATCAGGGTGAACAAAGATAACTTTCTCTTCTAGAATAGGAGTTGCAGAAGAATACCACATTTCCCCAATCTGAAGGATGACCACACCTTCTATCTGGCCCATTGGCCCTATAATACATCCGACAAGGCCATGGTCCCGATGGAGAAGGGGCCATATAGCAGACGCAATCTTACCCATATCAGGTGGCAAGAATGCGTTTTCGTCTGTACTGAGACGGGCCAATTCCATGATTTCTGGAAGATCGCCGGGCATCCCAAGCCTAATGGTAAGGTTCTCGTTCATTTTTTCACCTTGCAAGACATATGTAAAATTTTCTGTAATTTCTTTGCATGTTGTGAAGATATGCAAAGATTTATGCGATTTCTTTACACGATATAATCAACCCCGAGCAGGTCCGGGGAGCTTTTTTAGAGTATCCACGAGTTCCTTCCTACTGCGGAGAATGAACTGATCTAACACGCGATGGCCGCGATCCATGTCGCCGTGACCTATTTGCATCACGACATGAGGCGGAATCGAATATTCCCCGCCGGCTACAACAACGGGCACCTTACCAGATGAGGGTCCGCCCTTGGCGCGGTTCTGGATCTCTTCGTTATAGGGGCTATCAGATTGGCCGTATGGGCCTCCTTCCGTATCATACGTACGGCTACCCTTACCATAGGGGCCGCCGCTGCCATCATACGGAACGCCTTGGAACAGCCGCTTCATCACTTTAAAGCCAGCAGACGTATTGCCTTCGCCGTAGGCGCTAACGATATCCGCCGGGATGACGTAGGAGCCTGAATCTACATGCAAAGGAAGATGATCCGTGCGCCCTGCGACCGAGCTGTTGATAGGGCCGCTATGACTGATGACAGCACCGCCAGCGGCCCGAGCGGCTGGAGCATCATAAGTATTTTTACCAAGACTTCTATTAAACCAACTCTCAGTTTGGCGATGCTCAGGGATGTTAGAAAGAGAGGCGACTCTTTCTTTGGCTTTGGAAAGGTGATCCTCCCATGTCCGGCGGATACTATCTTTTTCTTTAGTCCCGTTATTAAGTGCGCGGTTAAATGATTCCACGTTGTGTTTCGCCCTTAGTATTTCTGTACCATGTTTTGCTATATGTTTAGAAAAATCATTGTCTATAGATCCCATGTATTTGTCAGGAATTATAGATGGTGCCCCATCACTATCTGTGCCTACCTTTTTACCAGAATACACGTGTGCTTCTGTGCTAGGGTCTGTAGAGACATAGCTATATTCTGATATTGTATTTGCCAGATCACCAGGATGATCACCTTGTTCTAATCTCTTAGAACTAAGACCTTGGTGGATCTCCCCGGTCTGATAATCCTTCGATCGAGCACCCGGCTTCATGTCATAAGTCGGTCCTTTGCTCCATCTGACAAATAGATCCTTCCCCCCTGTTTTTAACATGTGGTGGACATCACCTGGAGTGATGTAAAATTTACCATCAGGAGAGCGGGGGTGTTCGGATTCACTGAACTGCCTAGAACGGTTCGAGGCGTTAACGTGGCTGGTCGAACCACTTCCCGCCCGCGCAATCTTGAGGGCTTTATCTGCCGACTTAGACACTAGTCCCTCCTGATATCGTTATGGTCAATCCAGGACCCGTGGCAAATGCCTGTATCGAGTAGCCAGCCGGCACAATGATTTTCCCAACCCATGTGTCTGTCGTATTAGCAGGGATAGCCATGTTGAAAAAGACGGCATTAGAGGCGCTAGCTGTCCCACCTGGCGGAACGATCGATATATCAACGTCCAACGATCCAGCCGTTGTATTACAAAACAAGATGCTATCAATATGGCTAGCTGAACCACTTGCTGAAGCATAAAGAACCTGAATCATGGTAGAGCTGATCGGTCCTTGGTAAATAGATGAAGTTGTAAGATTATTATATACCCCACCTATATTCTTATTAAGCGTGTTGATGGCAACAACGCCATTCTGAAGAGCAGATAGAATATCTGTGAGACTTGCCATTCTCAGAACTTCCCATCTGGGCTATAGCGATATCTCATCCCGCCGACTCGCCAGAATGTGCCAATATCGTTGCTGGAGACGCCGATAGACACCAGCCTTCCCCTGAATCGGGGAGAGATATAGGTGGTTTGCTCTGTCACAGCGTATGGCCCAAAAACCTTAGGAGTCTGGCCGGGATAATCAGCCACATAGAAGGTAATGTCCACCGTAGCGTTTTGATTACCTCCAAAATACCCCCACTTCATATCAGGCCAAACCTGATCGATATAGGTCATGTTTTCGCCATCACCGATCGCGAACCAGCCGCTTTGGATCGAAGCTAGCAAGGGTTGCCCATCTGCATCAGGTGATGTTTCATGCTGGTATAAATAAAGCGAATTAGGATCAGCCCCAATGGGAGGCCCGAGAACAGACTGATCCACCCACGCGCTTCGGGCTAGGAGTCCATAATCCCATGCATTTAGTGATGCATTGAACTTGACATAGGAATCGATTTCCCCCCCACCATTTGCAGAAGGATAATACCAAGCAATTTCACCAAAACGGGAGTTCACTGCCACGCGGATTTTTTGAAGATTGGTTTGGTCCAAATTCTGAAAAACCACGTCCCAGACAGGGCAAGGAACGGGGGCTATCCCTTCCCCGCTAAGGGCAAAGAACTGCGATGGCCCCATCCAATAGACGACGCCTCCTAATGTCCCTGCCGCCTTGCGGGCGATCATACCACAGCCCGTGCCCAACTCGTTGAACCCATAGACATAAGGTAGGCTCTGATATTGCATTGCCCAGATCCCAAGATCTGTCCAAATCAAGCCCTGCTGCGGCCCCTGAATGCCCCCAACTATGCGGCTTCCGCGAGGTATGCGATACGACCCAGCCTGATTGGTAGTGGTTGCTACCCATGAATTAAAGTTGCTGATATCACACCAGCGGATCAGGAGAGGGTCTTGAATGCCATCGAACGTCGAACCCCATGCTATGATCTGCCGCTGTGGCATTGCGACGAAGAACCCGTCGTTGACAGGCGGGGCTTGCGGAATTGTCGTCGCAGTCGGAGAGCCAGAAATAGGGTCCCACTGATAGATAGGCTGATAAGGCACAGGTGAGGGATTCTCTGGGCAAGCCAGTAGAATTTCCCCCCAATTATCAAGAACCCAATCATTGGCAACGATAGGAGTTCCAGTCCCAGGTGTTGTAGCGGTCCCGCTACCGTAGCCTCCCGAACCATAACCCCCAACGCCGTATCCCGTTCCTGTCGGGATAGATCCCACACCGAATGAGTAGATATAATAGGCATTCCCGCCATTGATGAAACCGCTAGCCGACGCACTTGGCAGTTGCGGAGCATTGATAGTGAAAGTGTTTGCGTCGGGGACTGTCTGAACGATATATTCGCCGTAGAAGGTAGATCCTCCTACGTTCGTAGAAACGAGAATGGTAAATGTAGATCCGACTGATTTGCTATGGTTTGGGAATGTTACGGTTGTTGATGTAGAACCCGCCACCGTAGTCAATTCGGGCACAGCACCGGATGTCGTTGTTGATGTGGCGAGAACAGGATTGCCCAAAATGTCCAAAGCTTGGACCGTGTAGCTACTCGGAGCAATGAATCCATTAGGATCGCACGGGTAAAGGCCAAACAGGATTAATCCGCCAACAGAAATCGGATTAGCGATATAAACACTATCGTAATCTGTGATCCCGGTAACAGCGCTGTCTGTTATCACGACATAGCTACTACCGATGGTAGTGGACACATTAACAGCTACAGATGAGTTGACAGTTGACCGAGGCGTGATGTCCTGCGTGCTACCATTGGTAATTACGGCGAGAGTTGACCGGCCCGTCCCATCATTCTCTGTGCCATATGCAAGGTGCTGGATTCCGTTCGTATCTTCCCATGCCCACAAGGCGCGGACGATCGCCGTTGTCGCCTGTGAGATGAACTTTGTCCATCCGCCAAGCTTTTGACTTAATCCACCGCTTTGCCGGTCATAGAAGAACCGCATAAGATTAGATTCGCTGATCCCCGCCTGATTGAGAACGGGTGTCGCGGTGACATTTACACCGGGGAGGAGTTGGGCGAGGGCGTGGGGCACCTATCGGCTCGGAGTCGCAACAGGGGTTTGGCCCATGGATGACCACCCCCCAGCAGCAAAGCGCTTGCGAGCCTCCTCAACGCCGGCCCCTGCGAGAAGCATCTTATACTGCGATTCGTATGCACCCGACATTTGGTCATCATTCCCCATGGAAGGCCCAAAGTTCCTCTGGAACTGAGCGATCGGAATCATTGACGCCTGCAACAGCAAGTCAGGTAGCCATGTGCTGATGAACGTTGTTCCCGTATTTGCCTGTCCTGCATTGGCATATGTAGAAAGAGACGGAAGCCGCACGGTGCCAAAAACAGAGATGGGGTAGTTCACATCGGCATAGGGACCAAGCATGACATTATTAGCGGTCATTCCTCCATTAGCATCACCGCCGATCATAGCAAAATAGATTGGCGATCCTGTGACGGCAGATGTGCCATAGACGTTCTGGATGAACTCCTTGCTCACCGGGGATAGGGGCGTGCCACCGATCGAAAGTGTCTGGATCGTGACGAAATCGCCCACAGGGATAGCCACGACGTTGGACCCCGCCGTAATGGCGTATGTGTTGCTCGTCAGTGACGGCAAGAGATCTAGATCGCGCTGTATCCGAAGTTCAGCATAGTTCAGCGCCTGAGACAGAATGGTATTGAACGATGCATCCACGCCAGACACAAGTCCGCCCACAGTCTGCGTCGTCATGACTGCTAGATTGGCTACCTGAGAGACGTAACCGTTATAGGTGAGGGGTATGGTGGTCGTCATTTTAATAAGACCACGCATTCCACGTAGAACTATTGCAAGTTACAAATGCTTTATTAGATCCGCCTCCCGCTGTAACTTGCTGATGCCATGCTGTAATAGCCGATGCCGCATCATTCACATATGCGATAGTGCCATCATTTGTGCTATTACACGTGGGCAAAGAAGAAAATGGCTGAGGAGATACGCGCACACCGCCCGAACCAGGAAGAGCAACAGTAGTACCGCCCGCTCCATTCAGTACTCTGATGGCATCTCCGTCAAATTCCAAATCTGTAACAAGTCCACTCCCAACAAGGTTGTTAAAAATGTTGCCAACCTTTGCCCCAGTAGAATCATAAAATGTCAGGGTCTGTAGTCTTGCTAGAGATATGGCCTCATATTTACTATTAGACTGCAAAGCTAATCCCGCTGCATCAAAAACAATGCCTTTATCCCATTTTGACCCATTAGCAACTATACCTATAGCAGCAGAATTATTTGCTGTTCCAGATTGTCCTGCACCCGATGCGATCCAAACTCCCGGAGTAGCTCCAGTAGGGAACATATTTGTGGGGGAAACTGTAACAAGAGTCCCTCTATTCCGAACATCTATTTCCAATCCATGCGCTGTCCCCGCACCGGATTCCCTAGTTGCTTCAAAATACCCAGCATATGCAGATTGGATCTGGCCCGAATTTACATTGTTGTTCCAAACAATGCTTTCTAGACCGATCGTCCCTTGGCAGCCACCTGTACAAGTATTATCGCTCGACCTGCTGCCCGCAAGTGAGCCTATGAATCCTCCAGAACTGACAGCCACAAATTGGGAAATAGATGTTGACGCTGGGCGAAGGGTCTCGATCCAATTTGATCCAGCAGTGTTACTATTAATCTCTCCTACATATGTGGCTGCATTAAAATTATTGTTACCGTCCCATGTATTAGCATTATTCAGAAATGGAACAGTTGAACCAACCTGACCTATATTGGCAACGGCAGCAGTTCCAAGACCAAGATTCGTGCGGGCAAATGCAGCAGTTGACGCACCCGTCCCCCCCTGAGCCACTGTAATGGCCGTACTAAGACCGAGTAGCGATGTGATATCAGCATTAGCACCTGAGCTAGCCGCACCAATATTTGTTCGAGCGGTAGCCGCTGTGGACGCATTCGTGCCACCATTTGCGACAGGAAGCACGCCAGATACGCCAGACGTAAGGCTTATAGGAGGGATATCAGCGGCAACAAGAAGCCGAAAAGCAGGAGTACCAGATGACCCATTAGGGCCAGAAAATATGAAATTCCCGCTAGTCGTTGCTACCCCAGTCCCACCATTAGCTGCTGGAAGAACCCCTGTAACACCTCCATTGCCAGAAGATGCTATGTTTATAACTGGGACATCTGCGCTAGCTATAGTTCGGAAAACTGGAGTTCCAGATGATCCATTCGGCGCTGCAAAAAACATGTTAGGTAGTTGACTATTAAATGACCCCGTAAGGGTGCCCGTGGACGTTACAGGAGATCCGCTAACGGTAAAAACCGATGATGGGAGCGCCAAGCCTACGCTGGTAGTAGTGCCTGTCGTGTTACTAAACGGCCCCTGTGTCGCCCCATTAATGCGAGCGTACAGGCCCGTGGAGGTCGTCCAGATATCTCCGTTCCCCGGAGATGCCGGCGCCACGCCTTGGGGGATGTTAAGCGGAGCCGTCGCGATCGTGGACGAATTGATGATGAGTTCATCACCAACCTGAATCTGCTGGGACTGGCCAAGGCTAGATAGCACCAAAGGATATTTCTGTGCCGCCGTAGCTTGCGTGCTGATGGCCAATGCGAGGAGAGAAATTGTGCGCTTCATCATAGTTGAATAGCCGGTTGGACAGAGAAAAATATCCCGGCTCCGGGGGAAGAGACACCGAGAGGCTGAACGATGCTGCCGCGCGTTGTGGGCGGGCTGGTCAAAAACATGCCGGGGCTTACATCACTAAGCCAAACCTGAGATCCGCCGCTCCCGAGAGGGACGGTGACAGAGAAATTTAGCCCTGCGCAATAGAATACCCCCGCTGCCCCGCTCGCTACTCTAATTAAAGAAAAAGCGTTGGCGAACGTCGCTGGGGATGCTGCGGATGCGGGCTGAGCCAGTAGATTCCCGCCTGATGCATATAGATTAACAAATGCACCCTTCGGGATAATCGCAGTCGCTGTTGCAACAAGCATAAGGGATGGGTTCAGACCCCCAGATGCCAAAGCGGCTATTTGAGCAACAGTCGCACGATTGGATACCCCAGATTGCACAACTTCCACCAGTTCATTACCAGATAGGGCAATGACGGGGGGTAGATTGGGGATTGCAATATTAGCCAAAAAACCCCCTTAGCCGACAGACTGATCCTGTGCGCTGGCGATGGATACCGTACCAGATGTAGTCCTAATAGCAAAGTAGGCGCCTGTCGGCAAAACCATTGTGCATGTCGTGCCGGATATGGTCGTAAGGCCAAGGCCGATCGTCAACGCGCCTGTGTTGGTATTGGAATAATTGCACACGACATTACCAGTGCCGCTCGCCACGGATGCTGAGGCGCCCTCCATGACGACTGCACTGTTTGTTGTGCCGCCCGTAAGACTTATCGCAGCAGAACTTACCAGATTTATCGTGACCATGGCAGGCTTGGTCGGGTCAGTAGCTTGGTATGGCGTGGCTAGCGCCAAGGTTCGGGCATTCGGAGCACCCACAACGGGGGTTCCCGCTGGCCCAGTCGCCCCTTGCGATCCTGGGGCGCCTTGGGGGCCAGCATCGCCCTGCGGCCCCACGGGGCCGGTCAGTCCTTGGACTCCCTGCGATGGGGGATAAGATACCTGCGCACGGCCGAGGGAGGCAGAGAGCAGAACAACCGCGACAAGCGTGCCCTTAAACATCAGAACTCCTCCGCCCAACTGACAGGTGTTGCCGTGGCGCACGCTCCGTAAAGAGCAGCCGCAGAGTCGAACGTGACTGCGGCCCCAGCTACAGCTAGCGGGGCTAGGCCCGTCGTTATGGTAACGCTGCTATTGCCAAACGCGCAGGGATTGGCGGCCCCAACGATTATGATAAGCTTCTGTCGTCCAGGTCGTGCCGCTACGACTAGCGTGGGCGTTGTCCCCACGCTAACTTGCCCCGTAAGTATGGTGCCATGACCGCCCGCCAGAGATCCTGTGGCATCGCTAGGGCCGGGGTTTGTGGAAGACAGACCTGCTGGGATCTGTGCCATGAGTGAGGACGGAATCAGCAAAGCCCACACGGCAACATGATGAATTACGCGCACATCCCCACTCCGCCCTGTGAAAGCAAGCTCCTTGTAAACCAATCTGCATTAATATCCAACAAGCAAAAATCTTGAGTGCCATGCCTGCTGAACAAGCATCACGTTTTGGGCAATTGGTCATACCCTCTTGGCAATCCAACCAGCACAGTCCAAATCGCTGTAGAGCCAGTCAGCAAATTTCCTTGTGCCGTTGTGCCTATAGTCGTGTAGCTGAATGCCATAGCTGTCGTTACGATAACGGAATATGTACCGTCTGCGCGGTTGTCCGACGCGCCTTGTACCGATATCTGGGAATTGGTCGCCATCCCATGTGGGGCAGAACATGTAACTGTGACGGTATAATATCCGTCGCTGATAAGAGACAGAACAGATAAGGTGGCCCCATACTGAACACCCTTGAACAAGGGCTGTGTCGCAGATTGTGCGATGCCTGATGGCCGGCCGACAGGTTGCGTGGTCCGATTATCGCCTTGCGTCGTAATGAGCGGGACACCTTGTGGGATTGGGATGCCCGTTGTTGGGTCGATCAGGCTAGGTGCTGCCGTAACCCGGTAATCCGTCTCATCATTCAGAAATGGCTCTGTACGGGGCTGCGTGACAGGCACAGGATCGGCCGGTAGGACGATGGCACGCAACTGCTCCTGCGGGATATCCATGCAAGGCGGACATACAAGCATGCGGGTGTTCTGGAGAGCCGCGCCGAACCATTCATGCTGCCAATTCAGCCGGTTCCTGTTCCACCAAATCCCGCAGCGATCGCATACAGCGAAAGCGGCCGGCGATGAGGCGCTTGTCCGTGCCTTGCCTGATCTGGACGCATA
>Ga0209112_10000276_pt1 | contig 10099 bp, 9 predicted proteins | sample TexAe_OM3H0_O3_FD_187947 | JGI IMG/M metagenome (GOLD analysis project Ga0209112, IMG submission 187947) | Forest soil microbial communities from Davy Crockett National Forest, Groveton, Texas, USA - Texas A ecozone_OM3H0_O3 (SPAdes) (version 2) | ecosystem: Environmental > Terrestrial > Soil >...
GAACACCGCGATCCCGGCCAGGAACAGCCGCTTGCGCCCGAACAGGTCGCCCAGGCTGCCCGCGGTGATCAGCACCGCGGCGAAGGCCAGCATGTAGGCGGACACCACCCATTCCAGCTGGGTGGCGCTGGCCCCCAGGTCGTGCCGGATCGTCGGCAGGGCCACGTTGACGATCGTCACGTCGATCATGTCCATCAGTACCGCGGCCATCATCGCCGCCGCCGCGAACCAGCGACGCGGGTAACCCCCGGTGGCCGCCGGGCCCTCAGCCTGGACCGGTGCTCGGGTGCTCATGGCGTCCTCCTCGTCCAGCGCCGTTCGCCCACCCTGGCTGGCGGCGCCTCCCCGTCAGAACCTTTTCTCGAATGATGTTCGTGGAACATTGTTCGACGAACAACGTTCTAGCATGGCTCGGCGTTCTATGTCCATTGCGTTCGTGAGTAGTACGCTGTTCGTGTGACGAGCGAGGTTCCACCACCGCCCTGGCAGCGGTCCCCGCGGCGCCCCAGCCGGACCCGGCGGGATCCGATCACGGTGGAGGCCATCACCGAGGCCGCGATCAAGGTCCTGGACAGCGAGGGGCTCGAGGGGCTGAGCATGCGCCGGGTGGCCGACGCGCTCAATACCGGCCCGGCCTCGTTGTACTGGCACGTGGGCAGCAAGGACGGCCTGCTCGACCTGGTCTTCGACCAGCTCATCGGCGAGATGGAGGTGCCCGCGCCCCAGGGCGACCGGTGGAAGGAGCAGCTCAAGCAGATCGCGCTGAGCCAGCGGGCGACGATCCTGCGGCACCGGGACCTGGTGGCCATCTCGATGGGCCGGATCCCGATGGGACCGCACGCGCTGCGCTACACCGAGAACGTGGTGGCCGTGCTGCGGGCCGGCGGCGTGCCGGACGACCTGGCGGTGTCCGGTTACCTGCTGCTGTTCGCCCTGGTCAACGGCTTCACGATGGACGAAATGGCCGACCCGGTGCCCGGCCCGGACAACAGCCGGGACCAGCTCTCACCCACCGCCGTCAGCGGCTACCTGGCCTCGCTCCCGGCTGACCAGTTTCCGAACATCGTCGCCGCGGCCCCGCACTTCGCCCAGTGGGACAACAACGTGCAGTTCGAGATGCTGGTCGACCTCTACGTGGACGGGCTGGCCCAGCGGGCCGCGACGGCCCGCGCCGGCCACGACCGGTCCCCGGACGCGTGACGGGGACCGGCCCGCGACCGGTCCCCGTCCGTCGATTGTTTTGATGAAAAGGTCGCGACGGCTGGAGTTACCCGAGCTGCGCGGTCACCGCCTTGACCTCGGTGTAGGCCTCGAGGGCCTCGTGGCCCATCTCCCGGCCCCAGCCGGACTGCTTGTACCCGCCGAACGGCAGCGACGCGTCGAACACGTTGTAGCAGTTGATCCAGACCGTGCCCGCGCGCAGCTTCTTGGCCAGCGCGTGGGCCTTGGAGATGTCCTTGGTCCAGATGCCGGCGCCGAGACCGTATTCGGAGTCGTTGGCCTGGGCCGCGATCTCGTCGATGCTCTGGAACGGGGCCGCCACCACGACCGGGCCGAAGATCTCCTCACGGACGATCTTCATGTCCGGGCGCGTGTTGGTGATGACGGTCGGCTCGACGAAGTAGCCCTGGTCGCCGAAGCGGCCGCCGCCGGTCAGGTAGGTCGCGCCGTCGGACTGCCCGGACTCCAGGAAGCCGGTGACCCGGCGCAGCTGCTCGTCCGAGACCAGCGGGCCCATCTGGGTGTCCGCCTCCAGGCCCGAGCCGAGCTTGATGGACTTGGCGATCTCCGCCACCCCGTCCACCACCTCGTCGAACCGGTTCTCCTGCACGAACAGCCGGGAGCCGGCCACGCAGCACTGGCCGTGGTTGAAGAAGATCGCGTTGGCCGCGCCCTCGACCGCGCTGGCGTCGGCGTCGTCGAAGACGATGTTCGGGCTCTTGCCGCCCAGCTCCAGGGTCAGCTTCTTCAGGTTGGTGGCCCCGGCCGCCTGCACGATCAGCTTGCCGACCTCGGTCGACCCGGTGAACGCCACCTTGTCCACGTCGTTGTGCGCGGCCAGCGCGGCCCCGGCGGTCTCGCCGAAGCCCGGCACCACGTTGACCACGCCGTTGGGCACGCCGGCCTCGGCGATCAGCTCGGCCAGCCGCAGCGCGGTCAGCGGGGTCTGCTCGGCCGGCTTGAGCACGACGCAGTTACCGGTGGTCAGGGCGGGTCCGAGCTTCCAGGCCGCCATCAGCAGCGGGAAGTTCCAGGGGATGATCTGCCCGACCACGCCGAGCGGCTCGCGCAGCGTGTAGGAGTGGAAGTTGGCGCCGGGCATGTAGGGCACCGAGATGTTGATCGTGTTGCCCTCGATCTTGGTCGCCCAGCCCGCCATGTAGTGGAACAGGTCGGCGGCCAGGGGCACGTCGGCGGCGAGCGCCACGCCGACCGGCTTGCCGTTGTCCAGCGACTCGAGCTGCGCCAGCTCTTCGGCGTGCTCGAGGATCAGGTCACCGATCTTCCAGATGATGCGGCCGCGGTCGGATGCGGTCAGCCGGCCCCACGGCCCCTCTTCGAAGGCCCGGCGGGCGGCGCGAACGGCCCGGTTGATGTCCTCGGCGTCCCCCTCGGCCACCCGGGCCAGGATTTCGCCGGTGGCGGGGTTCGGAGTGTCGAAGGTCTTCCCGGATGCGGCTTCGACCCACTCGCCGTCGATGAAGAGCTTGCGCGGGGTGGCGGTGAAGTCCTGCACGCTGGCGTCGATAGTGGCGGTCATGGTTACCCATCTCCTTTGACCGGGTCAGTAGTCACCATGAGACAACTGGCCGCCGTGGAGCACAAGACGTGCCGCCGGGCCGGTCACCGCCTGGTAATCGCCGGTGTTCGGGCCCGTGAAGAGCTGGTCAATGGGCGGCCAAACATCAGGAACACCGTGCGGTTTCAGGCGTCTCAGATGGCCCATATGGGCACAGGCATCAACATTGATCCGAATGGCTTTTCGGCGGCATTCCGGCCTGGCTATACCCTTCGCCCGTATTTGGGGGTGAACGTCATTGTTCATGTCGTCGATGGGGGATTACGCCGGGCCGGCGGACCGGCGGGAGGGTGTGCTGGCGCGGCTGCGGTCCGGCCGATACCCACTGCTATCAGCCGAGCGAGGTTGATCTCAGGCTCAACGCGGGTAGCGTGAATATGCGGCGCCGACGAAGTCGCCTGCCCGGTCAGGTCCCCGGCTGGCCCGGTTGCTCTCCGGCCGGACCTTGCGGGCGACACCCCCCGAGCCGGAACGTCCCGTATCGTACTAGTGAGCGTTTTTCGTCAGGTGCCTGCCGGTACGACTTTCGCGGTCCCGAGCCGCGCACCCCCGAGGAGACAGATGACCGAACAGGTTCCCGCCCCGCGCCCGGCGGAGGCCGGCCAGTGACCGAGCTGGCCAGCACGATGACGCCGCGCGAGGTCGCCAGCCAGGCCGCCGAGGCCATCCGCGCGCTCAACCACCTGACCTACGGTGGCGGCGAGCTGGGCAGCCCGGACGAGGTCCGCGACATCATCGCCAGCCTGGGCCTGATGGGTCAGGGGATGCCGCAGCTGTGCGAGCAGCTGGCCCGGTTCCTGGTCGCTCAGCAGGAGGACGGTCAGGTCAGGCACGGTTCGGGCGCGGACCCGGACCTGTCGGTGACCGAGGTCATGGAAGCACTCAACGCGGCCGGGCAGGCCGCGGACATGATGACGGCGGCCCTGGAAGAGGCGCACACCGCCGCCACGGAACTCCGCCCCGCTCGCTGAGCAGGCGTTCACCGCCCGCGGCCGCGGGCCGGGCGGGTCAGTCGCCGTAGATGTCGGCCTGGACCCCGCTGCTGCCGTCGCCGTAGATGTCCGACGAGCTGTCACCGTAGATCGAGCTGGTCCCGTCCCCGTAGATCGAGCTGCCGTCACCGTAGATCGAGCTGCCGTCGCTGGACGTCGAGCTGGTCGAGCCGCCGTCACCGTAGTAGCTGGTGTAGCCGGAGCTGTCGTCCACGTAACCCGGCGTGCTGGACGAGCTGCTGCTGGAGCTGCTGCTCGACGTACTGGCGGGGACGTTCACGCTGTCGCCGTAGATGCGGGCGGTCAGGGTTGCCTTGGCGGGCGTGCCGGCCGAGGAGGGGCTGGCGACGTGGCCCAGGCCCACCACAGCCGCAAGCAAGAGCACGCCAATGGCGCTTGCGACGAGGGCCGCGGCCCTTTTCACGTTCACGTCTTCTCCTCGCTGTCCTTTAAAAGACGCAGAGCGCGTGCCCGCGGTGTACCGATCCACGGGCTTACTGGCAAATATCTGGCGCTTGCAGGCGTCTTGCCCATGATCATGACGGGAAACGAAGCGGCGCGCGACCGGTATCGGTTCACCAGCTGGACTTTCGTTAATCCGACTAGATCGTGACAAGACCCGCAATGCGACGACAGCACAGCAAATGAAGCGTACGTCCCGGCCGTAGGCCGGACAAGGCTATGCGCACGACGGGTTCGCCCGGTCGTGACCGGGCGTCACGTCTGTGCCCGAACGGGCGCATTCGCCCTCTCGATCGGGGGCTCAGCAAATAAGCTGGCCGCGCGCGTCCGAGGTCGATCCAGTCCCGGGCGAGCCAGACCTGCCGCCGAGTGAACCGGGAGACGCATGGGGGGCTACCCGCGTTATTGCGTGCAGTGTGGCGGCGGACTGACCCCGGACACCCGGTTCTGCAGCCAGTGCGGCCAGCCCACCGCGCCCGCCGACGCCGAGGCGAGCGGGCCCTGGCGGGACGCGTCCGCGGCCGGCTTCGCCCCGCCCACCGGCCCGGCCTATCCGCCACCCCCGCGGCCGGCCGAGCCCGTGGCCGAGCTTTCCCCGCCCCCGTCTTCCGTGCTGCCGCCGACCGAGGCGGTGCCCTCCCCGGCCGAGACCGCGCCGCCGCTCAGCGGGCCCGCTTATCCGGCGGCGCCGATGTACTCGCCGGCCGAGCGCCCCAGCCCGCCACCGCCCGGGCCGCCGCCCGGTCGCCCGATGCCGCCGCCCCCGGACCGGCTGGGCTCGGGGCCGCGGCCGGCTTATCCGCCGGCTCAGGACCGGGCGGGTTCCGGGCCGCGGCCGGCTTATCCGGCGACCCCGGCCCCGTACGCGCTGCCGTCCGGGTCGGCCGCGACGTCACCGCCGCCTGCCGTCCCCGGGCCCGGCGGGGAGACGGCCAAGTTCGGCACCAGCTGGATGGACCAGGTGGGCTTCAACCCGCAGTGGGAACAGGCCCCGGCCGGGTCGCAGTGGCCGCCGGGCCCGCCCGCGCGGACGGCCGTGGCGGCGTCGCCGGCGCTCCGGGCATCCGACGCTCAGCCCCGCAAGCGCCAGCTCCTGTCGATCGGGCTGTTCGCGGTGATCGCGGCGGTCCTGGTCGTGCCCGCTTTTCTGATCGTGCACGCCCTGCACGGCCTGGGCGGTTCGAGCGCCGCCGCGGCCGAGCCCACCACCAAGCCCACCGCGTCGGCCGCGGCCGCGGCGACCGAGCGCAGCGCGGCCGCGTCGCTGGCCACGCTGCTGGGCCAGAGCGTCACCGACCGGGACACGATCGTGAGCGCGGTCGGCGCGGTCAACCGCTGCACCTCGGCCGTGAGCCAGGCGCCGGCCCAGTTCCAGGAAGGGGCCACGTCGCGGCAGAAGCTGCTGAAGCAGCTGGCCAGCATGCCGGGACGGTCCAAGCTGCCCGCGGCCATGCTGAGCCAGCTGACCACGGCCTGGCAGGCGTCGGCCACGGTGGACACGGATCTCAGCAAGTGGGCCCGGGACGAGGTGTCCAGCGGCTGCCACGCCCACAACGACGCCAACCTGGCCGCGGCGGACGGCCCGGACGTCCAGGCGAGCAACGCCAAGAGCGCCTTCGTGGCCCTGTGGAACCCGATCGCGGCCCAGTACGGCCTGACCAAGTACTCGACCGGCCAGCTCTGACCGGCCCGGGCGCCGGCCCGCACGGCGGCTCTGTCAGCCGAGGTGCTGCCAGACCAGCGCGCCCAGCTGGTTGATCGTGTCGATGCCGTACTGCTCGCTCGGGTTGCCGGTGCTGAACACGGCCATCAGATAGTCCCGGCCACGGCCGGAGACCCACCCGACGCTGTTGATCTGCCAGTCGGTGTTGCTGCTGTTCAGCGGCAGCCAGCCGTCCTTCAGCGCCACCGTGGCCGTGGCCGGGACCCCGCCGCTCACTCCCCAGCGCTGGGACGGCGCCACGTTCTCCATCAGCTGCAGGGCCGAGTTGCGCTGGGTCCCGGTCAGCAGCGTGCTCGGTTTGATCAGCTCACGCAGCAGGGCCAGCTGGTCGGTGGGGGTGGTGGTACTCAGGCCCCAGCCCGGCCACGGGAAGCCGGGGCACTGCACACACGAGGACGGCTCGGTGTGGGTCAGGCCGGCCGAGGTGTCGAACGACGCGATCTGCGACGGGCCGCCCGCCTCGTCCCACAGGGTGGTGGCGGCGTCGTTGTCGCTGTCCTCCATCATTTCGCGGGCCAGCGAGGTGTCCGACGCGGACAAGCCGCCGGAACCGGCGCCGTGCCGGGCGTACAGCGCCTCGAGGATGTTCAGCTTGACCACGCTGGCTTCGGCCTGCGGCCTGCTGCTGCCGAACGACCAGGTCTGCCCGGTGGTGACGTCGTACACGGCCGCGGTGACCGTGCCGGTCCGGTCGTCGACGTACTCGTCCGCCGCGGAACCGAACGGGTCGGCCTGCTCCGGAGCCGAAGCCGATGGCGTGGGCTTGGCGCTCCGGCCGGTCGCGGTGGCGCTGGGCGCCGGCGTGGTGGCGCTGTTGCGCGGCTGCGACCGGGCGGAGTTCGCGGGCGCGGCCTGCTGCGCGGCCGGCGTCCCGGCCGACGGTCCGCCGCAGGCCGGGACGGCCGCCAGCAGGGGCAGTCCGATCGCGCCGGCCAGGCAGCGGCGAATGATCGTCGTGGTTTTCAATGGGTCTCAGGATCTCCGGCCAGGTGAGCCCCGGCCATGGTCAGGGCGTCCGGGGGGTCAGGGCTTCCGGGCCACTCCGCCGTAGGTGTTGACCTCCGACGCCATCGGCCGGATGGCCTCCTGCTCCGGACGCCACTCCGACACCAGCACCACCCCGGGGTCAACCAGCTCCAGCCCGGTGAAGGCGAGGTCGGCGAACACTTCGGAGTTCCGGATCGCGCCCCGCATGCCGCCCTGGCTGTAGGCGCGGCCCGCGCCGGACAGGCCGCCCGGATTGTGCTCGGCCGTCGCGTGCGAGGCCACCAGGTAGCTGCCGGACGGCAGCGCGTCGACCAGCGTCTGCACGATCCGGGCGGGCTCGTCCTCGTCCGGCAGGAAGTGCAGCACCGCGACCAGGATCAGCCCGATCGGCCGGCTGAAGTCCAGCGTTTCCCGGGTGACCGGACCGGACAGGATCGCCTTCGGGTCCCGGATGTCGGCGTCCAGGTAGGTGGTGACGCCCTTCGGGCCGCTGGCCAGCAGAGCCCGGGCGTGCGTCAGCACGATCGGGTCGTTGTCGGCGTAGACCACGCGGGCCTCGGGGTTGACCGCCTGGGCCACCTCGTGCACATTGTTGGCGCTGGGCAGCCCGGTGCCGATATCGAGGAACTGGCTGATCCCGGCCTCTCCGGCCAGGTAGCGCACGGCCCGGCCGAGAAAGGCCCGGTTCTCCCGGACGGCGGTGCGCACGCTGCCCCAGCTGTCCAGCACCTGCGCCGCGACCGCCCGGTCGGCCGCGAAGTTGTCCTTGCCCCCGAGGAAGTAGTCGTACATCCGCGCCGGATGCGCCTTGGTCACGTCGATCTCCGGCGGCGCGCTCTCCGGCTCCGTGTCCGGCGGCCCCGTGCTGTCAGCCATGGGCATCAGCGTACTGATTCATGACAACTACCCTCTAAGGGATGAGCGGATGGCTGAAGTGCCCGGTGCATGGGCGCCACTGGGGCGTGAGTGGTGCGGCCGGCCTGCTCCCCTTCACCGTCACCCCGGGCGGAGTCCGGGTTCTGCTGGCGTTGCGCAGCGAAGGTACCCACCAGGGCGGCACCTGGTCCACCATCGGCGGCGCCATCGACTACGGCGAGACGCCCTGGGAGGCCGCCGTCCGCGAGGCGTCGGAAGAGGTGCCGGGGCTGGACCTGGGCGGGGCGCTGGCGGCGGACAGCCATGAGTACGGGTGCGTGAGCGGCTGGTCGTACACCACGTTCGTGGTGCCGCTGCCGTCGGACGCGCCGGTCACCATCGGCCACGGCTGGGCGACCTGGGAGACGGCGGAGTTGCGCTGGGTGCCGATCGAGGAAGTTGACAGTTACTCGCTGCTGCCGGCCTTCGCGCAAACTTGGCCGGAGCTGAAGAAACTGATCGAAGCCGCAGCGGATTAGGACATCTCTTCGGCCGCGGTGCGGAGCATGTCCAGTGATTCAGCCTCAGACAATGCATAATCCAGCAGCACTTCAAATTGGTCAGCGTACTCTGCTACATCTGGATCGCCGGCCGTGATACTCGCACGCTCTCCCTTGCCAGAATCCAGGTAAACCAGATCAGGGAGACCACCCTCAAATTCCAGGAGGGTAAACGGACCAGTGAGACCAACATGAGCATCAGCAGTGAACGGAATGACCCGAACAGTGATGAACTCATCGCCGCTGGCCATGTCAGCGATATACAACAGCTGGTTTGGCATGATGGCGCGGTCCTTGCTTATTCCGACATGCCGACGGATGACGCCCTCATCCAGGATGAAATACCGATAGGGAGGATGGGAACGGCGCTCGAGTTCTGCTTGCCGATGTATCCGGAGGTTGACAACGGCCCTTTTCGATGTATTGCTAAGATCCGGTTCAGTCATCGCCTCCGCGTACTCTTGAGTCTGCAAAAGGCCGGGAACGGCTGCGCCCAGATACTGGCGAATAAAGATTGAGCCGGCCTCATAGCCCACATAATCGAGATAGGGATCGGCTATTTCATTCCGGTAGGCATTCCACCAGCCCACCCCACGAGCTCCCCGATTCAGAGTCTCCAGGCGTTCCCGCTCGGTCTGTGACGAGATCCCGTACTGATCCAACAAGGAGCCAAGATCTGCCGGGGAGATGAGATTACGTCCGCCCTCGATACGGATAAGCTTGGTTGGTGACCAGCCAAGCTGGTGAGCTGCGTCGTACGGGCTGAGATTACTCGCTCTGCGGAGACGCACAAGTTCAGTCCGCAAAATCCCGCTCTGAACGACCGGCCCTTGGTCATCAGCCATGACATAATCGCTCTCCGTAGCCAAATATCCCTACTATAAAACATTCTTCGATACTTGCCCGGAGTGCAAGACTCGCGGCAAAGCCGCCGTAAGTCCCGTCACTTCAGAACCTTTCGCCTCATGTCTTCCGCTCTTCTGAGCGCATCTGGACGGCCACGTTCCGGATGTACTCGACCGACTCGTTTTCCGACAGAGCCAAGTCCAGCAGAGTCTCGAACTTGGCCGCGTACTCCGCTACTTGCAGATCATCACTAGTCATGTCCGCAACCTCACCCTTACCGGAATCAAGGTAGACCAGATCTTGCAGCGCGCCACTGAAACCGAGCACCGTGAAGGCGCTCAGGCCTCCGTGCTCTCCGGCGCTGAACGGGATTAGCTGAACGGTGACAAGGGTGTTTTCGGCAGCCTCATCGGCAATCCGGTCAAGTTGACTTGGCATGATCATCGGGTCGGCACTGACCCCTACGTGCCGCCGGATCACCGCCTCGTCCAGTACGTAGTACTGGTGAGGTCGATCTGAGCGCTGGGCCAGTTCGGTCTGCCGCTGCAGCCGCAGTTTCACCACGGCCGGGACATCCGAGGGATCGTTCGTACAGATGGTCAGCGCTTCCGCGTACTCCGGAGTTTGCAGCAGTCCGGGAACGACCGTGGCCGGGAACTGCCGGATGAAAGTGGCCCCTGCCTCATAGCCCACATATTTGAGGTACTGATCGCCAATCTCGTTTCGGTAGGCATCCCACCATCCGCGTAGCCGCGCCGCTCGATTCAGCGACTGCAACCGCTCTCGATCATCGCCGGAGTCGAGACCGTACTGGGTCAGTAGAGCGTCAAGGTCGACCTTGGTCACGGAGTTGTGGCCGCCCTCGATGCGGATC
>Ga0209112_10000278_pt1 | contig 10077 bp, 10 predicted proteins | sample TexAe_OM3H0_O3_FD_187947 | JGI IMG/M metagenome (GOLD analysis project Ga0209112, IMG submission 187947) | Forest soil microbial communities from Davy Crockett National Forest, Groveton, Texas, USA - Texas A ecozone_OM3H0_O3 (SPAdes) (version 2) | ecosystem: Environmental > Terrestrial > Soil >...
CTACGAAGGCTATGGCCCGGGTGGCATTGCGCTGATCATCGACTGCTTTACCGACAACCAGACCCGTACCGTGGCCGATGTTCGCAGCGTGCTGAACAAGAATGGCGGCAACCTGGGCACTACCAATTCGGTGGCGTTCCAGTTCACTCGTTGCGGCGAGCTGGTGTTTGCGACCGGCGGTGACGAAGCCAGGGAAGAAAAGGTGCTCGAAGCAGCGCTGGAAGCCGGTGCCGACGACGTCATCAACGAAAACGGCGAAAGCACGGTGATCTGCGCGCCGGAAAACTTCGAATCGGTGCAGCATGCGCTGATCCAGGCAGGCCTGCATGCCGAACATGCGGGTGTCACCATGCGTCCCAACAATCGCGTGGCCGTGTCGCCGGAGAACGTCGAGGCGCTGCACACGCTGATCGACAAGCTCGACGCGCTGGACGATGTGAGCGAGGTTTCGCACAACGCCGCCCTGCCGGCCGGGGTCGACGCTTAAGCCGTAACGGGTTTCCCCCGCTTACGCGCCCACGCCTCTCCGTCATGACCCGCATCATCGGCATCGATCCGGGTAGCCAACGCACCGGCGTGGGCATCATCGATGTGGATGATGCCGGCCGGCTGTCACATGTTTTCCATACAGCCCTTGCCGTTAGCGGCGAAGCCAGCTTTCCGTTGCGTCTCAAACGCATCTTCGACGAACTCTGTGACATCATCGCCGCCCATCAGCCGGCCGAGTGCGGGATCGAACGCGTGTTCATGGCGCGAAACCCCGATTCGGCGTTGAAACTGGGGCAGGCGAGGGGGGCCGCGATCTGCGCGGTAGCGAGCCGAGGCATCGAAGTGCACGAGTACGCGGCAACTGAAGTCAAACAAGCCGTGGTTGGTAGTGGTCGCGGCGATAAAACCCAGGTGCAGCACATGATGGGTGTCCTGCTTGGCCTCAAGGGGCCGTTGCAGGCCGATGCGGCCGACGCGCTTGCCGTAGCCGTTGCGCACGCGCATACGCGCGCCAGCCTGGCTCGCGTCGGCATCCCCCGAACCGCTTGGAGAAGGCGTCGATGATCGGCCGACTACGCGGCATCCTGGTATCCAAACAGCCGCCGTGGCTGATGATCGAAGTGGGTGGCGTGGGCTATGAGCTCGAGGCGCCCATGTCCACGATCTACGACCTGCCACAGACCGGCAAGGAAGTGACGCTGCTGACGCATTACGCGGTAAAGGAAGACAGCGTCGCGCTTTACGGCTTTCTGCACGAATCCGAACGCGCGTTGTTCCGTAACCTGCAGAAAGTCAGTGGCATCGGCGCGAAGATTTCGCTGGCGGTGCTGTCGGGCGTATCGACCGCCGAATTTGCACGGCTGGTACAGACCGGTGATGTCGTCGCACTCACCAAGATTCCAGGCATCGGCAAGAAGACGGCCGAGCGCATCGTGGTAGAGCTGCGCGATCGCGTCGACGGCCTGACCACCAGTGTGACGGGTTTGGGCACAAAGACGCCGGGTGTGCCGCTCGATCCTGCCGCCGAAGCTACGGTGGCATTGCAGCAGCTGGGCTACAAGCCGGTTGAAGTTACACGTTTGGTGCAGAAGGTCGCCGCCGAGGGCGACACCGCCGAATCGATCATTCGCAAGGCGCTACGCGCCGCTCTCGGGAGTTAGAGACGTGGGTCATCACATTAACCAGTCAGATGCTTCGATGGACACGAAGCGCAGGCTGGCCGCTTTGGCGGCAGGTGCCATCGGTGTCGTTTTCGGGGACATCGGTACCAGCCCGCTCTATACGATGCACGAGGTGCTTGGCACGCACGGCATGAAGGTCACGCCCGAGACGGTGATGGGCGTCCTGTCGCTGGTGTTCTGGTCGCTGATCATCGTGGTTTCGCTCAAGTACGTACTCTTTGTGATGCGCGCGGACAACAAGGGCGAGGGCGGCATCATGGCGCTGATGGCCCTGGCCCAGCGCTCGATGGGCAGCTCGGCGCGAGCGCGCTGGATACTGGCGGTCTTTGGCATCTTCGGCGCTGCACTGTTCTACGGCGACGGTGTGATCACGCCGGCGATGTCGGTACTGGGTGCGGTCGAGGGCCTGGAGATCGCAGCCCCGGGGTTGACCGATTACGTGGTGCCGATCTGCCTGGTCATCATCGTTTTCCTGTTCGCCTTGCAGCGCTATGGTTCGGCCAAGGTCGGCGCGATGTTCGCACCCATCATGGGGATCTGGTTTATCGTGGTGGCGGTGCTCGGCATACGTCAGCTGGTGGACAACCCGCAGGTGATGTACGCGGTCAATCCGATGTATGCCGTGCGTTTCATCGTCACCCATGAGTTGCAGGCCTTCATCGCGCTCGGCGGTGTGGTGCTGGCGCTGACCGGCGCCGAAGCGCTCTACGCCGACATGGGGCATTTCGGCAAGCGGCCGATTCGCCTTGCCTGGACGTTCTTCGTGTTGCCGGCGCTGCTGCTCAATTATTTCGGCCAGGGCGCGCTGCTGATCAGCAATCCCAAGGCCATCGACAATCCGTTCTACCTGATGGTGCCGGAAAATCTGCTCTATCCGATGATCGGCCTGGCTACCGCCGCGGCGGTGATTGCCTCGCAGGCGGTCATTTCAGGTGCGTTCTCGATGACCCGCGAGGCGATCTCGCTGGGTTACGCGCCGCGTATGCGCGTGGTGCATACCTCGCGCGAAATGTCCGGCCAGATCTTCGTTCCGTGGATCAACGGCTTGCTGCTCGTATTGGTGCTGGCCGCGGTGATCGGCTTCAGGAGCTCGGCGAACCTGGGCGCTGCCTACGGTATTGCGGTGACCGGCACGATGACCATGACCACGTTGCTGGCCCTGGTGGTGGCACGCAAGCAATGGAAGTGGAACTGGTTCGCGGTGGTTGTCGTGGGTGCATTCCTGTTGACGGTCGACCTTGCATTCTTCGGCGCCAACGCATTGAAGATCGCGCATGGCGGCTGGTTCCCGCTGGTGCTGGGTGTGGTGGTGTTCGTCATGATGACCACCTGGCGTCGCGGCCGCGAACTGGTGGTGCGCGAAATCAAGCAGTCCGGTCTCGCGCTCGAGCCGTTTATCGACAACATCCACGAGCATCCGCCATTGCGCGTGCCGGGCACTGCGGTGTTCCTGACCGCCAATCTCGATGCCGTGCCACATGCCCTGTTGCATAACCTAAAGCACAACAAGGTGCTGCACGAGCGCAACGTGCTGCTGACGGTGGAGATGCTGGAGACACCGGTAGCGGACTTCCAGGAGCGCATCGATATTCGCTCCTTGAACGGCGAGTTCTATTGCCTGAGCCTGCGCTTCGGTTTTGCCGAAGACCCGAACATTCCCTTCGCACTGACACAGTGTTCGCGCGAAGGCCTGCCTTTCGACATGATGGACACGACGTTCTTCCTGTCACGCGAAAACATCGTTGCCGATAAACGTCGCCCAGGCATGGCACTTTGGCGCGACAAGCTGTTCGCGTTCATGGCCCGCAATGCGATGCCGGCAACGGCGTTCTTCCAGATTCCCGGCAATCGATTGATCGAGCTTGGTGCCCAGGTAGAGATCTGAGCTGGCAGGGTCGTGGGGAAGAGCTGAGGAGTGAGTGGAGAGGAGTGAGAGGAAACCCGGCTTCGGGATTGAACTTTCGCAAGAATCCATGCCGATCGCGATAGAGTCGCATGCTGGGGCTCTTCTCTAACTCCTCACTCCTCTCCACTCGCTCCTATAATCCCCACCTATGACCGATCACCCTCGCATTGTGACCAACGCCGCGCAGATGGACGATGAGGCCCTCGAGGCCACTATTCGTCCCAAGCGGTTGGCCGAGTATCTGGGCCAGCAGGCGGTGCGCGAGCAGTTGTCGATCTATATCGAGGCGGCAAAAAAACGCGGCGGTGCGCTCGACCATGTGCTGATCTTCGGGCCACCCGGCCTGGGCAAGACCACCTTGAGCCACGTGATCGCCAACGAGTTGGGTGTCAATGTGCGCTCGACGTCGGGCCCGGTATTGGAGCGGGCGGGCGACCTGGCCGCCTTGCTGACCAACCTCGAAGCGCACGACGTGTTGTTCGTCGACGAGATCCATCGTCTGTCGCCGGTGGTCGAAGAAGTGCTTTACCCGGCAATGGAAGACTTCCAGATCGACATCATGATCGGCGAAGGCCCGGCAGCGCGCTCGATCAAGCTCGATCTGCCTCCTTTTACCCTGATCGGTGCGACCACTCGCGCCGGCCTGTTGACGGCGCCGCTGCGCGACCGCTTCGGTATCGTGCAACGTTTGGAGTTCTATACGCCCACCGAGCTCACGGCGATCGTGCGCCGTTCGGCACGCATCATGGGTATCCCCTGTGAAATCGACGGGGCGGAAGAAATCGCTCGCCGTTCGCGCGGCACGCCACGTATCGCCAACCGCCTGCTCCGTCGCGTCCGTGACTATGCCGAAGTGCGAGCCAACGGCCAGATCACCCGCGAAGCGGCGAACGCCGCCATGAGCATGCTCAAGGTCGATCCCGAGGGTTTCGACGATCTGGACCGGCGCCTGCTTTCCACCATCATCGAGAACTTCGATGGTGGTCCGGTCGGTGTCGAGTCCCTGGCGGCGGCACTCAGCGAAGACCGCGGCACGCTGGAGGACGTGGTCGAGCCCTATCTGATCCAGCAGGGCTACCTGGTGCGCACCGCGCGCGGCCGTATGGCCAGCGCCAAGGCCTGGCGCCACATGGGCCTGACGCCACCGCCGCGCCAGACCCCGCTGCCGGACCTGTTTTCAGGCGAGGGAGAAGGGTAAGCGACCCTCCCGCTTCGACGATCGGCGGCAATTTCACCCCATTGCTACCCGATCCCCGTTACTCGTTCCCGTATGCCCATGACTCCCACCGACACTTCAGCCGTCCTGTTTACCTGGCCTGTCCGCATCTACTGGGAAGACACCGATGCGGGCGGGGTGGTCTATCACGCCAGCTACCTGCGCTTTCTGGAGCGGGCCCGCACCGAGTGGCTCAGGAGCCTGGGGGTGCAGCAGTCCAGGATCAAGGAAGACAGCGGGTTGGCCTTCCTGGTGCGCGAGATGCAGCTGGACTTCCTCAAGGCGGCCCTGCTGGATGATGAACTGCAAGTGACGGTCGAAGTCAAAGAACGGCGCGCAGCCAGTATCCTTTTCGCCCAGAGCATTTACCGGGCGGACGGCGTCGAGCTGTTGCGGGCCACGGTCCGAGCCGCCTGCGTCGATACCCGTCGCATGCGCCCGGTGCAGATTCCAGCTGGCCTTATCCCCGGCCTGTAAAAACTTTCAATTGACCTTTTGGCCTTAAGTGGCGGAGTACCCCCAGCAATGAACAGTGGATTGGACATTTTCAAGCTGATCGCGGAAGCGAGCATCCCTGTGAAGCTCGTGCTACTCGTGCTGCTGGTGTTCTCGTTCCTGTCGTGGGTGATCATCGTCCGCAAATATGCGCAGCTGAAAGCGGCGAACGAGAATGCCGAGTCGTTCGAGGAGCGTTTCTGGTCGGGTGCCGACCTGGCCCAGCTGTTTCGCGAAGTGAGCAATCGCGGTGCCAGCAACGGCGGCCTGGAGAACGTCTTCGAGTCGGGCTTTCGCGAATTCGCACGCCAGCGCCAGCGTCGCGTGCATGACATGCGCGTGGTGATCGAAAGCTCCGAACGCGCGATGCGCGTGGCAGGTACCCGCGAGATCGGTTCGCTCGAACGCAATCTGGAATTTCTCGCCAACGTCGGTTCGATCAGCCCGTATGTGGGCCTCTTCGGTACGGTGTGGGGCATCATGGGTGCGTTCCAGGGCCTGGGTGAAATGAAGGACGTCACCATCGCCGTGGTCGCCCCGCATATCTCCGAAGCACTGATCGCCACGGCCATGGGTTTGTTCGCCGCAATCCCGGCGGTGTGGGCCTATAACCGCTTCGCCAACAAGGTCGAGCGCGTGGCCTCGCGTTACGAGGTGTTCCAGGAAGAGTTTTCCTCGGTGCTGCAGCGGCAGATCCAGACCGACGACCCCACGGCCTGAGCGAGGCTTGCATCATGCGTAATTCAGCGCGACACAAGCGCCTCAAGCTCAAATCCGAGATCAACGTCGTGCCTTACATCGACGTGATGCTGGTGCTGTTGATCATTTTCATGGTCACCACGCCGATGCTCAATTCCAATGTCGACGTGAACCTGCCGCAGGCCAACGCCAAGTCGCTGCAGGACAAGAAGGATCCGGTGATCGTATCGGTCGGGCAGGACGGCAAGCTGTTCCTGACGCTCGGTACCGCCAAGAAAGAGCCGATCGACGAGGAGGGCCTCAAGGTCAAGGTCGGCGCCTTCGTCAAGCAGAATCCGGACGTCAGCGTGCTGGTGGCGGGCGACCGCGACGGCAAGTACGACGGTGTCTACCAGATCCTGACCGATCTGCAGCAGGCCGGTGTAGCCAAGGTCGGTTTGATGAGCCAGCCTGATGCGGGCGGGAAGAATGGCGCGAAATAATCCCGACAACAGCCGCAAGGGCACGCCCCTGGCGGTCGTCGTTTCGGCCATCTTGCATCTTGGCATCGTGGGGTTTTTGTTCCTCGCGACCTTGTCGTGCTCGACGTTCGAGAGCGCGTTCGCCGTGCTGCATCTGCCCGATTCGTGGAATCCGATCACGTGCGCCAAGCCGCTGCAATTACCGGGCGAACCGATCGAGGCCGTGCTGATCGGGCCCACCGGCGCGCCGCCGCCCAAATCGGCAAACGTCAAGCCACAGCCCAATACCACGCCGCCGCCGCCGACCGTGCCGCCACCGCCGACCCCGACGCCTCCCAAGCCGACGACGCAGCCCTTGCCGCCGCCGCCCGAGCATCCTGATACCAAGGATCAGGAGCGGGTGGTACAGGATGCTGCACAGAAGGCCGAGGACGCCAAGAAGGAGCAGGAAGAGAAGCAGCGCCAGCGCCAGTCGGAGCTGGATGCCGAGGCAGCCAAGAAGAAGGCCGAGGAGCAGAAGAAGGTCGATGACCTCTTCGCCAAGCTCGATGCCGCCCAACATCAGAGCAGGCAGGCCGACAGCAAGGCGAAACAGGCCCAGCAGCAACTGGCCGATCTGAAGAACGCCCAGGACAACGGCTTGCCCGACCTGCCCAATGCGGCCCAGCGGCAGACTGGCAGCAACGGCAAAGACAATGATTTACGCGCTCAATACCAGGCGGCAATTCAGAATACGCTCAAACAGAACTGGTACGGTCCGGCTAACATTCCCAACCAGCCGTGTCTGCTTCACATTGTGCAGGCGCGTGGCGGCACAGTCTTGAGTGCGACCGTCGATTCGAGCTGTCCCTACGACGATGCCGGCAAAAAGTCGGTCGAAGATGCTGCAAGAAGGGCTGGCGACCTTCCTTACAAGGGCTTCGAGACCGTTTTTACGGACAAAGTCGATATGTATTTCAAGCCATGAAAGTGAGCATTTGATGAAAAAGCCTTCTCGGTACCTGCCGCTATTGCTCGCCTTGCTCGGGATGCTCGTCACTGCGAGCATCCATGCGCAGACCCTCACCGGTAGCGTCGAGGGGATTACCAAATCCGCCACGCCGATCGCCGTGGTTCCCTTTGCCCAGGCTGGCGGGGCGCCGTTGCCCACTGACGTTGCTGATGTGATCCGCAACGACTTCAACCGTTCGGGCAAATTCCGTTCGCTGGCCAAAAGCGAGATCGTCGAGTTCCCGACCAAGGGGTCCGACATCAAGTTCGCTACCTGGCGCCTGCTCAAACAGGACTACATCACCATCGGTCGCATGAGCGATGCAGGTGGCGGCATGCTGCGGGTGGAGTACGAGCTATGGGATGTCAACCGGCAGCAAAGCCTGCTGGCACAGGCGTTCACTGCCCCGGCCGGTGACCTGCGTGGCGTGGCGCACCAGATTGCCGACCAGATCTACGAAAAGATCACCGGTGTGCGTGGCGCGTTCTGGACGCGCATTGCCTACATCACGGCGGTGGGCCTGGGCAACAACACCACCTATTCGCTGATCGTGGCCGATTCGGATGGCTACAACCCGCAGGTTGTTGCGCGCTCGCGCGAATCGCTGCTGTCGCCCTCGTGGTCGCCGGACGGCAGGAAGATCGCCTATGTTTCCTTCGAGAGCGGCAACTCGGCCATCTACGTCCAGGACATCACCACTGGCTCGCGCCAGCTGATTTCGGCCCATCCCAAGGGGATCAATGGCGCGCCGGCCTGGTCGCCCGATGGCAGCAAGCTGGCCATCTCGCTTTCCTACGTGGGCAACCCGGAGATCTTCGTCCTCGACGTGGGCAGCCGGTCGGAAACGCGTCTGACCAACAATCTTGCGATCGATACCGAGCCGGTATGGTCGCCGGACGGCCAGAGCATCTATTTCACCTCGGACCGCTCCGGCCGTCCGCAGATCTACCAGATGTCGGCCTCGGGTGGTAACCAGGAACGGATCAGTTTCCAGGGCCAGAACAACGCCAATGCTTCGGTAAGTTACGACGGCAAGCAGCTTGCGATGGTGCAGGGCAACGGGAACGTGTATCGTATTGTCATTATGGACCGCAGTCTGGGTGGGCAGGTGCGACCCATCTCGCCGGGACCGATCGACGAGTCCCCGAGCTTCGCCCCCAATGCCAGCATGCTGCTGTATGCCGCTACCGAAGGACGCCGTGGTGTTCTGTACGCCGTCTCCAACGACGGGCAGGTTCGCCAGCGCCTCGTACTATCCGATGGCGACGTGCGCGAGCCGTCGTGGGGACCGTATCGGCAACGTTGACGGTCCGATGGATTTTGCCGGGGTGCCCAAGGGCATCCTGGTTGGGTGAGCCGGGTGAAGCCTGCGAGGGCGACCAGGCTTCCACGGTTGTCAATGACGGCTAGCCGCTGTCATTGGTGAGGCCCGCGGCTGCAAGACAGCGCACCGCGGGCTACAAAGTGTCAAAATAACAGCCGGTCCACCGGCGATACGCTGTCCCGTAACCGCAATCGTCATTGACTGTCGGAACTCAAACCCGTTTGAAGGAACGTCCACCATGAATAAGACCGTTCGCGTCGCCCTGGTCGCCCTGCTCTGTGTTGGCGCGGCCGCCTGCCAGAAGAAGCAGGAAGTTAAGCCTCAGCAGTCGCAGGAACCGACCCAGACCATGACCCAGGCTCCCTCGGAGTCGGGCAAGTTTGGTCCGGAAGATCTCGATACCAACGCCTGCCTGCGTCAGCGCGTTGTGTACTTCGATTTCGACAAGACCGAAATCAAGCCGGAATTCCAGCAGATCATGGCGTGCCACGCCAAGTACCTGCAGGATCGCCCGATGGCCAACATCCGTCTCGAAGGCAACACCGACGAGCGTGGCACGCGTGAGTACAACCTCGGCCTCGGCGAGCGCCGCGGCAACGCCGTGTCCAGCGCGCTGCAGGCTGCCGGTGGTTCGGCCAGCCAGCTCAACGTGATCAGCTACGGCAAAGAAAAGCCGGTGTGCCGTGAGCACAACGAAGATTGCTGGGGCAAGAACCGTCGCGTCGAGATCGTCTACACGGCGAAGTAATGAACAAGCAACTGGCTACTAGCTTTACGGCCAGGCTCGGCATGGCGGGTGCATTAGCATCCGCCATGCTTTTTGGCTTGCCGGCACATGCGCAAGATTCCCGTTTGAGTCTGGCTGATCGTGTCGCTCGTCTTGAGCAGCAGGCGCAGAACCAGGACCAGGGCGGTATCGGCATGGTCAACCAGGTCCAGCAGTTGCAGCAGCAAGTGCAGCAGTTGCAGGGCCAGATCGAGGAGCTCCAGCACCAGGTGCAGGAAGCCCAGGATAAGAACAAGGCGCAATACGTCGACCTCGATTCGCGTATCGGGCGTATTGAAAAAGGTGGCAGCCCTGCCGCCAGCAATAACCCGCCGGCCGCCGTCAGTGCGCCGCCGCCTGCCGACAACGGTAAGCCCCAGGGCAATGCGCAGGTCAATGGCTCGCAGCCCGCTGCAGCGTCCAGCAACGGCGGCAACGCCAACCCGGCCGGTGCACAAGCTGCCTACGACGCCGCCTTTGGCGCGATCCGCGGTGGCGACTATGTCAAGGCGTCGCGCGGTTTTCGCGATTTCCTGCAGCAGTATCCGG
>Ga0209112_10000279_pt1 | contig 10062 bp, 5 predicted proteins | sample TexAe_OM3H0_O3_FD_187947 | JGI IMG/M metagenome (GOLD analysis project Ga0209112, IMG submission 187947) | Forest soil microbial communities from Davy Crockett National Forest, Groveton, Texas, USA - Texas A ecozone_OM3H0_O3 (SPAdes) (version 2) | ecosystem: Environmental > Terrestrial > Soil >...
CGGGCGGCTGGGCGCCGAGGTCGAGGCGCTGCCCGGATACGAAGGGATCGGCTGGTGACCCGGATCCTGATCATCGTCCAGAACCTGCCGGTGCCGTTCGACCGGCGGGTGTGGCTGGAGTGCCAGGCGCTCACCGCCGACGGCTACCAGGTCGCGGTGGTGTGCCCGAAGGGCAAGGGCGACCCCGGCTACCAGGTGCTGGACGGCGTGGAGCTGTACAAGTACCGGCCCTACGCGCCGGGCGGGAGCAAGGCCAGCTTCGTCACCGAGTACGCCTACTCGTTCCTGGCCACGGCCTGGCAGACGTTCCGGGCCCGGCGCCGCGGCCGGTTCGCGGTCATGCAGGCCTGCAATCCGCCGGACATTTTCTGGCCGCTGGCGCTGATCCTGCGGGCCCTGGACCGGACGAAGTTCGTCTTCGACCACCACGACCTGTGCCCGGAGCTGTTCCAGTCCCGGTTCCCGGGCAGCGACGGTTCGCTGCCGCACCGGGGGCTGCTGGCCCTGGAGCGGGCCACGCACCGCACCGCGGACCACGTGACCTCCACCAACGACTCCTACCGCGAGGTGGCGATCACCCGCAGCGGCAAGAAGCCCGCCGACGTCACCGTGGTCCGCACCGGCCCGGACCCGGAACGGCTGCGCCGGGGCGAGCCGCATCCGGAGCTGCGCCGGGGCCACCGGCACCTGGCCGCCTACATCGGGGTCATGGGCCCGCAGGACGGGGTGGACATCGTGGTCCGGGCGGCCGACGTGATCGTGCACGAGCTGGGCCGGGAGGACATCGGGTTCACCCTGATCGGGTCGGGGGACTGCCACGCCGAGCTGGTCGCCCTGCGGGACCAGCTCGGGCTGGGCGGCTACGTCGAGTTCACCGGCCGGGCGCCGGACGAACTGGTCGGGCAGATCATGTCGACCGCCGACGTGGGCCTGTCCCCGGACCCGAAGAACCCGCTCAACGACGTGTCGACGATGAACAAAACCATGGAGTACATGGCCTTCGAGCTGCCGGTGGTCGCGTTCGACCTGCGGGAGACCCGGGTCTCGGCGGCCGACGCCGCCGTCTACGTGACCCCGAACGTCGTGCGCGAGTACGCCGAGGCGATCGTGGCCCTGATGGACGACGAGGCCAAGCGAACCCAGATGGGCAAGCGTGGCCGGGTCCGGGTCGAGCAGGAGCTGGCCTGGCCCTATCAGCGGCGCGCCTACCTGGAGGTTTACCGGCAGCTGACCGGCGGTGCCGCCGCGGCCGATCCGTCCGGAGCCTGACTTGGGCGGTATCGCCGGGTGCTACCAGCAGGGCGACGGCCACAAGCTGGTGGACCTGATGGCCGAGCGCATCGCCCATCGCGGCCCGGACGCGGCCGGGCGGTGGGACTACGAGGACGACCGGGTGTCGGTTCAGCTCGGCCAGCGCCGGCTCGCGGTCATCGACCCCAGCGCGATCACCGGGCCGCTGACCAAGGACGGGCTGACCCTGGTCTACGACGGGGAGCTGTACAACGCCCGCACCCTGCGGACCGAGCTGGCCGCCCGGGGCGCCCGGTTCACCACCCGGTCCGACACCGAAGTCATCCTGGAGGCCTGGCGGACCTGGGGCCCGGAAGCGCTGGGCCGGTTCCGGGGCATGTTCGCGTTCGCCCTGTTCGACGTCCGGTCCGGCGACCTGATCCTGGCCCGGGACCCGTTCGGCATCAAGCCGCTGTACTTCCTGCCGCGGGGCCAGGGTCTGCTGTTCGCCTCCGAGCTGAAGGCGATCGTCAGCGCCGTCGGCCCGGAGCTGCGCATGGAGCCGGGGGCCCTGGTCGCGTCCATGCTCTACCACTGGCTGCCCGAGCAGAACTGCGCGATCGAGAACGTGGAAAAGCTGCCGGGGGGCTCGTGGGCCCGGCTGCGGCCGGACGGGAACTGCTCGATCCAGTACTACTGGCGGGCGGCCAACGTGGCCGTCTGGGCCGCGGCCGGCCCGCCCGCTGACCTGAGCGCGGTGATCGAGGCGTCGGTCGCCGCTCACCTGGTCTCCGACGTGCCGGTGGCCACCTTCCTGTCCGGCGGCCTGGACTCCAGCATCATCACCGCGCTGGCCCACCGGGACCTCCCGGCGATCGACGCCTACACGATGGCGCCCGGCCGGGGCGACCGGCAGTCGCCGGTTATGTCGGACGACGCGGACCACGCCCGGGCCCTGGCCGCCCGCCACGGGATCACCCTGCACGAGATCGACATGGCCCCCGGCATCGTGGACATGCTGCCGCGGATCGTCGACGTCCTGGACGAGCCGATCGCCGACCCGGCCGCGATCACCACCGTGCTCATGGCCGAGGCGGCCCGGGCGCACGGGGTCAAGGTGATGCTGTCCGGGACCGGGGCGGACGAGCTGTTCGGCGGCTACCGCCGGCACCTGGATTGCGTCCTGGCCGACCGGTACGGCCGCCTGCCGGCCGCCACGCGCTCGATGGCGCGTGGTGCGGTGGATCAGATTCCGGCCGGCGTGACCGGCCGGGGGCTGCGCTGGGCCAAGCGATTCATGACCTTCGCCGAGCTGCCCGAGGAACCCCGGTACCGGCGCAGCTACACCCTCTACGACCCGGCCGGCCTGACCAGCCTGATCAGCCCCGACCTGGCCGGTTACGTCGGGGACCTGGTGGCGAGCCACCGGCACATCTACCGGGACAACACGCTGACCGACGAGATCAACCGGATGTGCCTGGCTGACACCCGGCTGTTCCTGCCCGGCCTGAGCCTGCCCAGCATGGAGCGGGCCGGCCTGGCCGCCTCGGTCGAGGTGCGGTTCCCGTTCGTCGACCCCGAGGTGGCCCGGGCCGCGTTCGCCATCCCCGGCCGGGCGAAAATCCAGCGGCAGCAGGGCAAGATCCCGCTCCGTCAGGCGGCCGAGGCCTGGCTGCCGCCCGAGATCGCCCACCGGCCCCGGGCTTCGCTCCGCGTGCCGCTGCGCTCCTGGGTCCGTAACGACCTGCTCGACGTCATCCAGGATCTGCTCGTCCACGGCGAGCTGGCCGGGTCGGGCATGATCCGCCGCGACGCCCTGCTCGGCCTGATCGAGGACGAGCAGGCCGGGCGCGAGGACCGGTCCCGGCAGCTGTGGCAGCTGCTGACCCTCGAACTGTGGCACCGCCACGCCCGGTCCCTGGGCGTGGCGGGCTGAGCTGGACCACTGGAGGAACGATGAACCAGGCCGCTACGCCCATCGATCGGATCGGCTGGTACGCGCGCCGGGCCACCCGGATGTCGCCCGCCGAGCTGGGCTGGCGGGCCTACGACCAGGCCCTGCACGCCGCCTGGTCCCGCCGCCAGGTCCGGCCTGAGGAGCTGGCCGCGATCTCGTCGCGCCCCGGCCGCCGGCGGGGGTTCTTCGCCACCTTGCCGCCCGACACGGCGGAGCGGGTGACCGGAAGCGCGCGGACCGCGGTCCTGACCGCGGCCGATCTGCTCATGAAGGGGGAATGGGAGGTCCTGGGCGTCCTCCGGACCGACCTGGCCGCGCCCGACTGGTTCCACGACCCGGTGACCGGCCGCCGGTCGGCTTCCGACCGCTACGCCTTCTCGATCAATCACCGGTCGGAGGCCCAGACCGGCAACGTCAAGCAGGTGTGGGAGATCTCCCGCCTGCAGCACCTGACGCTGCTGGCCACCGCCTGGTTCCTGACCCGCGACGAGGTCTACGCGGACCGGGTGGCCGACCAGCTGCGCTCCTGGTGGCGGGAGAATCCCTTCCTGTCCGGCATTCACTGGACGAATGGGATCGAGCTCGGCGTCCGGCTGATCAGCCTGGCCTGGATCCGGCGCCTGCTGGACGACTGGCCCGGCGTGGCCGGGTTGTTCGAGGAGAACGAGCTGGCGGTGCAGCAGATCCGCTGGCACCAGCAGTACCTGGCCGCGTTCCGGAGCCGGGGCTCGTCGGCCAACAACCACGTCATCGCCGAGGCGGCCGGGCAGCTGGTGGCCAGCTGCGCGTTCCCGTGGTTCCCGGAGAGTGAGCGGTGGCGGCGCGGCGCGACCCGGCTGCTCGAACGCGAACTGCTGCGGAACACGTTCTCCTCGGGGGTCGACCGCGAGCTGGCCTCGGACTACCAGCGTTTCGTGGCCGAGCTGGGGCTGCTGGCCGCGGTGGAGGCCGACGTCGCGGGCCGCCCGCTGGGCCCGGCGGTCTGGTCGCGGCTGGCCGCGATGACCGACAGCGCGGCCGCCCTGGCCGACCAGCGGCTGCGGCCGCCCCGCCAGGGGGACGGGGACGACGGGCGCGCCCTGCTGCTCGACCCTCCGGTGCCGGACAGCTGGGCGTCGCTGCTGTCGCTGGGGGCGGCGGTCGTCGGCCGGCGGGACTGGTGGCCCGCGGTGGCCGCCGACGCGACCGGCACGATCGTCGGCCGCCTGGCCGGCGCCACCCGGGTCGTCCCGGGGCGGCCCCGGTCCCGGCCGGCCCGGTTCGAAGACGCCGGGATCACGCTGCTGCGGACCGATGACCGGCTGGCTCCGGAAATCTGGTGCCGGTGCGACGGGGGCCCGCACGGATACCTCAGCATCGCCGCGCACGCCCACGCGGACGCCCTGTCGGTGGAGGTCCGGTACGGCGGGGTGGACGTGCTCGCGGATCCGGGCACCTACTGCTACCACGGCGAACCGGCGTGGCGTTCGTATTTCCGGTCCACGATCGCCCACAACACGGTGGAGCTGGACGGGCAGGATCAGTCGGGCGACGGCGGCCCGTTCCTGTGGCTGCGCCACGCCACCAGCCGGGAGCTCGGGGTGGCCGACACCGGTGCGGCCGCCCGGTGGAGCGCCGAGCACGACGGCTACCAGGTGCTCGACCCGCCGGCCCGGCACCGCCGTTCGGTCCGGCTGGACCGGGCCGCGCGCACCATCGAGATCGTCGACAGCATCGACACCGGCCCGCACGACATCCGGGTCGCGTTCCACTTCGGCCCCGAGGTCGCGGCCCAGCTCAGCGGGGCCACCGCCGCGCTGGACTGGACCGGCGCGGCCACCCCGGGCGCGGCCCGGCTGGAGCTGCCGCCGCAGCTGCGGTGGAGCCTGCACCGGGGGGAGACCGAGCCCATCCTCGGCTGGTACTCGCCCGGGCTGGGCCGGCGGACCCCGGCCTGGACCCTGGTCGGCCGCGGCCGCTCCGCGCCCGGTGCGCCCGTCACCACCCGGCTGGTGTTCCTCGACCGGAACTGACCAGCCTCGTCAGGAGGAGCGGGCCACCAGCTCGGTCAGTAGTCCCTCGTAGGAGCGGGCGGTCCGCTCGATGCCGAAGTCGCGTTCGGCCCGGGCCCGGGCCGCCTGGCCGAGCCGGGCCCGCAGGTCCGGGTCGTCCGCGAGCAGGCGCAGCCGGCCGGCGAACCGGCCGACGTCCCCGACGGGGATCAGGTAGCCCTGTGCCCCGTCCTCGACGATGTCGCGGACCGCGCCGCAGTCGCTGGCCACGATCGGCACGCCGGCCGCCATCGCTTCCATCAGCGCGATCGGCACCCCTTCGTGCACCGACGACAGGCAGGACACGTCCAGGCCGGGCAGCAGCTGGGGGATGTCGCGCCGGGTGCCGAGGAACGTGGTCCGGTGGCTGATCCCCAGCCGCTCCGCCGTTTCTTCCAGCTGGGCCCGCAGTTCCCCGTCCCCGATCACGGCCAGGCGCAGCGACGGGACGTCCGGCAGGCACTGGGCCACCGCCTCGAACAGGACGTGGTGGGCCTTCTGCGGGCTGAGCCGCCCGACCACGCCGACGACCACGTCGCCGGCCGCGGCGCCCAGCGCTTCCCGGGCCCGGGCCCGCTCGGCCGGACCCGGGTCGTCGGGCAGGACGATCCCGTTCGGGATGACCACCTCGCGCACGGACTCCCAGACGTGCCGGCCGACACCTTCCTGCGACCGCAGGTACTCACCCTGGCGGCCGGCCAGCAGCACGAGCGCGTCCGAGATCCCGAGGGTCCGTACCGCCCACGGGGGCAGCACCCGGCGCCCGACCGAGGTCAGGTCCATGTCGTGGGCGGCGACGATGTTCACCGGTACCCGGGCGATCAGCGCGGCCAGCCGCCCCAGGGCCAGGCTGGCCCGGTGATGGTGCGCGACCAGCACCGCGTCGGTCTGGTCGGCCCGCAGCAACGCGACCAGCCGGGGCAGCGTGCGCCGGTCGAACCTGCCCGCCCGGTCGAGGGTCACGACCTCGAAGCCGGCCGCGCGGAAGTCGTCGGCCAGCGGCCCGGCTTCGCGCAGGCAGACCAGCCGGGGCCGGACCACCGCCGGGTCGAAGTGCCGGAACAGGTTGAGCAGCAGCATCTCGACCCCGCCGACGAACGTCAGGTCGAGCACCACGGTCAGGCGGATCGGTCCCCGCCCCGGCCGGGCGCTGGGCCCCCCGAGGGGCGGGCCGGCCAAGGGAGGGACAAGGCCGGCCACGTCAGTGAGTTCCCGGGCCGCCGCGTCGACGCTGGCGTCCAGGCGGAACTCGCGCTCGACCCGGGCCCGGGCGGCCGCGCCCATCCGCCGCTGCAGCGGCCGGTCACGGAGGATCCGGCCCAGCCGGTCAGCCAGTGCGTCCGGGTCGTGCGGCGGCACGAGGTAGCCGGTGCGGCCGTCGGCCAGCATCTCCCCGACGCCGCCGACATCGGTGCAGACGGCCGGGCGCCCGGCGGCCATCGCCTCCAGCAGGGCCATCGGGAAGCACTCGATGGTGTACGAGCACAGCGTGAAGACGTCCAGGGCGGGCAGCAGGCCGGGCACGTCGGAGCGGTTCCCCAGCAGCCGCACGTGCCCGGCCAGCCCCAGCTCGGCCACGGTTTTCTCGATCTGACCCCGCATCGGGCCGTCCCCGATGACCAGCACGGTCAGATCGGGAAACTCGCCGATCAGCCGCCGGGCCGCCTGGAGCAGCAGTACGTGGTCCTTCTCCGGGCGCATCGCGGCCACGATCCCCACCACGGGCCGGTGCGGGTCGAGGCCGAGCCGGGCCCGGGCCTGCTCCTCGCCGGCTGGATCGTACCCAGCCGGGTCGACCCCGTTGTGGATGATCCGGATCTTGTCCACCGGATAGCCCAGCGCCCCGGCCATATACCGGGTCTGGGCGTGGGCCACCCCGAAGTAAGCATCGGTGTGCCGGTCCAGTACCCGGTCGGTCAGCCGGCGGACCCGCGTGCGGTCGTCGAGTTCACCGTGGTTGTGCACCCAGATGACCCGGTGCGGCACCCGGGCCAGGATGGCGGCGATCCGGCCCAGCATTTCCGCGTTGTATCCGCGGGTCAGCACCACGTCCGGACGCTGGCGGCGCATCTCGCGGACCAGGCCGGCCACGGCCGACAGGGCCTGGCGCTTGGTCCGCCGCAGGGCGACCGCCGGGACCCCGGTCCCGGCCAGATCACCGAACAACGCCCCCTCGGCCCCGATGCACACCACCGAACAGCGGAACCGTTCCGGGTCCAGGCGCGGCAGCAACGTCGTGACGTGCCGTTCCGCCCCGCCGGTGCCGAGGTCAGGCACCACGTACATCACCCGGATCGGGCGGCCGGGCCGGGTCATGGCGCGCCCACCGGCACCGGCCCCGCCCGGCCGGCCATCCGTTCCGGCCGGGCCGGGATCGCGGTCGACAGCCACAGCGGCGGTTTGGGTTTGCGCGCGGCCCGCTCCCGGTCCCGGGCCCCCACGGCAATTCCGCAGATCAGGAAGACCAGGCAGACCGGGAAGTCGAGCAGCCGCAGGTCGGCGAATGCTCCGGCCGCGATCTGGGTGGTCAGCGCGCCGATGCCGATGAAGGCCATCCGCCGGCCGGCCAGTCCCGTGGACGGCAGGATCCAGTACGCCTGCAGCAGCAGGAGGATCAACGCGACGATCACGCACAGCCACAGCAGCAGCCCGAGGAGGCCCAGGTCGACCAGGATGCCCAGCTCAGTCTCGTGGGCCGGGATACCCAGGCCCCGGACCCACGGGATGTCGTTGTTCCACTGCTGGTGGTGGAAGGTGTTGACCGCCACGAAGCGGCTGATGCCCCAGCCGAACCACGGTTCCCGCTTGAAGGCCCAGATGGAGGTGGCGATGGCGTTCAGCCGGTCCCACACCTCGCTCTTGGAGTCCACGCCACCCGCGGCCCGGTCCGAACTGGTGAAGGTCGACCAGTTCAGCGCGACGATGAGGGCGATGGTGCCGAGCAGACCGGCGAACACCGCCCGGGCCCCCGACGCCAGGATGACGCCGAAGACCAGCACGAGCACGAAGGCCAGCCAGATCGCGCGGGTGTGGGTGAGGTAGACCGCCAGGGCCGATGGCACCACGTACACCCACAGCAGGCACCGGCGCCAGGTCGGTTCGGCCCGGTCCGTGGCCAGCATGATCGCGATGATCATGCCGATGATCAGCACCATGCCGTTGGCCACCGGCTGGTTGAACACGCCGTTGGCCCGGTCGGGCCAGGCGGGCGCGTTCACGATGTACCGCGGCCACACCAGGCTCGGCGCGTAGAACTGGTCGATGCTGACCAGCGTGGAGTACGCGGCGAAGCCGACGGCCGACCACAGCACGAGCCGGATCGCCGACTCCCGGGCGAACAGCCGCCGGCCCAGCAGGTACATCGTGAACGGAATGTCCGTGCTGGTCTCGATGAACCGGGAGACCTTGGTCACCGACCCGTTCAGCGGGTAAGTCAGCGCCGGGTACTGGTGCGGCAGCACCATCGAGCTGTAGCTCCACAGGACGTACAGCCCCATGACCACCTCGACGAAGGTGACCGGGGGCAGGGTCCCGCGCCGCTGCCACATCCAGCCCGCCGCCGACGCCAGCACGACCACCCAGGCGATGAGGAACGGGTCCGCCACGATCAGGTGCGGCAGGGCCAGCCGCAGGAACATCGTCCCCAGCAGGAAGACCACGGCGATCGGCGGATGGCGCAGGCACGCCAGGACGATGATCGCTCCCAGGACGATGACCAGGAGCAGCACTCCGAGGCCACCCGGAACCTTGGACCCTCCGGCGACCGCCAGCCCGGCCAGCACGATGGCCAGCCCGCCCACGGCCAGGATCCCCCCGCCGGCCCGGCGGGCCGGCGCTCCGCCCTCGAACCAGCGGCCGGCCGGGAGAACGCGGTGGATCATACCGTGCTGACCTCGGACGGCAGGTCGACGCCGGCCGCCGCCTCGCGGATCTCCCGGGTCGGGGTGCGGTCGTCAGCCATCGGCTTGATGTGACGCGGCCCTGACCCTTCCACGAAGACCACTCCGAGCAGGGACACACCTACCCGCTCCATCTGGTCCCGGGCGGCCGTGACGGCATCGGCGGCCGTACCGGCCCCGGCCAGCAGCAGGGTCCGGTCGGCGGCGGCGCAGACCATGTACGACTCGGCGGTATCCGATACCACCGGAGCCTTGATCACGATCAGATCGGCCCGGATCCGCAGCGAGGACATCAGGCCGTCGAGGTGCTCCACCCCGAGCAGCATGTCCATGTCCCGCGCGCTGCCGACCGGGTACACATCCCGCACGGGCCCGTCCGGCCCGGGCGACACGAGCAGCCACCCATCGCCGACCGGCTGGATTTCCCCGTTCACGGTGTCGAGCGTGGCTGGGCCGCCGTCGGCGTGCACGACGATCGTCTGGACCCCGTGCTGGGCCCGGTAGCGGGCCAGGCTCTCGGCGACGTCGTCGCCGGCCGGCGTCGGCTCGACCGGCGCCACGGCCACCACGGCGGGTTTGGGCAGGTCGAGGAGAGCGATCTCGGCGGCGAGCTGGCGCAACTGGCGCTCGCGCTGCAACTCGGCCGCTGGGTTGCCGCCCGGCGGGATGACCACCAGCGGTTCGATCCGGGCCTTCTCCATCAAGTCAGCCGGACTCGACAGCCGCCGCGACGCCGCACCGAGCAGCCAGGCCAGCAGGCAGCCGAAGATGAAGCCACCCACCACGGCCACGCCGATCGTCTTCTTGACGCCCGACGTCACCGTCGAGACGCCGGCATTGGCCGACAGGACCTGCAGATCGTTGGTGGGGTCGGCGTTGACGCCGTTGATACGGTCCTGCATGTCGATCTCGGCCGGGACCCGGATCGCGCCGCTGGAGGACTTGG
>Ga0209112_10000280_pt1 | contig 10061 bp, 8 predicted proteins | sample TexAe_OM3H0_O3_FD_187947 | JGI IMG/M metagenome (GOLD analysis project Ga0209112, IMG submission 187947) | Forest soil microbial communities from Davy Crockett National Forest, Groveton, Texas, USA - Texas A ecozone_OM3H0_O3 (SPAdes) (version 2) | ecosystem: Environmental > Terrestrial > Soil >...
CGGTACCCGGCGCCGAACAGGCAGACGTGCACCAGCAGCGGGTGCAGCTGGTGCAGCGGGATCCGGGCCCGCCAGCCGTCGGCCAGCGGGACGGCCTGGTCGTAGCCGCGGACGATGTCGGCCAGGTGCGGCGCGCCGAACAGGGCCAGCATGGCCAGATCGGTCTCCCGGTGCCCGCCGTGCGCGGCCGGGTCGATCAGCCAGCCCCGGCCGCCGGACCACAGCACGTTGCCCGACCAGCAGTCGCCGTGGATGCGGCTGGGCGGCTCGTCCGGCCCGGCGAGCTCGGTGATCCGGCTCAGCACCTGCTCGACCAGGGTGACGTCGCCGGGGCTCAGCGTGCCGTCGTCGGCGGCCCGGCGCAGGTAGGGCCGGACCCGGCGCTCGGCGTACCAGTGCGGCCAGCCGTCCGCGGCGGGCCAGGGCGTGTTGTCCAGCGGCAGGCTGGCGATGAACCCGGGCCACGGGGCGCCGAAGGCTTCGGCGCCCACCGCGTGCAGCCGGGCCAGACCGTGGCCGAATGCGGTGGCGGCCGACGGGGCCGGGCTGGCGCTGGGCGGGAGCCAGGGCAGGACCAGGGCCTGGTCGTCCCAGCCCAGAACCTCGGGGACGGGGACGGCTCCGGGTTCGGCCAGCCAGCGCAGGCCGCGGGCTTCGGCCTCGACGGGGCTGGGGTCGCCGGCGGTGCTGGTGATGTCGAGGGTGCTGGGGGTTTTGGGTGGGGCGAGCTTGGCGAAGATTTCCCGGCCGTCGGTGAGGGTGGCGCGGTAGTGACGCCAGCCGTGCTGGGCGCCGGCCGGGCGCAGGTCCCGGACCGGCAGGCCGGCCAGGGCGCCGAGCCGGCGGGTTACCGGGTCAGCCGGAGGCACTGGGGTCAGGCCGGGGCGTGGCCGGCCAGCAGGTCGGCCAGCTGCTGGGTGAGCCGGCGGGCGCCGGCCTGGATGAGTTCCAACGCGGCGCTGAAGTCGTCAGCGCCGCCGCCGTAGGGGTCGGGGATGTCCAGGAAGTCGCCGGTGCCGGTGGACTGCAGGCCCCCGAGCTCCCCGAACAGCCGGACCCGGTCCGCGGGCACCCCCGCCTCCCCGGCCATCCGGCGCAGGTCGGCCAAGTTGCGCCGGTCCATGGCCAGGAACAGGTCCCGCTCGGGCAGCCAGGGCACGTCGATCTGCCGGGCCCGGTGCGCGGACCCGTCGTACCCGCGGGCGGTCAGCTCGGCCCGGGCCCGGCGGTCCATCGGGTGCCCGATGTGCCAGTCCCCCGTTCCCGCGCTGTCCACGGTGACCGCGCCGTCCAGGCCGGCCTCGGCCAGCTCGGACCGGAGCACGACCTCGGCCATCGGTGACCGGCAGATGTTGCCCAGGCACACCAGGCAGACGGTGTACGGCGAGCCGGGACGGCGGGGCGGCGGCAGCACCGCATCAGGGACGGACATCCCTCAAGGATGCCCGATGTGCACACCGTCCTGATCCCAAACGGTCTCCCGGCGGCAACTGGCCCGGGTGGGTGCGGCCGGGGCGGCCGGGGCGGCCGGGCTGGGAGCGGCCGTGGCGGCCGGGCCGGGGCCGGCCGCGGTGGCCAGCACCGTGTCCGGGCCCAGGTAGGTGTCCAGCCAGGCCGCGAACCGGCGGCCCTGCCGCTGCATGGACGACTCGACGAACCGGTGGGACAGCCAGCAGCAGGCCAGCAGCACGGCCAGGAACGCCGCGGCCAGCAGCAGCTGTTCGGGCAGCGGGTGCGGGTGCTCGGTGAGCGGGATCCGCTTGTAGATCTCGACCAGGAGCGGGTGCAGCAGGTACACCGAGAAACTGACCAGCCCGAGCCAGGCGAACACTCTCGGCACCTTCCTGTGGCGGCAGGCCAGCCCGACGCCGAAGGTCAGGCCCGCGGCCAGCAGCGAGGTCAGCCACTGCCGGTAGGTGGCGTGGCCGGCGACAGCGGAGAAAACGTTCCAGGTCGAAAGGCTCCACAGGTCGGACAGCGAGGCCAGGACGAAGACCACCACCGCGATCGGGATGGCCCGGCGCCACGGGTAGTCGCCGCGCTCGGCCCGGTACAGCATGGTGCCGGTGAACATCAGGGCCAGGATGGTCAGCGCCTCGTACGGGTGCACCCAGTTGCCGTTGAAGCAGACCAGCAGCAGCGCGGTGCCGCCGGCCAGGATCGCGCCCACCCGCTTGGGCAGCCGGTGCCGGGTGACGGCCAGCGCCACCCCGCCCAGGATGAGCAGGTCGGCGAGCTCGGCCACCAGCTGGGTGCCGAGGAAAGTCCGGGAGATGGCGGTCATCGGCAGCACTCCCCCGAGCGCCGCCGCGGCCACCGCGAAGACCAGGGCCCAGCGGCTGCTGCGCTGGTGCTTACCGGTCACGAAGAGCGCCGTGACCAGCAGGTAGAAGGCCATCTCGTAGGAGAGGGTCCAGACCACGTCGATCGCGTTCTGCTGGCCGAGGATGTTCGACAGCATCAGCACGTGGGTCAGCAGCGCGGTCCTGCCGTCGTAGTTCGTCTTGGCGATGAGGCCGAGGTGCACCTTCCACAGCAGCACGGCCACGACCAGGGCGACCAGGTAGAGCGGGTAGAGGCGGAACACCCGGCTGACCCAGAACCCGCGCACGCTGCCCTTGCGTTCCAGCGAGGCCGGCACGATATAGCCGCTGACCATGAAGAAGACGAACACCCCGTACAGGCCCGGGTCGAAGAACTGGTAGACGTCCGCGCGCACGTGCTGCAGCACGTCGTAGCTGAGATGGTCGAACACCACGAACAGGGCAGCGAATCCGCGCAGCGCGTCCAGCCAGGCCAGCCGGCGGCCCTTCGCGCCCGCCGCGGGGGCAGCGGGCGCCTGGGGGGCAGCGGGCGCCTCGGGGGCAACGGGTACAGCCTGGTGCGATGTCCCGGGGGTTTCAGGCACGGTAGGGAAAGGTACCCAGCGATTCTGAAAATGCTCTGAAGGCGCCCTGGCTGTTTCCGCCCCGTAGCGACCGGGGCCGCTGGCGTGGTTGCCGGCCCTGCCGTTGGCGCCTCCGGCGGGGGTGAGCTTGGGTTGGAGGGAGGCAGGGGGTCAGGGGAGTTTGGCCGTGCGGGCCAGGGCGGGGACGAACTTGGCGGCGTCGATGGTGCCCCAGCCGCTGGCCAGGTCGTAGCCGGGGGCGGCCGGGTAGCCGATGACGTCGCCGAAGGTGTTGGTGCCGGTGGTGACGTCGACGATGCCGGTTTGGAGGGGGTCGCCTTTGGCGCGGCTCTCCTGGCCCAGGGTGTACAGGGCGCTGTCGATGTTGCCGAGGGGGTGGCCCGCCTTCTGGCTGGCCAGGGCGACGACGCCGGCGAACAGGGGGGTGGCCTCGCTGGTGCCGCCGAGGATCTCCCAGCCGGCCCCGCCGGGCTCGAAGCTCTGGTAGACCCAGGCGCCGCCGCTGACCGCGGCCGACATCGAGATGTCGGGGGTGCCGCGGTGGTTGCCCAGCAGGTTGGCCAGGCTGGTCTGGAAGGCGGGGCGCGCGAAGACGGTCGACAGGCCGCCGCCGCCCGCGCCGTACTGGTCGTTCCACACCTGGTCCGGCTGGATCTTGTTGCCGTCCTGGGCCAGCAGCAGCTGCGTCCCGCCGACCGAGGTGACCAGCGGGTCGGACGACGGCCAGGCCACGGCCCGGTACGGATAAAGGCTGGCCCCGTCGGCCTCGTCGTTGGTCGCACCGGTGTCACCGGCGGCGGCGAGCACGGTGACGTCGTGCTGGGCCGCGTCCTTGAACGCGTAGCGCAGGCTGTCCAGGCTGGTGTACGAGCGGCTGGCGAAGCCGGGGAACGTGTCCTCGGTGGCACCGAAGCTCTGGCTGATGACGTCGACGCCGCCCCGGTCGATGAGCAGCTTCTCGGCCGCCATCATCTGCGGGAAACCGGTGACGCCTTCGGTCTCGGCCACCGGCGTCTCGACCAGGTCGATGGTGGCCCCGGGCGCGACCGCGTGCGCGTACTCGACGTCCATGGTGGCCTCTTCGGCCCAGCCGTCCATGGTCGCGCTGGACTTGTCGAACGCCGGCAGCTTGCCCACCCGGAACACGTTCAGCGTGGGGTTGGGCAGGCCCCACTGCCGGTCGAAGTAGGACAGGTCGTTCCGGATCGTCGGCGAGCCGAACGAGTCGATGATCATGATCGTCTCGCCCTTGCCGGTGAGGTTACCGGCGTACAGCGGGTTCAGGTCGTAGGCCATCCGGTACTGCAGCGGGCTGTAGCAGCGGAGTTTGATCGTGGCCAGGCACCTGGCCGTGCTGAGCGGATTCGGTGACTGCAACTGGACCGCCCAGTCGCCGGCCACCGCCGGGATCGGCGTCGCGGTGCCGCCGGCCGCGGCCGCGAACGCGGCCGGCCCGGCGATGGTCCGGTAGGTGAACGCGGGGGTGGCCTGGCGGGCGGTCCCGCCGGCCGTACCGGTCGCGGTGGCCGCGGCGGCCGGGACGATGGCGGCCGCCACGAGCAGCGCGGACAGCATCAGCACGGAGCGGGCCAGCCGGCGGCCCGGCCCCGGCGCCGACAGCCGGCGTGGGCCAAGCCCGCGAAGGCTCGGCAGCATGGCGCTCCTCATCGGCACGGGGCGCCGACAGCCGGCGCACCACCGCTCACGTTCTCATCCCAGCGCGGTTTCACTCACTCCGCAATGCTCGGATGGCGTGTCTTGACCCAATCTTTGCTGACGCTTAACCATTAATGTTTGAGATTGTGGAAAAACGAACGATTCACCACACACGAGGCGGACCGGCGCGGGACAAGGATAACCGGGACGTGACGAGGTCACAGCACAGAGTTAGTAGCTGTGCGTTGTTGTCCGGGAGTGAGCACCCTTTCGGTCGTAAAAGTACGGACGGAAGCGTTCGCGCGGCGCCCGGCCGAACGGGCCGGTGGCGGCGGCCCGCCGGCTGGGCGCGAGCGAACGGCCCGCGATTCGCGGGCCGGGCCGATCCTTGCTAACATCTGGCGATGCCAGCGCGCGCCGCTAGCTCAATTGGCAGAGCAGCAGACTCTTAATCTGCGGGTTCGGGGTTCGAGTCCCTGGCGGCGCACCGGTTCCTGACCTGGGGTGGCCACCCCAGGTCTTTTCTTTGCCCCAGTCCGGTGGTCAGGGCCGCAGGGCCAGCTTGCCGACGGTGGACCGGCCTTCCAGTTCCGCGAGCGCCCGGGGCCCGTCGGCCAGGTCGTAGGCGGTGGGCGGTCCGGGGGTGAGCACGCCGGCCGCCATCAGCGCGAAGAGCTCCCCCATCACTTCCCCGAAGATCTGCGGTGCGGCCTGGATCAGGACGCCGAGGTTCAGGCCGATGACGTGGACCTGATACCGGTAGACCAGGTCCCAGTTGGTGATCGAGGCGTCGCCGCCGGCCAGACCGTAGACCACGACCCGGCCGGTGACCGGCCGGGCCGCGGCCAGGCTGGCGGCAAAGGTGTCACCGCCGGCGGACTCCAGCACCAGGTCGGCGCCGGCGCCCCCGGTCAGCCGCCGTACCTCGGCGGGGAGGTCGGCCGTGCGCGCGTCGAGGACGTGGTCGGCGCCCAGGGCGCGCACGCGATCGTGCTTGCCCTTCGACGCGGTGGCGATCACGGTCGCGCCGTAGTGCCTGGCCATGGTCACCGCGGCCTGGCCGGTCGCACCGGCCGCGGCGTGGATCAGCACGGTCTGGCCGGCGGCGACGTGGCCCAGCGGCCGGAGCGCGGCCAGCGCGGTGGGCCAGCTGACCACCAGGCCCAGGGCCTGCTCATCGGTCCAGCCCGCAGGGACCGGTACGGCCGCGGCCGCGGCCAGCACCAGGTACTCGGCGAAGGCGCCACCGGTGATGCTGGCCCCGATGACGTGGTCGCCGGCGGTCAGGCCGGTCACGCCCGCGCCCACGGTGACGACCTCACCGGCCGCCTCGAGGCCCGCCAGGTACGGCGGCCGCGGGCCATCCGGGAACGTGCCCCGGGCCTGGGAGATGTCGGCGAAGTTGACGCCCGCGGCGGTGACCCGGATGAGGATCTCGCCGGGACCGGCCGCCGGGACCGGCACGCCGGTGACCAGGCGCAGGTCCCGCGGGCCGTTCAGCGAGGTCTGCTCGAGGGCGCGCATGGTGGCGGGGACGCTCATGGTGATTGTTCCTTCCTGGTACGGGCGCACGGCCGGCGGCCGGCAGCCAGGAAGACCCGGCGGGAACGGGAAAGGAATCGTTCAGGGAGCCGGCGGGAACCCGAACACGGTGACCAGGCTGGGCTGGCCGAAGGAGGACACCCGGCGGATGCCCGCGCTGGTGACGGTGAGCACGCAGATTCCGTACGGCTGGTAGTGCCCGGCCCGGTCCCGGGTCCAGACCGCCGCGGCGGGCTGCCCGTTGGCGCTGGTGGGCCGCAGGCGCCAGTCGCCCGGCGACCCCAGCAGCTGATCGCGCAGGAACGCCACGCAGGTCCGGCGGCCGGCGAACCAGGTCCGCACCGGGGTCGCCTCCAGGGTGGCGTCGGCCAGCAGGAGCCGCTCCAGGGCGACCGGGTCGGCGTTTTCGAACGCCTCGATGTACTGGTCGAGCAGCGCGCGGGCCTCCGCCGCGGACGGCTCGCTGAGCTGGTCGGCGGCCGGAGCGAGTTGCCTCATCCGGGCGCGGGCCCGCTGCAGCCCGCTCTTGACCGACACCGTCGTGGTGCCGAGCATGACCGCGACCTCGGCGGCGGGAAAGGCCAGCACGTCCCGCAGGACCAGGATGGCCCGCTGCCGGGGCGGCAGGTACTGCAGGCTGGCGATGAGCGCCAGCCGCAGGCCTTCGCGGGCGGCGACCACGGCGGCGGGGTCGGCCGACTCCGGGGTCACCAGCGCGTCCGGCACCGGCTGGAGCCAGTTCACCCGGGGCCCGGCGCCGGCCGGGCAGGCGCCGGGATCCGGTTCCGGGGCGCCCAGGCCGGACGGGAGCACGCGCCGGCTGCGCTGGTCCAGTTCGGTCAGGCAGCGGTTGGTGGCGATCTGGTACAGCCAGGTGCGCACCGAGGACCGGCCCTCGAACCCGCCGTAGGCGCGCCAGGCCCGCAGGTAGGTCTCCTGGACCAGGTCCTCGGCGTCCTGGATCGAGCCGAGCAGGCGGTAGCAGTGCGCGAGCAGCTCACGCCGGAACGGCTCGGTGTCCGCGACGAAGCCGGCGTCATCGGGCGCGCTATCGGGCACGGGCGATCCTCTCTGCAGGTTCCGCCGTCGCCCAGGAGGACCTGGTGCGGGAGCAAAAGGAATCGCTACGGCACAATCTTCTCCCATGGCCACCACTGACTCCCCCGAGATCGAGGCGCGGTCCGCCGACCGGGTCGTCACCTTCTCCGATGCCGTGGTCGCGATCGCCATCACGCTGCTGGCCCTGGACCTGCCGATACCGCGTCCGTCGAACGACAGCAACCTCGCCATGCTGCGCGCCCTCGGTCACAACTGGCCCTCCTACTTCGCCTTCCTGATCAGCTTCGTGGTCATCAGCGGTCACTGGGGGTCGCACCGGGCCATCTTCCGGTACGTGAACCGGATCAACGACCGGGTCATCGGGACCAACATGATCTGGCTGCTGATGATGGTGGCCACCCCGTTCGCCGCCCGGACCCTGGCCGGCTCGGGCGGCTTCGCAATCCGCTTCGCCCTCTACGCGCTGGTGCAGATCGTCGCCTCGGCCTGCCTGGTGCGGCTGGGCAACGAGCTGGCCCAGGACCACCTGCTGCGGGACGACGCACCCGAGTCGGCCAAGCACCCGGACAACCTGGCCCGGTACGTCACCATCGGCTCGTTCGTGGTCTCGATCCCGGTGGCGTTCGTGTCGCCGTGGGCCTACGCGATCTGGGCGGCCGGGCCGGCGGTGGCGTCCCGGGTCCTCAGCAGCCGCGGCAACGGCGCCGGTCACGGGCGGCCTGGTATCGGCCGGTAGGCCCAGTTCAGGCGGCGGCGCGGTCAGCGGAGGGGCGGCGGCGCAGGTCCGGGCGCAGCAGCGCCGGGGGCTGGTAGGCCTGGTCCAGCAGGCCGAGGTCCGTGCCGGGCGGGACGATCTCGTCGATCCGGTCGAGGAGGTCGTCGGTCAGCGTGACCTCGGCTGCCGCGAGCAGGTCGTCGAGCTGCCCGGTCGTGTGCGGCCCGATGATCGCGCTGGTCACGCCGGGATGGGCGACCGCGAAAGCCAGCGCGAGGTGGGTCATGGGCAGTCCGGCCTGCTCGGCCAGCGGGATGAGCTGCTCGACGGCGTCGATGCGGCGCTCGTCGCTGAACGCCTTGAGCAGGCCTGCCCGGCGCAGATCGGTCGGCTGGTCCTTGCGGATGCGGCCGGTCAGCATCCCCTGCGCGAGGGGGCCCCAGACCAGGATGCCCATCCCGTAGCGCTGGGCGATCGGCAGCACCTCGCGCTCGATGCCCCGGCTGAGGATCGAGTAGGGCGGCTGCTCGGTCCGGAACCGGGCCAGACCGCGGCGTTCGGCGGTCCACTGGGCCTCGACGATGTCGGACGCGAGCGTGTTCGACGCGCCGACCGCCCGGACCTTGCCGCTGCGGATCAGGTCCGAGAGCGCCGACAGTGTCTCCTCGATGTCGGTGTCCGGGTCCGGCCGGTGCAGCTGGTACAGGTCGATCCAGTCGGTCTGCAGGCGGCGCAGCGAGTTCTCGACCGCGGTCATGATCCAGCGCCGGGAGGCGCCCAGCTGGTTGGGATCCTCGCCGACCGGGCGGCCGAACTTGGTGGCCAGCACCACCTGGTCGCGGCGCCCCTTGAGGGCCTGGCCGACCAGCACTTCGGACTCGCCGTAGGCGTCGGCGGTGTCGATGAAGTTGATCCCCGCGTCCAGCGCCCGGTGGACGACGCGGATCGAGTCGTCGGTGTCGGCGTTGCCGATGTAGGTGCCGAGAGCCAGGGCGCCGAGCGCGTAGGAGCTGACCTTGATGCCGGTCCGGCCGAGGGTGCGGTACTGCATGCGAGCTCCTGGTGTCGTATCCTGAGGCTAAGCGGAACGCCCTTCCGGAACTATACGGAAAGCCTTTCCGGATAGCAAGGCGAGGGGGTGCCGCCACCGATGCGAGCTGACGCGCAGCGCAACGTCGCCGCGCTGCTGGAGGCGGCGAAGACCGTGTTCGCCCGCTCCGGCGTGGACGCGCCCGCGAAGGAGATCGCCGACCTGGCCGGCGTCGGGGTGGGCACGCTGTACCGGCACTTCCCGCAGCGCTCGGACCTGGTCGTGGCCGTGCTCCAGCACGGGATAGACGCCTGCGCCGAGGCGGCTCTGGCCGCCGCCCGCGAACCGGGAGCGGAGGCCCTGGCGGCCTGGCTGCACCAGTACACCGAGTTCCTGTCGGCCAAACGCGGCCTGGCCGGCGCCCTGCACTCCGGCGACCCGGCGTTCGGCGCCCTGCCCGGTTACTTCTACCAGCGGCTCGAACCGGCCCTCGGCGCGCTGCTCGACGCGACGGCCACGACCGGCCAGATCCGCGCCGGGGCCAGCGCCCGGGACCTGCTGACCGCGGTGGCCCTGCTGTGCTCGCCGGTGTCGGACGAGGGAATCGCCTACAGCCAGCGCATGGTCGCGCTGCTGATCGACGGATTGCGCTGGCCGGCGAGCTCAGCCGGCCGTAACCTGGCCGGCTGAGCTCGCCGGATCGTCAGTCGCCGAGGGCTTCGGCGATGCGGCGGTGGGCGGCCCAGATCTCCTCGGGCAGGCCGGGGAACTGGGCCAGGTGCTCCTCGCGGAAACCCATCTCCTGCCGCCAGCGATCGGTGTCGATGGTCAGCAGCCGGTCGAGGTCACCGGGCTCCAGGTCCAGGCCGTCCAGGTCGAGCTCGTCCGGGGCGGGCACGATGCCCACCGGGGTCGGGACGCCGGTGACCGTGCCCTCGCGCAGCTGCATCAGCCAGAGCAGGGCCCGCAGGTTCTCCCGGTAGCCGGGCCACAGGAAGTGCCCGTCGGCGCCGCGGCCGAACCAGTTGACGTGGGCGAAGATCGGCTTGTCCGTGGTCTGGCCGAGCAGCGTGAGCCAGTGGGCGGCGTAGGCGCCCTCCGGGTAGGACATGAACGGCCGCATCGACATCGGGTCGTAGCGGAGCTGGCCG
>Ga0209112_10000281_pt1 | contig 10052 bp, 8 predicted proteins | sample TexAe_OM3H0_O3_FD_187947 | JGI IMG/M metagenome (GOLD analysis project Ga0209112, IMG submission 187947) | Forest soil microbial communities from Davy Crockett National Forest, Groveton, Texas, USA - Texas A ecozone_OM3H0_O3 (SPAdes) (version 2) | ecosystem: Environmental > Terrestrial > Soil >...
CGCTCCACGACGTCGAAGGTAGCCTGGTCTTCGATTCCGGCCATACAGCGTTCGACGATCTCCTCGATCGCGGTCGCCATCTCCTTGATGCGCGGGGGCGTGAATCCCCTACTGACGATGCGCCGCATCCGAGTGTGCTGGGGCGGGTCGGCCGCGGCGATGGTCTTCGCGGACGCCATCTCGGCCATGTCGACCGGGATGCCCGCAGCCAGCGCAAGCAGTCGCTCGAGTACTTCCGGTTTCATCTCTTCATCGGGTGGCGCGGATCCCTCGTAGGGGTTGGGTCGCGACGAGAACTGCTGCGGGTTCGACTGCACAGCCTTGACATCATCGAAGCGCGACACCACCCAGATGTCAGAGTTGGTGCGGTAGACCGGAAATCGCTCACGCAACTCGGCGAGTACTTGCGGTAGCTGGTCTCGTGGTCCGGGCTTGAAGGGGTCGAACACTAAATCGGATCCATTGGCCCTCATCGTTTCTCCCGTCGTCTAGCGTCAGAGGATGCCCCAGTCCCACATTGCTTCATTCCCAAAAGCGGTATAGCGTCCGGGCATTGAGCTCAACGATCTTTCGGGCCTCGTCGTCCGGCACATCGACGAGATGCTCGGCCAGCAACTTTCGGGTGTGCGGCCAGTTGGAATCCGAATGCGGGTAGTCGCTTTCGAACATGATGTTGTCGATCCCGATGCGGTGCCGTTGCTCGATGCCCGACTGATCGGAGATGAAACAGCCGTAGATGTGTTCCCGGAAGAGCTCGGAAGGGAGCTTGTCCGCGTTCACGTTGCACCAGTACTTGTGCCGGCCCCAGGAGTAGTCGATGCGCTCCAGCAGATACGGCATCCAGCCGATGCCGCCCTCAGAAAGCGCGACTTTCAGGTTGGGAAACTTGTAGAACACGTCGGACATCAACAGGTCGACGGTCGCCATCATCGAATTCAGCCCGAACAGCGCGATGCTGATGAACATATCGCCGTCCGGCGCGAGTCCCTGCGGCACGCCACCGGAGCCGAAGTGCATCGACAGCGGAAGTTCGGCTTCCTCGCAGATGCGCAGGATCGGATCCCAATGATCGGTGTGGAACGACGGTAGGCCCAGTTTGTGTGGCGCCTCGATGAACGAAACCGACTTCGCGCCTTTGGCGGCGGTTCGTTCGATCTCGGCCACCGACGCGTCGACGTCCCAGAACGGCACCATCACCAACGGGATCTGGCGCTCGGGGGCGTAGGCGCACCACTCGTCGATGATGAAGTCGTTATAGGCGCTGATGCACAGCTTCGCGAAGTCCTTGTCCGCGGCCTTGTGGAAGGTGCTGCCGGCGAATCCGCCGAAGTTGGGAAAGCACAGCTGGGCCCATACGCCTTCGGTGTCCATGTCTTTGATGCGGTCGGCGATGCCATGACACCCCGGCAGCATGTCGTCGTAGCTGCGTGGGTCCATGCCGAATTCCCGGGGGTGCTTGCCCGCGACGGCGTTCAGGGCAAAGTTGCCGGACTGACGCCCTTCGTAAAGCCAGGTGTCGTTGCCGTCGGGGAGCTTCACGATGCGCGGCGCGACCTCCTCGTACTTGGAGGGCAGCCTGTCAAGCCACACGCGGGGATGTTCGATGACATGGTCGTCAACGGAGATGATTCTTGCGTCTTGGGGAAGCATGTGATCTCTTTCTGAACGGCGTCGCATCTCAAAGGTAGAACGATACCTGCGTCAGACGCAACGATCATACTATGCTCACGCTTGGCCGAGTAACCCCGATCGAGAGGCTCTCACATGTCCGACACCGACGTGCTCGTGATCACCGGCGGCGCCGGAGGGATGGGGCTTGCCTGTGCCTGGGCTCTTGCAGATCGGGGTCACTTGCTTCTTATCGACGTCGACGAGGGGCAACTCGCAGCAGCGCGGTCCGAGCTAAGTGCACAAGGTTGCAGTGTCGAGACACTGCAATGCGATGTGACATCGCCCGCCGACGTCGCCGCCGTCGCTGATCGAGTACGCGCCGCGGGACGTTTTCGATGTCTGGTGCACACCGTGGGGGTCTCCCCCGAGATGGCCGACGCGCGCACAGTAATCGAGGTGGACCTGGTCGGCAGCGTGCGCATCACTGACGCGGTGTTCCCCTTGGTCGAGCCCGGCAGTTCGGCAATCCTGTTCGGTTCGATCGCCGGGTACAGCGACGTGGACCCCGCTATTGAGAAGTTGCTCTGTGATCCGCTGGCTGGCGGCCTATTCGGCACAGTCGAGTCGGTCCTGGGCCAACCGATGGACAGCGCAACCGCTTACGTGCTGGCCAAGCGCGGGGTGATGCGACTGGCGGAACGGCTGGCCACGCCCTGGGGCGCCAAAGGTGGACGCGTCGTCGCCATCTCGCCCGGTCTGATCGACACTGCAATGGGTCGGCTGGAACTCGAGCGGCAGCCCGTAATTCCGCTGATGATCGAGCTGACGCCCGTAAAGCGACCCGAAAGTCCGCTGCCAGGCCGGGTGGGAGAGATCGCCGCACTTGTCGCCTTCCTCGAATCCGACGGCGCGGGCTTCATCTCCGGATGCGATATCCGCGTCGACGGCGGCCTCGTCGGCGCGGCCAGGGACATGCTGGGAGGTGGCTGATGGCGAATCTGGACCGAGAAGCGCTTGACCCCGAAATCCGTGCGGGCGTCCGCGACATTCCTGAGTTTGTCTTCTCGGCCGAGACCGTGCCGATGATGCGGCAGAACGCGGTATTCACGCCCGTCACGGCGCCGGACATCGAACGCGTCGAGCTGACGACCGGACCGGACGGCGGAGTCATTATGACCATGCTCCGCCCGCGCGATGCGGCCGGCAATCTGCCGGTTCTCTACTGGATGCACGGGGGCGGGATGGTGATCGGCAACCGCTACATGGACGATGCCCGCTTAGGCACGTGGTGCCGCTCGCTGTCCTGCGTCTGCGTCAGCGTCGAATACCGCCTCGCGCCGGAAGCGCCATATCCCCTTCCCCTCGATGATTGCGACGAGGGCCTGCGTTACATCGTCGATCATGCGGGCTACCTGGGAATCAACCCGGGCCGCATCGGCATCGGGGGCCGCAGCGCGGGTGGCGGACTCGCCGCCGCTCTCGCGCTGCGTTGGCGCGACAGGGGTGACGATCGCCTGGCATTCCAATACCTCGAGTACCCGATGCTCGATGATCGCATGAACACCCCCTCGAGCATGCTGGACGGACTCCCGTTGTGGAGTCGCGAATCCAACGCTTTCGGCTGGCGCGCGTATCTCGGCGACTGCTGCGGATCCGACCAGGTTCCGTCGGACGCGGCGCCGGCCCGGGCGGCCGAGTTGGCAGACCTACCACCGACGTTCGTCAACGTGGGCACCGCCGACTGCCTGCGCGACGAGGCGATCGACTTCGCGGCGCGGCTGTGCCGCGCCGGTGTCTTGACCGAGCTTCATGTGTACGCCGGCGCGGTGCATGGGTTCGATATGTTCGCCGACTGTGCGGTGGCCAGGTGCGCCGCACGTGACAGCGCCGATTGGCTGGCGCGCCAGTTCCGCTGATACAACGCACGTTAACGCCGTGGACGGCTCCGCGGCAGACCAAGTCGGTTCTCGACGATCAAACTGCGGAGCACTTCGCTGGAACCGCCATAGATCGTCGTCGCGACCGCGCTCCGATAGTGCGCGTCCATGCTGCCGTCGACGGGAACCTCAGGATCGGTCCAGTCGAGCAGCCCCGACATTCCAGCTATGTCCATCGCGGCGGCCGAGGCGCGGACGTAACTTTCCGGCCCAAACAGAGCCGAGACCGGGCCCGGCTTCTCTCCCTCGGTATCCAGGAAGGCGACCCGCAAGCCGAGCAGATCAGCGACCTCGGCTTCCATCACCATTCGTGCCAGGCGCTCCCTGACGAGCGGGTCGCTGATCAATGGGGCGCCGTCTGGTCCGGGCTGTGTCCGGGCGAATTCGAGCGCATGGGCCGCGATCCGTGTTGTCCGTGAGCCCGGCGCGACGTTCTGCTCCGCCTCGAGCGCGGCCCGCATCACCGAAAAGCCCTGATGTGCCTCACCGATCCGGTTCGCGTCCGCGACCCGCACGTCGTTGTAGAACACGACGTTCGTGCGTTCATGGCCCATGGTGCGCACGGCCCTGATCTCGATGCCAGGTGAATCCAGCGGTACCAGCAGCATCGTCAGGCCGCGGGTGCCCGCCGAACCCGGCTGCGACCGAGTCAACAGGAAGCAGTAATCAGCGACGTGGGCAAACGTCGTGAAGATCTTCTGTCCGTTGACGATCCAGTCGTCGCCGTCCCGCTCGGAGCGTGTCGCGCAGGCGAAGACGTCTGATCCGCCGGCTGGTTCGGTGTACCCCAGGCAGATCAGAGTCTCGCCGGCGGTGACCCCGGGCAGGATCCTGCCCTTCAGCTCGTCGGAGCCGGTGGCTTTGATCGCATTCGCCGGCAGCATCGTCGTACCGGGTCCGATGGTCGGGACGCCACCGTTGCGCAGGGTGTCCAACAGCACTGCCGCCTCGAACTGGTCGAGGCCGGCGCCGCCGTCTTCGACGGGCCATGTCGGCGCTACCCACCCGCGCGCGCCAAGCTTGCGGGTCAGCACCCGGTCAACGCCGTCTCCGGTTCGACGTTCGTTCTCGATCACCCGGCGGGTGACGTGCTCAGCGATGAATTCCTCCGCCTGAGCTCGGATGCTCCGCCAATTCGCGGGTTCGGTGAAGTCCATTCGCTAGTGACCCCCCGTGAGAGCGGGGCCGAACCGTCTGTCCGCCAGGACCAAAAGCTCGCGACGGGGATCGGCGAAGGCCACCGCCCAAGCCTTGGCCCGCCGGTAATAAAGCTGGATGTCGTACTCCTCGGTGAACCCGTAGCCGCCGTGGACGTGGAGGCTGTGCTGACTCGCCTGGTAGGCCGTTTCAGCGGCGAACACAAAGGCCATCGTGGCAAGTGCCGGCCCGTCGTCCTGCTCGGCGTCCAGTGCCCAACATGCCTTATGGACCAACAGTTTGGCGCCGTCAAGAGCGCTCAGGATGTCCGCGAAGGGATGCGCCACAGCCTGGTACATACCGATCGGTTGTCCGAACGCGTTGCGTACCTTGGTGTACTCGGAACCTATATAAACGGCTTCCTCGGCCAGTCCGACCAGGGCGGCCGCCCGCAGCACACGGACGTCGTCAAGGGCCGCCGCGAACTGGGCCCGCGCCTGCTGTCCATCGGTGAGCAAATGGCTTTTGGCATGGACGTCCCATCGAGCCAGAGCCAGGCCCCCGAGGTTGCGGCGCGGGATGTTCGGCTGCCCGTCCGGCCTCGTCACGTAGCGCAGACATTTGCCGTCGAAGGCCAGCAACGCGTCAGCGATCGCGCCGTCGACAAGAAGTTGGTCGCCCAATGGTGTGCTGCGCGTTGCCAGCGACACAATGTTCGTTCCGCTCAACACGGGCGCCAGTAGCTCTTTTTCTCCGAGGCGACCAAGCAGACGGGCCGCGGCGGCGGTCTCGGCAATCGGAATCGGGGCCAGACGACGGCCTGCCTCCTCGGCCACCAAGGCCAATTCCAGCAGGCCGCCATCCGCGCCGCCATAATCCGATGGAATGCCGATCCCCAACGCCTCGACCTGCGAGTAGCTCTGCCACAAGGCCTTATCGATACCGGTCGATTCAGCAATCCGGACTCGCTGCGGTGTCGACTCTTTACGGAATAGCGCGGCAAACGTCTCGCGTACCGCGCGCTGCTCGTCGCTCAGACGCAGATCCACGTCGGGCTCCTCTCATGTCTCGCGCCGTAGCGAGGACATTACGCTCTGCGGAGTTACTACATGCAAAAAAGTAACGGTATGTTCTCTTCATACGCACTCGATGTTAGAGTCTGACGCATACAGTCGGGCCGCGGCGAGGAGGAATTCGATGACGCCGAAGCTGGGATTTCCGGTCTTCGATGGTGACAACCACATGTACGAGACACGCGATGCGCTCACCAAGTTCCTGCCGCCGGAGTACCACGGCGCCGTCCGGTACGTGGAAGTAGACGGACGCACCAAGATCGCAACGCTGGGACAGATAAGCGAGTACATCCCCAACCCGACATTCGATAAGGTCGCAGCGCCGGGCGCTCAAGAGGACTACTTCCACAACGGCAATCCGGAAGGCAAATCGCATCGCGAGATCCTGGGCAAGCCGATCGAGGCAACACCCGCAATGCGTGAGCCGGCTCCCCGGCTGACGCTGATGGACGAGCAGGGCATCGACAAGTCGATGATGTACCCGACGCTGGCGAGCCTGGTGGAGGAGCGTTTCCGCGAACACCCCGAGGCGACACACACGATCATTCACGGCCTGAACCAGTGGTTGCACGAGACTTGGAGTTTCGACTACAAGGGCCGCATCTTCACCACACCCATCATCACCTTGCCGATCGTGGAGAAGGCGATCGATGAGCTGAACTGGGTGGTCGAGCGCGGCGCGCGCGCCATTCTCATCCGGCCGGCACCGGTACCCGGGCTGCACGGCCCGCGGTCATTCGCGCTGCGCGAATTCGACCCGTTCTGGAAGCGGATCGTCGAGACCGGCGTGCTGGTCATCATGCACGCCTCAGACAGCGGATATTCCCGATACGCCAACGAGTGGGAGGGTTCCGGCGAGTTCCGACCGTTCCAGCCTTCCCCGTTCCGCTCCTACTACAGCCTGGCCCGCAACCCCGCCGAGGACGCCGTCGCGGCGCTGGCCTGCCACGGGCTGCTGACGCGGTTTCCCGAGCTTCGGATCGGCATGGTGGAAAACGGAACAACCTGGCTGCCCCGGCTGCTGGAGAACCTCAGCGACACCCGCAAGAAGATGCCGCAGCTCTACAGCGAGGATCCCGTAGAGGCCATCCATCGCTGCGTCTACTTCAATCCCTTCTGGGAGGAGAACGTGGCCGAACTCGCGAAGCTGGTGCCGATTGATCACCTGTTCTTCGGCTCGGACTACCCCCATCCAGAAGGTCTCGCGGATCCGCTCACTTACGCCGAGCGTCACCCAGAGCTGAGCGACGACGAGGTCGCCATGGTGATGGGCGGCACGCTCGCCAGCATGATGCGAGTCGACGCCTGAGATGTCGACCGATCACGGCGCGGCCTCGGCCACCAAAGCGCGCGGGGATGGCTCCCCCATGGAGTTCAACCCGTACTCCGACAGCTTCTTCGACGATCCGTATGAGACCTACCGGTGGATGCGCGCTGAGGCACCTGTCTACTACAGCGAGCGGTGGGACTTCTACGCCCTGACCAGATACGAGGATGTTGTTGGCGCACACCGGGATTGGGAGACGTTCAGCAGCTCCTACGGGGTAACCCTTGATGCGCTTTCGATGCGACACAAGTTCGACACCAACATGCTGATAATTATGGATCCCCCCGAACACGAACGGCTGCGCAAGCTGGTACGCCAGGTCTTCACCAAGGCAGCGATCGCCAACCTCGAGCCGCTGGTGACCGACGTCGTCACCTCCTATGTCGACGCGCTGAGCGGCAAAGACGATTTCGACATCGTGGCCGACTTCGCAGCGCTGTTCCCGGTCGAAATCATCTCCTCGATGCTCGGCGTTCCGCCCGGCGAACGACAGCAAATCCGTTTGTGGACAGACGGATTCCTGCACCGCGAGGAAAACAACCCGTTCGCCACCGAAAGTGGTGTCGCCGACTCGATGGCAATGAACGACTACTTCCTGGACCTGTCCAAAGAGAAGCGCCGTCGGCCCGACGACCTGATCATCAGCAGACTCGTCACGGCCACCTATGAGGATGAAGCGGGGGTTACGCACCGGCTGAGCGACGAAGACATCGCTACGTTCGCGGTGCTTCTGGCCGCCGCCGGCAGTGAGACCGTCACCAAGCTGGTGGGCAACGGTGTGATGGCCTTTCACCGCAATCCCGACCAGTGGGAGTTAGTACTCGCTGATCCCACACTGATTCCTGGCGCAATCGAGGAGATGCTGCGGCTTAACCCGCCGTCGCAATATCAGGGGCGTTTCGCCACCCGCGACGTCGCCCTGCACGGCGAGACGATTCCCGCGGGCTCTCCCACACTGTTGGTGACGGGGGCCGCGACCCGTGACCCGCGGGCCTACGACCAGCCCGACGCCTTCGACATCCGGCGAGGCGGGGCCACCACGCTGGCTTTCGGGTACGGCTCGCACAGTTGCCTGGGCTCCTGGCTCGCCCGACTCGAGAGCCGGGTCGCCTTCCAGCACCTCCGGCAACGCTGGCCACGATTCGATGTTGACACCGACGGCCTTCGCCGGGTCACCATGTCCAACGTCGCCGGCTACTCCCACATCCCCGTCCACGTCGGCTGATGGCCGGCGCCCAAGGGGCGGCGGACGATTCGACGCCGGACGGCATGCCTGCCAGCATCCCCGAGCTCCTCAGAATGAGGCGCGGCGAACCCGACGGTGAGTTCCTCGTCACCGACAATGAGCGACTGACTTTCGCCGAGGCAGACACCGCCTCGCTGCGGTTGGCCGACGCCCTGCTGGCCTCCGGCGTCGGCAAAGGAAGCAGGGTCGGCATCTTGTTTCCGAACTGTGCCCAGTGGCTCATCTCGTGGTTGGCAGCCGCACGAATCGGCGCGCTTGCCGTTCCCCTGTCGACTTTCGCACCCGGCGGGGAACTCGGGCGGCTGTTGCGGCACACCGATGTGCAGGTGATGCTCATGGGCCAGTCCATCGCCGGCCGCAACCTCGTCGAGCGCATCGAGGACGCACTGCCAGGCCTCAGCGATGTGGGGGCCGCCATCGCTACGTCAGCGGCGCCCTACCTGCGGCGGGTACACGTCTGGCCGGACTGCGACCGCTCCTGGGCGGCGCCGTGGCCCCGCACGGAATCTGTTGTGTCGTTGGCACCTTCGGCCGAAGACGAGGTGCGGCCCGCGGATGACCTTGTCGTGGTCAGCACATCCGGTACGACGGCCGAGCCCAAGTCCGTTGTGCACACGCACGGCAGCCTGGTGCGCCACGCCTACATTCTGGCGCGCCATCGCGGTGTCGCCTCGACTGACCGAATCTATTCGCCGATGCCGTTCTTCTGGGTGGGCGGCCTGACGATGGTTGTGCTGCAAGCACTCTCGACCGGCGCAACCATCCTGGCGCAGGATGTGTTCGAGGCGGGCAGCACGCTGGCGCTGTTGGAGCGGGAACGGGCGACATTCATCTCATGTTGGGCACAGGCGAGCCAGGCGATGGCCGACCATCCCGACTTCGCCAAGCGCGACCTATCGAGCGTGCGAGGCGGCACCATGCTTCAGGCGTTACCGCCAGACCGACGACCACGCGAGCCGGACCTGGCTCCAAATCTGCTGGGCATGACTGAGACCGGCGGACCGCACACGATGGTCGAGGTGCCCGATACCCCGCTGCCGCCGAAACTGCGCGGTTCCTTCGGAATTCCGCTACCTGGTGTGGTGCAGCACCGGATTGTCGACCCGGTCTCGGGCCTCGAAGCGCCCACGGGTCAAGAGGGCGAGATCCAGGTACGCGGTCAGATCGTGATGAACGGCATCTACAAACAGGAACGCCACCAGGTGTTCAGCCCCGATGGCTGGTATGCCACCGGAGACCGGGGATGGTTCGACGACGCCGGCCATCTGCACTTCACCGGTCGCGCAAGCACTCTCATCAAGACCGCGGGATCCAACGTATCGCCGGCGGAGGTCGAGTCCGTATTGGACTCGATGCCTGAAGTCCTGCACAGCTTCGTGGTCGCCCTGCCGCACCCAGTCCGCGGACAGGTGGTCGGGGCCGCAGTCGTGCCCGCGCACGGGGCGCGGTTGTCGGTCGAGACCATCATTGCCCACGCCCGCCGCAACCTGTCGACCTTCAAAGTTCCTGCGGTCATTCGCCTTATCGCCGAGGATGACCTGCCAATGCTGCCCACCGGCAAAGTCGACCGCCAAGCGCTCGTGCGGGTACTGACTGCCGACTGACCCGCAGCAGAGGCGCTGATACACGTCTGCTTATCGGCCGGCGGCAAATCCCGGCAGCAGGATGGCGACCAATCCGTTGGCGTGAGCGTCGATCCACGCGGGGCTCTTCGGATCCTG
>Ga0209112_10000282_pt1 | contig 10050 bp, 12 predicted proteins | sample TexAe_OM3H0_O3_FD_187947 | JGI IMG/M metagenome (GOLD analysis project Ga0209112, IMG submission 187947) | Forest soil microbial communities from Davy Crockett National Forest, Groveton, Texas, USA - Texas A ecozone_OM3H0_O3 (SPAdes) (version 2) | ecosystem: Environmental > Terrestrial > Soil >...
CCAGCCACAACGCCAGGTCGCCGGAGCCGGAAAGCACTGCCACCAGTCCCCGCGCCTTGCCCGGATTGTCCGGCTGGTTAATCGTTTTGGCCGTCAGCGGCAACTGGTGGCGCGCCTCCATGAAGGTGTGGCGCAGCCACGGATCCAGCCCACGCCAGGAGGTTTCAAGATCCTCGCCCGCCACCTGGATGGTCGGCTCGCTGTCACCGTTCGGCCACGAGACCGCGACGACGCGTCGGACGTCGATCGCCGCGCTGCATTCCTCGAGGGTGATCGCCAGCAGCTCGTCAACGGTTTTGGCCACCGCCACCGCCGTTGCCAGGTGTAAGACCGCGTTTTCCCTTGCGGCGAAAGCCCGTTCGGCGGTGATGTCACGGATCGTCCCCACGAACACTTGCTGGTCACTACCCGTTTCCGTGGCCTCGCTGATGCTCACCATCACCCAGACCAGGTGTCCGTCGCGATGCCGGATCGGTGTCTCGTACGCGGTGGATCCGGCGCTGCGGACCAGGGATTGCTGCTGGCGGGCGCCCTTCTGATCGACCAGCCAGGGGTGTGGCCACCGGTAGGGCAAACCGTCCTTGGGATAGCCGAGGATCTCGGTGAAGGCATCGTTCATTTCGACGACGGCGCCCTCGTGGTCGGCGACGAAGAACCCCTCCTGCAACGAATTCACCAACGCGGTGCGGAACTTGTCACGGTCGGCGAGTCCGTCGGCGCGAGCCCGTTCTTCGGCGTAGCGCCTGGTGCCGTCCAAAAAGCCGCGGGTGGCGACGTCAAGCGGGACGAGCATCTGCAGCAGGAACTCGAGAGCGATCGGTGCATCGATCCGGACGTCCTTGGAGTCTTCGAACACCAACCGGACGTGATGCTCGATGATTTCGAGCAAGCTGATTTGGTCTTGCAGGGCCCAGCGCCCGAGTTCGTACGCGATGGCAATGCTGTCCTCGTCGCGCGCAGCCAGGTAGGTGCGCAACGCCGCGGCGTACTGATTGCGGAAGTCGTCGTTGTCGCTCATGTCGAGGCTCCCCTGTGACGCGCGGCAAGGACCAGCGCATCGTCGGTTTCCTTGGCGTGTTTACGCGCGATGTCCTTCGCGATGACTGCGGCGGAGGCGGCGAAGTCGATGTGATCCAAGTGATCCTCCGAGATGCCGTCACTGGCGATGACGAGTAGATCACCTGCCCGGATCGAAACCACCTGTGCCGGTTTGATTTCGGGTATTCGGTAGCCGACGATACCGGCGGTGAGGCGCGCGCTGGAACGGATGTGTGTCCCGGTGACATTCTTGGCGACCAGGTTGGCCGCAACGTTGCCGACGCCGGTCCAGGTCAGTGTGCCGGCTGCAAAATCCACGCGCGCCAACGTCATTGCGACTCCTCTGGTGCCGCTCAGCACACGGTGGCAAAGCTGAACCAGAACCTCGACTCGTTCGGTGTGAGCGCGTCGCAGTGCATCGATGGCACGCAGCGCGGCCGCCGCGGCGTCCGGACCATGGCCGAGTCCGTCCATCACCCCGAATAGCGCTGCGCTCTCCCCGATTTCGATCGCGATCGGCTGATCGCCGGAGACGTTCTCACCAGGCAAAGGGCGGCCCGCGGTCGCCCACTCGAGAGGCCCGAGACGGCCGTTGTCATGCACGAGGAGGGACCCATTTCCACATTTCGACGACCGTTCCGCGGCCGAGTGTGGAGTCCACGACCAACCGGTCCATCAGGCGGCGGGCGCCCGGCAGGCCCATCCCCAGCCCGCGGCCGGTCGAATAGCCGTCCTCCATTGCGCGTTCGATGTCGGCGATGCCGGGGCCCTGGTCTTCGGCGCGCACCACCAGAGCTTTGCGGCCGTCGCGGTCGGCCACGCTGACTCGGACGGTGCCGCGGCCCGCGTAGCTGGTGATGTTCCGGGCTATTTCGGAGATCGCCGTGGCGATCATCGTGACGTCGGTCAGCGAGAACCCGAGGTCAAGTGCAAGCTGGTGCCCGGCCTTGCGAGCGGCGACAATGTCGTCGGAATTGATGATGTCGACGACGATGTCATCCGCCACCGTCGCGCCCGATCGTCGATTTCCCTACTCCCCGTTGACGATTCAGCAGGGCAAGACCTTCCTCGAGGTCCAGTGCGGTGTTCATGTCGTCAAACGTCAAACCCAGCTGGACCATGGCGAAGGCCACCTCCGGCTGCAGGCCGACGATCACGGTGTCCGCGCCGCGCAGCCGGGTCATGTGGGCAATCGTTCGCAGCGAGCGGGCGGCGAACGAATCCATCACATCGATGGCGGTGACGTCGACGATGATCCCTTGCGCACGAAACTGGCTCACCCGATCCATCAGGTCGTAACGCAGGCGTTCGGCGTCGGAGTCGGTGAGCGCTGCCTGCACCGAGGCGATAAGGAATGCGCCCTGTTTCAGGATTGGTACGGGCATGGGGTGCTCGGCGTCCTTTAATCCAATCGCGTGGTCAGCCGGGCTGCTCGCCGGTGCGGGTGACCTCGTAGCCCAGCAGGCGTTCGGCTTCCTCGATACCACCCTGCAGGTCACCGACGGCATTCATCTTCGACAGGTCCAGCCCGATGGTGACCAGCGTAAGTGCGATCTCCGAGGACAGACCGGTGATGATCACGCTCGCACCCATCAGGCCCGACGCGTCGACCGTCTGCACCAGGTGGTTTGCCACCGTGGAGTCGATGGTCGGCACACCGGTGATGTCGATGACCACGACTTTTGCCCGGTTCGCACGGATCGCCCGCAGCAGCTGTTCGGTGACCTGGCGGGCGCGCTGGCTGTCGAGCACGCCGATGATCGGCAGAATCAGCAGCTGCTCGCGCACCTGCAGCACCGGCGTCGACAGCTCGCGGATCGCCTCCTGCTGCTGGCGGATGATGCGCTCGCGTTCCTGGACGAAGCTCACGGCCACGGTGTTGGCGATGCGGTTCGCCGCCGGCTCGTAGGCATCCAGAACGCGGTTGAGCATGTCGAAGTCGGTCTGGTACTTCTCGAACAGGGAGCGCGCGAGCACGTCGCGAAGCAACAGCACGATGCCCACAACCTCGTCTGTTTCGACGCCTCGCGGGATGATGCGTTCGGACAGGTCGCGCGCGTAGTCCTGCAGCGCCTCGACGCTACCGGTCTCGAGCACCTCGACGTAGCTGTCGTACACGGTTGTCGCCTCGGAGAAGATTTCCTCCGGGGTCATCGCGGTGAGCAACTCGGCCTCAGTGATTCGGCGAGCCCATTCTTCGCGCAAAACGGTGCGATTTTGCCGCAGATGCTGGACTAGCTGTGGGAGCAGACCCTCGCTGGAAATACTGACTGCTTGCGCTGTGGTGCCAACGCTGCTGAAATCCGACGGGGAATCTGACATCAGGCCTCCCGAGTCCCATGCCGCGCCCTGCAGTGCGCAGTTCGTATTGCGAGACTAGCCTGGGTTGTCGCCTCGCACGTGTTGAGGGCTTATTCTTCTCGCAGTTCGCAACGCAGGCTAGGCTTGCACCACGTTGACTGCCCGGGACGAAGGATTGCCATTGTCAGCTCCTGATTCGATAACCACGTTGGTTGAGGACCACGATGGGGTGTCGGTGGTCAGTGTCAGCGGCGAAATCGATTTGGTCACGGCTCCCGCCCTGGAACAAGCCATCGCAGCGGTTGTTGCGGACAGTCCAACGGCACTGGTCATCGACCTGTCGGCAGTGGAGTTCCTCGGTTCGGTCGGGTTGAAGATCCTGGCCGCGACCTACGAGAAACTCGGGACGTCCACGGGGTTCGGTGTGGTTGCGCGCGGCCCGGCGACCAGGCGGCCAATTCACCTGACCGGACTGGACAAGACCTTCCCGCTGTACTCCACGCTCGACGACGCGTTGAGCGGGGTGCGGGACGGAAAACTCAACCGCTAGTAACGAGTTTGGTGCGAAGGCGCCATTGTTCGGGCGTATCGCCTCGACTCCGCAGCTAATTGCGGATGTAAAGCACATCGCGAATTATTGCAATTAACTGAAACATTAATTACTCGCTCAGATCTTTTTAGCGGCCACCCGCCGCACCGCCGGCCGGCGGTGCGATGATCACGGCTATGGACGTCGACGATCCGCGAGACGATCAACAGTGGGACACCCGCGAGCGTGGCGAAACGGAAATCGAACGGCTGGACCGCAATTGGACCAGCCTGCTGCAGGAGTTGCGCGTTGTGCAGACCGGGGTGCAGCTACTCACCGGCTTTTTGCTGACGCTGCCGTTCCAGCAGCGCTTCGACGTCCTCGCCCCCCAGATGCGCGACGTCTATCTCGCGACGGTGGTTTGTTCGGTCGGCGCGACGGTGTTGTTGGTCGCCCCGGTGGGCATACACCGGCTGCTTTTCCGGCGCCATCGTCTCCAGGTCCTGGTATCCGCAGCGCACCGGTGCGCCTACGCCGGCCTGGCCCTGCTCGGTTTGGCACTGACCGGGGTCACGGTCATCGTTTTCGCCGCGGTCGCCGGATCCGGCGCGGCCCTGATCGCGGGAGCCGGTGCGCTGACGCTGTTCACGTTCTTCTGGTGGATGTTGCCGCTGCTGCTGCGCACGCGCGGAATGTGACGCGACCTCGCGGTCACGAGCGGCGCGCGAGTTCCGCGATGCGGGTGCTCTCCAGCTGATCGAGCAGGTCTTGCGGGTCGGCGAAAACCGGTGAAGCGCCGGCCGCCTCCAGCTCCGCCCGGGAGATGCCGCCGCTCAGCACCCCGATGCACGGCAATCCCGCGCCCGCCGCGGCCTGTGCGTCCCACACCGCGTCCCCGACGAACACGGCGTGCTCGGCATCCACCCCGGCCCGGTCCAGGGCAACCTGCACTATCCCGGGTTCGGGCTTGGCAGTATCTACGTCGCGCGACGAGGTCGTCTTGGAGATGACGTCGTCGCAATCGAGCACCTTGCGCAACGTCTCCAGTTCGTCTTCGGGGGCCGAACTGGCCAGCACGACCTGCAATCCGAGGTCGGCAACACGGCGCAGCAGGGCGCGGGCGCCGGGCAGCGGGGCCAGCAGGGGTACGGTCTCCCGGTAGTAGCGACTGTGCCCGTCGCTGAGCCGGTCTTGAACGTCGGACGGCGCGTCATTGGAAAGGGTTCGCACGAGCCGGGAGCCGTCCATACCGATGCCGCGGTGGATCCGCCACCCCGCCACGGCTATGTCCTCGGCGTCGAAGGCGCGCTGCCACGCGACGACGTGCAGGTAATTGGAATCGACCAGGGTGCCGTCCACGTCGAACAAGACGGCGGCTGCGCCACTCATCTGCCCGGCATACCCCGGCCCGGGCCGGCTGACACCGCACGTGTCGTTTTGCACGTTTGCCTGACTGGAGCTGCGGTAGCGCTGGTGGCCCTCAGCGCCGCCCGGCTCCCACGGACTCAGCGCAAGGTGCGCAAGGCCGAGCGGGCCTGGCACGCTGCGAATTCCGACGAGCCTGCGCTTCCACCAAGGAGCTGATCGGCCGGTGGCTGCGGCACCGAATTGTCGCTTCCGCAACTTCTCCGACTCAGTGCGTGTAACCCCCGCCTGAACGGGGTACAGCCTGCGCCACGGGTTAGTACAGGAAAGTGCGTCAACCCGCATGCAGCACGAGAGGAACTCCCATGGCGACCGCAAGCGACTATGACGCACCCCGCACCTCTGACATCGAGCCCCAGGACAGGAATTCGCTCCGCGAGTTGGCGCCCAGCCTGCAAGGGCCCGCCACCGCGGTGGTCGACGAGGACCCCAACGATGTGCCCTTCTTCGAGTTGCCGGACGCGGACCTGTCCGGCGAAGAGTTGGCGGTCACCGTGATTCCGCGTCGTTCCGACGAATTCACCTGCTCGAGTTGCTTTCTGGTGCAGCACCGCAGCCGGTTGCACAGCTCGAACAGCGGGGTCTGCATCTGCGCCGACTGCGCGTAACGCGCGGGAGCGGGCACCAATGGTGTTGGTGCCCAACGGGTTCAGGCTTGTGCCCACTCGCGCTCGCACACTCCGCACCGTCGGGTGACCATCGCCCATCCGGGCTCGCCGGAGGCGGGCTCTCGGATCAGATGGGTGGACACATCGCCACAGCCGGGACAGGCACAGGCCGCGCTGTAGGGCTCTTCGGCCTGATCGGTCATCAGTCGCAGATTTTCCGCGCGTGAGAACGGAACGATCTCGAGGGCCACGGGGCGGGACGCGGCGCGCGGATTGTCGAACCACAACAGGCCGCAGGTCACCGTCGCCACTGCGGTGAAGACGGCCAGAATCATCGTCGGAATGTCCCACGGCCAGTTCGGGGGGATGGGCGTGATCGCGAGAATTACCAAGACAGCGGAGATCACCGCACCCACGATGGTGCCCGTCTTAGCGAATCGGTAGCCTCCGACGTTCAGCGCTTCCCACAGCTCGATCTCCTTTTTTCGCTGCGCGACCTCCGCCAGTGTCGGGTGTCTGGGGTAATCGCCGTGGGCTGGGGAAGCGGTCGATTTGGCAAATTGCGGGCCAAACCCGCGCCGCGTCCCCTTCTCGGGCGACGGGCCAACCAGCGCCATGCAGGCAAAGCATAGTGGCAAAGCGATACGGGTGCAGCAGCAACTTTTGCCGATAGCCGCGCCCCCCGGGCGGGGTTTCGCAGGTGATCATTCGTCGTCAGCGGCCGCTTATCGACTGGCTAACACATGAGTCGGGGTGGGCGGGTCAGTTTGCTCTGGAGGCTGCGCGGTCGAGGGCCGGGCACTGATCAAAACGTAGGCGGACAGTGGTTCCGCTGGCGTCGTTTGTGATGGTGCAGTCGTCGGCGAGCGCCTGCATCAGGATTATCCCCCGCCCGCGCACGGCGTTGATGGCCGCGGGGTCCGGTTCGATCCATCGGCCGTAGTCGGTGACGCAGACTTGGACAGTCGTCTCGGCGCGGTCGTAGGCGATCGTGAGGGTCATGACGGCAGCGCTTTGCTGGTCGAGGTATGCGTGCTCCGCGCAATTGGTCAGGGCCTCGTCGGTGGCCAAGACGATGTCGCTCACCCGGTCGGCATCGAGGTCGACGTTGCGGTCGAGCCAGTCGCGGACCAGCTTGCGAAAGCTCACCACGGTGGGGGGGTCAGCGGACCCTGTGTACGTGGAGGCCCCGGCACGGGGGTCGGGGCCATTCATTCGCTCAGGACTACCCACTTTTGAGCGTTGCTATGCCCGGGCTTTGGAATGCGTGCCATCGACGAGCACTCGATTCACGAGTCGGGGTGGCGGGATTCGAACCCACGGCCTCTTCGTCCCGAACGAAGCGCGCTACCAAGCTGCGCCACACCCCGCTTGAAGCTCCGACAGCCTATCGCACCGGCCTATCGGCTCACCAAATCGCGACCCTGCGCGTCATTTCCAGAGGCACGAGCGCTCGAACTCCACGAGTGCCTCGGCGGGGACGGTGGGATCGAGTCCCTGCGCGGTGACCCACTCGTCGTTGAAGTAGGTGTCGTGGTAGCGGTCGCCGCTGTCGGCCAGCAGGGTGACCACCGACCCGCCGCGTCCGTCGGCGACCATCTCGGCGAGCAGACCGAACGCGCCCCACAGGTTCGTGCCCGTCGACGGGCCCACGCGGCGGCCGAGCACGGCACTGACGTGCCGCGCGGCGGCAATGGACGCCGCGTCGGGTACCGCGACCATCCGGTCGACCACGCTGGGCAGAAACGACGGCTCGACCCGCGGCCGGCCGATGCCCTCGATTCGAGATGAGGTGGCCATCACGATGTCGGAGCGGTCTTCGGCGTAGGCGGGAAAGAACGCGGAGTTCTCGGGGTCGACGACGCACAACCTCGTCGCGTGCCGTCGATAACGGATGTAGCGCCCGATCGTCGCACTGGTCCCGCCGGTGCCCGCGCCGACCACGATCCATTCCGGGATGGGGTGTTTTTCCTCGCGCATCTGCTCATAGATCGACTCGGCGATGTTGTTGTTGCCCCGCCAGTCGGTGGCGCGTTCGGCGTTGGTGAACTGATCCAGGTAGTGACCGCCGGTCTCCTCGGCGACGCGCTCGGCTTCGGCATACACCTCACTTGAGTTCTGCACGAAATGGCAACGGCCGCCTTGGGATTCGATCAGCGCCACCTTGGAAGAACTGGTGGCCGCCGGCATCACCGCGACGAACGGCAGGCCGAGCAGGGCCGCGAAGTACGCCTCAGACACCGCAGTCGAACCCGACGATGCCTCGACCACCGTGGTGTTCTCGTCGATCCACCCATTGCACAGCGCGTACAGGAACAGCGAGCGCGCCAACCGGTGTTTGAGGCTGCCGGTGATGTGGGTGGTCTCGTCCTTGAGGTACAGCGCGATGTCGGAGTCCACACCCCAGGCCGAGGGCAGCGGATACCGGATCAAATGGGTGTCGGCACTGCGACGCGCATCGGCCTGGATCAGCCGGACCGCGTCGTCGCTCCAGCACCGAGAGTGGTTGCGGACCGCGATCCGGGTCCGGTCGGTCAACGCACCGAAGCTGTTGGCTGCGAACGGCTCAGGTCGCTGGCCGAATCCCGGTCGCCCATCGGGGCGGCGATCAGCGTCAGCAGGGTTGCTTCCGGACGGCAGCAGAACCGCACCGGCGCGAACGGCGACGTGCCGATTCCGGCGGACACGTGCAGCTGCATGTGGGCGCCCCAGCGCGACGGCCCTTTGGCGCGGGAGCGGTCCAGGCCACAGTTGGTCACCAGAGCCCCGTAGAACGGCAGACAGAGTTGGCCGCCGTGCGTGTGTCCGGCCATCACCAGCTGGTAGCCGTCCGCCGCGAAGCGATCCAGCACCCGCGGCTCCGGCGAATGAGTCAGCCCCAGCCGCAGATTCGCGGCCGGACTGGCCGGGCCGGCGATCGCGTCGTAGCGGTCCCGGTCGATGTGCGGGTCGTCGACACCCGCCGCGGCGATGTGCAGGCCGGCCACCTCGAACTCGCGGCGCGTGTGGGTGAGGTCGAGCCAGCCGCGTTCGGTGAACGCCGCCCGCAGATCCTGCCACGGCAGGGGTTCCCCGCGGACCCGGTGCGTCGGGTTGGTCAGATAGTTCATCGGGTTCTTCAGCCGCGGCCCGAAGTAGTCGTTGCTGCCGAACACGAAGACACCCGGCCGCGACAGCAGGTCTCCCAACGACTGGATGACCGCAGGCACCGCCTTGGGGTGCGCCAGGTTGTCGCCGGTGTTGACCACCAGGTCGGGCTCCCAGTTGGCCAACTCGCGCAGCCACGCCTGCTTTCGGCGTTGGTTGGGCAGCATGTGGAGATCGCTGACATGGAGCACCCGCAACGGTGTGGAGCCCGGGGTCAGGACGGGCATGGTTATCTCGCGCAGGACAAAGGCGTTGCGCTCGACGACCGCGGCGTAACCGATCCCAGCTACGGCTGAACCGATTGCAGCGGCACCGGTGCGAATCAGGACGGGCAGAACATCAGCCATGCATGGCAGCCTACTGCCGGTCGGTGACGAAGTGCGATCAGTCGCCGCGGCGTCCTATGGTGGCGGCTGTCCGGGCGGCGGGGGTGGCGCCAGCAGCGGAATGGTGATCGGGGGCAGACCCGGAATCTCGACGACCTGCGAGCCAACCGGCGGTGGACCACCTTCCGGCGGCGGCGGCGGAGCCGGTGGGATGCCGTTGCTGACCTGCAGCGTGATGATGGAGCCCGGAATCGTCTGGCCGTTGGGTGTCGTTCCGACCACCTCGCCCTGCTTCGCGCTGCTGTTGACGAAGTTGGTCTGGTCGGCGACCTGGAAGCCGGCCTCCTTGATGCGCTGGCGGGCCGCGTCGATGTCCATGCCGGCGACGCTCGGCACCCGACCGGCGGGTGACCCGTCGACGTAGCGGGGGTCGGTGGGCGGCAACTGCACCGGCCCGAAGGCGGTGGCGATCGGCTTCATCGCGGTGAACCACGTCCGCGCAGGCTCGTTACCCCCGTACAGATCGCCCTCGCCGCAGTGACGCAGCGGCGAGGAGCACAGATCGGTCGGGTTGGTCGAGTCGTCGTAGATGTAGTTGGCCGCCGCGTAGTGGCTGGTGAAGCCGACGAAACCGGAGGAGCGGTGCGCCTCGGTGGTGCCCGTCTTGCCGGACACC
>Ga0209112_10000283_pt1 | contig 10034 bp, 3 predicted proteins | sample TexAe_OM3H0_O3_FD_187947 | JGI IMG/M metagenome (GOLD analysis project Ga0209112, IMG submission 187947) | Forest soil microbial communities from Davy Crockett National Forest, Groveton, Texas, USA - Texas A ecozone_OM3H0_O3 (SPAdes) (version 2) | ecosystem: Environmental > Terrestrial > Soil >...
TCAGAAACAGCAGCCACAACCGCCGCAAGGGTCAGCGCCCACGTTTTCAGCCCGCTATTCGGAGACTTCGCGCGCTGTCTTCAGCGCCTTTGCGCATCATGGAAGGCCGCTTCGCGGCCTCATGTCGACAGCCAAGTCACCGAACTTTGAAGGTCGCTTTGGCCGCATGTTCCGTTCTCTGCCCGCGGGCGCATATGGAAAAAACGACAGCGACAGCCGCAACGCGTTGATGACGCTCGGCACTCTGACGACATCATCTTTCGACGCACCGAAGGACGGGTTCGATGGAGAAGAGAGTGGGATTCCCGCGCTCTATACCTACTTTGGCCAGTTTGTGGATCACGACATCACCTTCGATCCTATGACCACCCTGATCCAGCACAGTGATCCAGATGCTTTGACCGATTTCCGAACGCCCGCACTCGACCTCGACAATGTCTACGGGCGCGGCCCCGGCGACCAGCCCTATCTTTACGACAATGGCGGTCCGAAACTACTGCTCGGCGAACCACTCGGCAACGGCGCCCCCGATCTGCCGCGAAACCTTCCGACTGACAAGACCGCGCCGCGCCGCGCGCTGATCGGCGATCCACGCAACGATGAGAACAGCATCGTCTCGCAGTTCCAAGCGCTGATGCTCCGCTTTCACAACCGAGTGGTCGACGATAATCCCGGCCTGGATCTTCCCGCCTTGCAGCAGATCGTGCGCTGGCACTATCAGTGGGTCGTCATCCACGACTTCCTTCCCAAGATCATCACCTCTTCCGTGCTTGACGCGTTAAAGACCAAAGACAAATACGATCCCAAAAGGCTCGAGTTCTTTCACTGGAAGAACGAGCCCTTCATGCCCGTCGAGTTCTCGGTCGCGGCCTATCGCCTTGGTCACTCGATGATCCGGCCCGGTTATCGACTCAACGACGATGACGCCACGCTGCTGCCGATCTTCCCCGTCCCCTCAAAGGGCCTGCCCAGCGGACTCACGGGTTTTCAGGCTATGGCGAAGAATCGCGGTATTGACTGGGGCCGCTTCATTGACCTCGAGGGAGACATACGAGCCTACGGCGACGATCCCGACAAGGTGAGTCCTCCCAACGCGGACATGAAGCGGCGGCTCCAGTTCGCCTACCGAATCGATACTTCACTTGTCACGCCACTGTCTCTTCTGCCAGGCAGTGTCGCCAGCGATCCGCCACCATCGCTTCCACAACGCAACCTCCTTCGAGGTTTCGAACTCGGCCTCCCGACTGGACAGAGTGTAGCCAAGGCCATGAAGCTCACACCACTCACCGACGATCAGATCATCATCGGTAAAGCAGTAGACACTCCTTCGGGCGATGATGTCCTCGGTCCTCTATCCAAGCTCCCGCAGCTTGCAGCGTTCAAAGGCAAGTGTCCGCTGTGGACCTACATCCTCGCCGAAGCCGCTAACTATCGCGCCGATCTGGACATTTCAGTCACACCTGCAATGAAGGTCAGCACGCCGCAACTTGGACCTGTGGGCGGTCGAATCGTTGCCGAGGTCTTTCTTGGCATGTTGTTCGGTGACAACGACTCGTTCCTTAGTGCTGAGCCGGATTGGATTCCCAGCATCAGAAGCAAAGCGAAACAATTCGCGTTACGCGACATTGTCGCCTACGCGCTTGGCAATTGAAGCCTCTCTACAAAGAGAGGATGTAATGCGATGGCAACCCGTTATTCGACTGGGCCCGCTGCACTCGCCAAAGAGCTTCGGGGCTGGTACGTTGAAGCGGTATTGGAAGACATGGCCATGGGGATGGCAACGAAAGAAACGCTCGCAGACATGATCGATCAGCGACGTTTGGTCCAGGTGCCCTCAGGACTGATGTCCAAAGTTTGCGCGCTTCCTTTCTGTGCTGCACCTAGCCATTTTCCTTGCCTTATCGCAGTTTCGCGTATTCCGCCTTAGCAGCAATAAGGACAGGGATGTCGGGGTCTGCGTCTTTCCAGAGTGTGAGGAAACTCTGATAGGAAGTACGCGCTTTGACGTTCTCGCCCGATAGAGCATATGCTCTGCCCAACCCAAGATGCGCGAGTGATCCGATCGGCTGATTCAGAGCAATACCCGGATGATCGATCAACTTCTGAAACTCCGCGGCAGCAGCTACGCCGTCATTTGCCGCCAGATATGCCTGTCCCCTCACCCAAACTGGATAGAGGTAGGGAAATGCCAGCGTCCCGCCCAACTCATACGGAACTGCCGCTTCAAGTTCCTGGACTGCCTGCGAGGGATTGTTCTTGCTGATTTCGATGGCACCGTGAATGGTTGGCAGGCAGTAGAGCTTCCGCAATGTATCCGTGGAGGCGGTCTTTTCCAGTTGCTCGACAAGCCTCTTCGCTTTGGCCGTCTCCCCCGCGCGTGCCAAGGTTAGCGCTGCCAGCAACTTCACATCGCTTCCAGGCCGGAGTGACAGCGCCGCATCTGCCTTTTGCGTCGCTGCAGCTGTATTCCCGAACTCAGCCTCCCGCAACGCTGCAGCGGCCAGCCAAAGAGCTGCCGTTTCTTTCGAGCCCGCGCGGACTGCGGACTCCGACGCCCTTCGCGAATAGTCCCGTGCCCGCACGAGCCGCCCATAATAGGCGTCCGTGTCTGCCTGGCCGGACAACATCGCGTCTTCGTCTCCCACTCGTCCCGCCGCCCAGGCCAGCTGTTCCTCCATTCCCTTCCGGTCACCGTGTCGAAAAGCTAGAAGATAGAGATTCCCCCGAATGTAAAGCCCGTCAAAACCCTTCGACTGCGCTTCTCGCAACACTTTTTTTGCATCGTCCAGCCGGTTGAGCGCAATGTATTCAAAGGAAAGATTGCCGTATCCCGTCGTCGTCGGCTTGAGGCGTAACGCCTCTCTCGTCTCGACCACTGATTTGCCGTAGTGCCCAAGCTGTTGGTAGATAACACCGAGATTCAAATGCGGTGTATCATCCCGCGGGTAACTCTTTGACCAAAGCTGATACTCTCCAATCGCTTTCTCCAGCTCTCCCGTGACGGCGTGATAGTAAGTTGTCGAGATTCGGTATCTCTCAAGCTCGCTCACCCGGGCCCGCAGCTCATAAGCCTTGGTCGCATTTTCCGCCGCCAAATCTGCCCCATTGAGATTGAAATACGTCGAGCCCAGCGCCGCGTACGCCAGGGCAAAATTGGGATCGAGTTCAATCGCACGCTTATAGAAGGGAATCGCGTCCGCGTCACCCGCCCTGTGTGCCGTTCTGCCACCCTCGCTGTACGCTTTCAATGCCTCCAGAGAAGTCGTTGTTGCCTCCGCCGGCACATCGAACTTTTCAACAGTGGTGAGCGATTCGCCGAGCTTCCCCCGTAGCTCCCCTGCTGCCTTTGCCAGCGTCTTCAACACGTCCCGCCTGTCCGACGCTTCTCTTTGTTCGCTGGCGAGAGTGTCCCCGCTGCCGCAATCGATTGCGTTAAGCCCGATCACATACTGGCCGCCAGGATTGGAAATTGACCCCAGCACGGTCGCCTTGCTGCCCGTCCGAACGCAAACTTCCCGTGCAAGTTCCGGAGTGATGTGTTGCGGCGCCGGCTGGCCCATCGACCGTAGCGTTTCCTCGACTTTGCGATCGGAAACGATATTCAAAAAAGGTGATTGATTCAGTTCAATTGTCAGAGCCTGCTTGAGCGCATCGTCAAAAGCCGAATCGCCTGTCTTGTTGACGAAGTCTGCCAGCAGCACACTGTCTTTATCAGTCAGCGGTACCGCCTTAGCCGAATGAGCCCCCGTGCGCGATCGCAAATAGAGTCCGCCGACTGCTAACGCAATCAGGGCCAGAGCCATCACGGCTCCGCGAGACTTCGATAGCGCCACGATCCGCGAGCTCAGCCAAAAACCGGAACCCAATTCCGGTTCCGCCGCGCCCCTGGGGATCAAAGCTGCCGTTGCGACGCGGCTCGTGTCGATGTCCCGTTTCAGCCGCTGCAGGTCCGCGCGGATCTCCGCAGCGCTCTGGTAGCGCAGCGCCCGATCCTTTTCCAGCGCCTTATTGAAGATTCTCTCCAACTCTGCTGGCAACTCGGGATTCAATCGAACCGCAGCTACCGGAATGCGATTGAGTATGGCGTCGAAGACTTCCGCGGGGCTGTCCCCTCGAAATGGCAACTGGCCCGTGGACATCTCATAGAGAACCGCTCCAAAGGAAAACAAGTCGCTCCGCGCGTCCAGCTCTCTGGCTCGTGCCTGTTCCGGAGACATGTATGCGAGGGTTCCCATGACGCTGCCGGAACTTGTTAAATCGTCGAGCGGCGCAGCTCGGGTTGCCGTGGTTTCCCCGCCATTGGTCGTTTTCTGTTCTGGGGCAAGCTTAGCGAGACTGAAATCGAGAACCTTGGCGTGGCCACGCTCAGTCACGAAGATGTTCGCAGGCTTGACGTCCCGGTGAAGAATGCCTGCGCTGTGAGCTGCGTCAAGAGCATCGGCGATTTCTATCGCGAGAGACAGCACCCGCTCAGTATCAAGTGGCCTTCCCGTGATGAGAGATTTTAGGGTCGCTCCCTCGAGGTACTCCATAACGATGAAGTCGATTCCGTCCTGCGAGCCGATGTCGTACAGACTGCAAATATTCGCGTGTGTGAGCGAAGAGATGGCTCTCGCTTCACGCTCAAAGCGCCGTTTCAGATCAGGATCGAACGAAAGATGAGTCGAAAGGATTTTGACAGCGACGTCGCGCCCCAGGCGCGTATCCCGCGCGCGATATACCTCTCCCATTCCACCGGCACCGACCGCTGCGAGGATCTCGTAGGGGCCGAGTCTGGTGCCTGGAGTCAGGGGTATGGCATCGGTCGGAAATCCGGTCTTTGTAGAAGAATCGAAAACAGGCTCTTTGAGGAAGCTGCCGGCGCGCTCGTCCTCCATCAATAGCTGCTCGACCAGGTGCTTTAATTCCGGTTCATCACGGCAGGCGGCATCGAGAAACGCACGCCTCGCCTCGGGCGCCATATTCAGAGCGTCGCCGAACAACTTCTCAACGGATTGTCTTTGCTGGCCCATCTTTTCCCATCCGATAGCAACCGGACGAACTGTCCACGGTGTAAGGATCTCGTACGCGGCCGAATCTGGGCTGGGCCCGGGGTCAGGGCATAGTTATGGCTGTCGATTATATCGCTGGCTCAAAAGCTCAGATCGGGCGAGAGTCTTGTCACACCTACGCGCGCGGACTGCTCTCAAAATGCTGCGTCCCAGCGTGAAATCAAAGAGTTTCAAGATTCTCTTGCACCAGCTTTGCCCAGGAATACACCCGTTTGCGTTGGCTTTGCGCGATAATTAAGCTTTTAAGGCCGCTTTAATATGCACCAGCAGCATATTCCGATGCGTTTTACATGGGTTTAGACTGCAGCTCAAGAGAGCAGAGATTCGGGGCCGTATGGGGCTTGATTCTTAACCGATTCCGGTGTGACGGAAGCAAAACCCTGATTCTGTTCAATCCGTTTCGATCGGGGCTTCGAGATGTTCTATTTCCTGCGGACTAATGCAGGCCTCCAACTCCTCGACGTGCTGCTCCAATGCATCTCGGTCTTCGCGCAATATGGCTATCGTCTGCACGTCTTCGCTCTCTGATCCGGCTGCAACTTTTCGGAGCTTCCACCGTGAGAAATGCTGACGAGCCTTCGCCGCTTCCTCGCCAGAAGGCGGCTGGTTGTGGAACGCCCATCTTTTGATCTGCCATACTGCTTCTTTTCGGATTTCCTAGTTCCCTTTTTCTTTCCTATCGCTCTTTCCGGCGGTTTCATTTACCTGCGAGCTACGGCCTTTTCCGACGGAAGCTGCGAGGTGTCCCACCCGCCGCCCAATGCCTCGATGAGCTGAACGCTGCTGGTCATCTGTTGGACTTGCAGGGTAATCGCCGTTTGCTGATTGCTCAGCAGAGATGTTTGGGCGGTAAAGACGTTAAGGTAGGTGTCCACGCCGGTCTTGTAACGGATGAGGGAGAGGTCATAAAAGCGCTGGGCTGCGCCGATACTATTTTGCTGCTCTCGTCTTTGCTCGCCGAGCCAGCGTACGGAAGCAAGGTAGTCCTCGGTCTGCTGAAATGCTGTGAGTACAGTCTGTCGATAGGCTGCTGCATCGGCCTCGTACTGCGCCTTGTATTGGGCGATGAGACCTCGGCGCAGTCCTCCATCGAGTAGCGTCTCGGAGGCGGACGGCCCAGCGGAGAAGAACCGGCTGGGCCAGGTAAATAGACTGCCTATAGTAGCGCTCTGAAGCCCGAGGTCGCCCCCGATAGTAAAGGTCGGATAATAGGCTGCAGTTTCGATGCCGATCAGAGCATTGGCTTCGGACATCGTCCGTTCCGCAGCGGCAATGTCTGGACGGCGCTCAAGGATCTGGGAGGGCACTCCAATGGGAATCGTCGGCACGTTGTTGGTCAACTGCCGTTCGGGTATGGAAAATGACGACGCGGCCTGCCCCGTGAGCAGCGCGATCGCATGCTCAAACTGGGCGCGGGCAATGCGGAGATTGGTGGCGGATGCGATGGCGGTGTCGAGGTTCAACTGCGCCTCTGCTACCGATTGCTCGGTGTCCACTCCGGTCCTGCTACGGACATGGGTGAGAACGAGGTCTTTCTGATAAGCCTCGATTGTTTGCTGATAAAGGTCTATGAGGGAATCCTGCCCCCGCACCTCGAAATAGTAGACGGCGAGGTTCGCCTGCTCGGTCAATCGTTCATTTGCCAGATCGGCAGCGCTTACCTGGGCAGCATTGGCAGACTGGCGAACTGTATTGCGAATGCGCCCCCAAACGTCGGGCTCCCAGGAAACGTCAAACGGCAGACTGAAATCGTTACTGTTTGGGTTGATGCCGGGGAAAGTCCCAGATGTATTGGCAGACGTGCGCCCCCTCGTATAGGCAGGACCAACCGAGACGGTCGGGTAATAGGCGGCTCTCGCTTGCCTGACTTGCGCGCGGGCCGCCATGAAATTCTGAAACGATTGCGCGATGTTCTGGTTTGAGATATTGAGCTTCTCTTCCAGAGCATTCAGCTCCGGCTCCTGGTAGATCTCCCACCAGTTCCCTCTCACGGTCGCGTCCTGTGGAGTTGCTGGAATCCAGGTAGTGCCGTCGGAGGACTGCTGTGGTTGCGGCACAGCTTCCTTAAAAGCAGGCGGCGCTTGCGTAACTGGAGCAACGTATCGGGGACCCACTACACATCCCTGGAGTAGCGACAGGCAGGCGCCGAGGGCGATGGTGCTGGCCAAATATCGCAGTGCGTATCGCGTTGCGTGTGGCCTTATGGTTCCGGATTTGAGCGTTGTGGCGAGCTTCATACTATCTTCCTAAATGGCTGGGTTGCTCGCCGTTCCAGGGTACGGAAGGGCACGGCGGCGGCTGAATCGATGACTGAGGCGATCGAAATAGAGGTAAATAACCGGTGTGGTGTACAGCGTCAGCACCTGGCTGAATATCAGCCCTCCGCAGATGGCGATACCGAGAGGGCGACGCAACTCTGAACCGGTCCCTGTTCCCAAGGCAAGCGGCAAGGCGCCAAAGAAAGCAGCCAGCGTAGTCATGAGAATTGGCCTGAAGCGCAACATGGCTGCTTCAAAGATCGACTCTTCGGTGCTCATCCCCTGCTCACGTTCAGCCATGAGCGCGAAGTCGATCATCAGGATCGCGTTCTTCTTCACAATGCCAATGAGAAGGAAAATGCCAATGACAGAAATAACGTCGAATTCGCTGTGGAACACTAACAAGGCAAGAACTGCGCCCACGCCCGCGGAGGGAAGTGTGGTCAGGATGGTGATTGGATGAACAAAGCTCTCGTACAAGATTCCCAGGACGATGTATATCGAAAGCAGAGCCGCGAGGATGAGCAGCGGCTCGGTCGAAAGTGACGCCAGAAAGGCCTGGGCAGTTCCCGCGAATTGCTCACGGAGTGTCGGCGGTGCTCCTATGCGCTGCTGCATCTGGTTGATGAGCACGGTCGCCTGTCCGAGCGATGTGCCACGCGCGAGGTTGAACGAAATAGTCACCGAGGGAAAGAAGGAAGAGTGATTCACCGCCAGCGACGACGTGGCGGCGTGCGCCCTCGTGAAGGCCTGCAGCGGTACGGATGTCTTGCCGGAGGCGTGAACATAGGTTGAATTAAGCGTGGTGGGATCGCGATAAAACTGGGGCGCAGCCTCCATCACCACGTAGTACTGGTTCAGTGAGGTGTAAATGGTCGATACCTGCGACTCTCCGAACTCGTCGTATAGCGATTGATCGATAAGCTGAGGGGTCACGCCGAAGCGAGCTGCTGTTCGCCGGTCGTAGTCCAAAAACATCTGCATGCCGCTGTTTTGCTGATCGGTGGTCACGTCCTTGATTTGTGGCATCCTCAACATTTCTTTGTAGATCAACGGTCCCCAGGTTGTGAGGTCGCCCACAGAATCGGCCGAGATTTGGTACTGGTATTGCGCGTTGCTCTGTCGTCCTCCGACACCAATGTCCTGCGCAGCCTGCAGAAAGGCTGAAGCTCCAGTCAATGCGGCAAGCTTGGGGCGGAGTCGATCGACCACCTGGCCAGCGGTGACGCCAGGGCGCTGCGCCAGCGGTTTGAGAGACATAAAGACGAAAGCGGTGTTGCTAGCTCCGCCCCCTCCGGTAAAGCCCTGGACTGCTTGAACGGCCGGGTCTTCCTTGATCACCCGTTCCGTGTCGAGCAAGGAAGCTCTCATGGCTGAAAAGGAGGCATCCTGGGAGCCTTGGAGACCACCAAAGATTAGGCCTGTGTCTTGAAGGGGAAACAAACCCTTGGGAACGTAGACGAAAAGAACAACATTGAGGACGACGGTTCCAAACAGGCTGAGGATGACAAGGCGCGGATGTCTGAGCGCCCAGATAAGGCTCCGCCGGTAGGACTCAAGCAAAGCGGAAAAGCAACGGTCGCTGAGACGATAAAAATAACCGTGCTGCTCCTGATCAGTGGGCCGCAGCAGGTAGACACACATCATGGGTGTCACGGTAAGCGAGATAAACATTGAAATGGCGATCGATAGGCAGAGGGTCACGGCGAACTCGTGGAACAAACGGCCGATCAAGCCGCCCATGAACAGCAGAGGCACGAATACCGCAACCAGGGAAAGACTCATCGAGAGCACGGTAAAGCTGACTTCCTGAGCCCCCTTCAGGGCTGCTTCCCAAGGAGACATCCCGTCTTCGATAAAGCGGGCAATATTCTCCATCACCACAATCGCGTCATCGACGACGAAACCGGTGGAGACGGTCAACGCCATGAGCGAGAGATTGTTGATGCTGTATCCCAGCAAGTACATTCCGGAAAACGTTCCGATCAGCGAGGCAGTCACAGCCACACCAGGCACCAGGGTGGCTTGCGGGCTGCGCAGAAACACAAACACCACGGCGACCACGAGCAGGATTGACAGCCCCATCGCGGTTTCCACGTCTTTGACCGAAGCTCGAATGGTGGTGGTGGTGTTAATGGCGATCCCGAGCTTGTCACCCGCCGGGATGGACGCGTTGAGCGCGGGCAGCGCCCGGATGATGCGATCGGTTGTGTCGATGGCATTCGCGTTCGGCAGACGGTAGACAAGAAGCACCACGCTCGGCTTGCCGTTAGCAAAACCGGCAGAACGAGTGGTCTGTATCGAGTCAGTCACCTGGCCTACATCCCGAAGGCGCACGATGCTGCCATTGCTGATATCGGTGCCAACCACTATGGGCGCATAGTCCTTGGCTTTGGATATCTGATCGTTGGCTGTGATGTCCGCAGTCACCGCGTCGTCGCTCAGTTGACCTTTGGGGCGGTTGGAGTTTTGTCCGGACAGCACTCGGGCGACGTCCTGCGGGCCCAAGCCGTAACTGTTAAGTTGCTGCGGATTGAGATCGACGCGCACTGCCGGAAGGGAGCTTCCGACTACCTGTACCTGGCCGACGCCCTGGATCTGCGAGATCTTCTGCTGAACCACGGAGGACGCGGTGTCAAACATGTCTGGCTGGCTATGGGTCGACGAGGTCATGTTGAGCACCATCAGCGGAAAGGCAGACGAGTTCACTTTGCGGTAGGTCGGG